>Ga0194125_10007843_pt1 | contig 15234 bp, 14 predicted proteins | sample TA2KigC250mmetaG_FD_148626 | JGI IMG/M metagenome (GOLD analysis project Ga0194125, IMG submission 148626) | Freshwater microbial communities from Lake Tanganyika, Tanzania - TA2015034 Kigoma Deep Cast 250m | ecosystem: Environmental > Aquatic > Freshwater > Lake | place: Tanzania: Lake... | reverse complement strand
AAGGCCCACACCTCGACGGCTGCCGGCCGGACGGAGCCCTGGCGGGTGACCCTCGAAAAGGACGGCGTGACCCGGCGGGCGATCTTCAAGTACATCGACCGGCGGAGGCCCCACCCGCTCCCCGACAGCTACCACTACGAACTCGCCGCCTACGCCCTATCGAGACACCTCGGCCTGTCGTTCGTCCCGCCCGTCGTCAAAAGGGAGATCGAAGGCCTTCCCGGCTCCCTGCAGGCCTTCGTCGAGAACGCCGTCACCGAATACGAAATGAAGGAGCGGAAGCTCATCCCGGGCGATCCCGAGGTCTTCGAACGCGACCGGGAGAACCTGCGCCTGTTCGAGATGCTCGTCCACGACAAGTGCGACAACGACCAGGACGTTTTCATCCGCCGCGAGGACCAGGCCGTCCTTCGCGTCGATTTCTCGCAGGCCTTCGAGCCCCGGAAAAGCCTGCCGAGCGGGTGCGAGATCCGGAAATGCTCGCGAAAGCTCTACGAAAAGCTGCTGAATTGGGACGAAAAGAAGGTCGCCGGGCTCCTTTCGCCCTACCTCAGCGGCGAAGAGATCGAAGCTCTCCATTCCCGCCGCGGGGTCATCGTCCGGATCATCGAGAAGCTCATCCAGATCCGCGGGGAGGTCAACGTCCTGATCTGATCGCCCGGCAGGGAGGGTCACCATGGTCGATCGCCGTCCGCCGCCGGTCCCGTCCCCGGACGCCCGCCCGGATGGGATAGGCTACCGCGTCCTCAGGCTGTTCGCCGACGTCCGCCGGGGAGAAGCGGCCAAGGCGCTCCTGCTCGGGTCCAACATCTTCCTCATCCTGATGGCCTATTACATCATCAAGCCCATCCGCGACGCTCTCATCGTGACGGCCAAGACGCCCGAGTTCAAGAGTTACATGGGCGCCGCTCAGGCCATCCTCCTCATCTTCGTCGTCAAAGCCTTCAGCCGGCTGTCCTCCCGGGTCGCCCGCCATGTCCTGATCACCTGGGTCACGCTCTTCTTCGTTTCCAATCTCGTCCTCTTCAACGTCCTCCTCGCCGCGGGCGGGGGGAGCCGCGAGTCCATGGCTTCCATCGGCATCGTTTTCTACATCTGGATCGGCATATTCAATCTCATGGTCGTCGCCCAGTTCTGGGGTTTCGCCAACGACCTTTACGTCGAGGACATCGGCAAGCGGGTCTTCCCCCTCGTCTGGCTGGGCGGCACGCTGGGCGCCCCCATCGGTTCAAAGATCAACCTCTGGCTGTCCGGGCCGCTGGGGCTCTACAATCTGTTGTCGGTCGCGGCGGGGATCCTGGTCGTCTGCATCGTCCTGGCCGTCATCATCCACAACCAGGAGATCCGCAGAGCCGCGGGGGCGGCGGCCGCCCCGGGCGCCCCTTCTCCGGCCCTCGAGGCCCACAGGAAAGCCCAGGAACAGCCCCTCAAGCGGGGCGGCGGGTTCCGCCTGGTCTTCAAGAGCCGCTACCTTCTCTTCGTCGCCCTGGTCATCGGCGTCTATAACTTCGTCAACGCCAACGGCGAGTACATGATCGCCCGGGTCATCTCCAACCTGGCCGACAAGGCCCTCGCCTCGGGTGAAGCCCTGGCGATGAGCAAGGAGCAGATCGTCAACAACTTCTTCGCCGACTATCAATTCCTGACCGGCGTCCTGACGATCGTCATCCAGCTGTTCCTGGTCTCCCGGATCTACAAATGGGTCGGCATCCGGGGCGCGCTCCTCTTCCTGCCCGTCATCGCCCTGTTCGGCTACAGCCTGATCACCTTCGGGGCCACGTTGGCCCTTCTCAAGTGGGTCAAATCGACCGAGAACGGGATGGATTATTCCCTGATGAACACGACCAAGGGGGCCCTCTTCCTGGTCACGAGCCGGGAGGAGAAATACAAGGCCAAAGCGGCCATCGACACGTTCTTCCACCGCGGCGGGGATACGCTGTCGGCCTTGGCCATCTTCCTGGGCACGACCTACCTGGCCGCCAAGGTCGAGGGATACGCCGTCCTGAACGTCGCCATGGGCGTCCTATGGATCTTCCTGACCTATTTGGTCATCCGGGAATACCGGAAGCAGAGGGCCGTCAAGGACCCGTCCGGGACTTGATTTTCGCCGGGCCCCGGCCTATGATGGGCCCATCGGCGACGGTGGAGGGACATCGGTTGGAACGCCGGTTCTTTAAGATGCTGTTATTACTCCCTTTCGGGGCCGTCTGCGCGGTTCTCTTTGGTCAGTTCACGCCCGACGAGCTCGCCCGGAGGGAGGCTCAGGAAGAGCTATTGAGGACGGCCGAGATCGTCCGCTACGAGCAGCTCGGGAAAGGCGTGACGAGGCCCTTCAAGCTGTTCCTCAAGAAAGGCGATCGGGAGTCGGCGGCCGTCTGGAAGGACCCGAGCGGCAGCCCGCTGGGCGTCCTGGAGGGCTGGCGGTACGAGATCGCCGCCTACCGGCTGGACATGCTCATCGGCATGAACATGGTCCCGCCCGCCGTGGAACGGGATTTCCAAGGCCGGCCCGGGGCCCTCATCCTCTGGGCCGAGAGCAAGTACAGCCTGGAAGATCTCTTCGATCACCGCATCCGCATCCCCGACTCGGCCCAGGACCACACCCAAAAAATGAATTGGCTGACCCGCGCCTGGGACAGCCTCATCGCCAACGAGGACCGGACCCAGCAGAACATCCTCTACACCGAGGACTGGCGGATGGTCCTCATCGACCATTCGCGCTCGTTCCGCTCGACCCGGGAATTCACGGAGAAGCTGATGTTCGGCAAGAGGGGTCTGAAGATGACCCAACAAGGGAACCCCTTTCTGTTCAAGCGCCTGCCCCGCTGGTTCCTTGAAAAGGCCTCGGCTCTGTCGTTCGAATCGGTCAAAGCCGCCGTGGGCGAATACCTCACGGACAAGGAGATCCGGGCGGTCCTCGCCCGGCGGGACCTTCTTCTCGAAGAGGTCGGCGAGATGGTCCGCGAACAAGGCGAGGCCTCCGTCCTGTACTGAAGGCCTCTGGAGGATATCCGATGGCCGAGCCATCGACCGGATCAGCGAGGGAGGCAAGAATGAAGAGCACCGCCGTTCTCATCGCGCTGTCAGCGGCCGTCATCATCGGCGGCCTGACCTCCGCGTCCTTGTCCCAGGCTTCGTGCCTTGGGCCGGAATCCGACGCTCCCGCGTCGACGGCCGAGGCTGCCCAGTTCACGGCCGAGGAGCTCGCCGGGCGGGAGAAGTGGGAGGACTTCCTGAGGACCGCCGAGGTCCTGAAGAGCGAGCAGATGCAGGGCTCCCTGGCCGTCACCCGGCCCTGGGTCCTGAACCTAAAAAAGGACGAACTGACCGGCCGGGCCCTGTGGAAGAACGCCCAGGGCCGGATGGGGGGGTTCTGGGAAGGCTGGAACTACGAGATCGCCGCCTACCTCCTGGACAAGCTCCTCGGGCTCCACATGGTCCCTCCCACGGTCGAACGCCGCTTCCGGAATGAGCGGGGATCCTGCCAGCTCTGGATCGAGGACACCATCACGGCCCGCGAGAGGGAGAAGAAGAACCTCAAGCTCCCGCCTTACCGGATCGGCTACTGGAACCGGGCCCTGTACCTGCAGAGGTTCTGGGACAACCTCATCGCCAACGAGGACCGGCATCAGAACCAGATCCTGATCACCTCCGATTGGCGCATGATCCTCATCGACCATTCCCGCTCGTTCCGGAGCTCGGGGAAGTTCACCAAGAGCCTTATCTACTCGGAGAGGCACCGCGAAGGCCCCAAGCTCATGAGCGAGCTCCCGCGAGCGCTCGTGGAAAAGCTCAAGACCCTGGATTTCGACGCCGTCCAAGCGGCCGTGGGAGAATACCTGACGCCGGACGAGATCCAGTCCGTTATCCTCCGGAGGGACCTGATCCTCAAAGAGGTCGACAAGCTCATCGCCATCAACGGGGAGGACAAGGTCCTCTACTGAGCCGCCGGCGGCTCCGCCGGCAGCTTCTTGAAGATCGTCAGGATGTTCTGCCCGTCTTCCCTCCGGTAGGTGAAGCCGTCCATCAGCGTCTTGAAGAGATAGACCCCGAGGCCCCCGCCCTGGCCGCGCCGGACCTTGGTCAGGAGGTCGGGGTCCGGCTTGCTGGCCGGGTCGAACGGCACGCCGCGGTCGCGGACCTCGATGCAGGCGCTTGCGCCGCAGCGCCAGAGCCGGACCGAGAGGCTGCCCGCCGCGCCCGCGGGATAGGCGTACATCACGATGTTGACGCAGATCTCGTGGAGCGAGAGCTCGATCGGCAGGATATCGTGATCGCCGACCGGCAGGCCGAGAAGGAAATCGCGGAGGAAGCCGCGGACGCGATCGACCTCCTCGAGGTCGGCCCGGACGGTCAGCTCCCGCACGTCTATCTGGGCCATCGGGCCGCCCCTTTCTCGGCTCTCACGCCTTCCTCTTGACCACGACGAGGGTCATGTCGTCGCCGGCCTCGGCGCACCCCGTGAAGTCGAAGGCGGCCTCGTAGACCCTCTCCATGATCGCGCCGGCCGGGAGCGCCGAGCCGGCCCGCAGGGCATCGGCCAGCCGCTCCTCACCGAACAGCTCCTTGTCCTTCGTCCGGCCTTCGACGATGCCGTCCGTGTAGAGGCAGAGAATGTCGCCGGGCGCGAACGGCACCGTCCTTTCCTCGTAGGTCTGCGAGCCGAGCATGCCTAAGCACAGGCCCGTGCTCTCCAGCCGGCGGACCAGGCCCCGGCCGTCCAAGTGCAGAGGCGGGTTGTGCCCGGCGTTGACATAGGTCAGCTCATGTTTCCCCCGGTCCACGACGCCGAGGAAAAAGGAGATGAAAATGTGGCTGTCCGAGCTCGAGTGGACGTAGTCGTTGAGCTTGGCCGTCAGCTCCCCCAGATTGAGGGTGACCGGGAATTTCTCGTTGAGGGCTCCCCTCAGCGAGGCCATGAACAGCGCGGCGCTGACCCCCGTGCCGGAGACGTCGGCGACGACGATCCCCAGCCGGTCGGCGTCGATCGGCAGGTAATCGTAGTAGTCGCCGCCGACATGGTGGCAGGCCCGCATGCTTCCGGAGATGTCGTAGGGCTCGAACGACGGGTCCGTCTTGGGCAGGAAGTTCTTCTGGATCTCGACGGCCATCGTCAGCTCCCTCTCCATCTGGACCATTTTGAGGGAATCCTCGTAGAGACGGGCGTTCTCGATCTTGACCGCGGCCAGGTTGGCCAGCAGGGTCAGGAGACGCAGGTCCTCCTGTGTGAACTGCTCGACGAGGGAGGCCCGGTCGGCGTAGATGAGCCCGATGATCTCCATGTTGTTCCAGAGAGGGATGCACATGGCCGAATGGATCTGGGCCTGGATGACGCTGGCCTGTCCCCCGAATCTCTCGTCGGCCAGGATGTCGGAGATGAGGATGGCCGAGTTCTTCTCGAGGGCCGTCCGGAGGATGGTCTCGCTGACGGCGATGTTCTGGGTCCTCAAGACGCTGCTCTGGACGCGGACGACCTTGGGGACGAGCTGTTCGTTCGCCGGGTCCTTGAGCATGAGAACCCCCCGGTCCATGGGCAGGTACTGGATGAGCACGTCCATGATGTGGTTGAGGAGCTTGTCGAGGGGCATGTGATAGATGAGGGCCTGGCTGACCTCTCCCATGACCGCGACCATCTTCTGGTCCTGCTGGAGGCGCTCCAGGTCGAGCCCTCCGCCGGGCGTCTTGAAGCTTCCGATCGAGGGCGGCTTCTTCAGGATGTCCTTGACCTGGACGATCGTGTTCGATCCCTGGGCGGAGGTCGTGTCCTGCACGATCTCGAAACTGCTCTGGAACTCCCGGTCGAAATAGATCTTCGTCGAGCCGATGAGGATCTCGTCCCCCCGGGCGAGCATGATCTCCCCGGTCACCCGCCGGCCGTTGACGAACGTGCCGTTCTTGCTGCCGTGGTCGAGGAGGGTGAAGCCCTTCTCGGTCTGGAAGATGGAGGCGTGACAGCCGGAGCTGAAGTGATCGGAGAGGACCAGGTCGTTGGTCGCCGCGCGGCCGATGCAGATCTTCCGGGCGCCGAGGGGCAGGGTGAACGGGTCCCCCGTTTTCGGATACACGTGGAGATCAGGCATGGGCGGCCTTTCCTGTTTCATTGTAGTCCACCGCAGAGCTCATTTCAACCTCGAGCGAACGGAGGTCTGTCCGAGACCCGGGATGGCTTTCCTCAGCCGGGCGGCCCGTTCCGCGGGGGGCAGGTCCTCGATGAGCGGGAAGAGCGCCGATTTGAGGTCCCGGTCGAGGAGGTTGTCGAGCAGCTCCAGGGAATAGTCGACCGACTTCCGCGTGCCCTGGAGGATGTTCTGGTAGGCCTTGACGATGTCTTCGGCCGGATGGATGAGCGTCAGCAGATCGAAGACGCGTTTGATCTTGAGGTCCAGGAGGGCCTCGGCCCGGGTATCGGCGCCGGGCCGCCCCATCCCCGGAAGGACTTCCTCGAGAAAGATCTCATAGCTGCGTTCGATCAGGAACAGGATCTCCTGCCGGACCTTGCCGGCCTTGAATCGGACGTCCGGACGGACGGCACGGATCTTGTAGAGGGCCTCGACGATGTCGGCTTCCAGGTCCTCCTGGCGGCAGGCGAGTTCGGCCAGGAGGATATCCGCGCTTCTCTGTGTCCCGAACCTTGACAGGACCTCGGGGATGGCCCGGCGCGCGCCCGGGGGCCCGTTCCGGTCCTGGAGAGCTTCCTTCAAGACGTCCTCGACGGCCGGGCCGTAGGCCGCGAGGGCGGTTTGGGCGTCCTGAAGGGTCAGCGGGCTTTCCAAGTGGCGGAGGACGAGGGGGACGTGCTCCCTGGGCCTGTGGACGGCGACCCCGCCGAGGGCGTAGGTCACGACTTGAGAGGACGGGTCCCGCAGGAGGAGCCCGAGGGTCCTCATGACTTCGGGCGTGGGCTCCATCATGCCCACGAGCTTGGCCGCTTCCATGCGATCGATATCGGATTCCGACCCGGCGATCCCCTCGAGACGCTTCTCCATGACCGCCTTGTAATCGTCCGAGGCGAAGACCTTGCGGACCTCGACCTCGAAGTCCTTGTCGGCGATGGCCTCCTCGAAGCCCCGGAAAAAGACCTCGCCGCCGACGTCGAGCAGGCAATCCAGCGACCGGGCCCTGAGCTCGTCCTGCTTGAAGCCGAGGAGCTCCTTGAGCTCGGGGCTCAGGCTGCCTTTGCGGATGAGATCGAAGATGTTCATGATGTAGAGGGTCGTGCTCCTGTCCCGGCTCTCCAGGGCGTCGAAGACGCGACCCGTCACATCCATATCGACGTTGTCCTTCACGGCCTTGTTGGCGTCGATCCATTTCCGGTTCAGGTCCTTCTTCAGGACGCTCGGATAGAGCCCGTAGACGACGACGATCAGAACGATCCACAGGGCGATGAAGCCCAGGACCAGGAAGCCGATCTCCCGGACCTGGGTGGAAGCCGGCTTGTAAGCGAACCGGGAGACATGGAAGAGCAGCAGGAAGAGGCCGGCCCCGAGGCCGACGGCGAACTTGTTGACGAACATGTCGATGAAGATCTTGGCCCGGTATTTGATGTCTTCGGGAACGGGGATGTAGAGCAGCTCCCGGACCGACTGGCTGACCGTGTTGTCGAAGATCTTGTCGCTTCCCCGGACGAAGATGGCCCAGACGAGGAACAGACCGGCCGGCAGAAGGAAGATCGAAAGCGATCCGAGGAGCAGAAAGACCGGGGCGACCAGGAGGGCCAGGCGGATGCCGAAGTTCTTCAGCACCCGTCTCGTCGCGGCCCAGTGGAAAACGGTCGAGAGAAAGAGGACCCCCAGGTAAAAATTGCCCAGGAACGAGGTCCGGCCGACATCGTACTCGTAAACATCCTTGACCACGATCTTGAACTGGAAATTGATGAGCGATCCCGCGACCATGGCCGAGGCCAGGAGACCGGCCAGGAGGAGAAGGTATTTGTTCTTCCGGACGGCCGCGAAGCTCTCCAGATACCCGACCCGGGCCTTGGGGCCGGGCGAAGGGGGTTCGGACCCTCCCCGTAGTTTCCTCTGCTCTCCGTGGAGGAGATGGACGGTCGCCAGGACGAGCAGGAGGATCCCGGGGCAGAAGAGCAGGAGGTTCTCGGGTCCGACGACGCGGACGAGAAGGGACGTCAGGAGGGCGCCGGCGATCCCGCCCAGCAGGCCCCCCGAGACGAACAATCCGATCAGCCTTTTCGCCTGGTAGGGGTCGAACGTGTCGTTGACCGCGATCCAGAACTGGGTGACGGACATGGCGATGAAGACGTCGGAAAAAAAGCAGAAGACGAACACGGGCAACGGCCAGATGTCGCGGATGATGACCTGGAACGGGATGACCCCGTAAACGGCCGAAGAGTGGATCATGGGCGTGCGGGCCAGCAGCTGCTGGCCGGTGTCGAAGACATACCAGAACACGAACAGGGCGGAGACGAAAAAGAGGATGGTCCCCGTCATGTAGGCCCGTCGGGGCAGATGGTCGATGAGCCTGGCGTTGAAGGCCACGACGAAGCCGATGAGGAGGGCCGTCGCCAGGTCCGCGTAAGGCCACCAGGCGGGTGTGACCCCGATCAGGAAGTTCTCTTTGACCGGCTTGATGATGTAGAACGAGAAGGTGGTCAGGAAAAAGAAGGTGAACAGGTAGGTCGCGGCCCGGGTCTCGGCCGCGCGGACGTCGGCGAACCTGTTCAGGAACGCGTTGAGACGGCCGTCAGACATGGCCCTCTCCCGTCAGCGCCGGCCCGATCAAGCTTGTCCGAAACTCCGCAGGGCGCAGTCCTCGTCCTCGTAGATGTCGAGGACTTTGGTCAGCATGGTGATCTGGAAGATGAGGAGCAGCTTCTTGGAGATGTTGAACAGCTTGAATCGCCCGCCCAGGTTCTGGGTCGAGATGTAGCTGGCGAGGATCTCCCCCACCCCGAAGCTGTCGATGAACTCCACCTTCTCCAGGTTGAGCATGATCTTGCGCTTGCCCCTGTCCAGATGGGTTTTCACGAGGTGGTGGAGCGTCGTCTCCATGTTGTCGGAGCGCCGGATCTCTCCCGTGATGTCGAAGATGACGACGTCGTCGGTGTCGCGTGTCGTGATGATCATTCTGGCCCGCCTTCGCTAACCTGTTTACCAAAAGCCCGGGGCAAAGTCAACCGGACGCCCGTTTTTGATAGAATGGGGGGCGAAAGGAGCCGCCCATGCCGCTCATCGAGATCCATCTGCTCGAAGGCCGGACCGACGAGCAGAAGAAGGCCCTGCTCTCGGCCGTCACGGGCGCCGTCCACGATTCCATCGGCGCCCCGCTCGAAACGATCCGCGTCTGGGTCCAGGAGATGTCGCCCCGCGCCTTCATGTCCGCCGGGGTCCTGGCCGCCGACAAGAAGAAGTAAGCCCGGCCCTTCCGTACCGGCTCCCCGCGACTTTCATTATCCTCGGGCTTCTGTTAGAATCAAGCCCATTCTGAATGATCCGGAGGCCGGATGACGGACAGGGCGGCATGAAAGCGCTGGTCACGGGGGCCAGCGGCTTCATCGGGGGCCATCTCGTCGAGGAGCTGGTCCGCAGGGGCGCCGAGGTGACCTGCCTGGTGCGCCCGACGAGCCGGACGGGTCTCCTTCAGGGCCGACCGGTATCCTTCCTCATCGGGGATCTCCGTGACAAGCCGTCCCTGACGACCGCCGTCAAGGATAAGAACTTCGTATTTCATTTGGCTGGGGTCATCAGCGCCCCCGACGGGCAGGCCTACGGATCGGCCAACGTCCAAGGCACCCGGAATCTCGTCGAAGCCTGCCTTGCGGCCGGGCCCGGTCTCCAGCGGTTCCTCTTCGTGTCGAGCATCGCCGCCGCCGGGCCGAGCCCGGAGGGCGAGACCCCCGACGAGGACGGCGAGCCCCGGCCCGTCTCCGACTACGGACGCAGCAAGCTCGAAGCGGAAAGGCTGGTCCTGGCCGCCCGAAACCGCCTCCCGGTGACCATCCTCCGGCCCCCGAACGTGCTCGGCCCCGGTCAGCCCGAGCTCGAGGGGGCCGTCAAAATGATGCGGCGGCGGATAGCCCCCTCCCTCGGCAACGGGCGCCCCCAAACGAATCTCATCGACGTGGCGGATCTCGTCCGGGCGCTGATCCTGGCGGCCGAAGACCCCCGGAGCATCGGACAGACCTATTTCGTAACCGACGGCCGGGCCTACGCCTGGAGGGAGATCGTCCGGGCCGTCCGTGAAGAAACCGGCATTCGGGGGCCGGTTCTGCCCATCCCCTACGCTGTTCAGCTCGCGGCAGCCTGGTTCACGGAAAGGGCCGCCCGCCTCGGCGGCCGCGCGCCCCGCCTGACCCGGGAGATCGTCCGGGCCGGCAGGAGGCACTTCTGGACCTACAACGCTTCGAAGATCGAGCGGGAGTTAGGTTTTCGGCCGGAAATATCCATGCGGGATTCCGTCCGGAGGGCGGTGGAAGCCGCCAAGCACGGACCGCCCCGCCGGCGGGCAAAGGAGACCTGAGGATGGACTCCTCCAGGCCCACCCGTTCCGCCGGCCTGCCCCTCCGTCCGGCGGACGCCGTCATCCTCGCGGGCAGTTCCCTCCTCATCCTTCTGGCTGTCGTCTTCCAAGGACGGCTGGAGCATCCCTGGACCGTCATCGGCAGGCACTCTCTCTATCTTTCCCTCTACCTGGCCTCCATCGCGGCCCTCCGGATCCTTCGCCCCAAGGGGATCCGGTTCCTCCTCCGGACGGCGTCCGTCCAGATCATGTACCTTCAGATCTACCTCACGAGCCGCGACCTCCAGCTCCTGTTCTTCGCTTGGAACGACGACACCGTGCTCCGCTGGGAGGGCGCCCTGTTCGACGTCCAGCCGCTGGTTTGGATCCAGAAGCTCTACTCTCCCCTGTTGTCGGATTGGATGTTCTTCGTCTATGTGGCTTACGTCGTCTTCTATCCGCTTCTCGCGGCCGTCATTTTTTTCCGCCACGGAGAGGAGGCCAACGAGGACTATCTTTTCCGGCTGGGCCTGATCAACATCGTCTGCGGACTGGGCTTCATCCTGTTCCCCGTCATGGGGCCCCTGCACTGGGACAAGGTCCGCGACCTCCTGACGGAGCCTCTGCCCATCCGCGGGTTCGGACAGGCCGCCGAGTACATACGGACGAATTTCCATGCCCCGGGCGGGACCATCCCCAGCCCCCACTGCGCCGCCGCCACGGTCATGTGGTTCACGTCCCTGAAGTACACCCGGTGGGGATTCTGGGCCCTGGCCCCGGTCATCCTTTCCGTCTACGTCTCCACGGTGTACGGCCGCTTCCACTATTTCGCCGATATGGTCATCGGCGTCGCCGCCGCCGTGCCGGTCCTGCTCCTCTCGCCGGGCCTGCAGAGCGCGTGGAACCGATGGGCCGGGACAGGTCCCGCGGAGTCCCCGTGAGCCGCGTCCTGATCACCGGCGCCAACGGGTTCATCGGGTCCAACCTCTGCCGTCATTTCCTGGGCCTTGGCTGGCGGGTCGACGGCCTGGTCCGGGAGTCCTCCGACCTCCGTTTTCTCGAAGACCTCGACGTCCGCCTCATCAGAGGCGACCTCCGGAAGCCGGAAGGGATCGCCTTCCCGGACGACGCCCCGTACGTCGTCCATACCGCGGCCCTCGTTTCCGATATGGCCGGCGACGAGGAGTGCCGCCTGAATATCTACGACACGACCCTTCACCTTGCCGGCCGGCTCCGGTCTTCAAGGACATCCCTGAAGCGTTTCGTCTACATCTCCTCCGCCCTGACCCTGGGCTTCGACAGCCTCGACATCTCCGAGGAGCGGCCGGGCAGGTCCGCCGAATTCATGCCCTACGTCCGGCAAAAGATCCGGACCGAGCGCGCGCTGCTGGCCGAACACGCCGCCGGACGCTTGCCCCTCGTCATCCTCAGGCCCGGGGACGTCTTCGGCCCCAACGACCGGGTCACCTGCGCCCATCTCCTCCGGGGCTGTGAACGGGGAGCCCCGCTCATCGTCGGGCACGGACGGTGGCGTTTCGGCTATTGCCACGTCGGCAACCTCTGTCGGGCCGTGGAGCTCGCTTTGACCAAAGACGGCGCCGAGGGACAGGCCTATACGGTGACGAACCGCGTCCTCCCGACCTGGCGGGATCTCTTCAGGGCCCTTCAGTCCGGGCTCGGGAGGAAGCAGCGTGTCTACGTTCCCGTCCGGTTCGCCTTCGCGGCCGCGGCCGCGGCCCAAGCGGCCTACAAGCTCCTCCCGCGGATGGAACGTGAACTGAACTATTACCGGATCAAGAGGATCACGACAGAGACGACCTACGACATCTCCAGGACGATCGCCGAGCTCGGCTACGAGCCCGACGACGATTTCGAGCGTCAGTTCGCCGAGATCGTCGCCTGGTACAAGGGAGAGAGAGAACGTGAGCGCCTGGCTTGAAAAGTCGGCGGTGCCGGACCTGCCCCTGGCTCTTGTTTATCTGGAATTGGCCTTGGCCCTGACCCTCCTGGCAACCGTTCTCCACTTCCGGCGCACTCGAAAGGCGCGGGCCGAGCTCGCGGCCGTCCGGCTCTATTTCGCCTCCTTCTTCGGGCTTGGTGTCCTGGCCCCAGGCCTCATCGTGGCCCTGACCTCCGCGGAACCCCTGGCGCTCCTGGCCTCGTGGGGCTGGACCTTCGGCCGGTCCGGGCCCGGGCTGATGATCGTCGCCGCCGGGCTCCCTCTGGCCGTTCTGGCCAGCGCCGCCGGCTCCCGCGACCCCGAAATGATCCGGATGTACCCGTTCGCCAAGAACGCCTGTTCGTCGATGCGGACATTCCTCGTCTACCAAGCCTCCTATGTCCTGCTCTATTACCTGCCCTGGGAGTTCATCTTCCGGGGCGTGCTCTTCCTGCCGCTCGTCCCGGCCATCGGGCTTCTTCCGGCCCTGGCCGTACAGACGTTGGTTTCCACGCTTTTCCATATCGGGCACCCCGACTCTGAGGTCTTCGCGGCGGCCGGCGCGGGTCTTCTCTTCGGGGCCATCGCCTGGCTGACAGGGTCCTTCTTCTACACCTTCGTCCTGCACGCGGCGGCGGGCGTGGCCACGGACACCTTCCTCTACCGGCGGAGGCGGACAGAACGCTCGTGAACATCCTGGTCACCGGAGCGACGGGTTTCGTCGGCTCCGTCCTGATGCCAGAGCTCTTCGGGAAATACGGTCAGGAAAGCGTCGCCGCGCTCGTCCTTCCCGGCGACCCCCTGCCCCGCACATGGAGGGATCCGGGGGTCCGGCTGGTCGAGGGGGACATCCGGGACCGGCCGTCCGTCGCCCGGGCCGTCGAGGGCCACACCCATGTCGTCCATCTCGCCGGGTTCATTTCCTATTGGAAACGGGAAACGGACCGGCTGGAGGAGATCAATGTCGACGGCGTCCGGTCGATCGTCGAGGCCTGCCTGTCCGCCGGCGTTCGCCGTCTAGTCCACGTCTCTTCGGTGGGCGCGATCGGATTCGACCGGACCGGCCGTCCGGCGGATGAGTCGACCCCCTTCAACTGGCCGCCGGACATCCTCTACATGACGTCCAAGCGGCGCGGGCAGGATATCGTGGAGCAGGCCGTCCGGGAACGGGGGTTGAGAGCCGTCATCCTCAACCCGGCCTCCATCATGGGCCCGGGCGACCACGACCCGAAAACGCCGCACAACGAGCTCTACCGCCGCGTTTCACGGGGGCCCCTGATCGGTTCCTTCGCCGGAGGGCTGGCTGTGGTCGACGTCCGCGACCTGGTCGCCGTCATCCTCAAGGCCCTCGAAGGCCGGGGCCGAGACGGGCAGAGCTATCTCGTCGTCGGGGCCAACCTCCCCTATCGCGACGTCATCCGCCTCATCGCCCGGGCGTGCGGCCGCCGGGCCTATCCCTTTCCTATCCCCGCCCCCCTATTGACCGCCGCCGGTCGCGCCCTCGAAGGGATAAGCCGGGTCAGCCGGCGCCGACCGCTGTTGACGGGCTCATACGGGCGGCTGAGCGGATGGACGGCCTATTACGACAACACCAAGAGCCGCGAGGAGTTCGGCCACGAGTACATCCCCGTCGAACGGACCGTCCGCGACGGCTGGGAGTATTTCCGGAACGCCCTTTTCAGGATCCCCTGAGGCTCGCTTGACCCCCCGCCGCTCCGCGGGCTATACTTCCGCTCCTGAACATCGCGGACCAAGACCCATGACAACGACCACGGCCACGGCGGCGATCGAGGTCGCCGGCCTCCGCAAGTCCTACGGCCGGCTGGCGGCCGTCGACGGGATCAGCTTCGAGGTCGGGCGCGGCGAGATCTTCGGCATGGTCGGCCCGAACGGCGCCGGCAAGACGACGACCATCGAGTGCCTGGAGGGGCTGCGCGGCGCCGACGGCGGGACGATCCGCGTCCTCGGCCTCGAGCCCCGCGCGGACGGCGCCGAGCTGCGGGAAAGGATCGGCGTCCAGCTCCAGCAGAGCGCGCTGCCCGACGACATCAAGGTCTGGGAAGCCTTGGACCTCTTCGCCTCCTACTACCGGAAGGCCGTGCCCTGGCCACCGCTTCTCGAGCGCCTGGGGATCGCCGGCAAACGGAACGCCCGCTTCGAGAAGCTGTCCGGCGGGATGAAGCAGCGGCTGTTCATCGCCCTGGCCCTGGTCAACGACCCCGAGCTGGTCTTTCTCGACGAGCTGACGACCGGTCTCGATCCGCACGCCCGGCGGTCCATGTGGGACCTGGTCCGCGGCATCCGGGACAGAGGCAAGACGGTCTTCCTGACGACCCACTTCATGGAGGAGGCCGAACAGCTCTGCGACCGGGTCCTGGTCATGGACCGCGGCCGGGTCGTGGCCATGGACTCGCCGGCCAACCTCGTCCGCGGGCTGGGGGCCGAGACGACCCTGCTGTTCGTCGCCGACAGGGACTTCGACCCGGCGCCCCTGGCCTCCCTGCCGGGCGTGACCCGGGTCGAAAAGAACGGCGAGCGGTACCGGGTCTCGGGCACCGGAGAGCGCCTGATCTGCATCGTCGTCAACGCCTTGGACGAGGCCGGGGTCCGGTTCAGGGACGTACACACCGAACGGCCCGATCTCGAGGACGTATTCCTGGCCCTGACCCGGGACTCGCGCGCCCAAGGAGGCGAGGGATGAGGGGCTTCTGGAAGCTGGCCTGGGTCGAGGTCAAGATCTATCTCCGGCAACCCCAGGCGGCCTTCTTCACCATCTTCTTTCCGCTCATCCTCCTGTTCATCTTCGGCGCCATTTACGGGAACAAGCCCAATCCCCTGTT
>Ga0194125_10007837_pt1 | contig 15251 bp, 12 predicted proteins | sample TA2KigC250mmetaG_FD_148626 | JGI IMG/M metagenome (GOLD analysis project Ga0194125, IMG submission 148626) | Freshwater microbial communities from Lake Tanganyika, Tanzania - TA2015034 Kigoma Deep Cast 250m | ecosystem: Environmental > Aquatic > Freshwater > Lake | place: Tanzania: Lake... | reverse complement strand
TCAATCGGTGTCGCCGGTTGATTGAGACCGTGTTGAGCGTGCTATGCACGGTCTTCCATCTGGAGCAAGTGGGAGCACGTAGTGAATCTGGACGAGTGGCCCGTCTGGCTACCCGCTTCTTGGCTTACAATTTGAGCTTTATTGTGACCAAGCAACTGGCCACTCTACCGAACTAGCACTTACCGTACTGGGCTTCTCTACCCGCTCCGCCGCCACACCTACGGCTACGAACCGGAGTGGGACAAGTGCTGGTCTCTGGCCGAAGGGGTGAAGGGAGTTCTGGCGGAACTCACGAGGCAGTTGGATGCCTTGGAGCAGTTTTTGGAGACGAAGGCCAGCTAACCTTCGCAGAGCTCCTGGGAGGCGGCCGAGGTAAGTTTCCCCCCAAGTGCAGGATACCAAGGTGCGTTTTGCCGTCCTCGCCGTGGAGCTGGAGTGGCCTGTCGGCCCAAAGAAGATGATGAATATCGCTATCGCTGGGGTGTTGGGCTTGATGGTGGGGGTGTTCGGGGCTTTTGTGAAGGTTAGAGAGGGGGATGAGAGCGAAGGGGTTCCGTTTTCAGAGGGGTTCGCAACTGGATCCTTTCGCTTGCTTGAATGCCATCAGATTAAGCACGAGAGAAGGTTGCAGAAATTGACAGGATGTCTCGGAACTTTCTCAGCTAATGCTTCGTCAGAGAAGTAGAGCAAAATCAAGCAAGAAGGAGGGCATGAAGATGATCAAGTTAATAGGTACAGCAATGTTGATCTTAGTGCTCCTAGCGATCGCTGGTTGCACAAGCACGACAGTCGAGCCACCATCCCCTACACTGTTACCTAGTGCTCCCCCAACAGTGACGCCAATCTCACTAACACCCAGAGAGACTTCCATTGCTGAGGTCCCCTCAGGCATGGTGGAGAAACTAAACATTGAAGATCTCGCAACCAAAGCTGAGTGCATCCTCGTAGGGGCAGCCAAGGGCCTCCAAAGCCATTGGGACTCTCAGAGAACAGTTATCTACACCGATGTTACCGTTTCTGTTGAGCTTGCAATCAAAGGCTGTTCCAACCAGAGAGAGGTCTTGGTGAGAGTTCCAGGGGGAGTTGTCGGTGGGATAGCCATGCAGGCTTCCTCTGCACCGACATTTGAAACTGGGGAGAGGGTTCTACTCTTCTTGGAATGCGAGGAAGATGCTTTTCATGTCCTGGGTGGCTTTCAGGGCAAGCTTACCATTCAAAATGATACTGTGCTGGGACTAAGTGTCTCCTTGTCGGATTTTGTTGAGGAGATAAAGCAAATCCTTGGCCGATAGGGACTGTGAGCACTGGCGGGCCGAGGATGATTGCCCCAACAAGGTAGCCGATCACTGGGTAGCTCGGGCTGCGACGTTCTGCAAAAAGGCAGAAGATGTTTTGCAGAGAGGAGGTGGTGTTTTGCCTATGATGCTATGAGGGCGACCCCGCCCAGTGTGGGTCAGTTCGAATATGGAGGGCAAAGTCTTCTCCAACAAGAGTGAATCAGGAGGTGCAGCGATGAAGAAGTGGATCTCGCTTTCAAGTTGCCTATTGGTAGCGGCATTGATTACCATACTTTGGGTAGGCACCGCCTTTGCCGAAGTAGAGAAGCTCACTCTAGAGGAGCTAACCAATAGGGCCAGTACAATCGTTAGAGGGGGCGTGGTTGGGCTTAAGTCCCATTGGGACGAAGACCACGCTGTGATCTACACCTCAGTCACCATCTCCATCACGGACTATCTGAAAGGGGGAACCGGGGCCAAGGAGCTCACCATCGAAGTCCCTGGAGGAATAGTAGGGGAGATTGGGCTGACGGTCTCAGATGTCCCGAGGTTTGAAGCGGACCAGGAGGTGATCCTTTTCTTAGAGGAGCATTTCCAAGTGGTGGGCTGGTTCCAAGGCAAGTACACTATCGTGGACAACATTGTGGCGGAGAAGGGGATACCGGTCAACCAGTTCATCGGCCAGATTCATGCGATCATGGAACGCTCTGGTATCCCGATCGAGCCTACACCCGCGCCAGAGAAGGGGTTGACGAAGCCCACCATGGAGTTCGGCCATGAGCGCCTGGACCTCGCCACGCAAAAGCCTACCATCGGCATTATTGAGGAGACCAAGCCGAAAGCTCCTGGAGAGATAGCCTTACCTGAAGCCGCCGCTGGATGGACCAACATCATGACTGAAGGCTTTGAGGGAGCTTTCCCAGGGTCGACGTGGACCCTCTATGGAGATCCAACCTGGGATGACACATCTTACAGGGCCCATTCGGGCAGTTGGAGCGGCTATTGCGCTGATGGCGGTTCAAACCGCGTGAACCCACCCGGACCGTATCCTAATAATATGAATGCCTGGATGGTCTACGGGCCTTTCTCCCTCAGTGACGCTACAGATGCTGAACTGCTTTTCTATCACTGGACCAAGACAGAATTGACCTACGACTATCTCTTCTTTGGAGCTTCGATTAATGGCAGTGACTTCTATGGCACGAGGAAAAGTGGTGATTGGGTTTCCTCCTGTGGCGGTTGGTGCGAAGAGAATTTCGATCTGACCAATGTCTATACCTTGGGCGATCTCAGGGGTAAGCCCCAGGTGTGGATCGGGTTCAAATTCGGGAGTGACTCCAGCGTCACCTATGAGGGCACCTACCTGGATGACATCACTCTTCGGAAAGAAACCGCAGGGGCTATACCTCACATTAACAGCATCAGCCCGGATCATGGACCTGCCCATGCTAACGAATTGGGATCATGCGGCTGTGCGGCCGATAGCACCCGCGTAACGATCAGCGGCTCTAACTTCGGCGCTACCCAGGGAAGCAGCTATGTACGGTTCTGGCGTCAGGGCTCCACGTACTACAACGCCTGTGTCGAGTCTTGGAGCGATACCCAAATTGTGGCCCGGGTGCCCGGTTGCGTTAGCAGCGGCGACGTGGTGGTTGTCACCGGTGGTGGCACCAGCAATGGAGTCTATTTCACCGTCACTTACTCTTACGGGGGAGGGAAGTGGCCGAAAGGAAGCTACCCGCAGCCTATGTCGGAAGAGTACAGGGTGAATGCCAGCGGTGGTCCGAGCGGCGCATTGGCAGCCATTCAAGCAGCGGCTAACACGTGGAATAACGTTAGCTGTGCGGATTTCTTCTTCCGCTATGGTGGAACATCGAGCAAGACCGGTTACGGCTACGACAATGAGAACACCATTCTGTGGCAGGACTTGCCAACTGGTATCCTAGGGGTGAACGTTACGTGGTGGAACACTTCAGATCCCCATACCATCATCGAGTTCGATATCGCCTTCAACACGGACTACACCTGGGCCACGGATTGCAGCGCTGGCAAATATGATGTGCAGTCCATCGGCACCCACGAGTTGGGCCATGCCCTGCAACTGCTGGACCTTTACGGCACTGCGGACACAGAGAAGACCATGTACGGTATAGGCAGTGCAGGCGATTGTAAGCAGAGAACTCTGGAGCCAGACGACATAGCTGGCATCTGCTACATCTATCCTGGTGTAGCGCAACCTTTCACCTGGTACTTTGCTGAGGGCTACACGGGGGGCACCTTTGACACTTACATCCTGTTGATGAACCCCAATTCCAGTCCGGCTAACGTCACGGTGACGTTCATGAAGCCTGATGGCAGCACGAAGTCCGTGAATCCGACGATAGGGGCCAACTCCAGGTACACCATCAAGGTGGATGATGTAGCTGGTATGGGTGACACTGGCTTTGGTACCAAGGTGACATCGGACATCTGCATCGTGGCCGAGAGAGCTATGTACTGGTCCAACTACTCCGGCGGCAGCGGTGGCCACAACACTATGGGAACCACACCACTGGGCTGTGAGTAATAAGGATGGTATCTGGGAGCCCTGTGGTATCCACATCCTGTTGATGAAACTCAATAAACTACAACGGAGGAATTTCAATGCTGAACCTAGTTCGGAGATCAACCAACGGTTGGGGCATGCATATGGGGGTTATGGCTCTTGTAGCGTGTCTGACCTTGGCTGCTGGTCACCCAGTGCACGGGCTCTCAGCTAGTGCGAATTCCCCTATGCTACAAACCACACCCATCGTGCGCGTTGAGCCGGCCTCCAAGACAGTGAGCCTTGGTAGCACATTCACGGTGGGGGTCATGATTGGTGACGCCAGCGACTTGGGAGGCTATGAGTTCGATCTGGTTTTCGACCCTGGCGTGCTTGAGGTTGTTGATGTTGCTGATGGCGGTTTTCTGAGGAGCACCGGACGAAACGTCAGCAAATTACCGTCCGGGGGTCCGCGATTCTTGAGCCTTAGTGCCTCAAGAATTGCCTTTGGGGCGTATTCTTATCCTGCCAATGGCTCACAAGCAGGCCCCAATGGATCTGGACGCTTGGCGACAATCACACTGAGGGCTATAAGTGTTGGCAGCACCACTCTTGACCTACAGAATGTGCAAGTCACGGATACTCAGGGCCAGGGAGCTACACTGAACGTTCAGGACGGATCCGTGACAATCAATGCGCAACTCCCGACCACCTGGTACTTTGGTGAGGGGTACACGGGTGGGACGTTTGACACCTATGTTTTGCTGTCGAACCCGGCAACAGACACGGCGCAGGCCAAGCTGACCTTCCTGAAGCCGGATGGTAGTACGGTGGTGAAGAACGTCTCGGTGGGGCCACTTTCTCGCGAGACAGTCAAAGTGGATGATGAGCCTGGGATGGGGAATGTAGGGTTTGGAACGAAGGTGGAAGTGACATCTGGACCGGGGATTGTGGCCGAAAGAGCCATGTACTGGTCTGACTACTCTGGCGGCAATGGAGGGCACAATACCATAGGAGCCACAGGGCTGTCTACCGCCTGGTACTTTGGCGAAGGGTACACTGGCGGAACCTTTGACACCTATATCCTGCTTTCTAATCCGGATCCTACACAGACGGCGCAGGCCAAGCTGACCTTCCTGAAGCCGGATGGCAGTACAGTGGTGAAGAACGTCTCGGTGGGGCCACTTTCTCGCGAGACAGTCAAAGTGGATGATGAGCCTGGGATGGGGAATGTAGGGCTTGGAACGAAGGTGGAAGTGACATCTGGACCGGGGATTGTGGCCGAAAGAGCCATGTACTGGTCTGACTACTCTGGCGGCAACGATGGCCATAACACCATTGGTGCCACGGGGCTATCCACGAGTTGGAGCTTTGGTGAGGGGTACACTGGTGGGACATTTGACACCTACATCTTGCTGTCAAACCCGGATGAGACGACAGATGCACAGGTTCAAGTGACCTTTCTGAAGCCAGATGGCAGCACGGTAGTGAAGAACGTGTCGGTGCCGAAGAAGTCTCGGGTGACTATCAAAGTGGATGATGAGCCTGGGATGGGGAATGTAGGGTTTGGAACGAAGGTGGAAGTGACGTCTGGGCCGGGGATTGTGGCCGAAAGAGCCATGTACTGGTCCGACTACTCCGGTGGCGATGGGGGGCATTGTACCATTGGCCACCCGGGTTGAGAGGATTGTCGCCACATACTTGGTCTGCCGACGGATTATTTAGCGATGGCTCTGAGGGTCCGCTTAGTAGTTGAGTGGGCCCTCAGAGCATGGTAGCTTGTCCGAGACGCAAAGAATCGCCGTGGTTGACCGAAATTAACAGAAACAGGAGTCTTGGGGGTAATTTGCTTCAGCCAGGTATATCGGCAAGAATTGTTAGAAATTCTATAGCGAATCTTCTGCGTGGTGTCGTTTCGCTACCCATAGTCCTACTAATCACACCATTCATTATCTCCAAAATCGGAACAACTGCTTTTGGGATTTGGGCATTGGCAAGTGCCTTTGTAAGCTACGCTAGTTTGCTCGATCTAGGGATAGGCTCTGCCTTGGTCAAATTTGTCGCCCAGTATAAAGTTAAGGGAGAAACAGCTCAAATTAATTATCTGCTGAATACAGCCTTCGTCACTTACATATTCGTAGCAGCATTGGCTTTCAGCCTCCTCCTCCTAACCAAAGAATGGATTCTTACGCAATTCTTCCGAGTGGGAGGAGAATTAAGAGATGAGGCCAATTTCGTTCTACTTGGATCTATGGCAATCTTCGCTATGAATTTGACTTTTGGTGTCTTTTCATCCTTGCTCAATGGGCTACAGCGGATGGATCTGACTAATGGTACAACAATAACTACCACTATCGTCAGTGCGGTTGGGACAGTTGTGGTTTTGGTCTCTGGTTACGGGCTAAAGGCATTGGTGGTTGTCAATGGCATGGCGTTCATAGCCCAAATTATCCTCAACATCGTTTTGTCGAGAAGAGAATTCAGCCTTCTGGTCTTCAATCCCTCTCTTTTTCGTCCATATTTCCTCAAGGGTCTCTTAGGGTTCAGTCTGCAAATGCAGGTCGTAGGGCTGGCAAGTTTAGTGCATGCACAATTGGACAAAATTCTTCTCGGTCACTTTCTAGGACTCGGCTACATAGCTCAGTATGAAGCAGCATCACGTGTGGTGACACATCTCCGGGCCATGCCCTTGATGATGCTTGACCCAATCATGCCAGCAGCATCTGAAATCCACGTCGATCGAGACGCAAAACAGGCGCTCCAGAGTCTCTACTATCGTTCTCTCAAATATATGATGAGCGCCAGTCTGCCTATCTTTGTCTTTGTGACCTTATTTGCTCAACCTCTAATCAGCCTCTGGCTAGGCTCTGATTATTCGTTAGCCGCGTTTGCGCTTCAGTTCCTGGCGATGGCTAATCTCGTGAACCTTCTAACAGGTCCTGGATTTCTCACTTTGGTGGGGGCTGGCAAGCCTCGTTATGGGGTATATAGTTCTCTTCTTGGTATTGCGATTAACATAATTTTGAGTCTGACATTGATAATCCGGTTAGGCTATACTGGGGCAGTTTTGGGGACAAGCCTCTCCCTTGTCCTGGCCTCTGTCTACTTCATGATTATGTTTCACAAGGTGCAAAATATTTCGTGGCGGGAGGCCTCGGGCAGGGCCTTGATCGCCCCCACTTTGGCCTGTCTGCTCGCTGTTGGTGTGAGCTTTCTAGTGAGCCTTCATGTTCGGGCCAACGTTCAGGGTATGGCTGTGGTCAGCGTCACCTTCGCTGTTTCCTACCTGTTTGCCCTTACGAAACTACCCTTTTGGGATGCCTATGACATCAGTCAGATCAAACGTTATATACCACAGGCTGTGAAGGAGAAATGGTGTGGGTAGGATGAAGAGGGAAGTCGAGGAGATCTGATGTTGAGTTTTCTTTTGGGCAATCCGGTTGAAACAGGACCATATAGATGCTCAATCGGCTAGTAAGGTATGGTCCCGTTATTCGACGCTTAGACCGAATGGAGAGGGCCAACATTCTAGAAGTTGGCAGTGGCTCTTTAGGTCTATGCGAGTTTTATGACCAAAAGGTGGTCGGTTGCGATATCGAGTTCAAGGCCCCTATTTCCCCGAGACTAGTCCCTGTGCAGAGTTGTGGCCTACATCTCCCTTTTGCGGCTGAGTCATTTGATGTAGTGGTCTGCACTGATGTACTAGAGCATATCTATCCCAATGATCGGACGTTGTTAGTAGAAGAGCTTTCACGTGTGGCGAGACAGCACCTCATTATTGCGTTTCCTTGCGGCGACGGGGCAAGAAGGGTCGATGAGATCCTCTATCGATACTACCGGCGGAGAGGGACTACGCTACCGGACTGGTTGATGGGCCATCGGTCTTTCTCCTATCCAGATGTTGCAGAGGTTCAAGAGATCCTTGCAGTCAAGAACTGGCATTGCACCATAGAGGGCAATGAAAACCTCGTTGTTCATCTGAGCCTGATGATCCTTGAATCTCTCTCTCCTTTCAGTAGCGGGCTTTCTTGCTTTTCTCATAGAGCAAATGGTTTGTGGTTGACTATGCTTTCCTTGCTAAGCTTTGGAGGAGTTTATCGAAAGATAATCTTCGCCACCAAGGAATTCGTAAAGTCGGGGTAAAGGTGGAGGGTTTGCAGTGTGGTATTCAAAGGTCGCTATGCCAAAGCGAAATAGAAGCCCTTTCTTGAGTGTAATTATTCCTACTTATAACCGAAGCGGCGTTCTGCTAAGGTGTATTAATGCCCTCTTGGATCAAACTATCCCAGAGGCGGAATATGAGATCCTCGTCGTTGATGACGGTTCCAGCGACAAAACTACAGATATGCTGGGGGAAGTTGGGGGCACGGTGCACGTCGAGATGTATTATCTCAGACAGAATCATAAAGGCCCAGCCGCCGCTCGAAATTTAGCCATACGAAACGCCAAGGGTGATGTCCTTTTGTTTATGGGCGACGATATTCTTGCCTCCCCTACCATGTTGGCTGAGCATGTGCAATGGCACCGGATGCATCCTGAGGACAATGTCGCTGTGCTTGGCTACGTGACTTGGTCGTCTGAAATCCCTTTGACCCCGTTCATGCAGTTTTTGAGCGAGCATAGTGACATGCAGTTCGCCTATGGTATAATCCAAGACGAGGAAGATATTGGCTACCAGCATTTCTATACCTCGAACATCTCCTTGAAGAGAGCGTTCCTGTTGGCGAATGGCTTGTTTGACGAGGATTTCCCCGACGCTGGCCAAGAGGACATCGAGTTAGGTTATCGGTTGGAGAAGAAAGGTTTACGGATTGTCTTCAATCGTAAAGCAGTTGGTTACCATCTACACCCCATGGACCTTGAGAGTTTCTCCCACAGGATGGAAATAATTGGTTTCTCCGCGGAGATCTTCAATCGCAAGCACCCAGAAGTAGCCCTTGACGCTGCTTTTGTGGCTATACCGAAGTGGCAGATCATGGTCAAGTATCTTTTAGCACGAATTTGTCTCCCTCTGGGCATTATGGCATTTCAACTAGATCGCCGATTACTTTATCAGTGTTATAGATCTATTCTCTGGTTTCATCTATGGCGTGGGCATCATGCTTATATGAATGGAACAACGGGGAAAATAGGCTGTAACTTGGATTAGGAAATGAAGCTATCTAAAATTCAGTCCTCAAGACCGGGTTATGAAGCTCCTAGGGTAAGGAAGACATCTCCATGGTGATTTCGGCCCAGAGCGTTCCCCTCGTCTACGTTATCATAGTCAACTGGAACGGCTACCTGGATACTATAGAGTGCGTAGAGTCCCTAAGAAAGCTTGCTTATCCCAATTACTCCATCGTAATTGTAGACAACGGCTCTACCGATGGATCTGAGGAGAGATTGCAGGAGCGGTTTCCAGATCTCGTGGTTCTTAAGACCGGTCGCAACCGAGGCTTCGCCGGAGGGAACAACGTAGGGATTTGCTACGCCCTCAAGCAGAAGGCCGAGTATATATGGCTATTGAATAATGATACAGTGGTGGCTCCAACAGCGCTGACCCATATGGTAAGGGTGGCGGAAACTGATCGGAAAATCGGGATGGCCGGCTCGAAGATCTACTACTATTCCGATCCTCAGAGGCTTTGGTTTGCCGGAGGGCTCATCCAGCCCTGGAGAGGGCTAACTTTTCACATCGGTGTCGATGAACTTGATCAAGGTCAGTACGATGAGGTGAAGTTAACTGACTATGTTACAGGTTGTAGCGTGCTGGTGAGGAGGGCTCTCATTGATGCTATCGGTCTTATGGATGAAAGTTACTACCTCTACTACGAGGAGGCGGACTGGGCGATAAGAGCTCAGCGGGCAGGCTGGAAGGTAGTTTATGTCCCTGCCTCCATGGTGTGGCACAAAGTGTCGCAGAAGTCCGTGGACGGGTCATCGCAGATGAGCTACTACTTTACTCGTAATTCATTGCTGTTCGTTGCGAGGAACTACTCTAAGGCGTACTTAGCAGCGGCGCTTCTCCTGTCATTGAGATCCCGTCTCCTCCCGCAGATAAGGCATCTAAAGCGGCACCACCTTATGGCTGTATTGAAAGGCTACTTCGACTTCGCGACAGGGAAACTAGGAGATATCACTTGAGGATTGCCTTAATAACTTATGAATTCCCTTATCCGGCCAACTCTGGTTTCAGACTTAGGATTCACCAGCAGGTAAATTTGCTCTCGAGATTGGCTCGGGGCGATCTGTTCGTGCTGTCTTACGTCCAACCGGAACTAGGAAGCAGAAATTTTGACACCCCACGACTACAGGGGGCATGTAGGGAGGCCAGGATCGTACATCTACCAGAAGAGTCCATGCTGGCCAAGATGACCAGATACGTCTGCTCTGCCCTTACTTTACGAAATCCGATAGCCTATAAATTCTTGTCCCATCTCAATTCCCAAGAGATACTTTGTTGGCTCAGAACTGTTAGACCGAATTTAGTAGTGCTTGAAACCCCTTTTCTTGCGGAACTGATCCCCCATATCCGACATATGGGATTTCTTGTAGCAGTTGACACTATCAACGTCGAAGCCGAACTGGCTCGCCAATTATATGTATCTACTAAATCACGGCAGGCTCGGCTCAGATATCTGGTGTTCTGGATCATGACCCAACGAACAGAACAAAACTTTCTACACCTTTCTGATGAGATCTGGGCGGTTTCAGAGGAGGACATCAAGCGGTTCAGAAAATTCATCCCTATGAGTGTGCCCATCACCCTGGTACCTAACGCGGTCAATACCGAATCCTATTCTGGCGAATGGACAGAAGAACCGAATGCTGTGGTTTTCATTGGCCCTTATTCTCCGCCCAATGCAAGGGCAGCTGAGGTTTTGCTCAAGAAGATCTGGCCTCAAGTGCGCGTTCAATGTCAGGGGGCAAAATTGTACCTGGTAGGACGTGACCCTACCAGGTTTATGGTGGAAGCTGCTACTCGTACTCATGATGTATTTGTCACGGGCCAGGTTGACAATGCCAAATCCTTGATCGGTCAGGCAGCAATTGTCGTCGTACCCCTCAGCGAGGGAAGCGGTACCCGCTTCAAGATTCTAGAAGCGATGGCCATGGGAAAACCGGTGGTGTCCACACCGAAGGGATGCGAAGGACTAGAAGTAGAGAACGGATATCATCTACTCATACGGGATCTTGATTGTTTCGCAGGAGCCATCGTAGAGCTACTCAATAATTCTGAAGCGCGGAGAAGACTAGGACGGCAAGGAAGGCAGCTCATCAAGGAGAGATACTCCTGGGAAACAGTAGAAGACATCCTCAAGGAAAGGATACAGAGATATGCGGAATAAAGAGAACTCTCTTGTACTGTTCGATATTCTCAGGGGAGTTCCGTGGGAGTAGCTGTGACGTACACACGCCTCATGGCCAAGGTCCTGCAAAGCAGGGATATTGCCGCTTTTGGCATCGCTCTCTTTCTTGCTTGGGTGATTGCATTTTTTGCCGCTTTCTTGGCAACGCGCCATTATTACTTCACTCTTTTGGTGATCTTGTCTCCTCTCCTAGTTGTCACCGTCCTCAAATACCCATGGAGTGGTCTGCTGGTCTTCTTCGCCTTCGATTTCGTCGTTGGACAGTTCTTTAGCGAATTGAGGTTTTCTGGGGAGTTGAAGATTATGGTAGTCCTGCTACTTGTTGTTAGTGCCGTGAGTCGTTTGGTCGTTGGACCCAAGACGCTGCGACTACCGAAAAGTTTCATCAATCCTCCTATGCTGCTGTTTCTAACGATAGGGCTAGAATCAGGAATCCTGGGGTGGATGCATTCAAATCCCCCGAGGTCCCTTCAGGGAGATACCTTCGACTATATCTTGGTTCCGCTCTTCTTCTTCAGCACCTTGGGGACAGTAAGAACTAGGAGGCAAGCTTATGCTGTGCTGAGCCTCTCATCGCTTGTCTTGTTTTACCCATTGGCAAGGGATCTCCTGGCATATCGCAGCAGCACTTTCCAGACTATTGGCGTATGGATAGGCGAACTAGCTGTCCTTCGACGAATCTTGCCTATTAGTTCGGTTATGCTTTTCCCTCTCTTCATCTCTTTGTACCTCCACGGTGTAGATAGGAAAATCAAGGCTATTTCCGGCTTACTAGCGCTTCTCACCGGAGCTTGTTTAATTCTCAGCTTTACACGAGGATACTGGTTGGGAAGCATTGCCGGAATGTTTTTCTTGCTCCTCTTCTCCAAGAAAAAACGCCAAGCATTGCTAACCCTCACATTAATTGGAATCATCATGCTAGTTGGAACTTCGCTCTACACTCAATCTGCGCGATTATATGAAGGCAACATTCTTGGGAAGCTCGTGATCAATCATTTTTCTACTCTGAAGGGTTTATCGGCGGATGAGAGTGCCGGTCTTCGGCTACAAGAAGCAAAAGCAGCGCTAGAGACAGTTGCATCCAGCCCGATTATTGGGTTGGGGCAAGGGGCTGAATTTGATAATCCTATCCCTGGGCTAGGTAAGCATTATACTCATAATGCCTATTTAGCTATCCTGCTTAGGTCAGGAGTGATCGGTTTGTTAGCCTATGGCTGGCTAGCCATCTCCTTTGTAACAATTAGTGTACGTGGATACCGAGAGTTAGAAAACGAGTTAGATAAAGGTATCGTCCTCGGCATAGTCTCGGCTTTCGTCGCAGCATCTATTACCTCTCTATCCTCACCAATGATCATCACCGTGACAGTAAGTGAGTATCTAGGCTGTTGGATGGGACTTGCTTTTGTGATCATCAAGGCCAGGAAACCTGAGTTCATTACCGTCAGATGAGAATCTAGATGGATTTATCCGTGGTGCTCGTTAGCTATAATACCAAAAATCTTCTAAACGACTGCCTTCGCTCTTTTTTCGAGCAAACGGTGGGACTATCCTACGAAGTGTTTGTAGTTGATAATGCATCGACGGACGGCAGCGTAGCTATGATCGAGACTGAGTTCCCCCAGGCCGAATTGATCAGAAATAAAGAAAATGTGGGCTTTGCTAGGGCGAACAATCAAGCTATCAGAAGAAGCAGCGGCAGGTACATACTACTCCTGAATAGTGATACCCTCGTATTAAACGATGGCCTCACCAAAATGGTACTTTACATGGAAGAACATCCAAAGGTTGGAGTGATGGGATGCAAGGTATTGTACCCTGACGGGACTACTCAGACTTCTAACAATGCCTTCCCAAACCTTTTCACCGAATTTCTGCGAATAATGCAGGTCTCAAAGTTGATATCCAACACAAGGCTCAGGACAATCTTGGGAGTTAAGCTGGGAAGATTCTTGGGCAGATCGATTAATGAGTACTTAAGAGTATATTGGGACAGCGAGCGAATTCGAGAGGTTGATTGGGTAACTGCAGCTTGCCTGCTGGTTCGCAGAAAGGCACTCGATGAAGTAGGGCTATTAGACGAGAGGTTCTTCATGTACTATGAAGATACCGATTTATGTTTGAGGATTCGCCAATGTGGGTGGAAGATAACGTACTTTCCACGTTTCAGCATTGTGCATTACGTAGGATATAGACAGAACAAAGGTTCGTACAATCAGCTAGAAGATTTAGAGCGACACAGAAGCAGATTCCATTATTTCAGGAAGCACGCTCCTCTTTTGGAACGTTTATGTTTGAGGATATTGATCATTGTTGCCATGCTCACAAGATTGCCCCTTCACTGCATTGGTAAGGAAAAGAGGCTGGTTTATTTGAACATTTTACGTCTTTCATTGAGTCAGCCATTATAGTCCTATTGGAATGTGAGAACGGATGAGAATTCTCTTCATTACTCCCAGGTTTCCATATCCCCCTCTTAAAGGTGACCAGGTAAGGTCCTATAACCAAATAAGGATCCTCTCCCAGAAACATTCTATAACTCTCCTCTCATTTGTTGAGAGCCGCGAGGAACTAAATCATGTACCAATGCTGAAAAGATTCTGTAGCTATATCGAAACTATGGAATTGAGCCCCCTTCGCTCCTGCCTTAATGTAGTCTTAGGCCTCTTCTCTCCGCTACCCTTGCAAACCCATTACTACTACTCCTCGGAAATGGATAAGAAGATACGTACTGTCACTGAGAATAACAACTTCGACGTTGTTCACGTGCAGCTCATCCGCATGGCCCGTTATCTGGCTCATTTTGACAAGACCCCTAAGGCGATAGACCTCATAGATGCCCTCTCTCTTAATATGGAACGAAGATACAGGTATGACAAAGGCATCTTCGAACTTGGTGCTTACCTTGAATGGCAGAGGGTAAAAAGATACGAGGCAGAAGTTTGCACGCAGTTCGATCAGGTCGTAGTAGTATCGCCCGTTGACAAAAAGGTTATTGGTCCATTTGAAAAGATCAACATAAATCCTAATGGGATAGACACCGAAGCCTTTCCCTTCGTCCTCGAAGGGCGTGAACCGTCCACTATCATTTTCACCGGTAATATGGGATATTTCCCCAATGTAGACGCTGTGCGCTGGTTCAGTCAAAATATATTCCCGTTGATAAAAGCACAGATTCCAAATGTCAGATTCTACGTAGTTGGCGCTAACCCTCATAAGGACATCCAACGCTTAGGTGCAAACGAAAATATCATCACCACAGGCTTTGTAGACAGCATCCATAAATACCTAGCCCGTGCCACCGTTGCCGTGTGCCCTATGAGATCGGGTTCAGGGATTCAGAACAAGGTGCTAGAGGCGATGGCCAGCGGTACTCCTGTAGTAGCTACCGAATACGTCCTTGGGGGAATCCAGGCCACGCCTGGAGAAGATATAATCATGGCTAACGAACCGGCAGAATTCGCTCATCAGGTAATAGAGCTACTAAATAATCCGTCCTTACGGCAAAGGCTGGCCGTGAAGGCAAGACAGTTGATTGAAAAGAAGTATACCTGGGAAATCTCCGTGCGACAGTTAGAAAGAATCTACGAAGCTGCCATAATGGCGCACGCCCTCAGACATAAGCATTCCAACTTGGAGCCATAAGGATGCAATTACCGAGGCTACCCCTGCAGATCTCCGAGCGCAAGACTCTTCTGGTACTTGTAGACCTGTTGTTGGTTAACAGTGCCGTCCTCATCTCCCTCTGGATCTGGACACTGCGGGACCCCCAGCTAAGCTTTTCCCTGGAATTCATCTTGTCCAAAGCCCAATGGTTCCTCATCCTGACCGCCCTCTGGCTGTTTCTGGCCTCCCTCAACAGCTTCTACAATCTGCACTTGGCAGATTCTTTCCGCCTCAGCGGGGTCGCCTTGCTGCGCATCACCGCCCTTGTTTTGTTGATCTACCTGGGCCTCTACTTTGCCGCCCCGCGTAATATGCTGCCCCGTTTGTTTATCCTCTATTTCGGCGTGGCCTCCTTGTCTTTAGTGGGCCTCTGGAGAGCGAGCTACGTTCTCCTCCTCAGCCGGGCGCCCTTCCAGCGCCGCGCCCTCATCGTCG
>Ga0194125_10007828_pt1 | contig 15263 bp, 18 predicted proteins | sample TA2KigC250mmetaG_FD_148626 | JGI IMG/M metagenome (GOLD analysis project Ga0194125, IMG submission 148626) | Freshwater microbial communities from Lake Tanganyika, Tanzania - TA2015034 Kigoma Deep Cast 250m | ecosystem: Environmental > Aquatic > Freshwater > Lake | place: Tanzania: Lake... | reverse complement strand
AAGACACATCCGAAATCTTAAGCAGAGCTTGAATGAAACTGAAGAGTGCATTGCCATAGCCGCCATTTTCAATAGGCAGTAGTAACTCACCATCCCTATCAGTGACTGAATAAGCCGATAAAGAATTTGAAATAATCTTCGCTCGCGTGCCTTTATATAAATCCTTTTCGTCCAAATCGTATGTCAAGTGCATATAGGTTTGGCCTTCATCGGATAAAATAAAGCGGTCAGCCTCCCGCTTTAAAACAATGTCCAGATGGTCGCCATCGTCGAACTGGAACGGCGTTAATACGCGATAACGCTCCAATCCTTCCGGATAAAGGGCAACTTCATCACAGACTTTCTGCTTGAAGTCACTCTCGATAGTTTCTATAGTCATTATTTTGCCTTACTTTAATAGAAGTGAGGTTTGAGATTCATTGACTATATTGAAATTGCAGTCTTCGAGTAGACAGTTTACAGCCTCGTTGAGATTACTGAAGCGATTCGACGGTTCAGCGTAAGTGTCTTCTCGCACACCTAATAATTGATAACGTTCAGTCGCTTGGTGAATATGATAGTCGAAAAAATGAATTCGTTCAATTTTGTTTGTATGTTGATGCTTACCATTATATCGGCGCAATCTAAATCGTTGGTTTGACTTCGGTATTTGATATGCCAAAATGGCTGAGAACTTTAATGGTTCTATTAGTGATTGACGGAGAATAATAGCATATTCTGAATTATTAATGCCTTTAAAGTTCAACTCAATTTCTTTGTGCCCGCGTTTTGGCTTTGGAATAATGCGCTTTACAAAATCCGAAGGTAATATTTTGGGCTCTTTAAGAAGTTTTACGATTTCTATATCTGTGAGCAATTTATAATCCTAATCTGAGAGAAAATGAGAGTATTCAGCCTGTCTATCCTTCAGCAAATCTTCCAGCCAGTCAAATTCGAGCGGCTGGCGATATAAATCGTTTAAATAAGCGATATCATCGGCATCTTCGATTTGCTCGAGCAGTGCCTGATAATCGGCAATGTCTAAAACAAACGCTGAAGTTTTGCCGTCTCTAAGGATGATGTCAGGGCGTTTGAATTTAAGTTCCGGCATATTTTACTCTCGGTTTAAACTGCGATGCTTTTATAAAGGTTGATTCAGTCCTATGTTATTTATAAACATTAATCTGGATTCCCGTTTTCACTGGAATGACGCACTCTTGCGCATTGATTTTTCTTCACTTCGTTCGCAATGACGCGCCTTGCAGTATGCATTTAAATAACATTCACTTCAACAAACTCACCGGCAATTTCTCCAACTTCTGCGTAACCGGATTGACCTTCAGCACTGCCGATTCCAGCGCTACCACACCTACTATCGGCTCAACATCGTCCGGTCCAAAGACGACCCTTCCGGCGGTGATTTCACCCATCAGTTCAATTTGAACCAGTCCGTAATCGAACTCCACTTTGCGGTTGTCAGCCAGTTCATAGGTTCTCCGACCGAGTCGCGGCACGCCGATCCGCTCCAATTCACGCGCCGGCGCGACGCAGTCCATCGCTCCTGTATCGACTAAAAATTCAGCGGTATAGGTCTTATGACCATCTTCAAATGACCGCAAAGTAACAGTTGTGAATGTTGTTCCCATTTATAACTTCCTTTGAGGTTTATAAAAACCAGTCGATTTATATAATTAGAAATCCACTATTTAGGCATATTAACAATCAGACTCTAGGCGAATTGACAGCAGATTATGCATCGGCTGTCAACCGCTGGGGATTGACAGCCGCTCGGATCACAGCCGTCAACCACGGCGGGTCGACAGCGGGTAGTAAAGCCGCTGACTCGCCGTAGTCGGCAGCCAAAACGAGCCGTTGCGTCAGGTGTTCTACACCTGACGCAACTTTTATCCTATGCAACCTATTAATATAATCCTATTTCAACAGCGGCGCAATAACTAAGGCGACCACGCTCATCAACTTGATCAAAATGTTCATCGAAGGACCGGCGGTGTCCTTGAACGGGTCGCCGACCGTGTCGCCGACTATGGCGGCTTTATGGTTGTTCGAGCCTTTGCCGCCGAAAGCGCCGCCTTCGATGTGTTTCTTGGCGTTATCCCAAGCGCCGCCGGCGTTAGCCATAAAGACCGCCATCAACACGCCCGAAGCCGTCGCGCCGGCTAAAAAGCCGCCTAATGCATACTTGTCTATAAAGCCGAACGCAATCGGCGCGACAATCGCCAGCGACCCCGGCACAATCATCCGCTTGATAGCGGCGGCGGTCGAAATCGACACGCAGCGCGCATAATCCGCCTTGCCTGTCCCTGCCAGCAATCCCGGTATCTCACGGAACTGACGCCGAACCTCTTCGACCATCTCGAAAGCCGCATTACCGACTGCCTTCATCGCCATCGAAGCGAACAGGAAGGGAAGCATCGCGCCGATGAATAATCCGGCAATAACCGAAGGCTTGGAAACATCTATGGACTCCACACCTGCAGTTGCCTGGAAGGCTGAAAAGAGCGCCAGAGCAGTCAGAGCCGCCGAGCCGATGGCGAAACCCTTGCCAATGGCAGCCGTAGTGTTGCCGACGGCGTCCAATTTATCTGTGCGACCGCGAACCTCTTTAGGCAGATGGGTCATCTCTGCAATGCCGCCGGAGTTATCCGCAATCGGACCATAAGCATCGACCGCTAATTGAATACCGGTCGTCGAAAGCATCCCCAAACCAGCCAGACCGATGCCGTAAAGTCCCGCAAGATGATAGGCTATAACCATCGCACCGGCTAAAACGAACACCGGCAGCGCCGTTGAAGCCATTCCCAAGCCCAAGCCGCCGATGATGACCGTCGCCGCGCCGGTCTGCGACTGCGCGGCTAATTTACGCGCCGGTGAACGCGACTCGCTTGTATAGTATTCGGATAAGAGACCGATGGCAACCCCGGCGAACAGTCCGATGGTGAGTGCGCCATAGATGCCAAGTCCTGTAATATTATCGATTAATGTGCCAGTTGGATTAGATGTAAACACCATCGCTTCCGGCACGAAGTATTTGATAATCGGATAGGCGGCAATTATCATAATCACCACAGCGCCGAATGAGCCGAGGTTGAGCGCGGCTTGCGGATTGCCGCCTTCTCCTTCCTTCATCCGCACGCCAAACGAACCTATAATGGAGGCGAGGATGCCCATCGCCGCTAACATCAGCGGCAGCATCACTAAATTTAAACCATAATAAGCGCCCAGCACCATTGAACCGATAATCGCGCCGACATAGGATTCGAACAGGTCAGCGCCCATACCGGCTACATCGCCGACATTATCGCCGACATTATCGGCAATTACAGCCGGATTGCGCGGGTCGTCTTCCGGTATACCGGCTTCGACTTTGCCGACTAAATCGGCGCCGACATCGGCGGCTTTAGTGTATATACCGCCGCCGACACGCGCAAAAAGCGCGATAGACGAAGCCCCAAGCGAATAGCCAGTGATTGTCGAGAGCAAGTTAGTCAGTGCTGCTTCGCCACTGAAGGGGATTTTTAGAACTAAAGTATAGAAGCAGAACAACAGCGCCAACCCGGTGATGCCCAATCCGACAACGACCATTCCCATCACTGAGCCGCCGGAGAAGGCGACCGCCAGCGCTTTCGGCAGGCTGGTGCGGGCGGCTTGCGTTGTGCGCACATTTGCCAGCGTAGCGACGCGCATCCCAAAGAAGCCGGCTGTAGCGGAGCAACCAGCGCCGATAATGAACGACAACGCCACCAGTCCGCTGGATACACCGGCAAGCGTATTCACTATGCCCAACACCGCCGCTACGATGACGACGAATATGAGTAGAACCTTATATTCGCGCCCTAAAAACGCCATCGCGCCGGTGCGAATATATCCGGCGATTTCCTGCATCCTGGCGTCCCCGGCGTCGCGCTTTTTTATCCAGATGGTCTTGATATAAGCATAAATTATAGCGGCTAAGCCGCCCGCGATTGCAATTAGTAGATAGTTGGTCATTAGACTACCCAATTTGTGTAATTTGTTTATTTTTTAACAATAAAATTCGATATAATATTAATTTAACAAAAGAGGTAATTGTAAAAGTGATGATTAATCAAGAAAACTCAGACTATGACAAGGCGGACGCCCTCGTCCGCCGAAAACCAAGCATAGAATGCGGCAGACGAGGGCATCCGCCTTGCCATCAGTTGATAAATCCAACACTTTTACAATTACCTCAAAAATTAACTTCATTCATCGATAACCATACGATTAAAAGTATTCATCGCCGCGGCCGGACCCGACTTTTCGACCAACTCAAGCGCATCGACTGCTGCAGCGATAATTCGCTGCACGCGTTCAGCCATCGATTTGGGAATCGGTGAAAGGACATAGTCCGCTAAATCTTCGACCGCTTTATCGCCGGCGATGCCGAGGCGCAGGCGCGGGAATTGGTCAGTGCCGATGACGCGGATGATGTCATCTAAACCGCGATGGCCTCCCGATGACCCCTCCAGCCTTAGCCGCAGCCGGCCCAGCAGCAAATCGTGGTCATCTAGAACAGTCAATATCTGTGCTGGTTCGACTTTATAGTATCGCAGCCACCAGCCAACCGCCTCGCCGGAGCGATTCATATAGCCCGTCGGCAGCATCAGGGTTGTATAGTCCGTTTCAGCGTAAATAAAAGAACTTTTACCGGGCTTGAAAATCGCATTGCGGCGCTGTGCTAAGGCTTGGACTGTCATCCAACCTAAATTATGCCAGGTGTTCTGATAACGCGTCCCCGGATTGCCCAAACCTACAATTAACCGCAGAGAATCGGACATTTAGACTATAGCCACTGGCTTTCAATGAATGATATCGTCTTCAGAATTACTCAAATACTTAAGCGCTTAAGAACTTGTGAACTTGCGAACCTACTTTTTCTCTTCAGACTTACCTTCGGTCTTCGTTTCGCCTTCGGTTGGGACGGCTTCAGCCGGCGCTACAGCGCGTTCCTTCATTATGGTCGGCGCTGCGACATGCGCCACGACTGTATGCGGGTCGGGATGAAACTTAAATTGCGGAAAATGCAGGTCGGAGATATGAATCGTATGACCCAGCGCCAGCCCCGACACATCGACCTCTATATGGTCCGTTATGTCCTTCGGTTGGCAGTCGATGCTGGCTTCGACGATGCCGCGCTCTAAAATCCCACCTTCCTTAGCGCCGACCGGTGTGCCAGTAAGTTTAATTGGCACGGTCAAGGTGATGCGTTCACCTTCTCTGAAGCCTTGCAGGTCGATATGGATTATCGCTTCGCTGACCGGATCGCGTTGCAATTCACGGATGACGCACTCGCGCGGACGCTGGCTTTCAATGACTAGATTAATGAGCGGATGGCGCCGGCGCATTAACCGATTGAGCGCTATTTGCGAAACTGAAAATGGGATGTTTACTTCGTTGTGTAAATAATAGACGCCGGGGATAAGCCCTTTAGCCCGCAATTTGCGCGCAGCGCCCTTGCCATATTCGCCGCGATGTTGAGCGTTTAGTGTATTCTCAGACATTGATTTATAAATGATGATGGTGATAATAGTGATTAAAAACTAATGACCAAATGTCCATATTGTCCATTCAGTCTATACCGTCCATTCGAATTAGTTCCGGCCTTCTCATTTTTGTGATAATTCCTGCCGTCGCCTGCCTCCAAAGGTCAATGTTGCGATGATTGCCGGAACGCAGGACCTCAGGGATGCGCAGACCTTCGTATTCTTCGGGTCTGGTATAATGCGGAGCGTCAAGTCTGTTCCCTTGGAAACTATCGCCGCGGGCGCTGTCGAAATCGCCCAGCGCGCCGGGGATGAGCCGTATCGCCGCGTCGAGCATCACAACCGCCGCCAATTCGCCGCCGGTAATAACATAATCGCCAAGCGAATACTCGCGGTCCGCAAACCGTTCGATTACCCGCTGGTCGAGGCCTTTATAATGCCCGCAGATGAATATCAAATGCCGTTCGCGGGATAAGGCTTCGGCGTGAGCCTGCCTAAAAGGCTCACCGGCAGCCGATGGACAGATGACCAGCGGTCGCCGTTCCGCGCCGGCGAGTATCGACTTCAGCGCCCGGAAGAACGGCTCCGGTTTGAGCAGCATCCCGGCGCCGCCGCCAAAGATATAGTCGTCGGCTTGCTGGTGTTTATCGGTTGTAAATGAGCGTAAATTATGTATCTGGACTTCGAGCAAGCCGAACTGCCGCGCTCGACGTATGATGCTCTCGCCGAAAAAGCCTTCTATCAGTCCTGGAAATAGTGTGATAATATCAACTTTCAATCCTCACTCCCACAAACCTTCCATCCGCTTCACTACAACCTTATGCTGGGCTAAATCGACTTGAGCGATAAAATCTTTAACCGCCGGGATGAGGATATCGCCGTTGGAGCCATCGATGACCCACAGGTCGTGATGCGCTTGCGGCCAAACTTCGATGAGCAATCCCAATTCCTCGCCGTCGTCAGTCTCAACTCGGCAGCCGATGAGGTCGTCGATGTAGAATTCGCACGCCGACAGTTCCGGGCGTTCGAATTTTGAGATGATGATGTCACCCCCGGCTAACTTAGCCGCCATTTCCGGTGAGTCAACGCCGGCGAACCTTATCTGCAGGTAACCGCCGCGGGCTTTAATAGATACAGGAATAAACTCAAAGCAGCCTTCGTCAATCCGCACAACTAGGCGCTTGATGCCATCCAAGCGGTTTTTATCCTCCGCTTCGACAGTTGCCTTGACATCGCCCAACACGCCCAAGGCGCGGGCGATATGACCGATCACCACCGGTTCACGCGGCAGCGGAACAGGCTTGCCGGGAAGACTAATTTCAGATGCCGGTTTAGGCATCGCTTTTCGGTGGAGTGGCTTCTTCGACGACCGATTTGGCCGGTGCGGAAGCCTCTTCGATTTTAACTTCCGCGGCTTCAGCCGGCAGGGAAGGCTCTTCGAATTTGACTTCTACGACTTCAACCGACGTGGAAGCCTCTTCGATTTTAATTTCCGCGGCTTCAGCCGGCAGGGAAGGCTCTTCGAATTTGACTTCTACGACTTCAACCGACGTGGAAGCCTCTTCGATTTTAACTTCCGCGGCTTCAGCCGGCTCTGCGGCCGAAGTTTCGACGACCGCGATTTCCTGCATAACCGGTTCGGTCGTTTCGGTTGTTTCAGGCGCAGTTTCGACTGCGGTCGGCTCAACCGGCTCTGCCGCCGGCGCTGCTGCTTCGGGCGGTTGAACGACCGGCGCTGCCTTGTGGTGTGCCTTGAACCAGTCCTGCATCATCGAATCTATTTGCGCCTGCGGTAAGCCGCGCCGTTCCAACCTGAAACGCAGCCAGACGCCTTCGCGCTTCAGAAGGCTAAGCACAGTCTCGCTGGGCTTAGCGCCGTTGCGCAGCCATTTGAGGGCTTTGTCGCCCTCAATCAGCACATCGGGAGGATTTTCGAGCGGGTGGTAATAACCGATGCGCTCAATATAAGAGCCGTCGCGTTTGGCGCGGCTATCGACGGCGATTATGCGATAGTAAGGACGCTTCTTGCGTCCCAAACGGGTTAATCTAAGTCTGACGGACAAGTGAACTCCCAATACCACCACAATTATTATTTGTGGTCTTCTTATCTCAATTTAAAATGAGCCATGCCAGGATGGCGCATTGAATAAAGAAAATGATTGAAAAAGTAACTATTCTAACGACGGCAACATCGTCTAAGGTTAAGCTGAATTTATGTAAAATCAGCGGACGCTGGATTTCCCAGAGTAAAAAGAATAATACGACTATTCCGGCGGCGAGCGACCACAGCGGCGCGGCAATGAAGCCATCGACTACGAAAATAAGCGCAACAGCATTAAGCAGCGCTACCGCGCGGTGCAGCCAGAGATTACGAATCATTTATTTAGAAGGGCATTCTCGGCAAGCCTAGCGGTGGAGCGCCGCGTTTGCCGAAACGCTTCATCATTTTTTGCATCTGCTCGAACTGGTTCAGCAGCCGGTTTATTTGCTGCACGCTGGTGCCGCTGCCACGGGCGATGCGCTTGCGGCGGCTGCCGTCGATGATGCGCGGCGACCGACGTTCCTGCGGTGTCATCGAATCGATTATTGCTACCACGACTTTCATTTCACGTTCATCGATCTTTATACCCTTCATAGCGCCCTTCATCCCCGGTATCATCGCTAACAGCGAGTCCAACGGACCCATCTTTTTAAGTTGAATAATCTGTTCCTTAAAATCTTCGAGCGTAAATTCGCGTTTGAGCAGTTTTTTAGCGGCTTTTTCAGCGGCTTCGGCATCGACGACAGATTGGGCTTTCTCTACCAGCCCTACGATGTCGCCCATTCCAAGGATACGTCCAGCCAGCCGGTCGGGGTGGAAGGCTTCGAGGTCGGCGGTCTTTTCTCCGACACCGATGAACTTAATCGGCTTGCCGGTGATATACCGCACACTAAGCGCCGCGCCGCCGCGGGCGTCGCCGTCTAATTTTGTGAGGATTAAGCCTGTGATTTCCAGCCTTGCCGAGAAGGCTTGCGCTGACTTGACGGCGTCCTGTCCGGTCATCCCATCGACGACTAACAGGGTCTCCGGCGGTTTCACGAAAGCCTGCAGTTCCGACAACTCCTGCATCAATTCGTCGTCGATATGCTGTCGGCCGGCGGTATCGACTAAAATGCAGTCCAGTCCTTCACGTCGGGCAAATTCGTATCCCTTTTCAAAGATCTTGATGGGCGAACTTTCCCCCCTCACCACCGGAATGCCAAGTTGTTTGCCTAAAATCTCCAACTGTTCGGCAGCCGCGGGACGGCGAACATCACCGGCGGCCATCAGCGGTTTACGGCCCTTTTTGCGTAAATACAGGGCTAATTTGGCGGTGGTGGTTGTTTTGCCCACCCCGTTCAAGCCGACCAGCAAAATTGGGGATGGCGATTTGCCAAACCTTACCGGTTCGCTCGCGCCGCCTAAAAACTGGGCTAACTCATCGTAAATCACTTTGACCATCTGCTGGCCGGGCGTGATGCTGGTCAGGACTTGCTGCCCGAGGGCTTTAGTTGTAACCGCATCGATGAACGACTTGGCGGCTGGTAGGCTGACGTCGGCTTCTAACAGAATGCGGCGGACTTCCCGCACTGTATCGCGCACATTGGCTTCGCTCAGTTTACCCTGCCCTTTGAGGTTGCGGACAAACCGCTCGAACTTTTCGGTCAATTCGTCGAGCATATACTCTGTAGGAGGGCGGGCTCCCTGCCCGCCATTAGGCTTTAGGCTTTGGGCTTTAGGCTATAGGAGGACGGGCGTCTCTGCCCGCCGCCATTTTCTCCCCACGCTTGAGGAGGAATGCAAGAGGGGCGTTAAATGACTTTGCCGTCGACTCGCCGTAGTCGACGGCGGGTAGTCTAGCGGGCAGGGACGCCCGCCCTACTGGCAAATTCTCATCCCCTGATTTTCTCTATCAATGTGCTGGTTGAATAACCTTCCACCAGAGGAATGCGCTCGACCCGTCCAGCGAACTCTCTGCCTTCGATATGGTCTTCAGCCCAGTCGGCGCCTTTAACCAGCACATCCGGCTTGATCTTGCGGATGAGTTCACGCGGAGTTGGTTCTTCGAAAATCACCACCACATCTACGACTGCTAGTCCTGCCACCAACCGCGCTCTGTCTTCCTGTTTGTTCATCGGGCGGTCGGGACCTTTACCTAGCGACCGGGCTGAGGCATCGCTGTTCAGTCCGATAATTAAGTGTTCGCCGAAAGCCGCTGCGCGCTCTAAGGATTCCAGATGCCCGCGGTGCAATATATCGAAAACACCGTTAGTGAAGACGATGCACTCGCCCAAGCGGCGCCATTTTTCGACCAACTTATGCAATTCCGCCTCCCCCATCACCTTCGACTGCGTATCTACTTTCAAATCCCCATTCCTTATTTACTCAAGCACTTAAGCACTCAAGCACTTATGCACTCAAAAGTGGGCGATACTGGATTTGAACCAGTGGCCTCTGATATGTGAGACCAGCGCTCTGACCAACTGAGCTAATCGCCCGTTTCGCCATCAGTTTTTTAGTAAAAATTAAATATAATTTAAGAATTTAGGTTTGTCAACAGATTATTATCTCATTAACGATGAGTAAGAAATTTCTCTACTACAAATCATTGAAATAGATTCAAAAAAGACTGAGAATAGGTTTATGTATAAGCGAATTGCACCTTCAAGTTTTGCAAGTTAGAGAAGAAGGTTAGTTTTCTTATTATTCCTTTCAATGCAATATTTGCATAATAATCCAATTTCTGATGCTCTTTAATACTATAATCGGATGCCTTTCATTTGCAGGAGCAAATTTTGTTTTCTATTATAAATTTCTTAGTAATTTTGGAAATAATAGGATTTTCGCATTCCTTTAAATTGATTGGCTTGATTATTGCATTTGTAATTTTAAGAAGCAAAACAAACCTCTGATTTCCTCAAACCGTATCGCTTACGGTTGAATAAATATAAAAATCAAACACATTGAGGAGTCATCCAATGAGCGCTCAAATCCTTCGATTCACATTCGTGCTGTTAGTTTTATCGATCAGCACAGCCACACCATCATTCGCTTCCGTTCAAAAAAGTCAAACCGAAACAACTGAACGCGATGAAGCGAACACCACCTTGAATGTCCCTGATGATTATCGAACCATCCAATCAGCTATCGAGGCTGCTGAAAATGGCGATCTGGTTCTCGTTCAACGCGGCGATTACTTGGATAACCTTGATTTCCACGGCAAGATAATCACAGTAGCCAGTGAATTCATCAATTCCGGCGACGGTGCTGATATGTTCGGAACCACTATCTATCCTGCCGAAGTGCGAAGCATTGTCACCTTTGCTAATGAGGAGACTGCAGAGGCTCAGTTAATCGGCTTCCGAATCCGCGATGGTCGACCGTCGGATATAGGAAATAACCAGTATAGGGGTGGCGGGATCTACTGTGTTAACTCTGGTCCAACTATTTCGAACTGCTATTTTGCCACCAACGGCAACTACGCAGAATTTGACCGACGACTTCATAGAGATGAAGATGAAACTTGGTGTGGAGGCGGGATGGCATTTGAAAACTCGACAGCCTCAATATTGAACTGCGGCTTTGAGAAAAATTTCGCTTTTAGTTATGGCGGCGGTATCTATATAGCCGGTCAGTCGAATATTACTATCAGAAACTGTGAATTTGAGGAAAATGAATCCGCGTTTGGTGGCGGTATTGCAGTAATGGGTGAATCTCGAATCGATATAAGTGATTGTCGATTTTTCCAAAACACCGCTATTTTAAGAGACAATGAATTCGGATATGGCGGCGCAGTGTATTTCGGTGAAACCGTTGAAGGTTTTGTTCGCCAATGCTGGATTTATGAAGGTGTTGCACAAGGCAAAGGCGCGGGTGTTTATATCGGATTGAACTCCAATGTTCGTATTGAACGATGCTTGATTTTCGATAATTGGGCTCCTCTGGGAACCGCCATTTATAATTATGCAGCCACAACCGAAATTATCCACTGCACTATTCACGGGAATACTGCTGATGTTCGAGCCGGCGGAATTTATATGGAGGGTTCCGGATATATTTTGAATCCGCCGGTCATTGTCAATTCTATTGTCTGGAACAATGGTGAAACTCAAATGTTCGTCGACACTGATATTGACCCCGAGAATTTGGATTTCTCATACTCGGATATTCAGTGCGATGAACGGGGTATCCCATCCAGCAATGGCGGATTTATCGAATTGGGCGCGGGAAATCTCAATGTCGATCCAAGGCTGGTTCATCCGACTTGGGAAGGCGGCCCTTGGGATTTCAATCTGTTAGAAGATTCGCCTTGCGTCGATGCCGGGATTGACATTGGTTGGGAATTCAATGGAAATGCCCCGGATATGGGCGCATTAGAATCTCAATATTCCACTAATATTGAACGAAAAGAAAAGCCTGCAATTGCAGAATCTGTTCGATTATCGGTTTATCCAAATCCTTTTAACGCTGCTATGGCGCTTAATTTCAGCGTGAGCCATTTTGGGCAAATCAACCTTAAGGTCTTAAATACTAATGGAGGTTTGACATCCGAATTCCTTAATGGATATTATAAACCGGGAGATTATTCGCTAATTTGGAATGCCGAGAATCTCCCGACAGGTATGTACTTCATCCGACTTGAGACCCGGGAAAGCGGCGTTATACTTCAAAGGGCGATCCTTATTAAATAAAGTAAGTGTCTCCCCGAAGGTTTTAAAGGGATGATTCGGACAATAAAAACCGCTGCTGACTCAGAAAGTTGACAGCGGTTTTGCTTTACCGAAATCTGATAATCATATACACTCCAAACGCAATTATCATAACGCCGGCAGTCCTGCGCAGCCAAATTGTGCCTCGGGATTTTTCACCCCAATTCAGATATCTCTGCACTAATTCTACAGAACCGCCGGCAATTGCAATGACCGCACAATGTCCTAATCCATAGAATCCCAACAGCATCACCCCAAACATAGGTCTGGCGGCTCCCGAGCCGAACACCATCGCTAAAATCGGCGCCATAAAAGCGAAACTGCACGAACCGAGCGCCAAACCGTAGATCAATCCGAGCGTCAAGGACGCAAGCAGACCTTTGCTTTTTAATTTAATGCTGGCGGCCGACGGACTAAATTGTGGGATTATATCGAGCAGGTATAGTCCTACAATAAGAAACACAGCCGCTACGATATATGTTCCCCAGTCGCCGATGTCGCCCATAATCCGGCCTAATGCAGCCGTGATGACGCCGATGAGTGCGATCGACGCTAAAATGCCGAGCGCAAAGAGCGTCGATAGTCCGAAAGCGCGACGGGCGTTCAATTCAGCCTGTCCGCTGATGAATCCGATGACTAATGGGATGCTGCCGAGGTGGCAGGGACTTAGCAGGACGCTGCAAATACCCCAGGCGAAAGCGGCTCCTATCGCCAGCGCCGAACTGCTCTGAACTATTTCGTAAAGACTTTTAAGAAGAGCATCCATTATTCTGCAATGGTTGGAATGAACTTATGCTTACGCCACTCAGCAAGGATGTCTTCTTTCGACATATAACCCTCGTGCCGGGCGATCTCTTTGCCGGATTTGTCGAAGAATATCTGAGTCGGGATTAATCTTATGCCCGCCTTTTGACCGGCTTCATTATCCATCCAGACATCGATGAAAATAACCTCGACTTTGCCGGAGTATTCGGATTGCAGTTCCTTTAAAATAGGCGCCATCTTCTTGCAGGGGATACATTTACCAGCGCCGTAATCGACCATTCTCGGCAAGGCGTCTTTTTTGATTGTATCGGACGGCGCTGTCTCTTGAGCCGAACAGCTTGAGGGAAATGAATCCATATAGCCAGTAACGATACTTATAAGCAAGATAAAAATTAAAATCTGTTTCATTTTAGCATCGATTTAATTTCTTCTACAGGGACGACGCGTCCGACCGATTTGACCGTGCCATCGATGACCAGCCCCGGCGTCATCATCACGCCGAGCGCCATTATCTGTTTTAGGTCGGTGATTTTTTGAATCTCATACTCAATGCCGAGCTCCTGCACGGCTTGCTCAGCGTGAGCAGCCAGAACCTTACACTTAGAGCAGCCGGGGCCGAGAACTAATATGGAGCGCATATAAATCTCCTTTAGATTTATGTTAATTAACGATATAGAATCTTTAGTCGAAATGGACAGACTAATTGAAGCATTTCATTTATATTTTTGCTGCAAATAGAGCGACACCTTCACCAGACCCAGCATTACCGGAACCTCAATCAGAGGTCCTATGACCGCAGCGAAGGCTTCGCCTGAATGAATCCCAAACACCGCTACTGCCACCGCAATGGCTAACTCGAAATTGTTCGACGCTGCCGTGAAAGCCAATGTAGTAGTCTGCGCATAACCAGCCCCGATCCGCTTCCCCATCGCAAAAGAGAGTAAAAACATCACTATAAAATAAATCGATAACGGTATAGCTATTGCCAGCACATCCTGCGGCAAAGAAATTATTTGCTCACCCTTGAGTGAAAACATCACAATAATTGTAAAGACAAGCGATATTAAGGTTATTGGGCTAATGACCGGGATGAACCGTCCGTGATACCATTCTTTGCCATTAATCCTGACTAATACCGCTCTTGTTATAAAACCGGCGATGAATGGAATACCAAGATAAATGAAGACACTTTTAGCAATCTGCGCAATGGTAACTTCGACTACCACGCCTTGTAGACCGAATATGGGTGGCAGTTTGGTGATAAAAATATAGGCATAAACAGAATAGAACAACACCTGAAAGATGGAATTGAACGCCACTAATCCAGCAGCGTATTCGCTGTCACCGCATGCTAATTCGTTCCAAACTATAACCATCGCTATACAGCGCGCTAAACCGATTAGAATTAAACCGTTCATATATTCAGGATTGTTGGGTAGAAATAACAGCGCCAAACCGAACATTAAAATTGGACCGATTAACCAATTCTGAACTAAAGAAAGACCCAACACTCGCCAGTTGCGAAATACGCGCCCCAACTCCTCGTAGCGCACCTTTGCCAGCGGCGGATACATCATCAGTATGAGTCCGACCGCAATTGGAATCGAAGTCGTTCCGACTTGGAAGCGGGTGATAAATTCGACCACTTGCGGCGCGGCAACGCCTAAACCAACTCCAAAGCCCATCGCCAAGAAAATCCATAGAGTTAGAAAGCGGTCTAAAAGTGATAAACTTTTAACGACAGTCATCGAGCAGATTCCATTAGTTCTAATTTTGTTGTTCGATTACTTAAACAGAGCGCCAAATATCATCCCAGTAATGGCCGCTGCTACGACCACCAGTAGAATATAAACAGCCGTCTTCTTCGTTCCTATTACTGAATGCAGAACAAGCATACTCGGCAGAGACAGCGCCGGTCCAGCCAGCAGCAATGTCAGCGCTGGACCCTTACCCATTCCGCTGCCGATGAGTCCCTGCAGAATCGGGATTTCGGTCAAAGTTGCGAAATACATAAGCGCGCCGGCTATTGAGGCGAAAAGATTTGCCCATAGCGAGTTGCCCCCAACCGCTGAACTCACCCACTGTGCGGGAATCAATCCCTCGCTGCCCGGTTTGCCTAATAATAATCCCGATATCAGAACGCCAATCAAGAGCAGCGGCAGGATCTTCTTGGCGTAATCCCAGGTTTGGCCGAACCACTCGCCGGATTCGTCGCTGCGATTGCTTAAAATCAACGATAATCCAATCACTCCAATAGTAAATGGAATC
>Ga0194125_10007825_pt1 | contig 15265 bp, 10 predicted proteins | sample TA2KigC250mmetaG_FD_148626 | JGI IMG/M metagenome (GOLD analysis project Ga0194125, IMG submission 148626) | Freshwater microbial communities from Lake Tanganyika, Tanzania - TA2015034 Kigoma Deep Cast 250m | ecosystem: Environmental > Aquatic > Freshwater > Lake | place: Tanzania: Lake... | reverse complement strand
ACCATGAAGAGCAAGATCCGGTGAAAAGGGCCGCCTTTGCGCAAATAAACGGGTTTAAAACATTACGTGAGCAAGGGGTGAGTTTGGCACTCGAAGGGGTCACAACTAGTGAGGAAATTGTAAGGGTCACCGGAAAGGGGGCTCTATAATGGCCGTTTTTGAATATAAAGGGGTAAATGAGAGGGGGCAAACTTTCAAAAAAAAGATCTGGGCCGAAACCTTGGACAACGCCAAAGAGGCGTTGCAAAGAGATGAGATTTACTTTACGGAAATATGTGCTAAAAAAAATTCGGGCTTGGGCATTTTGACCTTAGAGGAAAAGATCCATTTTTTTCAGGATCTGTATCAGTTGCTGCGCGCCGGTATTGTGTTGTATGAGGCTATAGATCTCATTTTAAATAAAATGGAGGGGGCTAAAAATCAGCTCCTTTTTTTAAGTATCAGAGAAGCTTTGGAGAAAGGGAAAAGCTTCTCTTTCGCCTTAGAGCAGTCGACGGGAACGTTTGACAGCGCGACTATAGGAATCGTGCGCACCGCTGAAACTTCGGGACAAATTGTCGGGGCAATCAAAGAGATTCTTGAGATGCTGAAAAAAAAACAGGCCTTGAAAAAACAGGTTATTGCAGCGATAAGCTACCCTGTTTTTTTGCTTGGTTTGGCACTGATTATCCTGGTCGTTCTTCTCTGTTTTTTAGTTCCTTCTCTAAAAGAGCTTTTTTCGGAAAAGAATATCCCGCTCATTACTAGAGGTATTTTACGAGCATCGGATATTTTTTTAGAATATGGTGTTTTTTTAATCTGCTCGTTTGTTTTAGGAATTTTTGGGTTGCGGCAGTTATTCAAGCAAAAAAAAATAGCTGTCTATTTTGGGGAGATCCTTTTCAAAATTCCGGTTTTGGCCCCCTTTTTAAAAGAGCTTTTGTTGGCCCGTTTTTGTCGCACGCTCTACGCGCTCACCGCCGCAAATGTTCCTCTTGTCGAAAGCTTGGAACTCTGTAAAAGCGTGATGCAAAACCCCTTTTTTCTTGAGACAATAGAGAGAGCGTTGACCCTTTTACATCAGGGGAGTTCTATTTCCAAGGCATTCCAAGGTTCGCCCATGATCTCTCCCCTTTTTTGCAGGATGTTGGAGACGGCAGAGAAAAGTGGGGAGCTTAAAACTGTACTGGAGCAGGCTGGAGAGCTCTACGAACAAAATGTCGAAACGGATTTAAAAAAATTAGTGGGTGTCCTGCAGCCATTTTTAATCATTTTTATCGGTTTAATTGTCGGATTGATTATGATAGGCACCCTTTTACCAATGACAGATATTAGATCGTTTATGGAGGCTTCATGAAAAAAAAGGGAAAAAAAGGGCTCACCTTGATTGAGATCATGATTGTGATGCTTATCTTGGGGCTGATTTCAGGGCTTTTTTGGTATAACATGAAAGGGAGTCTTGAGGAGGGAAAAGCGTTCAAGACCGAGCAAGCATCACAGCAAATCCAAGAAATTTTTTCCATGCAAATAGCTATGGGCGTTGATCCCGAATTGGTGCAAAAAGAGCCGGAGTTAGTACTTAAGAACGCAAAAATGTTTAAAGACCCTAAATCTATGTTGAAGGACGGGTGGGGCGTTTCATACAAGATTGAGGTTTCTGAAGATGAGGAAGTATTTGTCCGTTCAGATAAATTTTTGACGTATGTACAAAAACAGAAAAACCTTTCAGAGGACATTTTGAAAGAGAAATACTCCTGGATGTTCCCGCCGGAGAAATTAAGCTAGGAAGGGTATGCCAAAAAAAAGGGGGGGGAGAAAAGCCTTTTCTTTGATAGAGATCCTGGTTTTAATCACTATACTTGGGGTTATGACAAGCGTACTCTCCATGAAAAGCTACCGGTATTACTTAATGTATAGGCAGGGGGCCGCTGAAAAAGAGTACAAGCGCACTTTGGATCTATTGAGCGCTTATGCCCGGCTAGAAGGGCAGCCTGTCTTCGTGCGTGTTGTGCATAGAAAAGGAAAAACAGCTCTGATTCCATTTGGAAAATATGGATCAGAATCTACTTTAAGCAAGATTCATGAGATCATAATTTCAAAAAATCTGAGAGAAAAAGAGATTTTATTTTTACCGGATGGAGAGAGGAGGGTTGAGCTGTAATGAGATTATTTGTAACCCCGGTCTTTATTTTTTTTGGAATCTGTCACTTTTTTTTATCATTAAATGCGGGTACAGAACAGTGCACAAAAAAAAACTTGGTATTGATTGCTGCCTCAGACAAGCTCCTTTGCTACAAAGCCCACACAGCGTCCTGGCGTAGATATATGCACAAATTTCCGGAAAATTTTGAGTGCTGGTTTGTCAAATCAGATCCGGACATGGAGGTGGATCATAAATTTGTGGGGGATGTCCTTTGGGTAAAAGAAAAGGACAGCTTATGCCCCGGTGTCATGGACAAAACAATCCATGCGATGGAGGTTTTTTTGCCTAGACTCCAAGAGTTTGATTTTATCATCAGACCTAATCAATCCTCGTTCGTGGTGCTCCCGAATTTATTCAAATTTTTAGAAAAGCTCCCATTGGAGGGATGTTTTGCGGGTAGTAAGAGTTTTTATGGCACATCGAGGGGGACTGTGGAATTTGTCGGTGGTGCTTGTTATATCCTCTCAAAAGATCTAGTCCATCTGATGGTTTCACAAAAGGTGGCACTTGTGAAGTTACCCCCGGTTTACGAGAACTGGGATGATCTTGCCTTGTCACGATTTTTTATGAATACCCATAAAATTGAACCCTACTACCACCCCCTCTTCTCACTTGAGGACCGTTATGCCCACATTTCAAAAGTCTATAAGGAGTTTCCGGAGGATGTTTTTCACTTTAGGATTAAGGTGAACCATGTCTACGATACTCGAAGGTATACCTTGGAAAAGATGATCCACGAGTACCTCTATAACTATTACTACTAATAATTTTTCTAAATGGGCTTGCGGATCAGGGAAAGATAAAGAGGTCTATTGCATGGAAACGCTTTCTTAATTAGAATGGGAGATTAAATTTTAGTGGAGATCCGGGGCGTTATGAACAGATTTTCTTGGGCTTTGATGTTGCAGCTAGTTTTTCTCGCAAATGGCCTCAATGCCGTCCCTTCAAGAACCTTAGGTCAGACTCAAAAGCCGCGCCAAGAGCAGATTCTTTTAAAGCCGCGCCATCCGGAATGGACAAACATGATCATCAAAACCCATCCGACAGGTCAGATTTTTAAAGTACGGTTTTTTGAGGAGGATGTTGCGGTCAAGGAGATCTCCTACTACGAAAACGGACAGATCTGCGAAGAAGTTGACCTAATGGAATTGGATCATAAGCCGGTATATCACGGGGTACGGATCCAGGTAGATCGGGAGGGGAACCTCTACTCGGTATACAACTACCATGAGGGGAAGGCGCATGGAAAGATGCGCGTTTTATTCCCAAGCGGCGCTTTAAGATTTGAAGGGGAGTTCAAAAATGGCCTCGAGGAAGGCTCTTTTACTCAGTATTTTGAAGACGGGTCCAAGTTAGAGGAGACCACGTTTGTTTTGGGTAAAAAAGAGGGGGAGTCGATCCAATATTACCCTTCAGGACGTAAGGCTAAGATGGCGCTCTGGAAGGAGGGGAAAAGAGAGGGGAAAGAGACCGCCTGGTACGAAAATGGGGTGATCGCTTCGGTGGCTAATTTTTCAAATGACTTGCTCAATAACGAGGGTTCCAATCCGGCGCTTGTAGTTTATTTTGAGCAAAAAGGGATCAAAGAGATCCAGCAGTTCCAAAAAGGGGTGCCTGTCAACACCCATATCCAGTACCACCCTAATGGGAAAGAGCGTCAGAAAATCTATTTTGAAGAAGGGGAAATCCACGGATCGATTGTGACCCGCTCCGAAGATGGGAATGTTATCGGAAAAGCCCAGTTCAATAAAGGGATCCCACACGGACACCACTTCTTAAAACATGAAAATGGGCAGATCGCCTTTGAAGCGCATTACAACGGCAACGGAGAGATTGAAGGATTTATCCAGGAGTATAACGATTCGGGGTTATTGATCACTAAGTACCGCCGCTCGAAAGACCTTTTCGAAGGTCCATTTGAATCTTGGCATTCGAATGGAAACTTGAGATTGGTAGGAGCCTACAAAAACGGCAAACCGGACGGAGAGCAAAAATCTTTTTTTGAGAATGGAAAATTGCACACGCAGGGCACTTTCAATGAGGGAAAAAAAGAGGGGCGCCACGTCGAGTACAATGAGAAAGGGGAAAAGATTGCCGATGTGGAATTTAAAGCCGATGTGAACCATGGCCGCTGGCTATCTTGGTATGAGGGGGGTAAACTCAAACAGGAGGTCACCTATGCTGATGGAAAAAAGCAAGGGTGCTGCAAACTATTTGCTGAAAACGGGCAGATTCTTTTAGATGCGACGTATGAAGACGATAAGTTTGAAGGAGAATACCGCGAATATTACCCTAGCGGGGCACTATTGGTTTCAGGGTTTTACAAGGATGGAAAAAATGAGGGGGTCTTCAAAGGGCTCTATTCCGATGGTACACCCCGTTTTATCCGGGAGTTTTCGGATGGAAAACCGATTGGTGAGCACAGAGAATTTTTTGAGAGGACACAACTCAACGGGGAGCCGGTTTTAGCGAAATTGATCCGTTTCGATTCCGAGGGTGTGCACCATGGGGAGCAAAGAACGTACCATCCAAACGGACTGATGGCAAGTGTCATCAATTATGATGCGGGGGTACTGCAAGGGCTTAAGGCGATATTCAATCTTGAGGGTTTAAAGATCGAAGAGGCCTGGTACGAAAATGGAAAGCTCCACGGACCCTATATGACGGTGGATGCCGAATGTCGGGAGACCGTTCTCAACTACGTCGAGAACAAAAAGGAGGGGCCTTACGTAGTTTACCATAAAGATTCCGGGGACGGGGTAAAAATGCGGGCCATTGAGGGAAATTTCAAAAATTCAAAAATCGATGGGGAGCTGCGCGAGTACAATGTTTTCGGGGATCTTGTCGCAATGACAACCTATAAATCCGGAAAAAAAGAGGGGCTCAGCGCCCTTTATGGGGAAACCGGCAAGGTCTTGATGACTGTTGAGTATGTTAATGATCTCAGACATGGGAGATTGATCCAGTATTTCCCTAGCGGGATTGTAGCTAAGAAATCCTACTTTAAGGATGACGTGCTTGAAGGAACACACGAGGAGTTTTATCCGACAGGGTCCTTATACAACCGTTGTTTCTATAAATACGGCCTTTTAGAGGGTGTAAGCGTCAGCTATTCTGAGGACGGGGTGAAGATTTTTGAAGGGGAGTATGAGACCGGAAAAAAATCGGGCTTTTTCAACAAATTTAATGCTGAAGGGAAGCTGTGGTTAGAGCAACGTTTTGAAAATGATGTCCTTGTTTATAAAAAAACCATAGATGAGAAGGGGAAAGTGACTGAGCACGCCTTATAGCGAGAGGGTCGCGAATCAAACAAAAAAGACCCTCCTTTATCACAGCCTTCTCTTAGAGCCCTTTATATCGATCCACTCGGTTTTAGGGCTCATTCTATGTAATTATCTGCAAGCATCTGCCTTGCAAATTTCTATCTTAATGACGCTACGCCCTGTCTTGAGTTTTTTTTCTTTCTACTGGGGAACATGGATCCATGCGGATGAAAAATCGTTAAGATGGAACTTAATGTGCGCTCATGCCCTTTCGCTTGTCCCGTTTCTTTTTGTCCCTTTATTTCCAAAAATCGGATTTTTAATTTTTGCCTCAGCGGTATTTACCCTTTTCTATCGGGCAGAATCACCGGCGCTCATGGAGATTATCAGGAGAAATTTAGATAAAAATGCTCGCGAGGCAAGTTTCTCAATCGCAACAACCGCCGCGTACATTGAAGGGATCCTCCTGGCGTTTTTTACCGGTTGGATGATCGAACACCTTGAATCGGGATGGATTTATTTATTTCCGGCTTATGCGGCAATCGGGCTCTTTGGACTTTATTTCCAGGCAAAACTTAAGATCCTTCCTTTAAATGAACCCCAGGCTACTGTAGTAAATCGCTTTTCTTTTGTGGAGCCTCTAAAAATTGGAATCTCCCTTTTAAAAAAAAATCGGGAGTTTCTACAGTTTCAGATAGGATACTTTCTCTGTGGGGGTGGGTTGATGTTGTCGATGCCCGCCATACCTGCTCTACTTACCTGTTCAGGATTTTGTTTTACGACACTCTTTACTACTACTTGCGCCGTCAAGGAGTTGGGGATGATCTTTGCAGCCCCTTTGTGGGGGTTATTGATGAAAAAAACGCGTTATGAGTTTTTATCCGGGATCGTTTTTTCGTTTGTTGCCCTCTTTTTAGGACTACTGCAGATGTTGAATCTAGGGATTGCACTTCTATTTGTCGCATATTTTGTTTATGGGATTGCCCAAGCCGGAAGCCACCTGATATGGAACCTCTCGGGTCCTTATTTTTCAAAGGATCAGGAGAGTAGCCGGTATACAATGGTAAATGTATTCATGGTGGGAGCACGAGGTCTACTAATGCCTCTATTAGGGGGGTGGATATGTGACACCCTCGGGGCCAAAATAGCCCTCACTTCCGGGGTGGTTCTGTCTCTTGCAGGAACTCTATATGTCTGTCTGCCGATACGTCAACTTTCGGTAAAACAGCAGGCCCAATTTTGATCTATTAGACATAATGTAATCGCGCTTCCTTAACCAAGGAGGCGTAAAGTGAAGCCAAAAAAAGGCTTACTCCAAAATCGGAGTATTTTACAATCTCCAATAAAAACACGAGGTCTAAAGTCTCAAAAAAAGACCCCGTAGAGAACTTAGGAGTAAATCGTTTGAAATTACTAAATATTATTCTAATGAAACATAATTCCAATAAAATAGCTACGCAATTTCCGCTCTGCTGAGCAAAAAAGATCCATTTGCTTAGGAAGGAAAAATGCAGTGATTTAACAAAAAAAGGATTGACTAAAAGCGCGGTTAGAGAACCCTTTCGGAATCCTTTTTTTAAGGTATTACAGGGGGGGGGCCGGATGTTTTGAATCAAAAAAGTAGAGGATGGTATCGCCGAACTCTTTTTTCTTGACACAGGTCAAATTTTCGAGAAATTTAGATCTTTTAGATTGTTCGACAATCAAAAGCCCCCCCTCTTGCAAATGAGTCAGAGCTTTTGCTGTAAGAGAACCGATATCCAGATCGTAGGGCGGATCCATAAATATGAGATCAAACGTGCCGAGTTGGAGGAGAGCCTTTTCGACATCTAGTGGAAAAAGATGTGCTATCGAGGTGAAATGGAGTGCATCAATATTTTTTTTGATACAAGAACAGGCCTTAGGGTTTTTTTCAACAAAGGTGGCCTCTTTTGCCCCCCTAGAGAGAGCCTCAAGGCCCAGAGCCCCGCTTCCGGCAAATAGATCCAAGATGGTCGCACCTTCAAGTAAATAGTGGATAGAATCGAAGAGCGATTTTTTTACTAGATTAGTGGTGGGTCTAGTACTTTCGACCGGGACGCTAAGGCGCATACCCTTTTTTGCTCCGGCAAGAATGTTCATCGTTGCCTCCTAATGAAGCTCGAAAGATTTAAAAGACTATATAGTTTAGCGCTTAGGCTACTATTTTGTAAATTTATATGAAGATTTCTTGTTTATGTAAACGGTAGCAGTTGGAAAAAAATTAAAGCCGGATATCAAAAAGCTCAAGCCTTTTATTAGTCTCCTCGAGCTTTGAGGAGTCTTGCTTTTTAATGTAGCTTTCAAAGCCAATAGCCGCCCGCTTCTGTAGAAGTTCTTGCTTCATTTTTGCCCTGATACTCTCATTGCTGATCGTTCGAATCTCTTTTCGGATCTGGAAAATTTTACCATCGCACATCCCCTGAATCAGGATACTAAAAGGTTCATTTGTTTCTCTGACAGCGTAAAATCTTAGAGCTTTATTGATGAAAATGGGGTGGATCATCTGGTTATTTGGAATGATTTCGACTCCATCGGTGAGGGGGGTAATGGAAAGATTTGTGAGATAAGGGTATTTGATTTGGCGGATCATCGACCCGAATTTTCTTACAAAGGAGGATTCTGAAGGGAAGATAAAGCTTTCGCCGCTTCCAAGCAGCGAGATAAATTTCAGATCTTGGTTTTCTTTTTGCTGCATCGTAGCGGTGATGATCTGTAGATTGCCCCGATTCTTTGTAACAATTTTTTTTGCCTCTTCTAGATAGGTGAGTTGCTTAATCGGTTTGACTGAGTCGCATAAAAGGATTAACGAGGTGAGTTTAGTATCATCCTCTTCGGGGATTAAATTGGTACATGTTTTTAACAAAAGACCCTGCTCGACACCTTGAAAGGATTCGAGTTGGTCTAAAAAGCGTTTGGCTAGGATCTGTTTATCCTGGCTTACGCCCATGGGCTGGTCAAATAATTTTATTAAATTTTTTCCGGTAAAATAGATATTGAAGCGGGTAGCAGGGCTGAAGCTTTTGAGACTTCTTAGTATTGCAGTTTTATAGATCTCGAAGTGGGCTGCGGGGGTGTTTCTTGATCCATCCAAGATAAACAGAATCTCCTGATCTAAAATGGAGGGTTTTGATGTCCCTAGAAGCTCGAGTTCTATCTCGATCCCATATCCCTCTTTAACAGAGAGAGTGGCACCGGATGCTTTGATTTGGAATTCTTTAGAAACGTCTTCACTTAGCATCGCAATTTTATTGAAAGAGTCTATTGAAAAATAGAGCCTGCTCATCTGTTGATTCAACATTTTTGTCCCGGTGAGTGAGGTAAGGGACCGGTTGATCGAGGGAATATCAAATAGTTTAAGGTTATTGCTTTGAAAATCTTTAAGGATTTTTTGCTGTACTGTTACCGGGAGCTCTACTTGAATTTTATCAATGACGATTTCGTTACAAACTTCATTTTGAAGAGGTTCAAAAGCAACCTTTTTTTTATGTTCTAAAGTGATCGAGGAGGTAAACTTTTGACCCGGTAAGAAATCAAAACGATCCTTGTCGGAGAGCAACATCTCGGTATTGGCATCAAATAACTCCAGCAATGTCTCTTTTTGTACCGAAATTTTAATGAAGCCCGGATAGAGGACATCTATGTGGGAAAGGAGGATGCTTTTTGGAAAAATTTCTTCTAGATGACTTTTGGTTCCCGGCACTTTTGAGGGAAAATAGGATGATACTGTCTCAAATCGGGAAAATAGCAGAGAAGTTTGATCTGTATTTTCAACGAAAGCACCTAAAAAACCGGTAAAACCTGTCTCTTTCGGAAAGGTTCTTAGCTTATTTTCTTGGCTCAGGAGCCTCTCTTTTGGCAAAAATACCGGATGATGAAAGACTAAAAATCTTGCACCCTTATCCGCTGGCGACTTTTCAAGTTTTTCGCTTAATGGAAGGATAATCTTCTCCTCCTCAACCTCGTGCTGCAGGAACTCTCTTGATATAAGGCTCGATTGGGTCTCCTTTGTTGAAAGGGCGAGTTTGAAAGTTTTTGCGATCTCCACAATACCTAAAGAGAGGAACATCGGTCCTAAAGAGGTTGTCTTATCAAAATTTTGCTCTGTAGAAACAAGCGACACTGGGTTAGTAGCAACCGAAATTGGTAAAGATAAAGAGGGGGCAACGTCAAGTTTTGAAGATAAAAATGAAAGGAATGCAGATACTTTTTCCTCAACCGGGTCGATCCAATCGGATGCGTATTCACAAAAAGAGTGGATGGGCGCTTTTAAACAATCCAAATTAAATTCCAAAATATAACGGGCCCAACAAAAAATGCGTTGGAGAGGTGATTGCAAATAGTTTGTCTCACCCTGCATAGCAAATGGCTCTCTCACATGAGAAGAAGGCTCGATCTTTTTTACAGAGTGATTTGCAAGCGATGAAAGGAGCTGATTGGGAATCGTCAATTCTATTTTTTCTTCTTCAAAAGTTGTCGGTTCAAAAATGGATGGAAGGGTGGGGGGGGTATCAATCAAAAGTGTTCTTGTATCAAACAATGAAGCTTCGAAAGCCGAGTCGGCGACTAGAGACTCTTTGGATTGAAAAGAGGAGGTTGCAATCAAAAGATCCCCCTTTTTCATCCCGTTTTGGCCCTCTTTTTTTAAAATTAGGGCACTTTGTGTACCCCTCTCGCTTTTGAGAGGTTCCAGATTTAGGGGATCAAAATCAACAGAAGACTCCTTTTCCAAAATGAAATTGGAAACTTTAAGCTCCGGTTTTTCCCCGGTTAAGGATGCCTTCCCAAGACCCTCAAACCAGATGGGCTCCCCTTTTTCTATAAAAAAAATTGGACCCTCAAAGGCGATAGTTGCCTCTAAATAGTTGTAATCGGTCTCTTTAAGTTGCAAATTCACCTTTTTTATATCCCTTTCGCCAAGCTCGACCCAAAAATTGGATTTGAAATTCTTTGCGATCCTGAAAGCCTGTTTTTTTTCAGGAATTGAGGGCTCATTCTCTAAAATGAAAGAGGAGGCATTGATTTCAGAATTTGGTTCTTTGAGATTGAGTAAAAGGGGATCTTTGGAAAAATTCGGCTCAAAGGAGGCAGTAGAACTGTTCCAAAACAGATCAGGTACCAAGTATTCCTCATCGATGAGATGAATATGTTCTTTTAATTGCGCCATGCTCAGCCCAAATGATCTGAGGAGGAAATTGGGGGAGGCCCCCAGATGTGCGATCAAAAACTTTAGGGATCCTTCTTTTTCCTCTAGCGGAGGAAAATTTTCCTGATACGTTATTGTTTCAGAAAAATCTATTTTCAGTTGAGGAAACGGTGCAGGTATTGGCACATCAGAGGTCTCTACTCTCCCGATCGATTTTTTAGAACTATAGACCTCGTTCAGCAAATTTTTTAGAGGCACATTCAGTAAGTTTTTTTCAGAAATTAGGATGATAGACCTTGAAGAGGGCAAATATTTTTTTATCTGAGCTTCGGGATCCGATTCCCCGGTAATAAGATCTTTATTAAAAAAAGCTTCTTTCTTTTGAGACCTAGGATCTAACAGCCCCTCTTTGGGATAGAGGTTGTTTTTTGTCTCCCAATCGAGTCTGTCGAAAGCTCGATCCAAAAGGTAGGTGTTTTTGATTTTTTGTGACTTTGGAAAAAGGAATACAGCGGGTTCCACTTCAGGCTGTAAACTCTCCTTAGGAAGCTGTATTTCACCCGTCATGGAAGAAGCTCTTATAGAATAAGAGCTTATCCAGAAAATTGTGATGAAGGTTCTTTTACGTATCCGCACGGTTTTTTTTCCAAAAATGGTTAATCAAAAAGGTTTTCCTTTTCTTTAAGGCGCATCTCAATAAAATGGGAGATCCCTTTTTCTTTTTTCATCGATGATAAAAGTTTCAGCCCTTCAAGTCTGTAGACGTTGGCCTCTTGCACATGATCCTCGTTTTGTTCCAAACGGAACTTGGCCAAGAGCATCTCCACTTGGATCAGCTGCATGTACTCTTCAAAAATTTGTTTTGCTTTCGAGTTTGTCGCAAAGCTGGCTCTATAGGCTTGCACCTGTGGGTCTTTAGAGTTGGTGTAGTCCTCTTTGACACGATTCAAAAAGAAAAGGTTTTTCAGATCCTTCTCAAGCTCTTCAGATAAAAGTGTGCGTGCATCCACATAAACGAGGCTTGCCTCAAGATGGAGAGGCTCGGAGACACTGTCTTTTTGGATTTGCAGACCCTTAAGGTAATTGATTTTTTCTTCAATTTGTTCTTGGGTAAACCCATCTAGGTGATCTAGCTCGAGGCGGATTTTATGTATGCGGGCATATTCGGAGGCCATAGTTCTGTTTACACTTGATACAAGGACGGCTTCGTTAAGCGCCTCATAGGCCAGTTGTTTATTACCTTGCACTTCGTAGCATTTTGAAAGTTCTATTAAGGCTTCCTGTCTAAGATTCCAGGAGTGTGCGTTCTTTCTGTAAGCATCCACAAGGCTCTCTAGATAAACCTGTTTTTGTTTAATATTTCCCTCTTTGTGGGCAATACGGACTAGACGCATCATATCCCACTCCAAGTTCGGAGCCGCTTGGATTTGTTGGGCAACACTCTGTTTTTCGGAAAAAAAGATCGATTGTAAAATTTTTTTAGCCTTTGCCAAGTTTTGAGGGATTGTGGTCTCTTTAGTTTCGGTTTTTCCGTAGACAGGGCTTTGGATAGGGGATTCGTCATACAAAAGATTTGAAAGCCAAAGAAGATTTTCTTTGCGGATCTCAACATCGCCTCTTTCGAAGGCCTGGTAAAGATGCTCGGCCGCTTTTTCCTGGATACTTTTAAGTTTTTTTGATTGGCTTTGGGTCAGATTCGGAATCGATTCGAGGGTCTCTTTGTATCTCAAGAGCGCATTGAAGATCTGAATATGCATAGATCCCAAATGATTTTGCCTTTGAGCAAGCTGAACCGCCTTTTCGGCGTGATCGATAAAAGCATCATAATTTGTACGCATTCTGTCGTAGCATAAAGCCAAAAGAAGGTGGGCATCCGCTATTGAGGTGTGTTTAGAATAATCCTGTATGTAGGTCAAAAGTTTTTGCATCGATTCTTGGGTGTATCCTAAATCGTACCCTACTTTAGCCTGCAAAAATCGACTCTCCTGAATCTCTTTGTCTGACAACCCTTTAGCATTGGATAAAATCCATGACAGATCGCTGTAAAATTGGATTTTGGAGAACTCCTCAATCCCTTGTGCCTCCTTTTGGATCAAATCATAGAGCTGCAGCGTTCCCGATAAATAGTAGCGCCAGGCAAGATGGATCTGATCGGACCCCGGGAAGGTATCAATAAAGCTTTTAAGGCTTGTGCGCGAAAGCTCGTATTGTTCATTGTCATACGTCACCAGGCCATACTCCAGTAAAAGAGAATCTGCGCTTTCAAAATCTGAAAACTGTTTCAAGATTTTTTCTAGCTGATTCTGGGCTTCTTGAGTTTTGAGTTGCTCTTTCAATAAAAGGGCGTGGATAAAAATTGCTTTAGGTATCTCTTTATCTTTTGGAAAAGCAGACTCGAAGTCCTTTAGTGCTTTTTCATATCTAGCGAGCTCTTTGAGCTGCTGGCTTGATCCAAGCTCGATTAGGTACAGGTTCTTATTTTGGGACTCATCAAGACCATTTCTGGCATCAAGTTTATCCACTATTTCCAAAGCCTTATCGTACATCTTTGCCCCAAATAAAGAGCGAGAGTACATATAAAGGATCACAGGCATGCTCTGCACGTCGGCATGAGTTAAGACCAGGTCGATCGATTCAATCACCGAGTCGTAGGCCTCCATTTGAAATAAAAGTACGACCCGGTTGAAGGCGCTCGTATAGAGTCTGCTACCACGCATCGAAACAACTTCGGTGAATGTTTCGATCGCCGCCTTTGGGTTATAGACCGATTCTGCTAACCCGGCGTGGAAAAGGAGCTCTTCCCTTTTGTCCTTGTATTTCCCGGCAAGCTTTTTGAATAATTCGGCCGATTTTTGTGGCTCATTTGTTTTTTTATAGATCTCCGCTAATGCAAATTGAGAAGGTTCTGCGTAACCAGACTTGATAAGCCTCTCGTAGATCTTTTTGGCTTCCTCTAGAAGCCCCATGGACTGGGAGCCCTCTATTTCCATTGAACTACGAAAATACCCTTCGGCTACCAGGAATAGAAATTCCTCTTTACGTTCGTCGAATATTTCCGGATTAGAGAGATACTTGGCACCCATTTTATAGATGTCTTCATATCGACTAAGCTCATACATACCTTGCAGGGCATTGACAAGAACTTTTTGTTGGATCTCGGTATCTTGGATAGATAGGTACGCATCTATCGCTTTTTCAAAGACGCGGTCTTTCAGATAGATGTCCCCTAATATCCCTTTAAGATAGTCTTTGAGCGTGGAATCGGGATACTTCTCAAGAAATAGATAGATCTGCCTTTCAACAAGGGCGTAGTCTTGGTCTTTCCAGAACTCCGTAATACGGCGAACCATGAAAGCTTCCTCTTTATCCAACTCATCCGCAGGTATTCCCTGCGAAAACAGAGCCATATGTGACACAATCGCACTAAAAAAGAGCCCGCGTTTCATCCTTCATCCCTTTATAGCTATACTTACTTGATTTCTAATCGTTTAAGAAAAAAATTTAAATAAAAAATTGCTTGTGATTGAAAAAAAAAGGGCGAATCTTCAGATTCAGATTTTTTTTAGATAGGCGTTGTAGGAGTCAATAAGTTCGAAGGAGAGGTGGACATTGATATTTTTTAATGTCGAAAATATCTCGAGTCCTTGGGCAGTCATACCCAGAAAGAAATAGATCTTTCCAACTCTTAAAAGGATATTCTCATCAAAAGCGCGTAAAGACAAATAGCGGATTAATGTCTCCAGCTCCTGTTTTTTATCCCCTAGAGCTTCGTAGCAATTTGCGAGTTCCAAAAGTGCCCAAGGCTCATCTGCATTAGAAGCTAGACCAATTTTAAGCTCTTCCATCGCAAGCAAAAGAGAGGCGTCCACCCTTTTTTGCCTTTTTTCTGTTTGAATGATTTTTCTTACGACCCAGTATCTGCTCAGCGGCTCCTTCAGGGGAGATTGATAGAGACGATACATCCCCAAGTAGGATTTGGCCAAAGATAGATGCGTCGTTGAATTAAGGGGGTCTTTTTTGATTTTTTCGATGTGTTCCTGGATGGAGGCATACATCAAAAGCTCTTGCATTTTCTCGACATCCTTGAATTTCATCAGTCGGATAAGCGAGGAGATAGTGCCAAGATTTTGGAGATAAAATTGATTTTTTGAAAGCTTGTCGGTAAGACTTTCCGCTGCTTTTGCCAAAAAAAGATGCTCTTCCTGGTTGGGCTTAAGCTCCTCAATTTCCTTTCTGCACGCCTGAATAAAAAATCGGCGCAGATCCTGGAAGTCCTGGGGTTTTTTAGCCTGATAGTAAAATAAAAGAATAAGATAAGAAAAAAGGGTCAGTATCCAAGAAAAAAGGAGTCCTGCCACATAGGGAGATTTCGGGCTGTAGATCAATAGGCTTAAAAACAGCACCGTTTGGAGTGTAAGTAGGCTGATGCATGAGGAGTGGAAAATAAGATGAAAACTCGAGAGTTTTTCGAACCGCTCGCAAAAAACGACCTCTTCTTCAAGACTATCCATAGGATCGAGAAGCTCCAACGCGTCTTCAAATGTGGTGTAAGAGGTAGCTAGGGCCATAGTGCTTTTTTTTGTTTTAGATCCATTTGTTTACTGCATATATATTTTAAAAATCAATGATATTTTTACCTAAAATGGACCCTATCTT
>Ga0194125_10007823_pt1 | contig 15266 bp, 9 predicted proteins | sample TA2KigC250mmetaG_FD_148626 | JGI IMG/M metagenome (GOLD analysis project Ga0194125, IMG submission 148626) | Freshwater microbial communities from Lake Tanganyika, Tanzania - TA2015034 Kigoma Deep Cast 250m | ecosystem: Environmental > Aquatic > Freshwater > Lake | place: Tanzania: Lake... | reverse complement strand
CAGTCTTCGAGAAGGAGCTGGAGGTTGAGGCTGATGGTGCTGAGGGGGTTCTTGATTTCGTGGACGAGGCCCGCGGCGAGGGTGGTGACGTGGGACCAGGGGTCGGCGTGGGGGTCGGGCTTGGTGCTCATGGCCGCCTCGGCGTGGGAGGGCGGGCTAGATGGCCTTCCGCGATTCGGCTCATTCGAGCCGAAGACTGCCTGAAGGCAGGACTCCAAACAGGTGGCGCTCTTCGTTCGGAGTCCTGCCTTCAGGCAGTCTTGGTCACCCCCCTGGCGCCGCCGAATCGCTGAAGACCATTTGGGTCCGCCGGCCCGGAGGCGAGGGTCCTCGCCTCCGGGCCGGGGGGTGAACACTGGCCTTCGAGCCTAGCGTCGGCCGAAGCCGCGGCCGCCGTTGGGGGGGCCGAAGCTGGTGCGGGGGCCGCCGGAGTCGCCGCCTGGGTGGCCGCCCGTCTCGTCGCGGGCGACGGCTTTGCGGCTGAGCTTGACGCGGCCCTGGTCGTCAATGGAGATGACCTTGACGCGGACTTCATCGCCGACCTTCACTTCGTCCTCGACTCGCTCGACGTATCGCTCGGCGAGTTCGGAGATGTGGCAGAGGCCCTCCTGGCCGGGGAGGAATTCGATGAAGGCGCCGAAGTTCTTGGTGGAGACGACGCGGCCGTTGTAGACGCGGCCGATTTCGGCGGTGGCGACGAGGCCGAGGATGGTGTCGCGTGCCTTCTCGGCGGCGCGCACGTCGGCCGAGGAGATGACGATGGTGCCGTCGTCCTCGATTTCGACCTTTGCTCCGGACTCGGCTTCGATGCTGCGGATCATCTTTCCGCCAGGGCCGATGACGGTGCCGATCTTGGCGGGGTCAATCTGGATGCGCAGGAGGCGCGGGGCGTACTGCGAGATTTCCGGCCGCGGGCGGTCGAGGGTGCGGAGCATCTCGCGCAGGATGTGGATGCGTGCCTCGCGGGCCTGGTCGAGGGCCGCGCGCATCACGCTGTCGCTGAGGCCCCCGATCTTGATGTCCATCTGGAGCGCCGTCACCCCGTGCTGGGTGCCGGCCACCTTGAAATCCATGTCCCCGAAGTGGTCCTCGTCGCCCAGGATGTCGGTGAGGACGACGATCTTCTCGCCCTCCTTGATGAGGCCCATGGCGATGCCGGCCACGGGGTCGCGGATGGGGATGCCGGCGTCCATCATGGCGAGGGTGGCGCCGCACACGGTGGCCATGGAGGAGGAGCCGTTGGACTCGAGGATGTCGGAGACGATGCGGACCGTGTAGGGGAAGTCCTCCTCGGGCGGGAGGACGGGTTCGAAGGCCCGCTCGCCGAGTGCGCCGTGGCCGATCTCGCGGCGGCCTGGGCCGCGCTCGGGCCGCACCTCGCCCACGGAGAAGCCCGGGAAGTTGTAGTGGAGCATGAACTTGCGCGTGTAGTCCTCGAAGAGGCTCTCGACCCACTCCTCGTCGAGCGCGGTGCCGAGGGTGGTGGCGACGAGGGCCTGGGTCTCGCCGCGGGTGAAGAGGGCGGAGCCGTGCGCGCGCGGGAGGATGGCGACCTCGCAGGCGACGGGCCGTATGTCCTTGTGGCCGCGTCCGTCGCAGCGGGTGCCGGCGAGCATGAGGGAGCGCATGGCCTGGCCTTCGAGTTGCTCGAAGGCTGCGGCGACCTCGCCCTTGGTGTAGCCCTCCTCGTTCTCGTCGCTCTGGACGAATTCGGCGAATGCCTGCTCGCGGAGGGAGATGACGGCGCCGCCGCGCTCGCGCTTCTCGCGGATTTGGAGGCGCTCCAGGAGGGCGTCGCGGTACCTCGCGGCCATCTTCGCCTTGAGCGCGGCGGGCACCTCCGCCGGCTCGAAGAAGCGGGCCGTGACGCCGCAGTCGCGGACGAGTTCCTCGATCATGCCGACGATTTCGCGGCAGGCCTCGTGGCCGAAGCGCAGGGCCTCGACGATGCTCGACTCCGGCACCTCCTTCGCCCCGGCCTCCACCATCACGATGGCGTCCTTGGTGGCCGACATCACGAGGTCCAGGTCGCCGTCCGCAACCTGCTTGTAGGTGGGGTTGATGATGAAGCGTCCGCCGATGCGGCCGACGCGGACGGAGCCCGTGGGGCCGAGGAAGGGGATGGAGGAGATGGCGAGTGCGGCGGAGGAGCCGACCATGGCCAGGGTGTCGGGGTCGTTGTCCTTGTCGGCGGAGAGGACGAGGACGTGGACCATGACCTCCTCGCGGAAGCCCTCTGGAAAGAGGGGCCGCAGGGGGCGGTCGCACATGCGCGAGGTGAGGATTTCCTTGCGGCTGGGCCGGCCCTCGCGCTTCATGAAGCGCCCGCCGGGGATTTTGCCCGCGGCGTGGAACTTCTCGCGGTACTCGACCGTGAGCGGGAAGAAATCCGTGTCACGCTTCGGCTCGGCGCACACGACGGTGGCGAGCACCATCGTGTCGCCGCAGCGAACGGTCACGGCTCCTGCCGCCTGCTTTGCCAGCCTTCCCGTCTCGATGACCAGGGGTCTGTCACCAATCAGCCTCTCGACGCGATGAATGGCCATGCGCTTCTCCGACCTCCTGTGTTCCGTGTCCGCAGCCATCGGTGGGAACTGCCATTGGGAACCCGCGGGCGGGGGCACCACACCCCCTGCCCTTCGCCATGTTCGCTGGAGCCATCTGGACCTGGGACTGCGATTCGTGCCCTGAGCCGTCGCCCCCGCCGGACCTCCGCGCACCGCAATCGCCCATCGCACACTACTTGCGGATCCCAAGCCGCTTGACAACTGCCGCGTACCGCTCCGGGCTGGTGCGGTGGAGATACCGCAGCAGCCGCGTGCGGCGGCCGACCATCATCAGCAGGCCCCGCCGCGAAGCGTGGTCCTTCCGGTGGACCCTCAGGTGGTCGGCCAGGTGGTTGATGCGTTCCGTCAGCAGGGCTACCTGCACCTCGGGCGAGCCCGTGTCCGTCTCGTGTTGGCGATACGTGCTGATGAGTTCGCTCTTCTTCGCTCCGTCCATCGTCATAAACGGCGTGTCCTTCTCCAGACGCGGGGCTCTCCTTGTGCCGCAGGCACCCTCGCCTGTGCCACGCCCGCGTGTGCAGTGTCCCCAAATTATAGCGCACGGGCCTGCCCCGATCAAATCAAAACCGCTTCCTTGCATGGCCGCTGCCCTTCTGCTACCATCGCCGGGGGGTGAGGCAGCCAGATGACAGAGGACAGACGACAGAGGACAGACGGCAGACGGCAGACGGCAGTCGGCAGTCGGCAGAAAGCAGACGGCGGGAGGCGGATGGCCGCCGCTCCGGGACGCTGTCCACTGTCCACTGTCCACTGTCTGCTGCTCTCGGCCGTGGTGGCTCTGGCCGCGACGGCGTGCGCCGGAGAGGGGGCGGCGCCGGAGCGCGTGGCCTGGCCCGTGCCGGCCGTGGCCTGGCGGGTGCCGCTGGGCCGGTGTGAGCGAGGCGTGCCCCTCGGCGGCATCGGGGCGGGGGGCTTCATGCTCAACTCGTGTGGCACCTTCGGCCCCTGGCACTTCACGCCCGGCTCGGCTGAGGAGGCGCGGCGCCTCGCGGGGGCCGCTTTCCACTTCTACGAGAAGCCGGCGGGCGGCAAGCCCCACGTGGCCACGCTGACCACGCCGCCGGCCATGCCCGGCTGGGCCGCCCTGCCGCCGGGCAGCGGCTTCTACTCCGCTCTCTACCCGAAGGGGTGGTTCACCTATCGCGGCCTGACGGCTGACCTGGCGATGAAGTTCTTCAGCCCTATCGTGCGCGGCAACGTGCGGGAGACGTGCTTCCCCGTGGCCGTCTTCCAGTTCGCCGTGGCGAACCCGACCGATCAGCCGCTCGATGTGGCGCTGATGTTCACCTTCCCCAACGCGGCGGGTCACACGGCGGAGCTGCGCACAGGCTTCCTCAGCTCGGCCAGCGCCGAGCCCGACCAGAAACTCGTCGGTGTCGTGCTCGACGCGCGCGACCCCCGCAACCCGCCCACGACACAGGACAGCGAGTGGTGCCTGGCCGTCCGCGCCGAGCACGGCGGCGAGGTCTCCTACGCCACGAGCTGGAACGCGCTGGCAAGTGGGGGCGACATCCTGGGCGAGTTCGCGGCTCGCGGGCGGCTGCCCGACAAGGCGCTCGACGCCACGGCGAGCGCGGGGGCCGTGGCCCTCCACGCCACGCTAGAGCCCAAGGCATCGCTCACCGTGCCCTTCGCCCTGAGCTGGGACTTTCCTCGCGTAGCCCTGGGGTCCACCCAGTGGTGGCGCCGCTACACAGAGCATTTTGGGCAGAGCGGCAACAACGCCTTCGCCATCGCCCGCGAGGCGCTGCTCAAGCACGCCGAGTGGGAGGCCGCCGTGGACGCCTGGACCCGCCCCATCCTGGACGAGCCGGCCTACCCCGACTGGCTGAAGCAAGCCGCGCTCAACGAGCTGTACCACGAGACCTTCAGCGGCGCCTTCTGGGAGGCCGGCTGCATCACGGCACCCGAGGAGTTCAGGAAGCTCCACCCCGAGGACCACAAGCACTTCGTTCTAGAGTCCCCCACGCAACCCTGGTGTGAGCCGTTGGCGGCGCGCTTCGCCGCTCAGCGCGCGCGGTTGGCGCTCTGGCCGCAGATCGAGCGCGACACTTTGCGGGCCTACGCCGACCTGATTGACGCCACGACCCCCTTCGCCTGCGACCTCGGCACGCCGAGCGGCAACCCCTTCTTTGTGGGGAACGCCTCGCCCGACGCCGCACGCAAGGCCAAGGACCTGCCCGCGCTCTTCATCCTCCAGGCCTACGCCTGCTGGCGTGCCACGGAGGACCGCGATTTCCTGGCCTACGTCTGGTCCGCCTGCAAAAAATGCTTCGCCGCTCTCCGCGCGGCCGACACCTATGGCTACGGTCTCCCTGGCCACACCGGCGACGACACGGCGACTTCGCCCTGCGAACTCCACGGCGTGTCGCTCCTCGGGGGCGGCCTGGCCGCCGCGGCCCTCGAGGCCCTGGAGGAGCTTGCGACCGCCTGCGACGACAAGGATGCCGAGGCCATCCGCCGCCTCGCCGCCCTCGCCCGCGCCAACCTCGACCGCCAGCTCTGGCGCCCCCAGGGCGGCTACTACGGCCTCGACAGCCGCTCGCGCCATGCCGATGCCATCGCGGCAGGCGCCCTCTCGGGCATTCGCTTCGCCCAGGGCGCCGGCCTCCCGCCTATCCTCCCCGCCGAACGCCTCCAGCAGCACCTGCGCCAAGTCCACCTCCGCTGCGTGAGGCCCCTCCGCGACTCGACGGGCCATGGCTTGGCCGACGCGGGGGCGGTCAGCGTCGTCGGCTCCGACCGCCGACCCCTCGCCACGGGCCGAGGCCACGAGGTCTCCGTCGCTGACTCCTATCGCCTCGCCGCCACGATGGCCCACGTCGCCCGCCAGCGGAAGGACAACGACCTCCTGGCCAGCGCCCTCCAGACCGCGTTCGGCGTCTACTGCCAGACCTGGGCCGTCGCGCCCGACAAGCCCTTCTGGGCCTTTGAGACCCCGCAGGCCTGGCACGCGGCCAACCCAGCCCTCGCGCGCGCCACCCAGCACATCGAGGCCAGAGCCATCTGGGACCTCTTGCTCGAGCTCAAGGACCCCTACGCCCGGCCCCCCGAGCCCCCGCCGCCGGCCAAGAAGGAAGAGGAGTAAGCCCCCGTGCGCCGCGGAGAGAACACCCACGGCAGTGCTCACGCTCGGAGTGCGGGCTTTAGCCCGTATCCTCGCAGTCGAGCCGCTAAGCCGGGATACGGCCTGAAGGCCGCACTCCGAACCAGTGGCCCCCGCTGCGGGAAGTGAGGAGGAGTAAGCCCCGTGCGCCGCCTTCGCGCCTTCATCAACGCCCTGGGCCTCCTGGTCCGCGACCTGCTCCAGCCGACCAACCTGTTGGCCATCGTGGTCGCGCTCATCCTCGCCTACGTGGGCATCACCTACGTGATGGCGAGGTTTCGCGAGGCGCGGCTGGCCCGCGAACGCGAGGAGTTGGAGAGGACCGTGGCCACTCTCCAGCAGGACAACGACAGGCTGCGCGCCCAGTGCGAGGTGCTCAAGGGCTTCGTCAAGCGCCTCACCGCCGAATCCCGTGTCGCCCAAGCGCGCGTCGTCGGCCACCGCCTGGACTCCCAGAAGGTGCCGCTCTGGACCTTCGAGTTCGTGGAATTCGGCCGCGACGGCAAGCCGTTCCCCGCCAAGGTCATCACCCTGCGGGGCGAGGAAGTGTGGTTCGAGGCCCTCGTCATCCGGTTCTCGGACGACCACGTGAAGGTGGGCGACCCGCTGCGCGGCAGGTCCCTCCACTTCTTCCGCCGCGCGTGGGGCGACGCCCAGGAGCCGCGCGAGGGGCCCATGCTGGCCGCGAACGGCAGCGTCGTGCCCGACGCCTATCGCTTCTCTTCGGGCGCTGGCTCAACCTTCGAGCAGGCCCTCTGGCTCCGCTTCTGGTACTGGGCGAACCACCCCGACGAGGCGAAGGCCGAGGGCATCGCAAACGTCCAGAGCCACGCCGTCGGCCCCCCGCGCCCAGAGCCCGGCGCCACCTACCGCCTCACCCTGCGCCACGCCGGCGGACTTGAGATAAAGCGCATCGTGCCCCAGAATCCGTAATCCGCAATCCGTAATCCGTAACAAGAGAAGAGACGGAGCGGGAGGAGGGGGGCTCCTTCTTCCTCTTCTCTGGTTACGGATTACGGATTACGGATTTCCTCAGGAGGCGTGCCGCCCACTTGCGGAACCTGCCCCAGGCAGTCATGTCCCTGAGCGCGTCCCGCGCCGGCGCATACTCCGGCCGTCGGGCCAGAGCGGCGCGGTAGCACCCTCGCGCATTCGAGGGACGCCCCAGGGCGCGCTGGCAATCGCCCATCGCCTTCCACACGAAGGGGTTCTCGGGCACGAAACGCGCGGCGTGGGTTAGGCGCTCCAGGGCAAGCTGGGGCTGGCCCCACTGGATGAGGGCCAGCGCCGCGCGAAGGCTCGTACGCCAGTGGCTCGGGTCGGCCTGGGCCGCCTTCTCGAAGCAGGTGTCCACGCTCTCCCGTGTGCCTCTGGCTCCCGAGGCCAGGACCACCTCGGCGCGGGCCAGCCAGGTGAACAGGCCGCTCCCGTGGTGCCGCACCGCGATGTCGGAGTGCTCGTAGGCCGCCTCGATGTAGCCCTGGTGGGCCAGCACCAGGGCCTTCGCCGCGTAGAAGACCGGCACCTTGCCGTAGGCCGCGAGCGCCTCGTTCGCCGTCTCCTCGGCACGCGGCACGTCGCCCGCCCGCAGGCGGGCGTCCACTTCGGCGGCCCAGGCCTCGAACAGCGCCGGCTCGTGCTTCCGCGCGCTCCGAAACTCCCGCGCAGCGTCCGCAAACTCCCCCTCATAGTACAGCCGCTCCCCCGACAGCATCAGCTCGTCGGCTGGCCGCCGCCCGCGCACGTCCTCGCGCGATTCGCCGCGAGGCCCTTGAGTCGCGTCGGCGGGTTCAAGCCAGTCCGCCATGCTGCCCGTCTCTTCCGCAGGGGCCCGCGGCTACTGAGCGCGCGGCGGCCACTTGGTGGGGATCAGGACGCAGGTGCCTTTCTGAGGCTTGTTCCCCGCGCCTGGTATGTCTCCGCCCAGGAGGTAGACGCGGCCCGTGGCAGGGTCGTGGGCAGCCGCCGGCCACACCCATTTGTCCGTGAAGGAGTGGGTGGCAAGGGTGTCGGTGAGCTTGCCGCTCGCTGTGTCGAAGGCCAGAAGAGAACGGCCCTCGCGCACCTGCGCAAGGTAGATGATGCCCTGTGGCCCCGGCCACACCTGGAAGATGCCCGGCACAGGCAACGTCGCGGCGGCGGTCGCGCAGATGTTCGACGCCGGGTCGTAGACGTCAATCACCCTGAATCCTCTATGGCTTGCCCAGCCGCCAAAGGCGTAGATGCGGCCGTCCTTCCCCAGGGCCGCCGCGGTGGCCCTCCCACCTCCCGCCAAGGTGCTCACAAGGCGGATCGTGTCGCGCTCGGGGTCGTGGCGCCAGATCTTGTCTTCCTGGCCAAGCCCATTCGCGCCGAGCCAGTAGATAAGGTTGCCCACCGTCACTGGGCTCACGCCCCAGACGACGGCGCCGAAGGAGGCCCTCTCGCGGGCGGTCTCGGTGACGGGGTCGAACTCGATGACGCGCTCGCGCTGGCCCCAGCCACGGTCGTACGTCGGCCCGAGGCCAGGGCTGATGTAGACCTTCCCGCCGCAGGTGGCGGTCGCGTGGCCGCCACAGGAGTGCTTGTAGGGCATCCTCCCGGCCGCCACCCGCCAGGAGTCGGCCTCAGTGTCGTACACGAGAATGCTGTCGGTCAGCCCGTTTGGCCCGAGGTCTCCGCCGAACACGTATATCCGGCCATTGATCACCTCCGAGCAGCAGAAGTTCCTCATGACGGGCATGTCGGTGCGGCGCTCCTCCCGATAGGGGCCTTGCGCCGGGGCCGCTGCGGGCTCAGGCGGCGTCGCCTTGACGGCCATCTCCCCCGGCTCGTCTTTGGCAGTCGGCCTTGGCGGGTCCGGGCGCTTGGTGAGCGTCAGCACCAGCCGCTCTATCCGCTCGGACGGCACCACCACCAAGCTCTCAGCACGGGTGTAGCCATCGAGCTGCACCTCCACAAGGTGTCTGCCCGGGGTCACCACGAAGAGGCCAGCGTAGAGGCCATCGGCCCTCCCAACTTCCTTCCCGTCGAGGATGACCCGGGCGCCCGGCGGCTCGGTGCGGACATAGAGGCGGCTGCGCGGCGCGGGCGGCTCGGAGGCCAAGCCAACGGCGCCCAAGGCAAGCGCAGCAATGACCAGAATGCGAATCGTGCCCCTCACGGGTGGGCTCCTTCCTGCCAGGGCATCATAGCCCGTGCCTCACGGGATGTCAACACGGCGCCGCGCTGACACGCCCCCGGTTTGACGCGCGGCTTCCGAGCGCAGGACCCTGCCGCGTCCCGCGACCACAGGATGGCCTCCGGGACGCGCGTCTCGGTCCCTTCCCCGCTCCGCTGCGACCGAAAGCGGCATCTGCGATGCCGCACTCCAAACTCTCCCTCCGCCGCGGTGACATTGACTTTGGAGTGCGGCGACGAAGTCGCCGCTTTGGTTGCTCCGCGAAGCGGGAAGAGCGGCGCGGCGCCCCCTGGTGGGACGAACCGGGGGCGTGTCAGGGCGCCGCGCCGCAACGAGCGGAACGCCCGAGGGGGCTGGAGGCCACTGGCCCCAGCCCCCTCGGGCTTCTGTGCCCTCTCCGCTGGCTCGTTACAGGCTCCCACGTCGCTGGTCGTGGGGGACCCTGACTGTGACGGTTGCGGCGGCGACGTTGCCGCTGGCGTCGCGGGCCTCGACGTGGATGGTGTAGATGCGGCCGGGGGCCGTGCCCAGGCGCTTGGCCCGCAGGTCCACCGTGTGGTCGCCCGTGATCACCCAGTCGGCCTGGCCCTTCTTGCCGCCGGGGTGGAGGACGAGCTCGTTGCACGAGACGGACACGATGCGGTAGGAGGGCGCCTCATCGCAGAGGTCGGCGACGAGGGCGTCCACGGTCACGCTCACCATCTTGTTGTTCGGCGGCCACAGAACATTCGGCGAGGCCGAGAGGCTGAGGACCTGGGGAGGCGTGGTGTCCACCACGGTTACGCGCTGGGTGCCGGTGGCCACGTTGCCGCTGGCATCCGTGGCCGTCCAGGTCACGACCGTGGTGCCGAGGGGGAAGACGGCGGGCGCGTCGTTGGTGACGGCGGGAGCGGCGTCGCAAAGGTCGAGGACGGCGGCCTGGCCGAGCTTGACGGCGGCGCCGGAGGGGCTTGTCGCCTCGGCAATGATGTCCTCGGGCGCGACCAGGACTGGCGACGTGGTGTCAACCACCCTCACCCGCTGGGTAGCCGTGGCGGCGTTGCCGCTGGCGTCGGCCGCGGTCCAGGTGACGATTGTCTCGCCGAGGGGGAAGACGGCCGGGGCGTCGCTGGTGACGGTGACGGCGGCGTCGCAGATGTCGCTGGCGCTCGGCGCCGTGAGCTGCACCGGGGTGCCGTTGTGGCTGGCCTGCTCCACGGTCACATCTCCGAGAGCGCTCGGAGCCGCGCCGTACTGAAGGTGGTCAACCTCCCAGTTGATCCAGGGGTTGGTGTTCGGCATGGAGATACGGAAGGCTGAGATGCCGCCGGGGCACGAGGCGCCGAAGAAGCGGTCCTCCGCCGTCTCGCCGCAGTACAGGCCCTCTCCGACTGGGCCTGGCCCGATGAGGCCCAGGGAGTTGCCTTCGGCGTCAAACGCCTCAAACACCACTTCCCCGTAGCCGAGCAGCGGGTCTGACCAGCCGACATCGGTCCACACGATCCCCACGTGAGTGGGCAGGGTGCCGAGGACGCACTCGTCGAAGGTGAAGACGAGGTCCTGCACGCCGAAGCCCGACCAGAGGGCCAGCGAGCGGCCATAGCTGTCCACCGCGCCGTCGTCCTCGTCCACCGAGTCGTTCGTGCCCCCACGGTCCCAGATCGAGCCCGCGCTCACCGAGACGCCTGGGGTGCTCAAGAGCCCGCTCTCGAAGTTCTCGAGGTGGAAGTAGCCGAAGTTGCCGCCGCGGAACGGACTGGAGGCGAACCCAGTGTAGGGGATCGGCCCGAAGAAGGCGGCCTCGGTCGCACCGGCAATGGCCGGCGGCGTGGTGTCGCGGACCGTCACCTGCACGCTGTCGGGTTGGGAGTCGAGCGAGCCGTCGTTGACGGTGAGGGTGACGGTGGTGGTGCCGAGGGGCAAGGTGATGGTGGGCTTGACGCCCGTAGCCGAGCCGCCAGGCCATGTCCAGCGATAGGTCAGCGCTTTCCCCTCGGGGTCGGATGAGCCGGAGCCGTCGAGGGCGACGCCCGTGCCAGCGGCCGACGCCTGCTCAACGGTCTGGTCCGACCCGGCATTGGCGACGGGCGGCTGGTTCGGCGGGCAGGCCGGCGTGAGAATGTAGGTGCCCGGCAGCGGAGTGCCCCAGTTGGTGCTCTTCGTGCCACCGAAGACATAGACCTTCCCCGTCGCCGGGTTGAGCGCGTTCACAAGTCCCTCAATCTCCCGGAATGAATAGGTGTATGGCGACTGCTCGATCTGGCCACTCGCCACCTGGTACGCCGTGAGATTGAGGTTGTACTGGTCCTGGGGGTGCGGCTTGATCATATAGATGAGGCCGCCCGGGCCGGGCCAGAGGAGGAGCGAACTGCACGGCTTCGGGAGCCTCGCCGGGGCGAGCACGCAGGTGTTTGCCGCGGGATCGTAGATGTCAATCGCCGTGCTCTCCCTGCCCCTGTACTGGCCGCCGAAGCAGTAGGCCCGGCCGTCGGCGCCCAGGAGCGCCTCGGTGTTCCTCGGGCCACCGGCCAGATTGCACACATGGGTGATTGTGTCGGCGGCGGGGTCGTGGCGCCATATCTTGCTCTCCTGGCCGATGCCACACGCGCCGAACCAGTAGATGACGTTGCCGACGGCGACCGGGCTGACGCCCCACACGATCGCTCCGAAGCTCGCCTTCTCCACCGCGGTCTCCGTGGCGGGGTCGAACTCGATCACCCGCTGCTTGCGCCCCCACCCGCCGTTGTAGGTCGGGCCGAGCTGTGGGCCGATGTAGATCTTCCCGTTGCAGACCGCCGTCAGGCAGGCGCCGGCCCGCATCGGGTAGGGCAGCCTGCCCGCACTCACGCGCCAGGATTTGCTCGCGATGTCATACACCTGAATCGCGTCCGTGAAGGTGTTGAGGGCCACGTGCCCGCCGAACACGTAGACCTTGCCGTTCAGCGGCTCGGAGCACGCCGGCCAGAACACGGCGATCGGCATGTCCGCCCCCCGCGACTCGCTGTAGGGATTGCCCGCGAAGAGCGACCCAGCCAGCGCCGAGTCCCCCAGCGCCACGGCGACCGCAAAGAGCCAAGCCAACCTGTGAGCCATTCGCTGCCGCGCCATCTGTCCGTCCTCCTTTCCCTCCCTGTCCCTGGGTCACACGCGCCGCCGAGTGCACTCTTTCCACCTATGTATATGCGACTCGGCCCGGGAATCTGTCGCGCCTCTTGAAACATTCCTCACCACCCGCTAGAATGGCCGCGAGAGAGACAGGCCCGGGGGTGCCACTTGGCAGCGGATTCGGGGACACGCGGCACGTTGCTCGAACGCCTGCGGGACGGCGAGGACCCGCTGGCGTGGGGGGAGTTCTTCGAGCGCTATTGGCGGCCAGCCTATGCCTTCGCACGCAGGTCTGGGTGCTCGGACCAGACCGCGCAGGACGTGGTGCAGGAGCTGATGCTGACGGTGTTCCAGCAGCGGGAGGTGTTCCGCTACGACCGCGCCCGCGGGCGGTTCCGCAACTGGCTGTGCACGGTGGTCCGCCAGAAGGTGGCGGCCCTGCGGCGGGACCAGGGTCACCAGGTGCGCCCCGCGGGCGGCACGGAGGGCGCCGCGGCGCTCCAGGCCGTCCCCGCCGACGCCGCCCCGCCCGACGCGGCGTGGGACGAGTTGTTCGAGCGGGGCCTCCTGGCCGCGCTGCTCGACGCCGTCCGGCGGGAGGTGGAGCCGCAAACCTATCAGGCCTTCGAGCTTACGGCGCTCCACGGCCTGTCCGGGGACGATGCGGCGGCCGCCACCGGCCTCACCCGCAACGCCGTCTACCTGGCCCGCAAGCGCGTGCTCACGCGCCTCCAGGAACTCGGCGCGCCCTATCGCCTCGAGGGCGAACTCCACGAGCGGGTCAGAGAGGCGCTGGAGATGTCCCCCGAGCCCGCCGTCGAGCGGGCGCTGGCCACCCGCGTCGAGAGCACGCTTGCGCTCGCCAGAGGGCTCGTGCCGTGAACCCGCAGGCCACCACCCTCGGCTACTCAGCTACGGAGGGGCCGCCCCCGAACCTGCCCGACCTCGATCTCCTCCGGTGCATCGGCAGCGGCTCCTTCGGTCGCGTCTGGCTGGCCAGGAACCGCGCGACGGGCAAGCTGCTGGCCGTCAAGATCATCCGCCGCTTCAGCGCCGGCATGCCCGCCCAGGCGGCGCGCGAGGTCCAGGCCATCGCACGCCTCGAGGCCAACCTGGCCGCCCCCCACGAAAACCTCCTCACCATCCACCACGTGGGGCAGACCGATGAGTGGCTGTACTACACGATGGACCTCGCGGACGACGCGCGGCAGGGAAAAGGGGACAATCTACTTTTCCGCGGCGGAAAAGTTGAATGTCCCCTTTTCCCCCCCGACTACCGGCCCGCCACGCTGGGCACACGCCTGGACGCCGGGCCGCTCGCGCCCGACGAGTGCTTCGGCCTCGCCCGACAGCTCCTCGCCGGCCTCGCCCACCTCCACGGCGCGGGCCTGGCGCACCGCGACGTGAAGCCCGCCAACTGCGTGTTCGTGGGGGGGCGGCTGAAGCTCGCCGATTTCGGCCTCGTGACCCAGGCCGAGGGCACCTCATCGCTGATCGGCACGCCCAGGTACATGCCGCCCGACGGCGTGATGGACGCCCGGGCCGACGTCTACGCCGCCGGCCTGGTCATCTACGAGATGCTCACCGGCCTGCCCGCCGACCGCTTCCCACGGCTGCCCCCGCACGCGCTGAACGCGCTGCGCCACCCCGCCTGCGCCGCGCTCAACCGCATCGCGCTCCGAGCCGCCAACCGCGACCGCGCGGCGCGCTTCCGCGACGCCCGCGAGATGCTCCACGCCCTCGATACCCTCTCGATGCCGGCTATGCCGATGCCGCGCCTGAGATTGAAGAAGGGCCTCATCATCGCCTCGGCCTGCGCCGCGGCTGCCCTCGCCGCGCTCGTCGCCCTGCTCGTGCGGCAGCCGGCCACGCCGCACGTGAACGTGAACTTCATCACCCTGCCTTACGAGGCGGAGATCTATCTCGACGGCAAGCGGCTGCTCGACCCCCGCGGGCAGCCCTACGCCACCCCCTGCACGGTCCCAGGCCTCCCGGCCCGCCCGCACAGGGTTGTCTTCAGGCGGCCCGGCCTGCCGGACCTTGTGGTGGAAAAGGCGGATTTCTCCGCAACCCGAGAGGTCGAAGCAAACTGGGCCGGGGAGATGACGAAGGGGAAGTAGTTTCTGTTGCGGAAAGCCAAGACTGCCTGAAGGCAGGACTCCAAACGGGGAGAGAACCCGTTCGGAGTCCTGGCTTTAGCCAGTCTTTCGCCTGCGGGCGCTGCCCGTGCTCAGCGAACCAGGCTTTCCGCAACAGAAACTAAGTAGCGGCTCCCTTCCTCGGCGCTGCCGGCTGCCGCCTCGCCTCACGACTTGCTCGCCACGCCGTCCCACACCCCCGCGATGGGGGTGTCGCAGCCGGGGCACTTGCCGGCGCGGAGGAGCGCTGGGCCGATGCTGTAGCGGACCCGGCGGATGAGGATGCGGCCGCACTTGGGACAGGCCGTGCTCTCGCCAGGATGGCCGCCGGGGCGCGAGACGTTGCCGACGTAGACGTAGCGCAGCCCCTCCTTGCGGCTCACCTCCCACAGGCGTTCGATGGTCTCCGGCGGCGTGCGCTCGAGGTTCCGCAGCTTGTAGGTGGGGAAGAAGGCGCTGTAGTGCACAGGCACGTCGGGGCCTAGCTCCCCGTGTATCCACTTCGCCATCTCCCGCACGTTCGCCGGGTCGTCGTTGTGCGTAGGGATGACGAGGTAGACGATCTCGAACCACATCTTCTTCTTCGCCAGCACCTTCAGGGTGTCGAGCACGGGCTGGAGCTTGCCGTGGACAAGCTCCTTGTAGAACTTCTCGGTGTATGCCTTCAGGTCAATCTTCACGGCGCTGAGGACCTCGCAGAGCTTCTCCATCGGCTCGGCCGTGATGTAGCCGTTGGAGATCATCACGCTCTCGATGCCCTTCTCGCGCGCGGCTTTGGCCGTGTCGAACATGTACTCGTAGTAGACGACTGGCTCCGTGTAGGTGAAGGCGATGGAGCGTGCGCGGATGGGGTTGTCGCTGAAGAAGCTGCGGCGCGGCGCCCGCACGTCGGCCACCAGCGCCTCGGGCGGCAGGTTCAGGTTCCGCGTCTGCTCGGGCCGCACCTGCGAAATCTCCCAGTTCTGGCAGAAGGTGCACTCCACGTTGCAGCCCGCCGTGGCAATCGAGTATGCCCACGTGCCGGGCAGGAAGTGGTACAGCGGCTTCTTCTCGATGGGGTCCACGTTGCGGGCGCAAGGGTTGCTGTAGACCAGCGTGTGGTAGACCCCGCCTCGGTTCTCGCGGACGCCGCAGTAGCCGCGCTCCTGGTCGCCCACCTCGCACAGGTTGGGGCAGAGGGTGCAGCGGACGCGGTTCTCGGCCAGCTTTTC
>Ga0194125_10007817_pt1 | contig 15273 bp, 10 predicted proteins | sample TA2KigC250mmetaG_FD_148626 | JGI IMG/M metagenome (GOLD analysis project Ga0194125, IMG submission 148626) | Freshwater microbial communities from Lake Tanganyika, Tanzania - TA2015034 Kigoma Deep Cast 250m | ecosystem: Environmental > Aquatic > Freshwater > Lake | place: Tanzania: Lake... | reverse complement strand
TGTAGTGATCGCAAAGGCTGGCGGAGGCATCAAATCCACGATTAGAAGCACCCGGGAAACCCCGGCGGACAAGCTCTATGATGATGCCCATAACCGCCTGCAAAGAATGATGATGCAGGGCACGACCACTGTCGAATCCAAGAGCGGATATGGCTTGAACGTGGATAGCGAGCTGCTCCAGTTGGAAGTGCTCGCCCGTCTCGATCGGGAGAGTGATGCGGATGTGATCCCCACGTTTTTGGGAGCGCATGAGTTTCCTCCCGAGTATGCTACTGACCATGAACGATACATCGATATCCTGATCAATGAGATGATCCCCTCGGTTCAGATGCAAGGCATCGCCCGCTTCTGTGACATCTTTACCGAAGCGCATGTATATAGTATCGATCAGTCCCGACGGATCCTGAGCGCTGCCCGGGATCATGGACTGATGCTCAAGATGCACGCCGATGAGATCGATGCCATTGGTGGAGCGGAACTGGCAGCGGAAATGGGTTGTATTTCGGCGGATCATCTGGGAGCTACTTCCGACGCTGGAATGGAAGCATTGCTCAAGGCGGGAGTGATCCCGGTCTTGCTGCCTGCCACGCTTTTTACTTTGCGCAGCCACCGCTATGCCCGAGCCCGGAACATGATTGATCTGGGGCTTCCGGTGGCGATTGCCACGGACTTCAATCCGGGCAGCTGTAATTGTGATTCCATGCCTTTGGTGATCTCCCTGTCCTGCCTGCAGATGGGGATGACGCCGGAGGAAGCGATCTCCGCCGCTACGATCAATGCCGCCTGTGCCATCAAAATGGAGGAAAGGGTCGGCTCATTGGAAATAGGCAAACAAGCCGATATCCTGATCTGGGACGCAAGCTCGTATAACTTTATCCCCTTCCATATCGGCAGTCCTTACATCAGCCATGTGATCAAAAAAGGCAGGATCATCCATACCGGTTTCAGCGCATGATGGAACGCATGTCCAATTCCTTTACCGTGCAAAGCGTCCTGGCTAAGACCAAGTACCATATCCTCTATCTGGTCAAGGAGAATGTGACCGGCAAGAGCTTTGTGGTCAAAACCTTAAATGAGAACTGGCAACGTGATGAGACCGCAGGGGATTGCCTCCGGCAGCAGGCGCTGATCGGGAAGAAACTCAAACACTCGCACATTTGTGAGACCATCGACTATATTGACCGGGACAACAAGATTCATATCCTGCGGGAGTGGATGAAAGGCAGTGATCTGCGTTCCGTGCTGGAACAGGGATTGAGCCTACCCACCCAAACCACCGTCATCGACTGGCTCCGTCAGATCCTCAAATCCCTGATCTATTGCTCCTGCCCAGGGTATTACCATTGTCACATCAATCCCGACAGCATCTTTATCATGGAGGATGGATCGGTCAAACTGCATGGTTTCGCCCAGGCACGCCACGCCTGGTTGAGGGCTGATCTGGGCAAAGCCCAATTCCATCCGGTGCATTATATCTCTCCCGAACTCTATGATGGCGAGGACTGCCGCAATACCAGCGATATCTATTCTCTGGGAGTTCTGGGCTATCAACTGCTGACCGGACGGCTGCCTTGGCATCTGGATAAATCACTGGAACCACTGCAACAGAAACCCCTCTCCTTCACTCGCCCGGTCATCGATCCCGACCTCCTTGGCGCTAAGGTGCCACACTGGCAATATACAATACTAAATAAGGCACTGGCGGTCGATCCCGACCGGCGTTTCCAGACCTGTTCCCAGATGCTGAAAGCCATTGAAGCGGAGACCGATGTCGGATACCAGCCGCCTCAGCGGGTCATCACTGTGAAAGTAGTGCCCGAACCCGTCACTCCCGTGCCAGATGTACTTCCCGAGCAAATGGAGATCCTTCCCGTCGAGCCGGAAGCCGTTTCTTTTACAGAACCGATCACGGAGGATGAGCCCGATCGATCCATCCCAATGATAACAGTGGAAAACACAGAGGATCAACCGGGAAAAAACATCGGGGATGAAAAGGAAGAAAGCCCGGATGAGATCCCGGTTCCCCAACCGGTACCGGAACCCAAGCCGGTGGTCAGACCGCCCGCTATACCTATCACCATTGGTAAGGACAATGAAGGACAGGAATTGAGCAGAATGAAAAAGAAATTTGTTATCCTGATGATCCTCTCGCTCGTGATCATCGTATTTATTACCGTCAAGTACTTTGTAACCGGATCCGAACCAACTTTCTCCGGTGAACGAACTGAGCCCCAGGGTGAAGCGAAACTCTCCGATCAATTGCTGCCCAATGAACTGATCCCGATGGTCTTTGTTCGGGGTGACACCGCTGTGGTTGGCAGTATGGCTCCGGAGGCGAATCCGGATGAGTTTCCGCTGCGGCAAATGGTATTGAAGAGCTTCTACATCGGTAGATTTGAAGTAACTCAACGCCAATGGCGGATGGTCTTTGATTCCAATCCCTCCCGTTTCAAGGATGACGATCAACCGGTGGAGAACGTCTCCTTCTATGATGTGGTGGAATTCTGCAATCAGAAGAGCATTCTGGACCGTTTACAGCCCTGCTATGAAATCATCGATACCCAGATCATCTGCAATTTCGATGCCAATGGCTATCGACTGCCCACGGAAGTGGAATGGGAATTCGCCGCCAAGTCCGGAATGCAATATGTGGATGAGATTTATAGTGGTTCCATCGATCCCGATCAAGTCGGGTGGTCTAATATCAACAGCAATGCCTCCACCAATCCAGTTGGAGGATTAAGTCCCAATAAACTGGGTATCCACGACCTGAGCGGCAATGTCTATGAATGGGTGTGGAACTGGTATGCCCGCTATTCAGCCGGTACCCAGGATTTCTATGCCGGACCGCAAAGCGGAACCGATAAAGTGATCCGTGGCGGGAGCTGGTATCACGAGAAACACGAGATGAGGATCACCGCCCGCAGCTATGCCAAACCATTCACCAAAGCAAACTATATCGGTTTCCGCATAGTCCGTAACGCCAAGTAAACCAAAGGATCAATCAAAGGCGATGGTCGCTTTGATCATCGGGAACGAATTCCAGTTTGTATCGTCATTCTCAGGATCCATAATCCCGACCCAAGCCACTTCCCAGGCAAAATCCTCACGAAATAAACGCATACCTAAAGTCCAGGGAATGCGATTGTTTTCCCATGATGTCTTTGTTGTGAAGCCAAATTCGGAAAACAGCAATCGTCTGGGTCCCACCTGAAAATCCCATCCTGCCATCCAGGCATCAATGTAATCGCTTTCCCTGAAATCAATCCCCAATCCAATCCCGGCATGGAGACGGATCCTCTTTAGATCAAGTGAACTGATAAACCCTGCAGTTGCTACTTTAAGGAAGGGAGTAAGAGTGACCCAGGATGACACATTGAGTTTGTTGCGCTCAAATAAACGGTATTTGGCACTGCCTGTCACTCCCTCCAACGCTTCTCGTTTCAAGGGTAAGACGGTTGAGAAATTTAACTGCAATTCGTCAGTTACACCATAACCAAGTGTATATATGACAAACGCCCAGGTGGATGCTTGAAACATCCCCTTGGGTAATGTGTATGCCGTCGGGATGAACAGTAATCCGCTGTCTCCATGACGATAAGCATTGCTGGGATTTGCTGTCAGTTCAGGAGTTCCCTGGATCACCGGGTCACTGGTGGAAACGATCTGGGCATTAAGCCAGATAACAAGCATCAGGAAAAGTGTAGAAATCAGATATCTGCGCATGGTTACCTCGATTTTCGGTTCGTTGTAACAGGGTAATCGAAGGATATGATTATGTCAAGCAGATTCATCACACTTCATGCAGAATGTGCCAGTAAAGTTTGCTCCGAGTTTGACTCACCTCTGCTTCGAGTTTCCCTCGAGTACTCGAGGCATCTCGAAGCCATCTCGAGGCGATCTCGAAAAAAACCTGAGACAAGGGTGATTGGGTGAGTTAGGAGGAATCCTGATTTTGATTGACAATAACAGCGCCTGAAAAATCTTGGGACGTTCAGGTGATTTTATATTAAGTACACGAGGAAAAGATGAAAGTATATGACATGAAGAAACTTCGCAATCTTCTGTTACTGGGCTCCAGCGGAGCGGGCAAGACGACCCTTGCCGAGCAGATGTTCTTCAAGTGCGGTGCCACGACCCGGCTTGGTAAAATCGACGAAGGCAATACGGTAATGGATTTTGACCCGGAAGAGGGTGCCAAACAGATGTCCCTGGGCTTGAGCATCGGCTTTGCCAATCATAAAGACCACCGGATCAACATCCTGGATGCTCCGGGTTGTCCCGATTTCGTGGGCGATGCGATCGTGGCGATTGAGGCAGTGGAGACCGCCTTGGTGGTTGCCAATGCGACGGGTGGGTTTGAAGTGGGTCTGGAATTGCATTGTGAACAACTGGAAGGTAAAAAGGTCGCCAAAGCGGTGGTGGTCAACCGGATGGATAATGAACATGCGGATTTTGACAAGACGCTGGAAGCGATCCGTGAAAACAGCGAATTGCGTCCGATCCCGGTCTTACTGCCGATCGGCAAGGAAGGTTCCTTTGTCGGTGCGGTGGACATAGTTCGTCAGAAAGCGATCACAGCCGATGGAGAATCCGAGGTTCCAGCCGATATGGCTGATGCCGTGGCAGATGCCCGTCTGCACCTGATGGAAGCGGTGGCGGAGACTGATGAAGACCTGCTCAATGACTTTCTGGAACACATGGAACTGGCAGAGGATAAACTGATCGCCGGCTTACGGAAAGCGATCGCCAATGGTGAGATCACTCCTGCCTTTGCCGTTTCCGCCGGTAATGGCGCTGGCGTGAATGCGTTGCTGGATGCGGTCATCAGTTACCTGCCTTCTCCGGCTGACCGTAAGGAACGCGAGGTCCTGGTGAATGATGCACCGAAGACCATTATCACCTCTCCGGAAGGTGATCTGCTGGGCTATATCTTCAAACTTTATGCCGATCCCAATATGGGTGACTTTACCTACCTGCGGATGATCTCCGGAACGCTCAAGACCGGAACCGAATTCTATATCCCCGAAAAGGACGCCAAGGACAAAGCGGGAAATATGTATTTCATGCTGGGCAAGAACCGTCACGATACCTCCGAGATCAAAGCCGGCGAGATCGGCGCTCTGGTCAAACTCAAGAACGCCCGGATGATGAATACTATCACGGCATTGAATTCCAAATTGCAATTGCCTCCGATTGAACTGCCTTCCCCCACGTTCTGGCAAATGATCCGCGCCGCCAACCAATCCGACGAGGACAAGATCGGCACGGCTTTACAACGCGTGATCGCTGAGGATCCCACGATCAATTTTGAATTGAACCTGGAGACGCACGAGAACGTCATCTCCGGAATGGGTGAGCAGCAATTGAATATAGTGATGAAGAAGATGAAGAACCGCTATAAAGTGGAAGCCATGATGAAAGAACCGCGCATCCCCTATAAAGAGACCATCATGGGCAGCGCTGAATCCCAATACCGCCATAAAAAGCAGTCCGGCGGACGGGGTCAGTATGGCGAGGTCTATTTCCGGGTCAAACCGACCGAACGCGGTGAGGGCTTCAAATTCATCAATTCCATCGTGGGCGGAGTGATCCCTTCCAACTATATCCCCGCCATCGAGAAAGGGATAGTGGAGACGATGGAGAAAGGTATCATCGCCGGTTATCAGGTGGTGGATATCAGCGTGGACGTCTATTATGGCTCCTATCACGATGTGGACTCATCCGAAATGGCTTTTAAGATCGCCTCTTCAATGGCACTCAAAGAGGGCTTCAAGAAATGCAAGCCCATCCTCCTGGAGCCCATCCATGACCTCACCATCATTGTTCCTGCCGAGTATATGGGCGATGTGATGGGTGATATTTCCACCCGCCGGGGACGGATCATGGGTATGGAACAGCGTGGAAAAAAGCAGTATCTGAATGCACAGATGCCCGTGGCTGAGATGTATTTCTATTTTCCGGCGCTCAAGTCATTTACACAGGGACGGGGACGCTTCACGCAGCAGTTCGCGCATTATGAGAAAGTTCCGGACGACATTACCCAGAAGGTGGTCGCCGCCTGGCAGGAACAGGAATAGCATTTACCCTTAATCAGATTGAAACACGAAGTCCCGTTACCTGTCATGGTGATGGGACTTTTCTTTTATTAGTCTGATCATCTTGCTTGACACGAATGAGAATGAGAATTTTATGAGACTCGGGATGCCGGAAACGAGCATCACAGTTTAGATATTGATATGAGACAAGAAGTAAAGAGGTTAAAATATGTCCGGACATAGTAAATGGAGCACGATCAAGCATAAGAAAGCCGCCGCCGATGCCAAACGCGGCAAGGTCTATACCCGCATCGTCAAAGAGATCATCCTCGCCGCCAAAGCCGGCGGTGGAGACGCTGAATCCAATCCCCGCCTGCGCACTGCCATTGCCACGGCAAAAAGTGTCAATATGCCCCGGGATAACATCGAACGTGCCGTGAAACGCGGTACGGGCGAGATCGAAGGCGCCGCCTATGAAGAGATCACCTATGAAGGTTATGGTCACAATGGCGTCGGGATCGTGGTCGATGTGATGACCGATAACAAAAACAGGACAGTGGCGGAACTCCGGCATATCTTTTCCAAATACGGCGGTAACCTGGCAGAATCGGGTGCGGTATCCTGGAACTTTGATCAAAAGGGATATTTCACCGTTCCGAGCGCTGGTCTGGATGAGGATGAATTCATGATGACTGCTCTGGAAGCTGGAGCGGAGGACGTCCAGGATGGTGATGATTCCTTTGAGGTCTATACCTCGCCCACGCAATTTCATTCCGTGCGGGATAATATGGAGAAGTTAGGATTTACGATCGAGAACGCAGAACTAACAAGAGTCCCGAAGAACTATATCAAAGCCGATGATGTGGCAGACAAACTGCTCAAACTGATCGACTTCCTGGAGGAACTGGACGATGTGAACAAGGTCTATGCCAATTTCGAATTCTCGGACGAGGTATTGGCTCGTCTCAACCAGGAATAGGGCGCTGAGGGAAAGCGCCCCTACGATTTTGAATAAGTGTTGATCATTGGTATTGATCCGGGAAGCCGCTTCTGCGGTTATGGCTTGATTGAATGTCAGGGAAAGCGGATTACTGCAGCGGGGTGTGATGTGATCCCGATCCGGGAAAAACTGCCTTTGCAGCAGCGTCTGTTGGTCCTGTATCAGGAGATGAGCGCGATCCTGGATGAGCATAAACCGGAACAGGCAGTGGTGGAGACCATCTTCTATCACAAGCATATCCAGGCGATCTTTGCGCTGGGTCATGCCCGGGGGATCATCCTTCTGACCTTGGTTCAACGAGATATTCCCATATATGAATACAGCCCACGGGAAGTGAAAAAAGCGGTGGTCGGCAATGGTAATGCCACCAAACAGCAGGTGCGTTATATGATCGGGAAACTGCTCAATCTGGATACGGTCAAACACCGCGATGACGCCGCCGATGCCCTTGCTGTGGCGATGTGTCACTTTCACCGGATGAGGTTTTTGTAATGCTTGATTTTATCCGAGGCATCCTGGCAGGCAAGACGCCGGTCAATGCCATTATCGATTGCGGTGGTTTGGGTCTGGAGATCCGGATCCCCTTGAGCACCTATGAGAAGCTACCGGCGGTGGGGGAGATCTGCCGCCTCTTCACTGTCCTGAGCATCGGTCAGGATGAGATCAGGGTTTTTGGTTTCATCACGAACGGGGAAAGGCAGTTGTTTCAAAAACTGACCGGCATCCCCGGAATCGGTGGCAAGATCGGGCTATCCGCACTGTCATCTCTGGATACCGAGACCTTCGTCAAAGCCATCCAGCGCAGTGATGACCTGATGATCAGCAAGGTGCCCGGCATCGGCAAGAAAACGGCACAACGCATTATCATCGAACTCCGGGACGAGATCCTCAAACTCGACCTGGGAACGCCAGTAGTTCAGACCACCGGGATCGACACTCATCTGATCGAGGCGGAATCTGCATTACTGGCTTTGGGCTTCAGCATCAAAGAGATCAATCTGGTGCTCCGGCAGATGTCTGACGAACAAATGATACAACCGGTGGAACAGATCATCAAGGAAGCCATCAAGAAACTGTATCAAAAGCGCAACTGATATGAACATCCGTCAGGAAGCCTACCACACCGTCGTCAAGATCCTCAAGGATAAGGAATACTCGGATACGTTATTACACCAGAAAGCAAAGCGGATCAAGGAGTCGCAGGAGAACCTGGCGCTCTTCTACAATCTCACCAAAGGCATCGTCAAGATGCACCTGAAACTGGACTATATCATTCAGCAGTTCACCGATCCCAGGCGATACCAGTCCACCGATCTCAAGACCCGCTGCCTGCTCTATCTGGGCTTGTATCAGATCATCTTTATGAATTCCATTCCGGAACACGCTGCCGTGCATGAGACGGTGCAACTTGCCAAAACGTTGATGAGTCCGGCTACGGCGGATTTTGTCAATGCTATCCTGCGTAGTTATCTGCGGGAGCCGGCTGTGAATTATCCTGAAAACATCGCCTTGCGTATTGCTTATGAGCACTCCTATCCACCGGAATTGATCAGGCAATGGATCGATCTCTGGGGAGCGGAGGAGACCGAGTATCTGGCTCTTTTCTTCAACGAGAACCCGGAATTACATCTCAGGGTCAACACCACGGCTACCTCGCAAGCCAAGTTGATCCATTACTTTTCCAAGCGGGATGTCCGGCTTGAGCCCAGTTCCGCCAGTCCCAATCTCTTGACTACCAAGCAGGGGGAAGAGGCATTGGATGCCGTTGCCTTTTCGGAGGGATACTTCTCCGTGCAGGACACATCAGCGGCTTTGATCGTGGAATTGCTATCCCCGCAACCGGAGGAGAATATCCTGGATCTTTTTGCTGCTCCGGGTGGCAAGTGCACTTATATCGCCGAACTGATGAACAACACCGGTGAAGTGGTCGCTGTGGACAAGATCCCAAACAAGATGAAACTGCTCAAACAAGCCGCCGACCGCTTGCAATTGACAAATATCAAACAGGTAGTGGCGGATTCATTTACCTATGGACCGGTGGCACCTGCTTATGACCGGGTTCTGGTCGATGCGCCTTGTTCAGGATGGGGTGTTTTCGGACGTAAGTCAGACCTGCGCTGGCAGGTGCATCAGAATCTCCCCGAGCTGCTCAAACTCCAGGAGAAAGCCCTGATCCATGCTGCCAATTTCGTCAAGCCGGGTGGTGTCCTCGTTTACTCCACTTGTACAATGAATCCGGCGGAGAATGAACTGCAGGTGCAGAAGTTCTTGAAGCAGAATGGCAGGTATTCTCTGGTGAATGCGGCTGAATATATCCCCGAGCGATTCACAGCGGCAGGTTTCTTGGTGACCATGCCCTATAAACATAACATGGACGGTGCATTTGCCGCCAAAATGGTCAGATCGAGTTAGCGGAGGCAGAAATGACGAAACAGCATTGGATCAAGATCGGTTATGGCGCTGGAATAGGCGTGGGGATCATCATCGTCACCGCCTTTGTCTTTAGCCAGATCATCTTTCCGGTCTTTCTGGGCAGACCTAAGGATGTGGAAGTTCCGAACGTCGTCGGCAGCGGATATCTTCAAGCCAAACGTACCCTGGGGGAGAGCAAACTGCACGTCGTGATCAGGGATTCCGTTTACTCGGAAGACATCGCGATCGACTGTGTAGTGGATCAGAAACCGGCAGCCGGCGAGATGGTCAAACATGATGGAACGGTTTATCTGATCGTGAGCCGTGGCTCCAAACATGTGACAATCCCCAATGTGATCGGGATGGACTACCATCAGGCATATCTCACACTCAGGGGGAGCGGACTGCGCACCGTGATCTCCGATTCTCTCTACTCCGAGACCTATCCCGCCAATTCCGTGATGCGTATCACTCCTCATTTTGGCACCAAAATCCTCAAGGAATCACGGGTTAGATTACAACTCAGCCGGGGAGCGAGACCGGCGCCAGACAGCAGCAACGTTTACCAGGGATCCTGGTTTTAAGGTCATTTGACCGCACCGGATATGAGGGTTGAGATAGATTCGGTTGATCGGCAATCGGAATACTTAGATCGTTATTATCTTCGGATCAGGCAACAGGACATACTCTTCTTCGGTTATATCATCGAATCTGTGGAGGGGCTTTCCATCCGGTGTCCGGCACCCAGAGACGGTAAATACTGGGTCGTGGATGTCCCCCATGGTCTGCAGGATGAATTTATCAATCTGATCGACTTGATTCACGGCGCCGCGTTTTCATCATAATCTCCTCCATAACGCTTTGTTTCCCGAAATAGGGAATGTAGCTTGCATGTACCATTCTAATAGAATACTGAAAAGCAGGTTATTATGAAACAGATACTCATTCTGACGGTGATACTCGTGGCAAGCGTTCTTAACGCTTATGAGATCGTCTATGACCTCAATTTGGATCAACCTGACCTCAGGGTGACTGGAAATTGGACTCTGGTCCGCATCAAAGGCGGTCAGGAATATGGAACCCCGGGAAGTCCGTCTCTCCCGTGGTTTGGCGTTCGTTTACTGCTTCCGGTCGGATATGAGGCAAAAGCGATCGAGGTCGAGAAGAGCGAACCCAGTTATTACAAGTTGAGCGATCCGGTGAGACCGATTCAGCAGCAATATCCCTTTTCTCTGATGCCTACCGCCACGTTTACGGAGCCCGATCCCCAGATCTATCAGCGGGATTCGGTTTATCCGTTTACGGCTCATAATGGCGCCAATACCGAGTTTCTCTCTGGTCATCCGATCGCCATGACCGCCGTTACTCCAGTGGAATATAACCCCGTTACTAATGAACTGACCTCTTATGCCCACGTACGGGTCAAGGTTACAGCCATTCCCAGCCAAAGAGCGGAAGCAGCCCGGCAACTTCTTCAGCAGGATGCCTACACTGGCCAACGGCTCAGGCAGAGCATTGATAACCCGGATGCCACACCCCGCTATGAGACCCGAACCGTAGGGTATGAATATATTTACATCATCGATGCAGCGATGCCGGATGCCTGGTTGCCGCTCAAATCCATCCACGAGCAACGGGGGATGAGCGTGTTGTTCAAGCCGGTGCAGGAGATTGCAACCGAACAAACGGGGGTGGATCTCCAGCAGAAGATCCGCAATTACCTGATCTCCATGTTTGCCTCCAATTCTGTCCGCTATGTTCTTTTGTGCGGGGATACCGATGTGATCCCGCATCGTGGCTTTTTTGTCAATATGGGTAATGGCAGTGAAGTGGATGCCGATATTCCTGCCGATATGTACTATTCCTGCCTGGATGGAAGTTGGAACAACAACGGCAACAGCTATTGGGGTGAATACAATGAGTGTGACCTGATCCCGGAATTATCCATCGGTAGGTTCTGCTACAATAACGTGACGGAGATCAACCACTTCATCAACAAGGTCATGAGCTATATGATCATACCGGTGGAGAGCGAAGTAAAGACAGCTAATTTTATTGGTGAGTGGCTTTGGGAAGGACCCACCTGGGGCGGGGACTATTTGGATGAAATGATTGGCGGATCATCTACCAACGGACATACCACCGTCGGCGTTCCTACTACTTGGAATATCACCACTTTATACGACCGCACTTATGGAGCGAACAACAGTTGGGGAGCTGCTCAAGTGCGTCCGCTGCTCAGCCAGGGAGCCAACCTGGTCAATCATCTGGGGCATTCCAACACTACCTATGCGTTCCGGCTGAACAACAATCAGGTATCCGCCACCACGATCACCAATAACGGCTCCAATCACAATTTCTCGATCTACTTCACCCAGGGCTGTTATGCCGGTGCGTTTGACAACCGGACCACTACCGTCGGGAACTATACTCAGGACTCCATTACCGAGAAATTCAACGGCATCGCCACTTCCGCCGCTGCCATGATATCTCACTCCCGTTATGGCTGGGGTATGCCCGGCAGTACCAATGGCGCTTCTCAACGCCTGCACCGTCAGTTCATCGATGCCTTGTTTGGTGAATCTATATATCCTGCGGGAGAGATGCTGACCGACGGCAAGATCGATATTATTCCTTTCATTTACGGTGCTCCGGTCATGTATTGGATCACCTATGAGACCAATCTCTTCGGCGATCCGTCCATGATGGTCTGGACGAATACTCCGCAGTTCATTACAGCTCAACTACCCGATACCTGGATTATGGGGGTCAATCAATACCAGATCCAGACCAACGCACCCAATGCGACCGTCAGGATTAAACAAAATGGCAGTTTAATCTATGAAGGGACCGCTGATAATACCGGTCTGGCCACCATCACTATGATCCAGACCCTTACCCCGGGTGATTACAATCTCCATATCACTGCCCCCAATTTCTACTCTTATGATACGGTGTTCAACGTTTCCGCCAGCCAATCTGCTTATATCGTCTGCACCGATATCACGGTCAATGACGATGATGGATTGCTTCATGCCGGCGAGATCGTCGATCTCAGCATGGTTATTGAGAACATAGGTCTTTATGATCTGCTGGAAAGCGGTACCTTAACGCTTACCGCAGGATCTGCTGTGGTTACAGTGTTAAGCCCGACGATCACCTTTGCCCCGATCGAAGCGGGCAACACCCAAGCGGTGGAAAATGTCTTCAGCATCCGGATCAATTCCGGTTTCGTGGATAACACCTCTGTTCCAATGATCTTGACGGCATCTTACGGCGAAGTCGTTTCATCCACACACTACAATCTTATCCTCAATGCTCCCAGTTTGATCATTAGTTCCTACCAAATGAACACGACGGATGAGTTCATCCTGCCCGGTCATACCGCCCAGATGAACATTAGCATATCCAATCAGGGCAGTGGCCATTCGTATGATGCCGTGCTGCTTGTTCTCAGCGACGATCCGATGCTATCGGTATCCGCAACGGAGATTAGTATTCCCTTTAGCCCTGCCGGCAGCAACGATCTTTATACCAACCTGTTCAGCATCACTGTGTCACCCGATGCCCCGATCGGCTCCATCGTTACTTTGCATTATTATCTGATCCCGACCAATGGCGAAGGGGGTGAGGGGTCGATCAGTTTCTACGTCGGATTGGTCAATTACACTTTTGAAATGGGCTGGCAGAATTGGATCACTCAATCATTGAGCGCATCATTCGTCAACCAGTGGCATCGTTCCAATCAGCGGAATTATTCCACCGGCGGGACATATTCCATGAAGTTCGGTGCAGAAGGAACCGGTTCTTATGCCGGAAGCGCTTATGGCGCGCTGATCAGTCCGCAGTTTACGCTGGGACTGAATTCCGAGCTGAAGTTCTACCATTGGATGGATGCCGAGAATCATTCCACGATCACTACCAGTGCCTGGGATGGCGGACTGGTTCAGATGTCCTTGAATAACAGTGCCTGGTTCCAGATCACACCGGTTGGCGGATACCCCTATGGCATTCAGAACAATCCTGCCTCTCCCTTCCCATCCGGAACACCGGTATTCTCCGGCAGCTTTGGCTGGCAGGAATGTGTATTTAACCTGTCCAACTACACTGGTGAAGCGCGATTCCGATTTCTCTTTGGCTCCGATGGTTATGTCTCCGGCGAGGGCTGGTACATTGACGATGTTCGCCTGATCACCGAGATCGTCTCCAATGATGATAATACCGTCATACCAGCTAATTACAGGTTATTCGACAATTACCCCAATCCCTTCAATCCTACCACCACCATTGCGTTCTCGCTGCCGGTCGGGACCGAAGTGTCTCTGGAGATTTACAATGTCAAAGGACAGCGCGTCAGGTCATTGATCCACAGTTCAGAGCTGGATCGCGGCAGTCACAGGATCGTCTGGAACGGGATGGACGATCACAACCGCAGTGTCGGCAGCGGCGTCTATTTCTACCGGATCAGCACTCCCACCTGGACGCAGACGAAGAAGATGCTGATGATGAAATAGGAAGGTCATGTCCAAGCAAATCCTTGTTTTGACCGGTGCCGGGATCAGCGCTGAATCCGGACTGAAGACCTTCCGGGATTCCGGAGGGCTTTGGGAAGATCATGCCATCGAGGATGTTGCCACTCCTGAGGGCTTTGCCGCCGATCCCGAATTGGTCTGGCGTTTCTATAAAATGCGTTACCAGCAGGCGGAGCAAGCCAGACCCAATGCCGGTCATTATGCTTTGGCGGAATTGGAAGAGGTCCTGGGTGAGCAGTTTCATATCATTACCCAAAACGTGGACGGTTTGCATCAAAAAGCCGGCAGCAAACGTGTTCTGGAGATGCACGGACGCTTAAAACGCTGCTTTTGCACCGATTGCCACAAGCGCTATGAGATGTCCCGGACCGATCTGTCCTTGCCGGTTCCGGTCTGTGACGCCTGCCGTAGTGTTTTACGCCCGGATATCGTCTGGTTTGGCGAAATCCCTTACTACCTCTCCGAAATTGATCAGTTACTCCGAAATTGCGATCTCTTCCTCGTTATTGGCACCAGCGGCGTGGTCTATCCGGCGGCTGGCTTTGTCCTCACTGCCAGATACCACGGAGCCAGGACGATCAGCATCAATCCCAATGAACCGGCGAACAACACCCACTTTGATGAGTGCATCCAGAGCAAGGCAGGGGATTTTCTGCCTTCATTCGTAGCGGAACTCAAACAGCAGGTTTTGACTTGACAAAATCGCCTCCTCAAAAACATATCCCATCCAGTTACAGAGTGCTGAAAGCAAGGCACTCCAACCCTGTTGAAGAGCGGGCATAGCTCAGTTGGTAGAGCATTAGCTTCCCAAGCTGAGGGTCGCGGGTTCGAGTCCCGTTGCCCGCTCCATCTTTTTCCTCCTTGCTTCATTACCTGAGTATAACCTTAGTATAACCTTACGATCGTAAGGTTATACTAAGGTTATACTCAGGTAATGAAGCAAGGAGGACATAATTTGGGAGTTTGTAATTGATAGGAGTAGAAGCATATAACAGTATAGATAGAGAAACAGGTTTAGCATAGCATATTGATATAATTGAAATATGGGTCGATCCAGCGGTCTGTTGTTGCAATTCAACCTGACTTTGAGGGAAGAAGACGCTTCTGTCGATCTATCTCTTATCGGGTTACGGGAGTATGTGAAACAAAATACTTTACAAAAACAGCGGGGGCAGAAACGTGGCATCAAATAAATAAGGAGACGATAAATGCCGTTAAAACCCGAGGCTAAAACAGCTATCATGGCAGAGTTTAAACTCCATGAGTCAGACACCGGGTCAGCACGTGTTCA
>Ga0194125_10007813_pt1 | contig 15278 bp, 19 predicted proteins | sample TA2KigC250mmetaG_FD_148626 | JGI IMG/M metagenome (GOLD analysis project Ga0194125, IMG submission 148626) | Freshwater microbial communities from Lake Tanganyika, Tanzania - TA2015034 Kigoma Deep Cast 250m | ecosystem: Environmental > Aquatic > Freshwater > Lake | place: Tanzania: Lake... | reverse complement strand
ATTGCGTTCGTAGCTGACCAAGAAATAAATCTGTTAGCTGCACTAACCGAAATCATGTGTGAGTGTAAATTCAAATGAAATCGTTAAAAACACCTCTTCGTTATCCTGGCGGTAAATCTCGCGCCATGAAATATCTTTTGCCAAAGTTTCCTAAAAACATCACAGAATACCGTGAACCTTTTTTGGGTGGAGGTAGTGCTGCTATTGCATTCACTAAAGAGAATCCAGACATTCCTGTGTGGGTAAATGATCTCTACAATCCTCTTTATACATTCTGGTGTATTCTTCGTGATGAACCACAAGATCTATACGAAGCTCTGAAAGGATATAAAGAAGACCTTGGACCAGTGCCAGATAAAAAAGCAAACAAAAAAGAACTTGAAGAATATTATGATAAGGGTAGAGATCTCTTCAATCAAATGAAGATTGCACTCGATCACCCAGAAGCAGAAGACTTCTACCGTGCTGTAGCATTTTACATTATCAATAAGTGTAGTTTCTCTGGTCTGACTGAGAATTCTGCTTTCTCGCCACAAGCAAGCATCAGTAATTTCTCTATGAATAATATTGAGAAACTTCCTGGGTATGGTGAGATTATCAAAGACTGGAAAATCACTAATCTTAATTACTGGGAGATGATGATGACATCTGCTCCTGTCGGAACATTTTGGTTTTTTGACCCTCCTTACGATATCAAAGATAATCTCTATGGTAAGAAAGGAGAGCTTCATAAAGGATTTGACCATCAGATGTTTCATGCCTACATAACTCAAGGTAATGTTAAAGACAACTGGATGATTACCTACAACACCAATCCTACTCTCATGGAATGGTATGATGGATACAATCAAACCAAATGGGATTTAACTTATACGATGCGTTCTGTAGGTGACTACATGAATGAGCAGAAAGACCGAGCAGAACTTTTGATTACTAACTATGACGAAACCAACTCTATCCGAATATCTGACTTCTATCAATCAAACGAAGAAGTCGGTAGTTATTGATGATGAGTCTGAAAAAGCATATCCACCTTTCATCATTAATAAATGTTTATCTGGTTTTTTAGATACCGTTTTGTTTTCTAATGAAATGAATCTATACCCACATCTAGATAAGAAGATGCAATATGACTTTTTTATAAATAGTATCAGCCCAAGGAAACGTTTTAGTCCATGGGAAAAGAAATCTTCAATAGATTATCTTGATGCGGTCAAAGAATATTATGGGTATAACACCGATAAAGCTTTGCAAGCCTTGAGAATTTTAAATAAACAACAACTTGAAGATATTAAACGCTTAGTAAATAAAGGTGGAAGACAATGACAACTGATGTAGAAGTTAAGTGGAATCAAGCTGATATGGTTGAGGTGACTCTTAACGAACCTGATGATTTTCTAAAGGTTCGTGAGACGCTTACTCGCATTGGTGTTGCTTCTAGAAAAGAAAAAATTATATATCAATCTTGCCATATTTTACACAAACAAGGCAAGTATTACATTGTGCATTTTAAAGAATTGTTTGCTCTTGATGGTAAGAAAACAAATCTTTCGCTTAATGATGTGCAGCGTAGAAACAGAATCATTCAACTTCTCAGTGATTGGGGATTAATTGCTGTTGTAAAAGCAGATGCTATTGCAGATGTTGCACCGTTGAATCAAATTAAAGTCCTCGCCTTCAAAGAAAAAGATGAATGGACACTTGAAAGTAAATACAACATTGGTCGTAAGAAGACCGAAGTAACCGAATAATTTAGTAGGGGAGTCCACACTCCCCATTTTTATGCTCTTTAATATATAATAATAAGAGATGCCTTCGGGGTCTCAACTAACACTCGCTTATTTAAGGAGCAATCAAATGACCAATACATATACATGGGATGTTTACACCCCATTCAACGTAGGATTGGAAAACATTTTTAGCAGACTGGATGCTATGTCTGGTCATAATACAAGTTATCCGCCCTACAACATCATCAAAAACGACAATGCTAACTACGAAATTGAAGTCGCTCTGGCTGGATTTAAGTCAGATGAGATCGAAGTCTCTACAGAACAAAACATTCTCAGAGTTGCCTCTAAGGTTGAGAAACGAGATTCTGAAAGAGTGTATGTTCACAAAGGTCTCTCCAAGCGTTCATTCTCCCACAGCTGGCAACTCGCAGATGATGTCAGAGTATCCTCTGTAGATTTTGCAGATGGTCTATTAACAATCTCATTGGAGAAGATCATCCCAGAACATCAGAAACGTACCACATATAATATTGGTGCTGGTAAGCAACAACTTCTAACCGAAGGATAAATAAACGCGGGGTAACCCAAATATCGTCGGCGCTAGAGGCACGGCTGGTCAGAATCAGCCCTTGCCTCTTTTTTATTTTTGTGCTACAATGTAATTATAAATTGGAGAATAGTATGGTCCCTAAAGTTTTAGTGATGAAAACAAGCGAACGTGTCATTGCTGGTGTTTCTGAAATGACAGATAATAATACTGGTAAAGGAATCTGCCTGGTTTTAAAATGTCCTTACATTCTAACTCTCAATCCCAAAGAAGAAGGTGGAGAAGAATATTCAGTAAACTTTAGTAAGTGGAATCCTTTTTCTTCTAGTAATAGTTTTAATATTCCATATGATTCTGTAGTTGCTCTTGGTGATGTTGATCAAGGAATCTTGGATGTTTATTTAGAAAAATTTAGTGCAGAATTGTATTATGAGGAGGAACAAGAAAATGCAGAATCTGAAGTTGATCTTACTGAAGAGTAATGAATCTTTGCTTGCACAAGTAGAAGAATTGGAAGTTGAATATGGTTTGCCTAATTGCAAACTGGTTGAGCCATATTCAGTAGGCACAGATTACATTTATGAGGGCGAAGAAAGGTGGAATCCTAATCTAGATCCAGATGATTTCATCGGAAAACCATGTCAAAAAAGGATTGCGCTTGAGCGTTGGCCGTGGTATACTGACCAGAGAGAAGTCCTGTTTCATGCGGATAATATCTTAACGATTTTGTCTCCAAATGCTGAAGCAGTGAAAGCATATATTGATGCAGTCCCTAGCATACTTAATGAAGAATCTGATGAAGTTTTACAAGAACGTTGAGCAAGTTGGTAATAAAATTCTGGTCCGTGCTCATGAAAATGGTAATGATGTAATCTATAGGGAGGAGTTTAAACCCTCCCTTTTCGTGTCTTCAAATAAACAATCAGATTATAAAACACTTGACGGTCGCAATCTTCGTCGTGTCATGCCTGGCACCATTGCTGATTGTAGGCAGTTTGTGCAACAATATGCTGACGTAGAAGAGTTTGAAATTCACGGAAATACTAGATACTTATACCAATACATCAACGAAAAATATTCCGAAGATGAAATCAAATTTGATAGCTCACTCATCCGTGTCTTCACGATGGATATTGAGACGGCAGCAGAAAATGGATTTCCTAACATCGAATCTGCTGACCAGGAGATTCTGCTTATTTCTATTCGTGATTCTTATACAAATAGGATCATTGTTTGGGGAAGCAAAAGTTTCTCGACTGAAGACAGGCAGGTTGATTACATTCATTGCGACGATGAAAAGAAACTTCTATCATGCTTCCTTAGATGGTGGCAAGAAAATTACCCCGACGTAATTACTGGGTGGAATGTACAACTATTTGATATTCCATATATTTGTCGCCGTCTGGATAGAATCCTTGGTGACAAGTATACTAAACTTTTGTCGCCCTGGAAATTGATTTCTGATAGAGAAATTTATATTAAAGGTCGTAAGCAGATTGCTTACGATATTCCTGGTATTGCGTGTCTTGATTATCTTGAATTGTATAAAAAATTTACTTATACAAATCAAGAGTCATATCGCCTAGACCATATTGCATTTGTGGAGTTAGAGCAAAACAAACTTGATCACTCTGAGTTTGATACCTTCAAGGAATTCTATACAAAAGATTGGAATAAGTTTGTTGAATATAATATTCATGACGTGCGCCTTGTCGATAGACTTGACGACAAGATGAAGTTGCTTGAGCTGGCATTTACTATGGCATATGATGCTAAGGTAAATTATGAAGATGTATATTCTCAGGTGCGTATGTGGGATAACATTATCTTTATCTATCTCGATAAGATGAAGATTGCTATTCCACCTAAAAAAGATTCCCGTAAGGATTCGCAGTATGCTGGCGCATATGTAAAAGAACCTATTCCAGGAATGTATGATTGGGTTGTGTCATTTGACCTTAATTCGCTGTATCCTCATCTCATCATGCAATACAACTTGTCGCCCGAGACTCTCCTACCGCGCCGCAGCAGCGTCAACGTTGACATGCTGCTAGATAAGAAGCACGACACCTCAGACCTTGTGGGAGAAACTCTGTGTGCTAATGGGACACATTACACCACTCAGCACCAAGGGTTTCTTCCTAAGTTGATGGAAAAGATTTATGAAGATCGCACCATCTACAAAAAGAAGATGCTTGCTGCTAAGCAACAATATGAGAAGACCCCAACAATTGAGTTGAGAAAAGAGATTGCTCGCTGTAATAATATTCAGATGGCACGAAAGATTCAACTCAACTCTGCTTATGGTGCTATCGGTAACGAGCACTTTCGTTACTACAAACTTGAAATTGCTGAGGCAATCACTCTTTCTGGTCAGCTATCTATTCGCTGGATTGAGAATAAGATGAATGCCTATCTTAATAAGATTCTAAAAACACAGGATGTTGACTATGTTATTGCTTGTGATACTGACTCTATGTATCTTAACTTGGGTCCTCTGGTTGAAACTGTATACAAGGGCAGAGAGAAAACTTCTGAAAGCATTGTCTCGTTCCTTGATAAGGTCTGTGGTATGGAATTTGAAAAGTATATTGAAAGTTCTTACCAAGAATTGTCTGACTACCTCAACGCCTACGCGCAGATGATGAAGATGAAGCGTGAGAATATTGCTGAGCGTGGTTTCTGGACTGCGAAGAAACGATATGTGCTCAACGTATGGGACAGCGAAGGTGTGCGTTATTCTAAAGCAAAGATGAAAATTTGTGGCATGGAAACTGCTCGCTCATCTACACCTGCTTACTTCAGAGATAAATTAGTAGAAGCATACACAATTATCATTACTAAAACAAACGATGAGTTGATTGACTTTATTGATGATATTAAAGAAGACACCAAAAAACAAAATTATCTCAACATTGCTTTTCCTCGCGGTTGCAATGGATTGAGTAAGTATCGTAATGGCACTGACATTTATGCTAAAGGTTGTCCAATTCAAGTGCGTGGTGCTTTACTTTATAACTATTATATTAAAAAGAATAAATTAGAGCATAAGTATCCTATCATTCAAGAGGGTGAAAAGATTAAGTTTTTATATTTAAGGACCCCTAATCCCATTGGGGAAAATATTATTGCTTTCTTTCAACAACTTCCTAAAGAATTAAATCTTGAGAAGTATGTTGATTATACTACACAGTTTGAAAAATCGTTTCTCGAACCGTTAAAAACTGTGCTAGAATGTATTGATTGGCAGTACGAGCGTCGTGGGTCACTATTAAGTTTTTTTAGTTGAGGTATTATGAATTTTTTACAATCCGTTATTAAGGAGTTAGATAATGAATACGCAAGTGTTGTTGAAGATGGAATCACATCTGGTGACTGTGAATCGTTTGTGGATACTGGTAGCTACATTCTCAATGCTCTTATTTCTGGTAGCATCTATGGTGGATTACCTGCCAACAAAATCACGGCACTGGCGGGCGAATCCTCAACGGGCAAAACTTTCTTTGCTCTTTCAATCGTCAAGCACTTCCTTAGCAATACGCCAAATGCTCAAGTAATTTATTTTGAAACAGAATCTGCTGTGTCTAAAGACATGATGGTTTCTCGTGGTATTGATGTAAAGCGTGTAGGTCTTGTGCCCGTTACTACTGTGCAGGAGTTTCGCACACAATCTATCAAGGTTGTTGATGAGTATACTAAACTAAAGAAAGAAGATAGACCACCCCTCTTGTTTGTGTTGGATTCTCTTGGAATGCTCTCAACCTCTAAGGAGGTGCAAGATGCCACTGATGGTAAAGAAACTCGTGACATGACTCGTGCTCAAGTCATCAAATCGATCTTTAGAATCCTGTCACTGAAACTGGGGCAAGCTAGTATTCCTCTTATCGTTACCAACCATACATATGAAGTAGTGGGTGCATATGTGCCAACGAAAGAAATGGGTGGTGGCACTGGTTTGAAGTATGCTGCATCAACGATTCTTTTCTTATCAAAAAAGAAAGAAAAAGATGGCACCGAAGTTGTTGGTAATATTATCAAAGTGAAGGCACAAAAGTCACGCTTCACAAAAGAAAATTCAGACATCGAGACAAGGCTCTACTATGACGCAAGGGGATTGGATAAGTATTATGGACTATTGGAGTTGGGTGAGAAATACGGAGTATTCCAGCGCAAGGGTAATCGGATTGTTGTTGGGGAATCTTCCGTTTATCCTTCTGTTATTCTTGCCAGTCCTGAGAAGTATTTCACGCCAGAAGTAATGCAGGCACTTGATGAGTGTGCTAAGAAAGAATTTTTATATGGAGTAGTGGATGGAGAGAATTGAAACAACAATCTTACGCAACCTCCTATGTAACGAACAGTTTTATAGAAAGGTTGTGCCTTTTGTAAAACCAGATTACTTTAATGAAATCCATGAAAAAGTAATTTATGAAGAAGTGTGGAATTTTGCAAGCAACTATGAGTTAGTACCTACTAAAGAAGTATTAACAATTAACTTAGAATCAAGGAAAGATTTAAATGAGGAAGTATATCAAAACGCAGTTAAAACGATTCAAGAATTTACTACTGAATCAGTCGAACACCAGTGGTTGCTTGACACCACAGAAAAGTGGTGTAAAAACAGAGCCATCTATCTCGCACTTTTGGAGTCTATCAAAATCGCAGATGGCGGCAATCAGAAAGTATCAGCTGATGCGATTCCAAGCATTCTCCAAGATGCCCTAGCAGTATCTTTTGACGAGCATGTAGGTCATGACTATGTTGGTAATGTAGAAGAAAGATATGATTTTTATCATCTCAAAGAAGATAAGATTGCTTTTGACCTAGATAAATTTAATTCAATTACAAAAGGTGGACTTCCAAATAAAACATTGAATGTTGCTCTTGCTGGCACTGGGGTGGGTAAATCTCTATTCATGTGTCACTGTGCTGCTAATTGTTTGCAGCAAGGTAAGAATGTTTTATACATTACACTAGAGATGGCAGAAGAAAAGATTGCTGAAAGAATTGACGCTAATCTTTTAAATGTAAATATTAAAGATATTGGAGGATTGCCAGAGATGATCTTTACTTCTCGCATTCAAGAGATTGGAAGAAAAACTCAGGGTCGCCTAATCATCAAAGAATATCCTACAGCATCAGCACACGTTGGTCATTTCAAATCTCTTCTCAATGAACTCCAACTCAAAAAGACTTTTAAACCTGATATCATTTTTATCGATTACCTTAACATCTGTGCTAGTGCAAGATATAAAGGAGCAATTGTAAACTCCTATACCTATGTCAAAGCAATCGCAGAAGAACTTAGAGGATTGGCAGTTGAGCACAATGTTCCGCTGGTATCTGCTACCCAAACTACAAGGTCTGGGTTTGGTAATAGTGATGTCGATCTCACTGATACCAGTGAGTCCTTTGGTTTGCCAGCTACTGCTGACTTTATGTTTGCTCTCATCTCTACAGAGGACTTGGAAAAGGATGGTCACATCCTTGTCAAACAACTTAAAAACAGATACAACGACCCCACATTTAACAAGAGATTTTTGATTGGGGTTGACAGAGCGAAGATGAAACTGTATAATGTAGAAGTAGCAGATTCTTCAATCATCATGATCGATGAGGAAGAGTATGAATATGAAGATTCTAAACCAAAAAACAAAACCAACAAGTTTACCGAATTTATTGTATGACACGACAGATTGATTTTAATAAGTATGAGCACTTTGTAGATGCTGTAACTTCAAAAGCATCCAAAGATTTCGTCAACTTCGCAGAGCGTATTGGTGAGCTTGACCGTGAAGGTGCAAACATTGAGCGTCTACTGACTGCTGGTGTTGGCATCAACGCTGAGGGTGGTGAGTTTTTGGAGATTATTAAGAAGATGATTTTCCAAGGTAAACCCTGGAATAAAGATAATCGGGAGCATCTTATCATTGAGCTAGGTGACATCATGTGGTATGTCGCACAAGCAACACAAGCACTGGAGATTTCTATTGATGAAGTCATCGCCCGCAATGTCAAGAAACTTGAGCGGCGATACCCCGAGGGCACCTTTGACCCGTACTTCTCTGAAAACCGTGCCGCAGACGACCGATAATGATAAACCTCCCGCTAAATACTAACAGGGAGGTTTTTTCATATGGCAAAGCAATTAGATTTATCTGGGTTTGGGGATCAATTTAAAAAAGCAATTCGTGATGTCATGGATTCCCTTGGGGATGAAAATTTTTCTTTTTATGAATTTGATGTAACAAAAATTGCTGACCCAACTGGCAGATCAAAAATTTTCTTTGCTCTTAAAGTAATTGTTCCTAGAGCAAAGAGAACAAAAGCAGCATTTATGATTGCTCAAAATGTTGCTAGTAAGGGATATACTGCAGTTGATACTAAAGGAACTGGTAATCAATTAGACATTGATGTTAGTGGTAAAACTTTAAGAATTGATATTAAACCTCAAGGTGGTGGATCTGGCGGCGGTGCTGCCGAAACTGCGAGGAATGAAGCGGCACAATGTCTTTATGCTGCTCTTGCTTTTAATGTATATAGGGGAGTAATAGATGAAGATATTCCTATTGCATTAAGTGATTTTGAAAAAGCATCAAAAATAATTGATGTTGATGTGCCATTTGAGCAACTCCTCCCAGAAGAATTGTCTAAAGAATGGCAGATATCTTCTATTAGAGGAGCAAATAAATTATGGCAAACATTTCACAATACTGGCAAGAGTTATATTTTTTGTAGGGGTGGTGGTCCCGACGATAAACAAATTAAAAAAGCATATCAAAGAGCCAGAAGAAGTATGCTGAAAGATCCTAATGTTAAGGTAGTATTTTCTTCCGAAGACAAATGGAATCCTGCTGATATTTGGATGGTATCAACTACTTTCGATCCTAGTGAATTAGATCAATATAAGACAGTTGATACTATAAATGAATTCATAAAAGAGAAATATGAAGAGAGGGAATTAATTGGTGTTTCTTTGAAAAAAATGAAAGGGGCAGCAAAACTAAAAGTTTTGAATTATAACTCAAATGATAAGATGAAAGAACTAGATGAAGTTTCTTTCGCTGGATATTGGTCGAGATATAAAGATGATAAAAGGAAAAGTGATGATGATGGATATCCAATGGATGTTTATCTTTACTGGAAGACGGGTAGTAATTCACAGTCAACGCGATTTCAATCAAGAAATTTTGGTGGATCATCTTCTCCATCATGGCAATTGGAACTAAAAGGAGTGTCAGCTGCTCAGGGTCGATGTGGCGGAGGAAGTATAGTAGAAATTTTAAAATCTTTAAACGTATCTTATCCAGGTATTACTAGTGGATGGAATAATAGAACATTGTGGTCTGATTGCAAACCAACAAATAAATCGAAAAAAGATGCTATTAATGATGAACTAATTTCATTATTTAATAAATACTCTGCTCCTAGACCAACTGCAAATTATCCTGGAGATGTGCAAGCCAGATTGGAACTTAGTAACAGAACGCAGTCATATAGATATAGCAAATTAATGGGTCTTCGTTTATTGGATTGTATCTCGACTTCTGGAAAAGCAGATGAGATTATAAAAGCATTATATTGTTATGCTGGATCTCAAACCGATAAATCATCTGTTCATGTTAAGTTGATGGATTAGAAAAGGCATAGTGTCACTTTTTAAACTGTCCACGCTATCGCCAAAAATTTTAAAAATCGTGTATAGTATATAAATGGCAAACATCAAGCAACTCAAGCATTTAGAGCATCTTGAAGATGAGATGCTGAACTACGGCACGGAAGGATGTGAGGCGGCAATTTCTTTCTTGAAAGAATTGAAAAAAATGCTTGGGCATCAGGAGAGTGCTGGGTTTATGCAAACGAAATGGGACGGAGCACCGTCTGTAGTTTGTGGTGTTGATCCTTTATCTGGAGTATTTTTTGTTGGTACAAAATCTGTTTTCAATAAAACAGAACCTAAAATGTGTGCTACTGAACAATCTGTAGATTCTTATTATGATGGAGACCTCGCTGAGAAACTTAAATTTTCTTTGCGATACTTTAGTAAGTTAGGTATAAAAGGAGTTATTCAAGGTGATTTGTTATTTACGGATTCCACCAGAAACACAGAAACAGTAGATGGAGAAAGACTTTATACTTTCAGACCAAATACTATTACTTATGGAATACCAGTTGATCATGAAATAGGAAAAGAAATTGGTAAAGCTAAAATAGGAGTAGTGTTTCATACGCATTACACTGGAAATTCTTTACCTGAAATGCAAGCCCGTGCGGGCGCACCAATCAATACTTTTAATAAAGTTTCTGAAGTAGCAGTAATTGATAATGACACCCCTATGCATCGGGTTGGTTTTTCTAAAACAGAAATGCAAAAGTTTGATAATTACATCACTAAAATAGAACGTATGTCTCAGTTGTGTGGAGATTTTCTCGATGACTTAGTGAGTAACTTTGGCACTACTGGAGATTCTAAGTTTCATATTTCTTCATATCTCAAACAGTTCTTCAATAGCGAAATCAAAAATGCCAGAAGTATTAATAATATCGATGAAGCAATTAATGAATTGATTAATTTTTATCATGAGAAAATGAGCAAAGAACTTGCTAAAATTAAGACAGTAGATAACTTGACCAAGAAACGCACTCTTGTCTATAAGAGTGAAAATTATTTGTTGGATAATGTTTATAAATTTAAAACAATGATTGCATTATATAAAGAGCTTCAGGCAGTCAAGCAAATGGTTATAGATAAATTAGATCATCTTGAAGAGTTTAGAACTTTCGTGCAAACTGATAATGGTTATAAAGTTACGTCTCCTGAAGGATACGTTCTTCACAAAGATGGTAGTATGATTAAGTTTGTCAATCGTCTTGAGTTTGCATACAACAATTTCACCCTACAAAAACAATGGCGTTAGAAGGAAAGGTTTGCTACTTTACTTTTGGTAGATTTCAACCACCAACAACAGGACACAAAGAAAATTTTGACGGCGTAAAAAAAGAAGCTGGGCAGAATGATTATCGCATTTATATATCACAAACTGTAGATACTAAAGGCACTAACCCATTACCTCCTGATATAAAACTTGCTTACATGAATAAAATGTTTCCAGAGCATAAAGGAAAAATATTTTCTGGACCTAAACAACCAGTTGAAATTCTTCAGGATTTAATGCTTGCTGGATATGACGAAGTTGTTTTTTTGGTGGGTTCTGATAGAGTATCTGCAATGCAGTTTCTCCATAAATACAATGGACAGGATTTTTCTTTCAGAAAAATTGATATTAGATCTTCTGGTAGCAGAGATGCTGATGGCGACACATTTGCTGTCTCTGGCACTAAAATGAGAAGAGCTGCATTTGCTGCAGATTTTAAGACTTTTCGTAAAGGTGTTCCTGCTGCTTTAAAAGATGCAGATTGCATGAAGTTGATGAATGAAATTAAAACAAGATTGCCAAAAACATTTAAATAAAATATGAAATCACTGAAAGACATCTTACAACAATCACAACAGAAATCCTACATGCTTGGCAAAGTATTTGCTGAGGGAGATTGGGTTAAGAATTCTGATGGCGCGGTTGGTAAGATTTACAGACGTGGTGTTAACTATGTGATTGCTGTGACTACAGAAGGTAAGATGTTTCGTGCGTGGGTAAAAGATATTATTGAATGCACATCAGATTGTGCTTACTCCACAGAAAAAAAAGGAGAAGCAAAAGATACAATCAAGACATTTATAAATAAGAATAAACGATAGAAAGAAAAATGAAACCATATTTCAATGATGACTTTTCTAAGATGCTGGTGGAAAGAGTGGCAGACAGCATGACTGAGGCGAGTAAAAAGTGCAACCACACAGGCGCTGGCACAAACTGTCCTGTCCATGGAGATGCAGATTGCAATTCTTCAAAACAAAATCGTAAAGAAGAGTTAATGCCAAATGAATTGGTAGGCACTACTTATGAAGTAGTCATGGAAGATGGCGAAGTTATCATCATTGAAAAAATGGATGGCAAGGATGACAATGGATTTAAGTCATGCTGGAAAGGATATAGAAAAGCAGGCACCAAAATGAAGGGTGGCAAAGAAGTTAATAATTGTGTCAAGGCTGGTTACGAAATGGATGGTGAGCAAGAGCTTGATGAAAAGAATGGTTTGTATGCTAACATCCATGCCAAGCGTAGACGTGGGGAAGCACCTGCCAAACCAGGGCACGAAGATTATCCAGCAAAAGATGCTTTCAAGAAAGCAGCAAAGACTGCGAAGAAAGAAGAAGTTGAATATGTAGATGAGAAAAGAGATATGCCTGGCAATCAAGAAAAAATTGATGCCAACAAAAATGGTAAAGTAGATGCCCACGACTTTGCAATTCTACGTGCAAGAAAGGGTAAGAAGACAGTAAAAGAAATGTGGCAACTTGCTGCAGAGGCAAAAGCACAGATTAATATCATGCCTGAGATTGACGACAAAGATCCAGGTAACGTGAAGAAGAAAGAAAAAAAAGCAAAAGAAAGCTGCTAAATAATTTCGCGTCATTTAGGAGATTACTATGTCTGCACTCGTCGCATGGGCCCTTGCTAATCAAGCTTTAATTGCAACAGTATTGTTTGCAGTTTCAGAAGCACTTGGAGCAAGTCCTAAGGTTAAGTCAAATGGTATTCTTTCACTCATCATTCTCCAAGTCCAAGGACAATTGAAGGCAAGAGGTGGTAAAGATCTTACTCCCTGATGTAAAAATACCACATTACATGGGATGCTTAGGCATCCCTTTTTTTATAAATACTCTTTAGATATATAAACCTACGGGAGAAATACGATGCCTCTATGGGGAAAAACAGATAGTGCAGCAGATAAACCAAAGTGGTATACCACTTTGCAAAATATGGATACTGCAGGTAGACAAATTATTTTTATTGATAACGCAGAAGCTTCTTTAGCAGTAAACAGAGCAAGAGGTTTCAATGCCCCAGGGTGGTGGGCATATTTTACAACTGAGCAATCAGATGGCACTCTTCGCTATAGAGGACAAGAGCTTCTTTGTGCTATTTCACAGACTGCCGCTGCTGCTGGAGACCAAGCTGATGATGCAGTCGCAGCAGATTCTGCACCAACTGCAATTACTATTTCAGCACAACCAGCAAATGTTACTGGTGCTGCTAATCCATTCACAGGCACCTTCGCGGTTACTGCTGCTGGTGAAGCAACGCTACAGTATCAGTGGCAACGTCAAACACCAACTGGTACAACATGGACAAACCTCAGCAACGCTGGAGTAATCAGCGGTGCTACTACAGCAACTCTTACTCTTACCGCTGCTACTAAAGCAAACTGGAATGGTTACAAATTCCGTGTAAGAATTTCCTCAACTGGAGGTGCTCTAACTATTCTTTCCGATAGTGCTTCCCTTACATATGCATAATTATGTTATTCAATGAATTGAATGAGGATAATTGGTTATTCTTCGCTATAAAAAATTACAATAATCCAGCATCCGTAACGTATGATGATTTTGAAGAGGATTTGAAAAGATTCAAATACATCAAAAGATTACTCAGACGTTACGAGATGCACGGTGAATTGAAAACTCATTTGATTCTAAATCATATAATTGTGTTGTATAATATATTCAATGATGCCGCCACATTACTTTTATTTTTTAAAGTGGAATCTAAGTATTGGGGGACTTTAAAGGCATTCATGAATTATCTAAATAGATTGCCACCTGGCATAGACACCACTGATGTAGACGAGCAATGTCTGAAAAGTCTCAAACTAATTTAAATGAAATGATGGCAGGTGACGGAAGTGGTCTTGCTTTACCACCAGCTTTTGTTTTTGTAAATACTAAAAAGACCCGAGTATTGAATAGAAAAAATAAAGATGAAAAAATTGATGGTCGTAAAAAAAGTGTACGTAAACTTGTAAATAGAATTCTAACCAATAGATCAAAAAGGAAAGGAAAGATGTCTGAAGAAAATCTTAGTGTGATTAGTGAAGCAGAGCAATCTGCCACTGAAAAAGCACAAAAGCAAATCAAACAGCAGAAAACGCTGAAGAGTAGACAGGAGCTTCAGAAGAAGCGTCAGGATGCTAAAGCAAAGATGCAAGATAAAGCACAAGAGATGGATACTCTTGTTAAAGCACGTCTTACAGATTTCAGAAAAAAAGCAGCCGAGAAGCAACAAAAGGCTGCAAAAACTGTACAGAAAAATTCATTCTCTCCTGAAGGTGATGTAATCGCTGAAGCAGGACTTCCAACGGGATACCCATGGCCAGCACACGGAGATGTATTTGCTCAGGCATATAAAATCGCACAAGAAGGCAGTGCGTATGGAAGAGATCCTGAGATTTCATTTACTCAAGTTAGATTCCAAGATGGGCAAGGTGCTCAAATGAGTTTCTTCGATGCACAAAAGATTGTTGCTGCGTATGAAGGTCTCAATGATGAAAACAGAGTTAAGTTTTGTGCTTTGTTAAACATGAATGCAACTACCTATGCTAATGCTTTGCAATTTGCTCAATACAATATTCAATAGGAGAAGTCATGTTTGGAGTTGGTAAAGACATAGAAGTTTTAGAAGCCAAGTTTCAAATATACGAAGATCTCTCCAAGGAGATGCTTGACAAACTTGAGAGAGCAGTGGATAAAATCAGTGAGGGTAACCAAGCAGTTGCCCTCATTCTTGAGCGTCACGAAAATAGATTAGAGCAATCTGATAAAGCAGATGCTGCAATCCTAGAATTAATTAAAGGTATTAATAATAAGTTAGCAAAACTTGAGCAGAAAGTTGAAGACCTTTCTAAGTTTCGTTGGTTAACAATGGGTGTTGCTACTGCAGCAATCGTTGTAATTGGGTCTGCAACATTTTTCGGAAACCTCTTGACAACAGGAAAAACAGGTGCTACAGTAGGAGGAGCGACTACCGAACAACTGAAATGAGTTATATTGATACCAAGTATATTGGTTTGATTTCACCGCAACTTGATAATTTTACTCA
>Ga0194125_10007810_pt1 | contig 15283 bp, 8 predicted proteins | sample TA2KigC250mmetaG_FD_148626 | JGI IMG/M metagenome (GOLD analysis project Ga0194125, IMG submission 148626) | Freshwater microbial communities from Lake Tanganyika, Tanzania - TA2015034 Kigoma Deep Cast 250m | ecosystem: Environmental > Aquatic > Freshwater > Lake | place: Tanzania: Lake... | reverse complement strand
GTGTTGATGGAGTCGAAGACGGCGACGAAGCGGCTGTTGCGGGGCGGCCGGGAGAGGGCCGCGGCGGGCGGCGCAGCGGCGTTGGGAACGGCCGCGGCCGTTTCTCCGGCCCGGTTGAGCTCGATGAGCTCGGCCGAGGCGAGATCCATCTTCTTCCCGTCCTCGGTGACCTCGAAATCGGCTTTCGTGAGATCGGTCACGAAACGGCCGTCGCGGTCGACGGCGATCACGTCGACGAGGACCAGGCGGACCATGACCTCGTGCCGATCGTCGGGTATCGGCCGGGGGGCCTGGGCCGCTCCGATCATGAACAGGGCCAGGGAGAAGGTGCCTAGGATCCTGCCTGACGACCATGATCTCGGTTCATGTCTCATTTCCGACCTCCTCAAGGCCCTAGATGTCACGGCACGTTCGATCGTCGCTTATATAATAGCCCCTTTTCTCTCCTGGAACAAAGACGGTCCCCAAAGAAGAATTCGCGCCCGCTCGTTCATCGTTCACCTCTTAAGGAATACGCTCTGCATCATACTTACGTTTAAGCGGATTCGCCGCTACCGGTTCTCCAGGGGGCGCCTGCGGGGCCGGCTCAGGCCTTCTTAAATGCGAGTTCTCCTTTCTTGTCGACGGCGATCTCGACCGTGCCGCCTTCGCCGAACTCGCCGGCCAGGATCTTCATGGCCAGGGGGTTCTGGACGTCGCGCTGGATGACCCGCTTGAGCGGCCGGGCGCCGTAGACCGGGTCGAAGCCTCTCTCGGCGAGAAGCGCCTTGGCCTCCTCCGAGACCTCGAGCCCGATCTTGCGGTCGGCCAGCCTCTTCGAGAGGAGCGCGAGCTGCAGGCCGACGATCTCGAGCAGCGCCTCTTTGTCCAGGGGCCTGAAGATGATGACCTCGTCGATGCGGTTGAGGAACTCCGGCCGGAAGTGGGACTCGAGGACGGCCCGGACCTCCTTCTCCATGGCCCCGTAGTCAGACGACAGCTCCTTGATGACCTGGCCGCCGAGGTTCGAGGTCATGATGACCAGAGTGTTCTTGAAGTCGACCGTCCGGCCCTTGCCGTCCGTCAGCCGCCCGTCCTCGAGGATCTGGAGCAGGACGTTGAAGACGTCGGCGTGGGCCTTCTCGATCTCGTCCAGCAGGACGAGCGAGTAGGGCCGGCGCTTGACGGCCTCGGTCAGCTGGCCGCCCTCCTCGTAGCCGACATACCCCGGCGGCGCGCCGATCAGCCGGCTGACCGTGTGTTTCTCCATGTACTCGGACATGTCCAGCCGGACCATGGCCCGCTCGTCGTCGAACAGGAACTCGGCCAGGGCCCGGGCCAGCTCGGTCTTGCCGACGCCCGTCGGCCCCAGGAAGATGAACGAGCCGATGGGCCGGGCGGCGTCCTGGATGCCGGCCCGCGAGCGCCGCACCGTGGCCGCCACGGCCCGGATGGCCGCTTCCTGGCCGATGACCCGGCGCCCCAGGATCCCTTCCATGCGGATGAGCCGGTCGACCTCGCCCTCGAGCATCTTGGAGACGGGGATCCCCGTCCACTTGGAGACGACCTGGGCGACGTCCTCCTCGTCGACCTCCTCCTTGAGCATCCGGCCCCGCGCCTGGAGGGCGGCCAGCTCGGCGGCGGCCTTGTCCATCTCCTTCTGGAGCTCGACGAGCTTGCCGTAGCGGATCTCGGCGGCTTTCTCGAGGTCCCCGCGCCGCTCGGCGTTCTGCTCCTCGATCTTGAAGGCGTCCTGTCTTTCCTTGAGCTTGCCCGCGGCCTCGATGGTCTCCTTCTCCTTCTGCCACCGGCCGCGCAGGGCTCCGGCCTTCTCCTTGAGGTTGGCCAGATCCTCCTCGATCTTCGCCAGCCGGTCCTTCGAGGCCGGGTCCTTCTCTTTCTTCAGGGCCTGGCGCTCGATCTCGAGCTGGAGGATCCGGCGGTCGAGCTCGTCGATCTCCTCGGGCAGGCTGTCGATCTGGATGCGGATGCGGGAGGCGGCCTCGTCGACGAGGTCGATGGCCTTGTCCGGCAGGAAGCGGCTGGTGATGTAGCGCGAGGACAGGGTCGCCGCGGCGACCAGCGCCGAGTCCTTGATCCGGACGCCGTGGTGGACCTCGTACTTCTCCTTGAGACCGCGAAGGATGGAAATGGTCTCCTCGACGGTCGGTTCGTCCACGTAGACCTGCTGGAAGCGCCGCTCCAAGGCGGCGTCCTTCTCGATGTGCTTCTTGTACTCGTTGAGGGTCGTGGCCCCGACGCATCGCAGCTCGCCGCGGGCCAGGGCCGGCTTGAGCATGTTCGAGGCGTCGACCGCCCCTTCGGCCGCGCCGGCGCCGATGATCGTGTGCAGCTCGTCGATGAACAGGACGATCTCGCCGCCGGACTCTCCGACCTCCTTGAGGACGGCCTTGAGCCGGTCCTCGAACTCGCCGCGGAACTTGGCCCCGGCGACAAGGGCCCCGATGTCGAGGACCAGGAGCCTTTTATTCTTGAGCGACTGAGGGACGTCGCCGTTGGCGATGCGCTGGGCCAGGCCTTCGACGACGGCCGTCTTGCCGACGCCCGCCTCGCCGATCAGGACGGGGTTGTTCTTGGTCCGCCGCGACAGGACCTGGATGACCCGTCGGATCTCGTCCTCCCGGCCGATGACCGGGTCGAGCTTGCCCTGGCGGGCCAGGGCCGTCAGGTCGCGGGCGTATTTCTCGAGGACCTGATACTTGCCCTCGGGCTCCGGGTCCGTGACCCGCTGGGTGCCGCGGACGGCGGCCAGGGCCCTGAGCACGGCCTCCTCCGTGACCCCGTTCTGGGCAAGGATGCGAGCCGCCTCGCCCTTCTCTTTGAGCAGGGCCAGGAAGATGTGTTCGGTCGAGACATAATCATCCTTGAGCCCGTCGGCCTCCTTGCGGGCCCTCTCCAAGACCTGGCGGAGCGCCGGCGAAAGGGCCGATTCGGACCCGCCGCTGACCCTGGGCAGCTTCTCGAGGACCGCGTCCAAGGCGGCCCGGAGCTTGGCCGCCGGGGCCCCGAGCTTGGCCAGCAGGGCGTTGACGATATTCTCCTCCTGGACGAGGAAGCTCCACAGGACGTGCTCGGGCCGGACCTCCGGATGGCCCATTTCCCCGGCCTTGACCTGGGCCTTTTGGATGGCCTCCTGGGACATGACCGTGAACTGCTCCCAACGCATGGTTCGCCTCCTCGCGCGTTTTCCTCTCTATTAAAAACCCCGCCGCGAGGACTGTCAAGCTCCCGGAGGCCCGTCCCCGCGCCGCGTTTTTCATGCTTGACAATTCAAAAAAAAAGGATATTTATTGTCTTGAGGCGCACCATGGAAGAGATGGAGATCACCAGCTGGATGACGCTCGACGCCATCAAGAAGTCCAAGTCCGCGAACATCGTGGAGTCGGTCGGCAACCTCCAGACCGGTCACTGCATGTCCGTGTTCTGCGTCATCGAGGACGATTTTCTCGAGCTCTGCTACAGCGACCTGGCGGCCAACTTCCTGCGCCGCTACGAGGACCGCGACGAATTCGAGGCCGCCCTCGACGAACGCAAGGAAGACGTCGGGGAGGCCCCTTACGAGGAGCCCGAGGACCGCGACTTCGACGAGGACGAGGAAGACGAAGAGGAAACGTCCAAGGGGTTCTCGGTCGAGGACGAATCGGAAAGCTACTGAGCCGGGCGGCCGGGCTTGAGCCGGTCCTTGAGCCCGGCGAGGACGTTCAGCGCTTCGAGGGGGGTCAGGGAGGAAAGATCGAGACCTTCGATCTCATCCCTCAATTCGCGGAGGAGCGATGACTCCCGGTCCTCGGCGAACAGCATGAGCTGGTTCCGGTCGGGCTTTTTCCGTCCCTTGTAAGCCAGGCGCGGCAGGCCGGTGTCGTCGAACTCCTGCTTCTCGAGGTTGAGGAGGATCTCCCGGGCCCGGTCGATGACATCCCGGGGGATGCCCGCCAGCTTGGCCACGTGGATGCCGTAGCTGCGGTCCGACGGGCCGGGCAGGATCTTGCGGAGGAAGATGACCTCGTCCTTCCACTCCTTGACGGAGAGGTGATAGTTCTTGATCCGGCCGAGGGTCAAAGCCAGCTCCGTCAACTCATGGTAGTGGGTGGCGAAGAGCGTCTTGGGCCGCAGACCTTCGCGCTCGTGGAGATATTCGGCCACGGCCCAGGCGATGCTCAAGCCGTCGAAGGTGCTCGTCCCCCGCCCGACCTCGTCGAGGAGGATCAAGCTCCGCGAAGTGGCGTTGTGGAGGATCGCGGCCGTCTCCAGCATCTCGACCATGAAGGTCGACTGGCCGACGCTCAGGAAATCCGTGGCCCCGATGCGGGTGAAGATCCTGTCGACCAGTCCCAGCGCGGCTGACTTGGCCGGGACGAAGGACCCCATCTGGGCCAGGATCGAGATGAGCGCCGCCTGCCTCAGGAAGGTCGACTTCCCGCCCATGTTCGGGCCGGTGATGATCAGGATCTGGTTCGACTCGCCGTCGAGCTCCAGATCGTTGGGGATGAACGGCTCCCCCTGGCTCGTCTCGATCACCGGGTGGCGCCCTTCCTCGATGCGGAGGGCATCGCCGTCGTTGACCGCGGGCCGCGCGTAGCCTCTCCGGGCCGCGCATTCGGCCAGGGACAGGAGGACGTCGAGGGTCGCGACGTCGGCCGCGATCCTCTGCAGGCGATGGGTCTCGCGGGCCACGGCCTCCCGGATCTCGAGGAACAGGCGGTGCTCGAGGACGCCGATCCGCTCTTCGGCGTGGAGGACCTTCTCCTCGTATTCCTTGAGCTCCGGGGTCAGGAAGCGCTCGGAGTTGACCAGGGTCTGCTTCCGCACGTAATCGGCCGGGACCTGGGGCAGGTTGGGACGGGTGACCTCGATGTAATAGCCGAAGACCTTGTTGTAGCGGACCTTGAGCGAGCCGATGCCCGTCCGCTCCCGCTCGCGCTTCTCGATCTGGGCGATGGTCGTCTTTCCCGACCGGCTGACCGACCGCAGCTCGTCGAGCTCGGCGTTCCAGCCGTTCTTGACGATGCCGCCCTCGGTCAGGAGGACGGCGGGTTCGTCCATGATGGCGCCGTCGATGAGCGAGGCGACGTCGGCGGCGTCGTCCCAGCGGTCGAAAAGACCGGTGAAGAGCCGCGAGGAGAAGGCCCGGAGCTCGCTCCGCACCCGGGGCAGGGGCCCGAGGGAGGACTTGAGGGCCACGAGGTCTCTCGGATGGGCGACGCCGAGGGAGATCCTGCCGACCAGGCGCTCCAGGTCGTGGACCTCCTTGAGGATGTCCCTCATCTCCCGCCGGCCGATGGTCGCCCGGAGGGCCTCCCCGACCGCCTCCAGCCGGTCCTCGACGGCGGCCGTGTCGAAAAGGGGACGCAGGAGCCAGGACCGGAGCAGCCGGCCGCCCGGGGCCGTGACCGTGAAGTCGATGACGTCGAGGAGCGAGTCCTTGGCCTTCCCGTCCCGGAGATTTCGGACGAGCTCGAGGTTGCGGACGGTCGTCGCGTCGAGGGCGAGGTGGTCCCCGGCGTGCAGATACGAGATCCGGTGGACGAGTCCCACGGAGTCGCGGCGGACCTCCTTGACATAGTGGAGGAGGGCGCCGGCGGCCGAAACGGCCAGGGCTTTCTCCTCCAGGCCGAAGCCGTCCAGGGACCGGGCCCCGAAGTGCTTGAGGAGGGTTCGGCTGGCCTGGGGGAAGTCGAAGAGCCAGCCTTCGACCGGGCTTTTGCCGGCCACGGGCAGCCCGTTGAGGCCGAGGACCCGCTCGAGGGCCTCCTCGGCGCCTTCGGCGAAGACGATCTCCCGGGGCGGCGACTTGAACAGCTCGTCGGCCAGGGCCCTCGACTCCGGCCACGGGCCCTGCAGCGTACGGACCTCGCCCGCCGCGAGGTCGAGGAGGGCCATCCCCCAACCGTCGGATTCGAGGGCCAACGAGGCGATATAGACGCCCTCCTTGGCGTTCTCGGCCTCGAACTCGACGGCCGTGCCCGGCGTGAGGACCCTGATGACCTCGCGTTTGACGACCCCCCGGGCCGCCTTGGGGTCCTCGACCTGCTCGCAGACGGCGACCTTGCGGCCGGCCCGCAGGAGCTTCGGGAGATAGGAGGCCACGGCGTGATGCGGCACGCCGCACATCGGGACCCTCTGACGGGAGGTCAGGGCGATCCCGAGCAGGGGCGCGGCAAGCTTGGCGTCCTCGTAGAACATCTCGTAGAAGTCGCCGAGCCGGAAAAAGAGCAGGGCGTCGCGATGGAGCTCCTTGATCCGGAAGTACTGCTCCATCATCGGGGTCAGGGAATCGTCTTTGGCCATCGGAGCCACCTCACTATACCCATGGCCCTCCTGTTTTGCAACACCTGCGCATTACCCCGGAGAGGGCTGCGGGAAAGCGTGAAGGATCACGGCGCGGACGGAAAGGATGCCTCGAGGCCCTCTCGCGGGCGTTCGGTTGACACCCGCCGGCTCCTGGTGTAATCTCGGGCCCGTGAACGTTCCCAACACGCTGAGCCTCGTCCGCATCCTGGCCATCCCGGCCCTGGTGGCCGTCATGGTCACGGATTTCCGCGGTCACGACCTGGCGGCCGTGATCATCTTCACCCTGGCCTCGCTCACGGACTGGCTCGACGGCTGGCTGGCGAGAAAGAAGAAGCTGGTCACGGTCCTCGGCCAGCTCCTCGACCCGACGGCCGACAAGCTGCTCATCGCCTCGACCCTCATCTGCCTGGTCGAGCTCGGGCGGGTCCCGGCCTGGGTGGCCGTGGTCATCATCGGTCGGGAGATCGCCGTCTCGGGGTTCCGGGCCATGGCCTCGTCGAAAGGGATCAACATCCCGGCCTCGGCCCTCGGAAAGGCCAAGATGGGCAGCGAGTCGTGGATCATCGGGGCCCTTGTCCTGGGGCCTCTCTACCTGGGGAAGTTCTATGTCATCGCTCAGGTCGGTCTGTGGATCGCCCTGATCCTGGCCGTTCTCTCGGCCGTCGAGTATTTCGTTCGCTTCGGCCCCCGGGTCCTGTCACAGAGGCCCTGAGAGGGCCGTCCGCGTTCTCTCCAGGCTCTCCCCGTTCTCCACGTTCAGGAGGACCGGGGACTTGGGCCACCCCCGGATGGTCCGCTTGAGGAGGCCGCTCAGGACCTTGCCCGCGCCCACTTCGACGCACGCGTCGAGGTCCAGGCCTTTGAGGACATCCATGGACTTCGTCCAGAGCACGGCCCGGCTGACCTGACGCTTGAGGGCGTCCCTGGCCTCGGCGCCCGTCAGGACGGGCCTGGCGTCGACATTGCAGACAACGGGGAATCGGGGGTCGCCGAAGGCCACGGCGTCGAGGTCCGCGGCCAGCCTGTCCTCGGCCGGCCTCATCATCCGGGTGTGGAAGGGCGCGCTGACAGGCAGCATGACGGACCGGGGCGGCTTGAGGCCGGCCAGGGCCTCCTCGACGGCCTTCTTTTCTCCGGCGATGACGACCTGATCCTCGCCGTTCCAGTTGGCGATCTCGACGACCCCGGCGGAGAATCCGGCCAGGTACCGTTCGATCTCGGCCCCCGGGACCCCGAGGACGGCCGCCATGGCCCCGGTCCCGACGGGGACGGCCTCCTGCATGTAACATCCCCTTTTGTGGACGAGCAGAACGGCGTCCTCGAAGCTCAGGGCCCCGGCGGCGACCAGCGCCGAGTATTCCCCGAGACTGTGTCCGGCGGCGACGACCGGGTCCCGGCCGAGAAGGAGGCCGGCGGCCGTGCTCACGACGAGCAGGGCCGGCTGCGTGTTCCGCGTCAGCCGGAGCTCCTCCTCGGGACCTTCGAACGAGAGCCGGGACAGTCCGTAGCCGAGGATCCGGTCGGCCCGCTCGAAGAGCTCCCGGGCCTGCGGCGAACGGTCGAAGAGATCCTTGCCCATGCCGACGGTCTGCGAGCCCTGTCCCGGAAAAAGATAGGCGATCCTTGACATGATACCCGTTCCTCCCCTCACTCCAGGCAATCCTTCATGATCCGGATGTCGGCCCGGGACCTGAGGTCCCTGATCCAGGTCTCCATCTGTTTCTTTAAATCGCGGTCCCGGACCTGGGCTTCGAGGGGGCCCGTCACACGGTCCAAAGGCTCGGGCTCGAGCCCCCGGCGGACCCGCTCCGGAACATAGATCTCCCGATAGTGCCTCTCGACGTCCGTGCGCGAGACGGGCAGGCTGCGGCTGAACCTCAGGGCCAGGGCCTTTTCGAAGAGAAGCGCCTCCTCGACATAGGACCTGAGGTCCTTTTCCTGGAGCCCGAACTTCCGCAACCGCGCCCCGAATTCGGCCTCCCCCAGCCGCCGCCGGACCTCGTCGAGGGCCGCCGTCGCTTCCTCCCTGTCCACGGAGCGCGCCTCGCGGGTCACATCCAGGACGACCTTCCGGTCGATGAGAGCGTCGAGGGCCGCGAGCCGCGGGTCCTTGGCCGGGCTTTCCGCGGTCCGGCGGGCCAGACCGAATTCGGCGATGACCTGGACGTCGACCAGGGTGATGACATGGCCGTTGACGACGGCGACCAGGCAATTGACGGTCTGGGCCGGAAGCAGGGCGCCCCACAGGAGGCACCAACCGGCGATCCTGGCGATCCTCATATGGCTCCTATCCTAGAAGATGTTGCCGATGGTCAGGAAAAACAGGGGCCTGCCCTTGCGGTCCGTGCTTTCGAAAGTCCAGAGCTTCCAGGCGACCTCCAGACGCACGGGCCCCAAGGGCGTCCTGTAGCGGATGCCCGCGCCGGCGGCGCCCTGGAGATCGAGAGGCCGGAAATCCTGGAGCCGGCCGTAAACGTTCCCAAGGTCGAAGAAGGCCGCGATCCTCAGCTCGCGCCACGACCGCACGAGCGGAAAAGCGAGCTCCGTGTTGATGAGGAACACGGCTTCCCCGCCGAGTGGCTTCTGCGAGCCGTCTTCACCGGTCTCGGCCGGGCCGAGCATGTCGAACTCCTCTCCCCGGAAGGTGTTGCTGCCGCCCGCGAAGAAGCGTTCCGGGAGGTTCCTCAGGCTGCGGCCGAGTCCCAAACGGCCCGTCAGGCTCAAGCTCAAGCCCGGCGACAGGGGACGGTAGAACTGCGATTTGAGAAAGACCTTCTGATAATCCGATTCCATCCCGAAGACCGGGAAGCCCCACTCCCCGACCAGGTTGAAATAGGTCCCCCTGACCGGGTTCAGCGTGTCGTCCCGCCTGTCCCCGCTCATGCTGAGCGAGGCCACGGCCGCGGAATAGGGCAGGTACCGCCGGTCGATGTCCTCAGGAGGGTTCTCGATGCTGACGTCGAAGATCGCGGTCCGGGTCAGGCTCAGCGAGGCCAGCAGGAGCCGGGCCGCCCCTAGGGGTTTGACGGTGTTGAAGCTGACGCCGCGGCGGTCGAACTTGAAGCTGACCCGGTCCTCTCTCTCGGCCCAGGCCAGGAGGGTCGTCGGCATGGTCAGGCCGAAGAGGTAGGGTTGGCTCCAGGATCCGACGATCCGCCTCTCGATGCCGCTGAGCTGGCCCACGAGCCCGACCTGGGCGCCGAGGCCCAGGACGTTGGTCCGGATATATTCGGCCGTGCCCCGGGGCCGGAACTCGTCCGGCCACGAAGCCAGGGACCCGCTGACCCGGTTGCGGGATTCGAACCCCAGCCCGATCCCCGCGTAGTTCATCTCCCCCTCCCGCACGGTCACGACGAGGATCTCGTGGCCGGGCTCCGTGGGGATCTGCTCCAGCCGGACTTCGGAAAAAATGCCCAGGCGTTCCAGCCTTCGTTTCGAATCCTGGATCCGGGACTGGTCCGCGACATCGCCCTTGCGGACCTGGATCTCCCGGTTGATGACCTTGGTCTTCGTGATGCGGTTGCCGGTGACGAGGATGTTCCCGGTGACGAACGGCTCGCCCTCCGTGATCTCGAAGACCAGGGACACGCGATGGTCTTCGCCCATCTCGACCCGGGGCAGGACCTCGGTTCCCCGGGCGCCCCGGTCGAGGTAGGCGTTCTCGATCCGGCCGACGTCCCGCTGGACGTTCGGAGGGAAATACGGACCGCCTTCCTTGTTGGCCAATTCGGCCAGCATGGCTTGCGGAGAGAAGAGGCTGACGCCTTCGAGCCGGACGGAGCTCACCCGTCGCTGGGCGCCCTCTCTGACGGAATAGACCGCCTTGACGTCGGCCCCCTGTCGGACGAAATCCAGCTTGACCTGGACCTCGGCGAAACCGTTCTCCTTATAGAGCGTCTCGATGTCCCGCGGCAGGGCGAACAGGCGGTCGTATCCGAGAAGGTCGAAAAAGGGCACGCCCTCGCGCACCGCCAGCAGGACCTTCAGATCGTCCGGCGAATAGGCCGCCAGCCCGGGGAATTCGACTTCCCTCACGCGGAATTTTTCTCCGCGCGAAACCTCGTAGATGACGGCCAGCCCGTCCTCCGTCTTCTCGATCCGGCCGTCGACCGCCGCCTGAAGGTATCCCTTCCGGCGGACATGATTGAGGACCCGGGCTTCCCCCTCCTCCAGGCCCCACTGCTCGAAAATGGGTTCATCCCAGATCGGCTCGACGAGCCGGGCCGGGACCCGGGCCCCCCGGATCTCCACCCGGATCTTCTCATGGGCCTCGATCCCGACCCGAAGGCCCACCTCGCTGCGCTCCTCGTCGAAGGACTCTTCTTCCAGCCGGACTTCCGCTCGCCGGAATCCCTGGGCCGCGTAGAAGGCCGCGAGGGCCTGTCGGCCGCGCTCGAGCCGGGCCGGGACGTAGGGGTCGCCGGGCCGGCACTTGAGACGCTTCAGCAGGGCGTCCCGGTCGGCAAGGACATCCCCTTCCAGGGCGATCGACCGGACCCGGACGGTCTTCCAGGAATCGACCCGGAAAACGAGCCTGGCCGAAGAGGAACGGGCGTCCTTATGGACTTCGACCTCGACTTTAGCGTCGAAGAAGCCTTCGCCGCGCAGGGCTGCCCGGACCTCCCCGGCTGCAACCGGAAGACGTTCCTCCGAGAGAACGCTCCCCGGCCGGAGCGAAAGGAGCCCGTCCATCAGGCGGGCCGCCGGGGCCCGGGTGCCGCGGAACTTCACATCGGCGACGAACAGGTTCCTGGCCAGGACGAAGGTCAGCTCGACGTCCTCGTCCCCCGACTTGAGGACCTGGACATCGGAAAAGAGCCCTGTCCGGAAGATCGCTTTGACGGCCTGGTCCACGGCCCTCGCGGAATAGGGCTCCCCGGCCTGGAGAGGGATGAGGTCCAGGAGGGCCGCTTCCCCCGGGCGACCGTCGACCTGGACGACGACCCGGGCGATGACCGGAAGGCCCGTCTCCTGGGCCGGAGCCGCCCTCGTCGCGGGCCAGAGGAGAAGGGCCAGGAGGACGGGAAGGCACCCCGGCCCGGGGCCCCGCCGCGGCTTCCGTCCTCTAGAATCTCTTCCGGTACTTGACATCGATGCTCAGCTTTCCCCGGTCGTCTTGTCCGCCGACCAGCGAGAACCTCCGGCTTATGTCCCACTCCATGCGGAAGATGGGGGACTCCTCCTCCGCGGCCTGGACGTTCGAATTCGCCAGGATCGTGGAGTAGATGAGCAGCAGGTTGCTCGACAGCTTCTTCCCGACCGTCAACCGGGCGGCGATGGACCCCGGCGAGCTCTCGGAGAAATAGGGGTCGATGCGGAAGCGGTCCAGGGTGAAGACGCCGCTCGTCCTCTTCTTGGCTTGGTCGGCGATCTGGTAGGTCAGGAGAGAGGCCGTGCTCATGGCCGCGCTGCGGTCCATGGAGTATGTGTAATAGGTCCTCCGGAACGACTCCCCCAAAGCCAAGAGGGCCAGGACTTCGTCAGGGGGCAGGGGCGGCGAGGACGAGAACTCGGGCCTCATCCGGCTGACCGGTCCGTTCATGCTGAGGGTCACACGGTAATCTTTGACATACGTTTCCCCGCGGAAGTCCAGATAGGGCTCGGCCCGGAGAGGGTCGGTGAAGCTCAGGCGGCCGTAGAGGACCCGGAAGGTCCGGTCCTGGAAATAGATGTCGCCGCTGCGGATGTCGACATCGCCGAGCAAGACGGGATTTTCGAGGCTTCCCGTGACGGCCAGACTGAAGCGCCCGGACAAACGTCCGAGCGAATTCTCCACGATCACGTTGTCGTCCCCCTGGAGGCGGAGATTGAGGGTCAGGCCGTCGAAGAATGACGGCCCGGGATCCTCCTCCGGGTCGGCCACCGAGGAGAACGAGAATCCCTCGGTGATCTCGCGACGCCAGTTCAGGCGTTTGATCATCAGGTCGCCCTCGAGGACGAAGCGCTGCTTGTCCTTGAGCATCCGCAGGGTCCCTTCGACCTGGGCCCTCACTCTCTCGGCCGGGGACAGGTTCATGTCCCTGGCTTCGGCCCGCATGTCCATCGTCTCGATGCCGTCCGGGCCGGTCCTCAGCTCCCCCGTCCCTTGGACGGTCCCGCCGCCCAGTCGGCCCGCGAAGGCGGTCATCGTCAGCGAGCCCTCCTCGTACCTGGCCTCTCCGGAGAAATCGGTGACGGCATAGGGGAACCCGGGAAGGGGCAGCACGGACCCCCGGAAGCCCGTCGCCACGGCGACCCGGGTCGAATCGACCGTTTCGACGATGTCGGCCGCGTAATCCACCCGCCCGAGGGCGCCGTCCCACGGCAGGAGGAGGTCGAGGTTCCCCAGGGTCCCCTTGACGGTCCCGCGGAACGGCTCCCCGGTCGTGGGGATGGCGACCCGGGCCTCGAAGGGATTCTCTCCGGGAGCCAGCCCGCCTTTGATCCCCAGAACGACCTGGCCATCCTCGTAGCCCAGCTCGAGCGCGCCGCGGGCTTCGGTCTTCTCGAGAGGAGAAAAGAGCAGGTCCCTGACGCTGAAAGCGCCGCCGAGCGTGTCCGCGCCGAAAACGCCGCGGCCGCCCAGCGTGAGAGAAAGGGCCCCGGCGGCGTCCGAGCTCAACAGAGAGAGGTCCACGTCCCGGCCGCGGAGATCGACATCGAACTCGCCGTCGACGAGGCCGATGAGCAACCGGCCCTCGAACCGTCCCCCGTAAAGGTCCAGCCCCAGTTCGGGGAAAGCGAGGACCCCGTTCCTGAACTCGAGCCGGCCGGCGACGTCCCGGGCGGTCTGGGCGTAGCCGGAGATCTCGGGGCTCGAGAAGGTCCCGGAATATTCCTCTTCTTCATTCGTCCGGACGATCCTGAAATCGCCGGCCGCCCGACCCCGGAGAGAAACGGGGATCTCGAGGGCCGGGAAGATCCTGGCCAGCTCCCCCTCCCCGCCCCGGACCTCGACCTCGGTCCGGGCGGCATCGCCCGCGACCCGGACCTGGCCCTTGAGCTCGGGGTCGTCGATCTTGAACGTCCCGGCAAAACCCTGGGCGGTGATCCGGGTGTCCGCTTCGACGAAAGCGGCGTCAAGCAGGTCGAAACCGCCGGGCGAGAACGTTCCCCGGATGTCGACGACCGGGGCCGCCGAAAGGCCGCTCAGGCTGACCTCGGCGAATCCCGCGCCGCGGATCTCTCCGAAATCGAAGGTCTCGTTCAGGATCAGGGAGACGAATTCCCGGGCCTGCCTGACATCGAGGACCGAGCCGCGGATCCTGGTGTCGATGTCCCCGTCGAGGTCGATCGCCGCGCGGGCCTCCAGGCGGGCGAAATTCGATTGAAGGTCGGGTGTCTCGACCCGTATCTCTTTGGTTCGGAAATCGACGAAAACTTCGGCGCCTCCCCGGAAAGCGAACCTGTCGCCCGCCCTTTCGAGGGACGTATCGCGGAATTCGGCCGACGCCTCGAGCTTTCCGTCCCTGACGACGAACGTCCCCCAGACAGGGGACCGCACGGGCCAGGGCACCTCGATCTCGTTGAAGACCGGGTCGATGAACACCCGGCCGGCCCGCCCCTCGACCCTGCCTCCTCCGATGGCCAGGGTCAGGGTCTCGGGAAGCAGCCCGGGTTTCTGGATGACGACGTCGACCTCGACGTCCTTGCCGGGCTCCCGGCGGACGCCGCCCCGGATCCGGCCCATGGGAACGTCGCACAGGACGAGGTCGTCGGCGGCGATGGTCGTTTCGACGGAGATCTGCCCGGATCTCCGCAGGAACTTCCCCTCCCCGCCGGCCTTGCCCTTCCAGTCGAAAGGCAGATCGAGAAGCGCGGACACCTCGCCCGTCTCGATCTCGAAGCGCGTGTCGAGCTCGATCTCGGGATCCCGGTAGGCCCGAAAGCGCCCCCGGCCCTCGAAGAGGACGTCCGGGCCCTCGATCTTCAACTGCTGGACCGCGATGTTATCGCCCCTGCCCGAAAGCGAGATGTCGAAGCCGGCCAGCAGGACCGCCTCGCCGGCAAGGGACTCGTACTTCGCGTCGTCCGATCCGGCCCGGAGGCTGAACTGGTCGCCTCTCTGCGTGAATAAGGCCTCGAGCCCACGGACCTCGAGGCGCGTCCCGCCGCCCTCGTAGAGGACCGCCCCGTTCCTGACGACGCCCCTGTCGACATTGAAGGGCAGGGAGAGCGCGGGTCTCGCCCGCGCGGCTCTCGGACGCAGGGCCTCCGGCCCGATGCGGACCTCGGGGGAATCGAACACGACCGAAACGGCCTTGCGGTTCCGAAGCAGGGACCACAGGGGCATCCCCACCTTGACCGATCGCGCCCGGAACAGGGGGGGATCGGTCAAGGTCCGGACCTCCTCGAGGAGGATGGCCGGCGGGAAGGAGGAAACCCGAAGGTCGGCATAGGCGAACGTCTTGCGGAGCTCCTTGCGGATCTCCCCGACCAGGACGGACCGGCCGACGACCAGGCTTCCGCCGAGGAACCCGAGGACGAGGACGGCGACGGTGATCCTCCGGATCCGTTGAACGAGCCGGCGGACGAGCTCGCGGATCCGGAAGACCGACTTGATCCTCACTTCCTGACCTTTTTCCAGTCGCTCAGGAAGCGCTCGATACCGGCGTCGGTGAGCGGGTGGCGGACAAGCTTCTCCATGACCGCGTAGGGAACGGTCGCGATGTCGGCGCCCAGAAGGGCGGCCTCAACGACGTGCCGGGGGTGGCGGACGCTGGCCACGATGATCTCGGTCCCGAACCGGTAGTTCTCGAAGACCTGGACGATCTCCTCGATGAGGGCCATCCCGTCCTCCGAGACGTCGTCGAGCCGCCCGATGAACGGGCTGACGAACTTGGCCCCGGCCTTGGCCGCGAGCAGGGCCTGGCTCGCGGAGAAGACCAGGGTCATGTTGACCGAGATGCCCTCCGCGGCCAGGGCCTTGGTCGCCTTCAGGCCTTCCAGGCCCACGGGGATCTTGACCGCGACGTTGGGCGCGATCTTGGCCAAGGCCCGGGCTTCGGGCACG
>Ga0194125_10007806_pt1 | contig 15287 bp, 8 predicted proteins | sample TA2KigC250mmetaG_FD_148626 | JGI IMG/M metagenome (GOLD analysis project Ga0194125, IMG submission 148626) | Freshwater microbial communities from Lake Tanganyika, Tanzania - TA2015034 Kigoma Deep Cast 250m | ecosystem: Environmental > Aquatic > Freshwater > Lake | place: Tanzania: Lake... | reverse complement strand
CAAGTGGTACAACATACGGCATCAGCGGTTTGGGACGTTGTGGGCGGAACGGTTCCGGAGCGTGTTGGTCGAGGATCAGCCGGGGGTGCTGGAGACGGTGTCGGCGTACATCGACCTGAACGCGGTACGGGCTGGGTTGGTGGAGGATCCGAAGGATTACCGACACTGCGGGTACGCGGCTGCGGTGGGTGGGGATGGGAAGGCGCGGTCGGGGTTGCTGAGCCTGTATACGGGCGGGAGTGCGGGAGCGTCACGGGGCGGGACTTGCGCGGGAGGGGGCCAGATGGCGGGGGCACCAGGGGAAGAGGAAGGGGCAGGAACAGGGACCCGCGGGCAAGATGCCCGCGCTCCGTTCTTGACCAGCGCGCGGTCTGCCGAAGTTTCCGAGGAGTCGAGTGCGGTGAGGGTGCCGGTGCGTGAGTGGCGGGAGGTGGCAGCGGAGTATCGGCAGCGGCTGTTTGTGCGTGGTGGGGTGTCTGGGAGCAGTGGGAAGGTGGCGTTGAGTCGAGAGCAGATTCGGCGGGTGTTGCAGAAGGGCGGGGAATTGAGTGTGGGGGAGGTGTTGCGGTTGCGGATACGGCACATGACGGACGGGGTGGTGTTGGGGTCGAAGGGGTTTGTGGACGCGGTGTGGCTGGCGCATCGGGAGTGGTTTGGGGGGAAGCGGCGGAGTGGCGCGCGGCCGATTCGGGGCGGGGGCGCGGCGTTGGCGGGGGTGAGAGCGCTACGGGACTTGCGGGTCGAGGCCATCACCTGAGGGCTTAGGGCGTTGTCGGGTGAGCCGGAGCGTTGGGTGAAGGCTCGCGTCTCCACGGCAGCCCCAGAACCCGCTTGGAGAGCTTCTTGCGGCGCTTGGGAGCAGGCACCGATTCAGAGAGTTCTTGGCGGTCATGCGCTATCTGCTTCTGTCGGAGTGGATGCTCCGCACAGGAAAGCTAAGGTATGAGGCGCCTCCGTTCAGCCCCACAACTGGCGGTCGAGGCTGCGGAGTTGAACCGCCTCAGAAACGTGCTCGGCGACGATTCGGTCGGACGCCTCGAGGTCGGCAATGGTGCGGGCGACCTTGAGGATGCGATCATAGGCGCGGGCGCTCAGGCGCAGCTCGCTCATGGCCAGCTTGAGCAGCTCGAGCGTGGATTCGTCCAGGGCGCAATGAACGCGCAGCTCGCGCGTGGTCATGCGGGCGTTGCAGGCGATCCGGGCTTTGCCGGCGAAGCGCCGGTGTTGGCGTTCGCGGGCGGCCATGACGCGCTCGCGGATGACGGCCGAGCGTTCGCCGGAGCCTTCGGCGGCGATGTCCTTGAACTGGACGGCCGGCACCTCGACGTGGAGATCGATCCGGTCCAGGAGCGGCCCCGAGATGCGGCCCAGGTAAGTCTGAATCTCGCGCGGCGAACATCGGGATTCGCCGGGCATCTTGCCGTCGGGGCTCGGATTCATGGCCGCCACGAGCATGAACTCGCAAGGAAAGGTCATAGTACCCGCGGCGCGGGAGATGGTGACTTTGCCATCCTCGACCGGTTGGCGCATGGTCTCGAGCACGCTGCGTTTGAACTCGGGCAACTCGTCGAGGAAGAGGACACCGTTATGGGCGAGGGAGATTTCGCCCGGGGTCGGATTGACGTTGCCACCCAGGAGGCCGGCGTCGCTGGCCGTGTGGTGAGGGGACCGGAAAGGCCGGCGAGTGATGAGGGCCTGGCCTGGGGCCAGGAGACCGACGATGCTGTGGATCTTGGTGGTCTCGAGGGCTTCGTCGAGGGTGAGCGGGGGCAGGATGGTGGGCAGGCGTTTGGCGAGCATGGATTTGCCGGTGCCGGGCGGGCCGATGAGCAGGACGTTATGGCCGCCGGCGGCGGCGATCTCGAGGGCGCGCTTGACCGATTCCTGGCCTTTGACATCGGTAAAGTCGAGATCTTCCTCGAGGGGCAGCGCGAAGAGACGGTTGACATCGACGCGGGTGGGGGCGATGGGAAGCTCGCCTTCGAGGTAGGCGACGGCCTCGCGCAGGTTATGGACGGCGATGACCTCGAGGCCGGCGACGACGGCGGCTTCGGCGGCGTTGTCCAGGGGGACGAGAATGCCGCGTTTGCGTTCGGCCTTGGCGCGCAGAGCGATCGGGAGGACACCTTTGACGGAGCGAACACGACCATTGAGGGCGAGCTCACCGGTAATGAGGTAACGGTCCAGTTGGCGGCGGTCCATCTGGTCGCTGGCGGCGATCGTGCCGATGGCGATGGGTAGATCGAAGCTGGGGCCTTCCTTCCTCACGTCGGCCGGGGCGAGGTTAATGGTGATGCGGCCCATCGGGAACTCGAAGCCGGAGTTATGGAGGGCGGTGACCACGCGATCGCGCGACTCCTTGACCGCTGTGTCCGGCAGTCCCACGATGACGATGACGGTGTCGCCGGGACCCGCGTTGACCTCCACCTCGACAGAAAAGGCCTCGATCCCATTGACCGCGGCCGAACCCACCCTGGCTAGCATGGAGTACATATCGGCCAAGCCGAGCTTGGCTGCAACTGGGAATTGCGGCGCGGGTCGAGGTGAGCTGGTCAGGGGCGGAATGCCGTGAGGCCCCAGGGTGCGTCAGCGGCGCGAGGGCTTGGGGCGGTGTCGGCGGAAGCGGCGCTGGTGATCGCGGGCGTGCCGCCGGAAGTAGTCGAGTACGCCGGGCCGGATGCGGTGGTACATCAAGAGGAGGGCGCAGTAAGCGAGCCCACCGACGAGCAGCGTGTTCAAGACGGCGCCCAAGGTGAACACGCGACCCCAGACGAGGGTGTCGATGATCTTGGGAGTAACGTCCTCGAATTCATCGATCACAATGCGCGGCTGGAGGAAGAGCGAGCCGGTGCGCATGTTGAGGTAGAAGAGCGCCGGCCAGAAGAAGGCCAAGGCGGCCCCGCCAATGAGACCCGCGATAGCGCTGCCGCCGGCGGCCTTGGCCAGGAACCCGGAGATGATTGGGCCGAAGCCGAAGGTGGGGAAGAAATTGACGACCACCCCGATGGCGAATCCGCGGGCGACGTGTTCGGTGGCTTTGCGAATGCGAAAGAGCCTGATCACATTGTAGATCAGGCTGCGCTCGAGCCGGTGCCATCCGTAATGCCACATGCGGCCGGGAGCCTAAGCAGAGGGAGTCACAGCGCAAGCAGATTGGAGTCCGGCCCGGACACCAGCCCAACGCCTTGTCACTTCGCTTCGACTCTGTCACAGTCCGCCTGCGTGATGGCCGATGCCTCCAATCAGCGGTTCCCGGCTAACGGCGGGTCGTTGCCGGCCAGAACCGCCCCTGCTCCTGCCGCCTCGGCGCGCCGCCGGCGCCGGACTGCCGCTGGCCTCTTTACTCGATGAAGTCCGAGGGTTCAAGTTCTCGTCGGTGGGCGTGGGTGAGGCGGAGACCGGTCCGCACCCCGCCTCGGGTAGCTTCACTCCGAACCCTGATCCACCTTGGTTCATTCCTCACCCTGCTGCTAGGGGGCACACCCCCGTTGTGGAGCGCAGACTACACCGCCCAAATCCCCCAACTCGAGACCGTCGTTCGCGAAGAGATCCGCGACTGGGGCATCGGCGGCGTGGCGGTCGCCCTGGTGGACGGTCAACGCCTGATTTACGCCGGGGGGTTTGGCGAGGCGAAGCGCGACTCGATCTTCCGCGTGGGTAGCATCTCGAAGCTGTTCAATGCGGTGGCGGCGATGCAGCAGGTCGAGGCCGGGCGCTTGGACCTGGACGCACCGGTGCCGACGGAGGCACTGCCGCTGAATCCGTTCTCGGACAAGCCAGCCGTGACGCTGCGCCAGATCCTGTGCCACCGCAGCGGTCTGCCGCGCGAATCTCCCGTGGGGGGGTACTTGGACGACTCGGAACCGGGCCTGGCGGCGACGATCGCCAGCGCGCGCCGGTGTGTCCTCGTCACTCGACCGGGAGAGAAGACCCGGTACTCGAATCTCGCCCCGAGCCTGGCCGGTTGGCTGGTCGAGCGGGCGAGCGGCCTGTCCTACGAGGATTACCAGCGGGCGAACCTCCTGGATCCGCTGGGCATGAAGGATTCGGCTTGGACTCTGGCACGGGTGGACCGCTCCCGTGTCATCCCCTCGCAGATGCGGGTGGCGGATGGTCGGGGCGGATGGCGCCGGCAACGCACGCCCTTGTTCGATCTCGGCACCATCCCGGCCGGCAACCTGTTCTCGACCGCCGGAGACCTGGCGCGGTTCGCCTCGGCGCTGCTGGCGGGCGGGTCGGGTTTGGTGAAACCGGAGACGCTGGCGGAGATGTGGACGCCGCAACTGACGTCGGAGCCCACCGGATTCGGATTGGGTTTCATGGTGGGGAAGTACCGGGAACACCGGGCGATCAGCCACACGGGTGCGGTTTACGGCCACAGCAGTTCGTGGGTGTTGTTGCCGCAAGCCAAGCTCGCGGCGATTGTGCTCGCCAACGAAGACATCATCGCGGGGCGCATCCGGCGGATCAGCCATGCCGCGTTGTCCCTGCTGCTCGAGGCCAAACTGGGGGAGGCACCGCCGCCACGGTCCGTGCCGTTCGCCGTGCGCGACCTGAGCGTGTATGCGGGCGACTATGAATCGCAGAGCTACTGGGCGCGACTCGAGGTGCGTGACGGTCGGTTGGTGGGCGATCTCTCCGGCCAGCCTACGCAATTCACGCCCACGGCCGAGCTCCAGTTCACCGCCGAGAGCCGCCTCGAGCACGCTGCGCCGGTCACCTTCGCGCGGGATGACGCGGGTGCCGTAACCGGTTTCACACTCGGTCCGCAACGCTACGTGCGGGTGGCAGTGCAACCGCCGCCGTTGCCGCGCACGTGGAGCGCGTTTCTAGGGGCGTACGGCCCGAAGTTCATCCCGGTGATCGTGACCGAGCGGCACGGCCACCTCTACGCCATGACGGAGAACATGGTGGACTATCGGCTCACGCCCGTGAATCGGCATGTCTGGGGTTTGCCGCCGGGAATGTACGTGGATGAAGCGGTGGTTTTCCTGACCGACAAGGCCGGGCGCGTGCACGGGCTGGACTTTGCGAGCATGCCCTTGCCGCGGCGCAACTGACCCGTTCTCAACCCGCACCTCCTTCATGGAACTTCACCTTCAGGATCTCAAGCTCCCTCTGCGCCATGCCTTCACCATCGCGCATGGCACGACCACCGTGCAGCACAACCTGCTGGTCGAACTCCGCCAGGACGGCGTCAGCGGCTACGGCGAGGGCGCCTCAGCGCAGGCGTACCCTGAGTACACGGCCGACTCGATGAGAGCCGCGCTCGAAGCCGCGCGCGCCCAAATCGAGGCCGAGCGGCTCGACGACCCGGCGCCACTATGGGATCGACTCGTACCGGCGTTGGGCGGGAACCGGTTCGCTTTGTGCGCTTTGGACCAGGCGGCCCACGACTTGTGGGGCAAGTTGCGGGGGGCGCCGGTGTGGCGGCTCTGGGGCTTGGACCTGCGCGATCTGCCGCCCAGCGACTACACCATCGGGATGGATTCCATCGAGAAGATGGTGGCCAAGCTTAAGGAGTTCGACGGCTGGCCCATCTACAAGATCAAGCTCGGCACGCCGGACGACCTGGCGATCGTGCGCGAGTTGCGGCGGCACACCTCCGCCGTCTTCCGCGTCGATGCCAACACCGCTTGGACCGCCGAGCAGACCATCGCCCTGGCGCCGGATCTGCAGCGGCTCGGGGTCGAGTTCCTCGAACAGCCCCTGAAGGCGGATGACTGGGAGGGGATGCGCCGCGTCTACCGCGGGTCCGCCCTGCCGGTCTTTGCGGATGAGAGTTGCCTGATCGAAGAAGACGTGGCGCGTTGCGCCGGCTCTTTCCACGGCATCAACATCAAGTTGACCAAGGCCGGCGGCCTCACCCCGGCGCGGCGGATGATCACCCGGGCGCGCGAGCTTGGGCTGCGGGTGATGGTTGGTTGCATGTGCGAGAGCACGGTGGGCATCAGTGCCATTGCCCAACTGCTGCCACTGCTCGATCACGTGGACATGGACGGGGCCGTGCTGCTGGCGCGCGACGTGGCCAGCGGCGTGCGCCTGGACCGGGGCCGGGCGGTGTTCCCAACCGAGAACGGCACTGGCGTCCGTCTGCTTTGAGATCGGCGCGGCGCTGAGTCGCGCCTCGAGTCGACCACCTGTGCGGCCGTGCCGTCGGCGGGTCACAACCGCAACCCCAGCGGGAGCGTGTCGCCCAAGGCCTGGGCTTGATCCGTCGCCTCGAGTTCGACCACCTCGCTGACCATCCGCAGCCAACGCTCGGGGGCCTGCGCCGCGCGCAACGCCGCCACAGCGCGTTCGCGCAAGTCGTCCTCGAGGTCGCGCGTGCGGTCGCCGGTAACCCGCGCCAGTTGCACGGCGGCAAAGGCGGCGCCATCCAGGTTGCCCAGGCCCAACTCGAGCAGCAGGGACAACCAGGATGCGGCTTGGGCAGCCGCGACTGTGTTGTGGCCACTGCCATAGAGGGGCGCCCGCGCGCCCAGGCGGCCCAAGGCCCACGCCCAGGGGCCGGCTGCCAGCGCCGGCTGCTGCAATCGCAGTGCGATCCAATCGCCCAGCGTCCCTTTGGCCGCCGGCGCGAGATGTTCAAGCGAGGCCGCCGTTCGGACCATCTCGTTCAGACCCTCGGGGGCTACGCCCTTGGGTTTGGGCGTCGACTTGGGGGGAGTCGGCGGGACGCGCCGGGCCAGGTGCGGCTCGAGGTACGCCCAAAGCTCGGCTTGCTGCGGCTCGGTCAATCCGCCGGCGAGCCGGCGCCAGAGGACCCAGAACTCGTGCCACACCGGGGCTTGCCCATGAAACGTGACGCCCTCCGCAAAGAGCCGCCAGGTCTCCTCACAGCGCCAGTCGTCCAACGGATAGCCGAACCCGGGCCGGAGGCTATAGCCGGCCAACTGGTAGAACACGCGCTCGTGATCCGGCGAGCGACGCCGACGCTTGGCGGCGGCGTAGAGCGCCGCCCATAGCTCGCGCAAGACCGGTAACCGCCAGCTTTCCCGCGGCCCGACCACCTGCTCGATCGAGCGCAGCAGTTGCCGAACCTCCCGCGCCCCGTCCGCAGCGGCCTGGTGGCCGTAACAGTGCGCCAGCCGCATCCGCGCCTCGCCAAAACGGGCAGGCATCGATTCCGTGACGGCGGCCTTCGGGTTAGCCCGAGTCCCGCGCAACTCGAATTCGAGTCGCCACCGCTCGTCGGCCACATTCGACACGCACCAGAGTTCGAGTGTGCCCAACTCGGTCAAGGTCGCGCGCAAGTGAACGGGTACCGCCGCCGCCCGCCCACCCCCACCCCGGAACAGAGTGTGGATCGGAGGCAGGGGGTGAAAGTCCTCGCGCAGCGGGACCACCGCCCCGGGCCGGTCCACGCGATCCGAAGTCGTCGAGAAGAGCGGGAACTGCACCGGTCGCCCGAGAGTTAACGTGAAGGGCCGCTGCGTGAGGTCCACCGGTGTGCCTTCCTCGTGCCCGCGCGGAATCAGACAGACCGCCTGCGTGGCCGCCTCCTCTCGCTTGGCAGCCAAACCCACGTAAAGCGCATGGGCCGTGCCGCCGCCGATCCGCCGGCCCAACCCATGCCGCACCAGGCCGTAGTAGGCCGCTCCGCGGGCCACGGCCAGGTCCAGGGAATCGTGCGCCAGCAATCGCAGTCGCGGCGCCTCCGGCCACCAGGCGGACACGGCGTCCACGAGGCGCTCGGCGATCTTGGGCGAGTTGAACACGCCGCCGTTGAGGAGCAGAGCGTCGGGGCGAGGCAGGTTGGCGGCGCGCGCCAAGCCAGGCTCAGCCTGAGTTGTGGACCCGCCCCCCGGACCTGCAAACGCTGCACGCCAGGCGTCGGGTTCGGCGCCGGGTTCCGGACTGGGCGACGCGGCGTCCCCCAGGGCGGCGTAGCCGGCGGCGGCGTGTTGCCGGAGGAACGCTGCCAAATGCCGCGTGATGGCGGGGTCTTGGGCATAAGGCAGCCCCAACTCCTGCAACGCCAACCGCGCCTCGCGGCGCGGGGCGTCGCCCGGCGCCGCGAAGGGAAGAAAGCCGTCCAGAATCAAGCGCTCGACTTCGGCCTGCTCGAGGTCCGCCGAGAGTGTGTCGGCTAGTAACCGGCTCCCTTCGGCCACCACGGCCACCCCGTGCCTCTCGGGTGCGCACTCGGCGAGCAGCGTCTCTTTGGCCGCCCGAGCGGCCTGCACCAGTTGGGTCCACTGCGTAGCGGAAAGACGACGCCCGCCCGCTTGCCACCGCGCTTCGACCGCCCGCGCCAGCGCCGCGTCCATGTTGTCGCCCCCGAGCATCAGATGCTCGCCCACGGCCAGGCGCCTCAGCACAGGGCCTTCGCCCGTGCCGACCACTTGAATCAGCGTGAAGTCCGTGGTCCCACCCCCGACGTCCACCACCAAGACCAGCCGCACCTCCTTCAGGGCCTTCGTAAGCTGCTCGCGGTGGCGCGCGGTAAAATCGTAGAACGCCGCCTGCGGTTCCTCGACCAGCGTCAGTTTCGTCAAGCCCGCCCGTTGCGCGGCTGTCACCGTGAGCGCGCGCGCGACTTCGTCGAAGGACGCCGGGACGGTGACCACCACGTCCTGGGTGGCCAAGGGCGCTTGCGGGTGAGCACAGTCCCACGCGGCCGCGAGATGCGCCAACAGCCGCGTTGTGGCTTCCACCGGCGATAGCCGGGCGACTTCCGCAGGCGCTCCCCACGGCAGAATCGGTGCCGCGCGGTCCACCCCCGCATGGCACAGCCAGCTCTTCGCCGAGGCCACCAACCGCCCGGGCACGCTCGAGCCTTGCCAGCGCGCGAACTCGCCCACCAAAGGCCGGGGCGATTCGCCCCACGGCAGCCGGGTGGCGCCCGCCGGCAATTCGTGTTCGCCCGCCGCGTACAGGCAAGAGGGCAGTAACGGCTGGGACACGACCTCGGCCAGGCGGTAGAGCTGTGGGATGGGGAAATCCACCACCGGCGCCGCCGCGCCTTGGGCCAACTCGACGTGCGCCAGCGCGCAGTTCGTCGTCCCCAGGTCGATGCCGACGAGGAACGCTGCGGCAGGGGCGGCGGGCCGAGGCGATGAAGCAGGCGCCTTCAAAGGGTCTGGGGGGGCCGGGCAGGGGTGAGTGGTTGTCGGTCACTCTTTCATGCGCACGTTCAGTTCGAGTTTCCAACGGCCTGCGCCCGCTTTCTCGAGACAACGAAGTTCGAGCGTGCCCACCTCGGTCACGGCGGCCTGGAGGTTGACCGGGACCAACCGCCCCGCTGCGTCGGCGGACCCGACCAACGTGGTCTCGATCGGCGCGACTTCCTCCAACTCCGGGTGGCCGGCCACGTCATCCACCAGGTCACCCACCCGATCGTCACGACGGACTGTGCTGGCGAAGAAACGGAACCGCGTCGGTTCGCCCACGACCAGTCCGAACTCCTGAGGCGGCACATCGGCTTGTGTGCCTTCTTCCATGCCGAATGGGGCAACACACAGGGCCTTGACCGGGGGTTCGACGCCCGGCACCGCCGGCATGGCCGTCTCGATACCCACATAGTAGGCGCGGGCCGTGCCGCCTCGAATCCGCAACCCGTGCCCTTGACGCACCCAACCGTAATACGCGGCGCCGCGCGCAACCGCCAGGTCCAGTTCCGTGCCGGCCAACTCCCGCACGGGCGGCGCGCCGTCGTCCGCCAGCCAGCCATTGAGCACCTCGAGCAGGCGCTCCTTGAGCGGGGTAGCCTTGAAAACGCCGCCGTTGAAGAGCACCGCCGTAGGATGAACGAAGGTTTGACCCTGGACCCGGACCGGGGCGTCGTGCGCGCCGGCCAGCGCCCGCGCCTGGCGCGTCAGGAAGGCCGCCAGATGCCGCGTGATCGCCGGGTCCTGGGCGTACGGAAGCGCCATCTGCGCCAGCCCGGTCCGCCGCGCCGTTTGCGGCGCCTCCGTCACGGCTGTGGGTGGGAAGAACCCCTCCGTCAACAACCGGTCCAGTTCCGCTCGGCTGAGTTCGGCCTTGATCGTGCCCCCCACCAGCGCCGAGCCGCGGCCGGGAACGATCAGCGGCGCGCGCTTGAGCTTGGGGTCGCTGAGGAGCTGTTCTTTGCCTTGGCGGCAGGCAAAGGTGAGCGCGTTGAATTGCCACGCGTCGAGGCGCCTCCCCTCGGCCGCGAGCCGCTGGCCCACCGTGTGCGCCAGCGTCAGGTCCATGTTGTCGCCACCCAACAAGATGTGGTCCCCAACCGCCACGCGCGTGAGCGCGACCTCGCCCGCCTCATCGGTTACCGCGATCAGCGACAGATCCGTCGTTCCCCCCCCGACATCCACCACCAAGATCACTTCACCAGGTCGAACCCGTTGGCGGAAGCGCTCACCTTGGGCTTCACACCAGGCGTACAAGGCGGCTTGGGGTTCCTCGAGCAACGTGACCTGGGCGAGACCCGCTTGCTGCGCCGCCTGAAGCGTGAGCTCCCGCGCCGCGGCGTCGAACGACGCCGGCACCGTCAGGACCACCTCCTGTTCGGACAACGGTGCGCCGGTGAACTGTTGGTCCCAGGCCTCCCGCAAATGGCGCAGGTACCGAGCCGAGGCTTCGAGCGGCGACACCCGTGGCACTTCAGCCGGCGCCTGCCATGGCAAAATGGCGCTGAGTCGATCGACGCCATGGTGGCAGAGCCAACTCTTGGCCGAGCCCACCAGACGCATCGGCACCTTGCAGCCGTGCGACCGCGCGACCTCGCCCACCACAAACTCGCTTCGCGTGCGGTCCCAAGGCAGGCCGAGGCCTCCGGCCGGAAACTCCTCAGCGGCGGGCAGGTAAAGAAACGACGGTAACAAGAGCCGCTCTTCAACCGCCCCCACCGCCGTCACCTGAGGAATGGCGAGCATGGACTGCTCAGAGCCGCGGCCCTGGGCAGCGTCGAGGGGAAAGTACGACACCGCACAGTGGGTGGTGCCAAGATCGATGCCAATTGCGTACGGGGTCATGAAGAAAGTCGGCCGTGTGGCGTGGATGTTCGAGTGGGATGAGGGGACAGGGAGTCGTTTGTCGGGATAGCGTCCAGGAGGATCGCCGGCCGTGCGTGCGCCCTCCGCCCGCCGCGGCGATCCGGCGGCAGCCTCTCAGAGCTCGACTTCGGCCGGGGCAAGCACGCGGGGGTCCAGCGCCTCCGCCAACACAGGGAAGCGGGCCGCCGCCGTCACCCAACCGTGATGCTTGAGCGTGCCTCGAAACGGCGGCGAACCGGCCACGTTGCCTGTGAGCCGAATCCGCTGCGCGTCGAACCCGGCCGGGACCGTCACCGAGGCGCCTTCCGCCTCACGCAGCACGGGTTCCAGGGCCAGACATTCGGCGAGCGCCTTCCGACACCCGCCATGAACCACGCGCGCCGCGGCCCCAACGTCCGCGTCCGGGAACGACGCCACGTCTTCCTGGAGGAAATCCAGCAACCGCCCCTCGCGCTGCAGCATCGCGAGCATCGCCAGGGCGGAGGCGTGCACGCGCTCCGGCGCGCGTGCGGCGGCAGGCTCGGTGGCCCGCGAGGCGGCCGCGCTGGGCAGCCCCGCTGCAAGCTCACGGCAGAAGTCCGGCCGAGTCAGGGCGCGCCAGAAACAAACCAGCGCTACCCTGACTCGCGCCAGAAAGGACGGTCCGGGCGGTTGGGCGTCGTGCTTACTCATGAGTCAGTATCTTCGACGCCCAGCATTCTCACACGGAACCGCCGGCACTGGGCAAACCTTTTTCGCAGCCCAGCCCGGGCGCCCCATCCGTTTTCGGTTCAGTAAGCCTCAACTCTACGGCAAAGTGTCCGGGCCATGAGTCAAGTGGAGCTGTCCGATGCCCTCTTCGCCGACTTGGCGGGCTGGGACGCCGTGAAGCAGGCGCGCAGTCTGCTGGCGAACGCGCGCGTCCTGAGTTCGGACTGGCAGCCGCCCCTACTCAAGGGGATCGTGCAAGAAGGCACCGCCAGCTACCGGGCTGGCCTCGTCCTCAAAAGCCGCTCCGACGCCGACAACTTGTGCCCCTGCCGCGCCTCCCGCCAATGGGGCATGATCTGTGCCCATTCGGTGGCCGTCGGTCTGCATTATTTGCGGAGCCGAACCGCTCCCGCCCCGGTCGCGGCTCCCGCTAAGTCCGCCGGCCGGGGTAACGCCCGCGAGTCGGCAGCGGTGAAACGGCTGCGGCGGGCGGGTACGGAGGAGGACGGCGAACCGCTCGAGGTGCAGGTGATCCTGTCGCCCAACCTCCCCCAGGCCCTGGCCCGCGGCCAAACGATGGTCTGTCTGGAAGGCAAGTGGCGGCGCGGTCGGAGTCCGTTAGACGCACTCCCACTCGATGTGCCCTTTGCCGTCACGGCAGAAGATGCGCGGGTGATCGACGCGCTCGAGACCCTGGCCGGCGGTTCGCCCCCCGGCCTGGTTCAACTCACCGCCCAACAGTTGGAAAAGCTGCTGCCCGCCTTGGTGGGGCATCCGCGCGTCACCTTGGGGAAGGCGCAACCGCTCGACGTCCAGAGCGAACCCCGCCGTGTAGCCATCCGCGCCACGCTCGCACCGAGCGGCGAGATCGTCTTGTCCCTCGCCTCGACGCCGCCCGCGGGCCTCATCCCGGGTAGCCCGCCCTGGGTCCTCGAAGGGCGGACGCTGCGGCCGTTGGGATGGCCGTCCGGCTGCGAGGGGCTCTTGGCCGGCCCGATCCGAGTCCCGCGCGGGCGCGTGCCTCAGTTCCTGAACCTGGACTGGCCGCAGTTGGCCATCCAAGGCGACCTGCACGCCGATTTCGGTCCCGAGGATTTCTCGCTCGAGACGGCAACGCCCCGCTTCAAGCTGCATCTGGCCGGCGGGTTGGCAATGCTGCAGGCCAAGCTCGAATGCCGGTACGCCGACCTCCAAGTCCAACTCAGCGCCGCACCCGAGGAACCGTTGTGGTTCGCCGACCCCACCTCGCCCCGACGATACCGCACCCGCGACCTGGCGGCGGAGCGCGCAGCGCTCGCCTCCCTTGCGCGCGCCGGTTTTTCCGGACCGGATACGCAGGGGCTCTACCACCTCAGGGATCAAGACCGAGTGCTCCGATTCTTCGCCTGCGATTATCCGCGCCTGGAACGGGCCTGGGAGGTCACGCTCGATGAACGGTTGGACCGTTCCACCCGCCGCAACCTCGAGCGGCTCGAACCGCGCTTTCAAATCACGCCGGCCGGGGAACGTTGGTTTGACCTGGGCGTGGCTTACACCACCTCGGGCGGGGAACGTTTCGATGCCGCAGACATCCAGCGTCTGCTCCGCTCCGGCCAAAGCCACACCCGGCTCAAGAACGGCAAATTCGCTCTGCTCGATACGGGTGCGGTCGAGGAACTCGATGAGGTCCTCCGGGATTGTGCGCCCGAGCAGCACGCGCAGGGCTATCGGCTCGACAATGCCCAGGCGGGCTTCCTGGAAGCCACGCTCCGCCAACAACCCACCTGGCCGGTGCAGTCCCCGGCCACCTGGCGGGAGCGCGCCGCCCAACAACGCGGTGACATCTCGCTCAAGCCCCCTCCACTCGGCCCGCTCGAACCGCTGCTGCGCTCCTACCAGAAGCACGGAGTCGCCTGGCTCCAGTTCCTACGCGCCAACGGTTTCAGCGGTGTGTTGGCCGACGACATGGGCTTGGGCAAGACCGTTCAGGTCCTCGCGTTCTTCGCCAGCCTCACCCCGGCGCGGTCGGCGCCGCCGACCGAGGCAGCCCCGGCGTCGTCGGCCCTCGGCGCTCCTCACTTCGTGGTTTGCCCGACGTCGTTGGTCTTCCACTGGGCCGCGGAGGCCCAGCGTTGGGCGCCGTGGCTCCGGGTGTTGATCTTGCACGGACCCCAACGCCACACCGCCTTTGCGCAGATCCCGGCGCACGACTTGGTGCTCAGCACCTACGCCCTGGTGCGCCGTGACGCCGAGAACTACCGCCCCTTCGAGTTCGACACCCTCGTGCTCGACGAGGCGCAACACATCAAGAATCGCCAAACGCAAAACGCCCTGGCCGTCAAAGCCATCCGCGCCCGCCACCGCCTCGTCCTGACCGGCACGCCCATCGAGAATTCCGTGCTCGATCTGTGGTCCATCTTCGATTTCCTGATGCCGGGTTATCTGGGTAGCGCCACCGATTTCCGCGAACGTTACGAGGTGCCCATCGCCCGGGAGCACGATGCCGCTGCCCTGGACCGGCTCGGCCGCCGGCTGCGCCCCTTCATGTTGCGCCGGCTCAAGCGCGAGGTCGCCAGTGAGCTGCCGGAGAAGATCGAACAGGTGAGTTATTGCGAGCTCAACGACGACCAACGCGCGCTCTACCAGCAGGTCCTCGAGGCCACGCGCCGTGAGCTCTTGGATGCCGGCCCCGACCAGCCCCCTCCCGGCCGCAAACTGGTCGTGCTCACCGCACTGCTTCGCCTGCGCCAGATCTGTTGTGATCCGCGTCTGTTGCCGCTCGAATCCGACTCCGGAGCCGCCGCCCAAGACCCGAGTCCGGCTCGCGCCCCTTATCCTGCCACGACACCCCCGCGGCCTGACCAGACCCCTCCGCTCGCGCTCGCCACGCCCGCATCCGGCTCCGGTAAACTCGACTTGTTCCTCGAACTGCTCGAGGAAGTGCTCGATGGTGGCCACCGCGTGTTGGTGTTCAGCCAATTCACGCGCATGCTGGCGTTGTTGCGCGAGCATTTGTCCGCCCAGGGTGTCGCCTTCTGTTACCTTGACGGGGCGACCCAAGACCGGGCCGCCGCGATCGGCCAGTTCCAGCAAAACGCAGCCATACCTGTATTCCTGATCAGCCTCAAAGCGGGCGGGGTGGGCCTGAACCTGGTCGGCGCAGACACGGTCATTCACTTCGATCCCTGGTGGAATCCGGCCGTCGAGGCCCAGGCGACCGACCGCGCGCATCGGATCGGCCAAAAACGCGTGGTGACCAGCTACAAGCTCATCACTCGCGGCACGGTGGAAGAGAAGATCCTCAGCCTCCAATCCCGCAAACGCGCGCTTCACCAGGGCTTGCTCGGCGGTGAAGAGCACCTGGTCGACCGCCTCAGTTGGGACGAGATCCTGGACTTGCTGGCGGAGTAGGCGTGGCGGAGTAGGTGTGAACCGTGTTCGCCGGGTGCCAGCCTGCGGTGAAGCGTACTGTCATAGTCATCAATATGACAGTAATTATATCGTTGACACATGACACTCACCTGTGCAACCTCCGGCTACCTAGAGCCTGTCCCAAACGGGGAAATGGCCGTAAAGAGCCGTCCTGACGGCGCTGCGGCGCAGCTCAAGCGGGGCAAAATCGCCCCGGCAGCCCGGAGA
>Ga0194125_10007804_pt1 | contig 15288 bp, 19 predicted proteins | sample TA2KigC250mmetaG_FD_148626 | JGI IMG/M metagenome (GOLD analysis project Ga0194125, IMG submission 148626) | Freshwater microbial communities from Lake Tanganyika, Tanzania - TA2015034 Kigoma Deep Cast 250m | ecosystem: Environmental > Aquatic > Freshwater > Lake | place: Tanzania: Lake... | reverse complement strand
TCCAGGAGAGAAAACTCCAAAATATGCAAGAACTCCTATAGCTATGATTGCTGCCAAGATAGCCCAGCCGTAAGTCATAAGAAACTCCATAGCTGCTTGTGCTTTTCTTTCCATTTTACCTCCTTTTTGCTTGTTTAAATATTTTATAAACTAAAGAAAAAGCTATTTAAAAACCTTGTTAAAAGATAAAAATATAAAAAAATAAAAATAAATTTATGCTGTGATTTTTTCAGCTATTGAGCCTGTTGATGTCAAATCAACTGAGCTTCCTTCTTTTATATAGTGTATTGTTATATCTCCTTTGAAGTTATTTCCTGCAGTAAGTGTACACGGAACTGTTACTACTGCTTTACTTCCAGAAGCAACAAAATCACCATATCCTGCTCCTCCGCAATTAGTTACATTGACTGCAGTGATATTATATTTTGCATCACCATTATTCTGCAGTTCAAGATTAACGCCTGTAGTCTTAACATTCCATGCATTGACATAGAAAGGGGCGGTTACAAGAGCTGAGCCTGAAACATATTTTCCAGGAGAGAAAACTCCAAAATATGCAAGAACTCCTATAGCTATGATTGCTGCCAAGATAGCCCAGCCGTAAGTCATAAGAAACTCCATAGCTGCTTGTGCTTTTCTTTCCATTTTACCTCCTTTTCAATTTTTATTGATTAATTAGTCGAGGGGAAATCAGTTTATAAATGTTTTTATGGCTAACTCTGGCAGTAACAGCTTCTTCCTTCTGATTTGCATGTTCCAAGCGGGCACGTGCCTGCGCAAATTCCGTATTCAACAAAGTAAAAACCGCAGTCTGTGGTGTTTATATCTGATGGAAGCTGCTTTTTTTGAGCTGGATTTTCTGTGCTTCCAGTATTCCCTCCGCCGCCTGTTCCTCCTCCGCCCCCGCTTGTTCCTTGATTTAAACTTCCTTGACTGCCTGCTGAAATTTGTGTTTTATTTTCAGACAAACCCGTGTCTGAAAGCACGCTCGAGAAATTATTTTTATCCTGGGATTTTTGTCCTGGATTTTGTCTTGGATATAAGAATATGAAAGAAACTATTATAACTAAAATTAATACTATTATTATAATGATTGCTGATTTTTTCATTTTCTTTTTAGTTTGTTTTAATATAAAAAACTTGCTAGACAGCAAGACCCCTTACTTGATATATATCAAGGTGCGCGTCATCCAGTATAAACCACAAAGGCATTCCCTGAATGTTTTTTGAATCCGGATTAGATGATGAAAAGTAAATATAGTCTACGCAGGATTTTGATTTAATTGAAATTCCCTGGCTTGATAACTCAGGAAGATATGCTAAAGATTCTATTCCCTGCTCGTTTGGAGATGTTTTTCCTTCAAGCCTGTCAAGAAAGCTTGGGGCAAGAGTAGAGTTTAGATAATAAAAGCTTTGAACATGATTAGTTAGATTTGATACGTCTGTTCCTGAAGCAAACACAACATAATTTGTGTGGTTTATCTTGCGAATTATTCCATTGGCATTAAGAGTGTAAATCGGATCTTCAAAGCCTTCAACTGGAACATAGGCATCTACTGTTTCTGTCTTGTTCCAAAATACAAGATTATTCATATCACTAATGAAAATATCTGTTTTAAATGAAATCCTGACTCTCCATGGATCAATTTGAGATATTGAAACATTATATCTTGAGAAAGAGACTGCGACATTTATCCTGTTGGCTGAATGATTTATTGAGTTTTGAATATCTGAAAACTTTGCTCCATTCATTATTTCCTGATTTTCTCCATCAAGTGTTCCGTTGAAAAAAAGCTCCTGAAAACTTGAATTTATATCTGAAATGTAAGAACCTTCCTCAACAATCTTTTTCTCGAATATAAAAATCGCTCTGTAGCCAGAAATATACAGCTGCCGCGATAAATCCTTTTCCATTGAAAAAACAAAGTTATTCATTGTCTCAATTCTTTTATTAATTGCCTCTCTTTTAGATATTGCTGAAAATGATGTATAAACAACCAAGAAAAGAAAAAGCAGGCATATTACTAAAATTGTAAAAAATACTGCTTTTTTATTTTTAATTTTCATCAGTACCACCTCCTGACCTGCACTTCTGTTGATTTTATGTAAGGAATTCCGGTTATTGTTGAAGAACTTATCTGTAAATCCTGCTCTGAAAACTTAAAGTCTATTTTGCCGTCTGGTTCTGTATCAAGAAGTATGAAAAGATTATAAACAGCCGTTTGTATTGCATCATTTTCATCATACTCTTTTTCTGCAGAATTATACTTGCATTCACTTGTTCCTGAATATGTTAAAGGAATTCTAATTGTGATGTTTGAGCTGTCTTCAAACTCAATATTCCAGATGCATCCGTCTGCTGAATCGGAAATTGGGGAGTAAGCACTGATATTTTTTATTAGAGTGTAAATTATCTTGTTATATGACGAACCAGAAGATAAATTTGTCGGCGAGAGCCCGGTAGTAAGATTAATATTATTTGCTCCTGTAATAATCAGATTATTTGGAATGTTTATTGAGTATGGATCCCCAAGCCTTATAAAATTAGAACCATAATCAGATAATTTATAGGCATACTGATTATTTGCTGAAACAGTTGAAGTCCATCTTGGGCCTGAATATGAAATCACATTGGTTTCTATTACTTTGGAATCAGAGGGAATTGAAAAATTGCCTGATGAAGAGTCTGTAAATGGTTGCTCATATGTTGTTATTAAACCATAATTTGTCTCCTGCCCAGAAGAATCAAATAGAATATAAGAATCTGGATAGAGAATTGTAGAAATATTTCCGGTTACAGATATTGTCTGCTCGTTGTAAGAAGCTTCAATCACGTCCTGGGCTATTTGATTATAGATATTTATTATATCAGTTATGTTGCTGTAGTAGTATTTGCCTCCGCCGCAATTTGCAATTGCCTGAAGAGTTGCTGTGTCTGTATCTGAGCCGAATCCGACAGCATAAACAGTTATGTTAGAGCTGTTTTTTGCAAGACAAGCAGCATTTATCGCGTCATTTTTTGCATTTCCGGTTCCTATTTCTGAACAAAGAACATTTGCTTCTCCATCACTCATAACTACCATTGCTTTCAATCTATTTTGGGATGAGTCTCTTTCCAGCCTCTTTGTTGCATTTATTATTCCTGCACAGATAGGGGTGTTTCCACTGGCACTCCATGTGTTAATCTTTGTTTTTAGTACAGAAGCATTGTTTGTTAAATTAAGACAGCCGGATGCATAAACTCCTGTATTTCTATATGTAACTAATCCCACCTTATTTCCGGTATTATTAAGAATAGAATCAACAAAAGCATTGTTTGCCTCTTTTAATGAACTTATTTTTGGCTGCCATACACCCCCGCAACCTGAGCACTTGGCTTGTGTTGTGCATCCGCCTGAAAATAAACAACAAATCCAGCTCCCGCCACCGCAAGCATCTGCCATGCTTCCTGACAAGTCAGCAACAGAAAAAACATCAACTGGCTGGGTTATATTTGATACATATGAAACATTTTCAAGACCAAGGCGGATTGGGATTGTTTTGTTGCTTAAAAAATTATAATTTAAAAGAGAAGATAGTGTCGAAGAAGGAATTGTCTGCCTGGTTTCAGAACTGCTGCTTCCATTAAAAACAGTGGTATTGCCTATATTCAAAAACATTGTATAATTGCTCTTATAGTGCAGGAAAACACTCATATTTTCAAGTTTTCCTGGAATATAGAACCCGTCATAAATATTCACTACTCCATTAATTCCGGGAAAAAAATACTTTTTTGATGATTCTGTTTGCGTGCTTGTTTCATGGGTTATTTTTATATAGCCTCCGGCAATATACAAACCATTTCCTTTAAATTCTATAATATTTGAACCATTGTAAAACCTGTTTATGTAGGAGGAAATATTATAAACTTGCGGGGAAAATTCAGAGACTGATTTTGCATAATGCCCTGAAAAATTATTGTTTATGTAAAGGTCAAAATCATCATTTATTGTTATTTCAAGATTAACATTTTTTATTTCTCCATAATAAGTAATATTTGCTGACAAGTTGCCATCGCCAACATATCCCCCAAAATAAAAATAAGAAACTGAAAATGATTTGGAGAGAAAGGCGCGGGCAGAGTATCCTGTAAAATTTCCTCCTGTTTGGTTTTCTATTCCACTTATAACCTGCGTTTCTACTTCTATATTTTTTAAGTTTTCATATGGAGTTGAATTTTTTGCTGCTATGAGGCTATAACCAAACCAAATTCCAATATTATCTTTTGTATCTAAGTCTGCGAGAACTGACTGCGCCAGCTCTTTAGCAAGAGTTATGTTCTCATTATAAAATTCTCCTATCTGCTCTAAAACTGATTTATTTAAATCAGTTATCTTCTCTGTGCTTACAAGATTTTTAGCATAGGAATTGTTGACTTCGCCAATTTTTAATGTGGAGAGAACTTTGAAAATATCTTCTGAAATTTCTGAATGATGATTATAAGATTTTATTGTTGGATATACAATTATTATTGTTAATAAGATTATTATGGTTGCTATTAATGCGTCTGTGCTGAAAAAAATTCCTTTTTTGTTTTTTATGGCTCCCATATGTAAAGATAAAATGTTTGCGGTTTATTTTTGTATGAAACAAATCGAGTTATTTTTACAAGATTCTTGGCTGATATTGATGCGGGATCTGTTCCTACCTTGCCAATTCCCCTTGTTTCTCCATCAGACAGGGAGATATTGTCTGTCAAAAAAAAGAAGTAATCAAATCTTGTGTTAAACAGGGTTTTTGTGAATTCATAATTTAAAATTGAAATGTTGTAAAATCTCTCAATTTTTGTTTCATTTATTTTATTATCTGATAAAATCCCCATAATAACCACGTTGCTTGAGTTCCAGTCTTTTGGAGTGCCCTCTGAAAGAAGATTATCTGCAATTATATTGCCATCATAAACAAGCGCATTTATATTCTCCGGAGCCTCACCAGGATAATTTTGAAGATATACAAATAAAGCAATAATTCCCATTGAAAAAATAATTGCTGCTATCATTAAATCAATACCCCATGTTTGCGCTTTTGAATTTTTATTAATTAAGATAAACTGTTCCATTTTCTTTGCGGATATAATTTTCTCCTTTGCTTATATTTCCAACAACAGGAATTACTGGAAGGGCTATTGCATTTTTGTTGTCTGAAGTTTTTACATAAACGCTCTCTTCTACTATCATTAGAGTATAATCTTGATTTGAAATTTTCTCCGGGAGCGTGAATTTTCTGAAATAGCCGTTGCTTGATTCATAGGCAAGATTAATTTCGTCTTGGACAGTGAGAGCAATTTCTTTTACAATAATGCCTTCGCGCGATTTGCTTGTGCTTGAGATATTTGACTGGATTGCAATAAAAAAGATGGTAAAGAAAAAGAGGATGAAAACAACTAAAGTAATAAATTCTATTGATGACTGGGATTTTTTTTTAAAAATATTTGTCATTTTTATACAGGATTTATTAATACTTTATCATCCTGGGCTGTTATCTCAATTTTTTTTACTCCTGAAGTGCTGCTTAATGTTCCGGATATTGGAACATTGCTTGAAAAAGAAACAATATTTACTCCCGAACTTGTTTGAATTGAAAATAAAAGGCTGTTCTCAACTATGCTTGCACTTAAAACCCCTTCTGGAAGATAAACTGTTATTGTTGTCTTTGACGGCTTTCCAGAATAAAAAACAGCTTCTGCACTTGAAGTTATTTTATTTGCGAAATTAGTCAATTGAGTTACTTTAATCTGGTCTTTTATTGTTCCGCTGTATAAAAATGCTATTGCTAAAATTGACAGCAAAATAAAAGTCACAAAACCAACAATAATAAGATATTCTATACTAACCTGTGATTTTTTCATCTTTCCCTCTTTTAATGATAAAATAGCAAACAGATTAATAAAACTATCTATCAAGTGAAGATAAAGAAATAGTTTTTATTAATCTGAATTTATTTTAAAATTCTGGCATCTTATTATACAACCCTTTTATTCTGGAATCTTCGAGAAGGGCTGGATGCTGTTCAAAGAATTCCCTATAAAACATTTTAGGCTTTATCGTGATTTAACTGGGAGAAAAAGAGAATATTTCTAAAAATTATTTTATAAACTTGCCTGAAAACAATAAGTTTATAAAATAATTAAGACATAATTTATTATGGCAAAAGAGGCGAAGCCTGTTTTTTTAAAGGTATTTTTAATTGTGGCAGTGATACTTGTCATAAATCTCGCTTTTTTGTTTTATTTTTACGGCGGATTAAGTGGAGGAATGACTGGGTTTTCAATCGGCGAAAGTTTTTCAAAAATTTATGCTGAAATGCCGCAGTATTCAAAAATTTTTATTGCTTTTGAGTGGACTATACTATTTTTTATTTTAATAGGTGCATTTATCCGGGACATTGGTGTTAAAAGAAATGAGGTTGCTGGAATAAATATAGGAGACATGACAGGAAAAACCGGCACAGACCTTGATAAGCTGTATAGCATACTTCAAAATAAAAATCAGGTAAGAATTTCAACAATATCAAAAGCGTTTAAAGTTAATAAGGAAATTGCAATGGGGTGGTGCAAGATACTTGAGTCTGGAAATCTTGCTGTTATAGATTATCCGGGCGTGGGCGAGCCTATTTTAAAGCTAAATGAAAAATAAACAAAAATATAGGCAAATAAATTTGCTAAATAAAAAATAAAATGTAAAAATGAGCTTAATAGAAGATTTGGAAATAAAAATGAAAAAAAAAGAGATTGAAGCTATGACTAAACCGCGTTCTGCAGGAAAAAAACCCAAGAAACATATTTTTAATAAGCCAAAGCCACATAAAAAAATCACAAAAAAAGAATATGTCAAGCATAATGTACATAAATTAAAAAATGATGAGATAAAAAAAATCAAAGAAAAAATTAAAATAATGCAGAAAAATTCTGGAGATAAAAAAAATATTCAAAAAAAACAAACTTTAAATGTAAAAACAAGCCCGGAGAAAATTTCGACTTCAGAAGCAAAATTTTCAGGATTCAAAAAAGATGATAAAAAGCTTGGCATTTTAGAAAAATACAATGTAGAACTTGACGGGACAAATGTAAGGGTTGAAATTGAAAAGAACAAGTCTGAAACATTTTACAATTTGCATGTCCCTGAAATAGGGGTTGCCACTGCATCCTTGCTTGGCGATATTAGAAATGAACTTGTTTCTGTTACAAGCATAAGCATGAAGGAAATTCTGGATCCAAATGCTTTTAGTGAGATTAAGAAAAGATTTATGGAAGAAGCCGACAAATTACTTAAGACAAGAATACCTACTATAAGCGAAGAAACAAAAAAGTTTTTTGTCGGCAAACTTATTCAGGATATGCTTGGGCTTGGTGTAATTGAATTCTTGATAAATGATATTAATTTGGAAGAGGTTGTCATCCCGACTTCAAAAGAGCCGATACGAGTTTATCACAAGAGATATGGGTGGCTGCCGACAAATCTGACAGTTGCTAAAGAAGATGAAATAGCAAATTACTCAAATATTGTTGCAAGAAGGGTTGGGAGGCAGATAACTGTCCTTACTCCTCTGCTTGACGCGCATCTTGTGACAGGAGACAGAGTAAATTCTATACTCTACCCAATAAGCACCAAGGGAAATACTATAACAATAAGAAAATTTGCCCGAGATCCATTTACAATTGTTGATTTGATTAATAATAAAACATGTGATTTGGAAACAGCCGCGCTTCTTTGGCTGGCTGTTGAGTATGAAATGAATGTGCTTATTTCAGGAGGAACTGCGTCTGGAAAGACATCTCTGCTAAATGCATGCATGCCCTTTATTCCCCCTAATCACAGAATAATCAGCGTGGAAGACACAAGAGAATTAATGCTTCCGGATTTTTTATACTGGACTCCGCTTGTAACAAGAATGCCAAATCCAGAAGGGAAAGGAGAAGTATCTATGCTTGATTTGCTTGTCAACTCATTAAGAATGAGGCCTGACAGGATTGTTCTTGGCGAGATGAGAAGGCAGAGGGAAGCAGAAGTTTTGTTTGAAGCAATGCATACTGGACATTCTGTATATGCTACTTTACATGCAGATAGTGCTGCTGAAACTGTCTCAAGATTGACAAATCCTCCCTTAAATGTTCCTCCAAATCTTCTGAGAGCAGTAAATCTTAATATAGTAATGTTTAGAGACAGAAGGAAAGGAATAAGAAGAATAACACAAATTGCAGAGTTTGAGACAAAGGGAGATGAAGTAAAGGCAAATATTTTGTATAGATGGATTGCTGATGAAGACAGGACTGTAAAGCATGCAGAAAGCTCAAGATTTTTTGAGGATATAAACAGGAATACCGGCATGTCACAGACAGAACTTAATAAAAACCTTGATAACAAAAAGAAAATTATATTGTGGATGGTTAAAAATAATATACGAGATTTAAATGATTTTGGAAAAGTTATGAAATTTTATTATACTGATAAAGAATCTTTAATGGAATCAATAAAGAAAAATGACATTAAAGGGATTCTTAACAGATAAAGATGATATTCAAAATCCCTTTTACATTTTCAAATATAGAAAAGTTGAAGAAGAGGTCTAAGTTCTTTGCAGGGAGAATTGGCTATAAAAAAAATTCTGGGCTGGCTGATAACCTTAAAAATTCAGGTGCAGAGTTGACAAGAGAAGAATATATTGGGATATCTGTTAGAAGCTCTATTATTATTTTTGTTTTTCTCTTCCTAATCTCAACTACCATATTATTTTTATTAAAACAAAGATTATTTCATTTGTACGGCTTGGGAATTGCCCTGCTGTTTGCGGGATTTGTATTTTTCAGCCAAATGAATTATCCAAAAATATATGTTTCAAGAAGGCAGAAAGATATTGAAAAAAATTTGATTCCGGCTCTTCAGGATATGGCTGTGCAGCTTAGTTCTGGAATTGCTTTGTTTGGGGTTCTGACTAATATTTCAGACGCAGATTATGGAGAACTTAGTGTGGAATTGAAGAAAGCTGTAAAAAGAATTAATTCAGGAGAACCAGAGACAGATGTTCTTGATGATTTAGCAAAAAGAAATCCTTCTGTATTTTTCAGGCGAACACTTTGGCAGATTAGCAACGGCATGAGGGCTGGAAGCGAAATATTACTTGTAATAAAAGACAGCATTCGGGCTTTGAATGAGGAGCAATTAATACAAGTCCAGAATTATGGAAACAAGCTTAATCCTTTAATAATGTTTTACATGCTTATTTCTGTAATAATTCCTGCTTTATCAATTACCTTCTTGACAATAATTTCCTCAATGGTTAATCTCCCTTCAACAATGACAATGCTGCTGTTTGTGGGATTATTTATTTTTGTTGTCTTAATTCAAATAATGTTTTTAGGATTAATTAAATCAAGGAGGCCAAGCTTATTATAATGACATCCTCCCCTGCCTAAAGGCAGGGGTTTCCTTCTCCAAGAAGGAAACATTGGCTTGGAAACAGGCCAAAGTCATACTACATCCCAGAAGATGTGGTTTCCAAGGAATACAAAATGAAAAAACAAAAAATTAGTGAAGTCAAAGAATTGAAGATAGTAAAAACAGAAACAAAATCCAGCAGGATTATGATGTTTGTTTTAATTTTTGCGCTTGTTGCGGGCATTATCTCATATATCATAAAAAGAGATTATATTATTTCTTTGGGATTTTTCTTTTTTATTATTATAATATTTCCTGTATACAGATACTTCAGCAAAAAACTTTCTGACAGCGGCAGAATTAGAAGAATTGAAGAAGTTTTTCCGGATTTTTTGCAGTTAATGTCAAGCAATTTAAGGGCGGGAATAACAATTGACAAGGCAATGTTGCTGAGTGCGAGGCCCGAATTTAGTCCGCTTGATGCTGAAATACAGAAAACAGGAAAGGACATTGTAACTGGAAAGGACATTGAAGTTGCACTGATTGATATGTCAAAAAGAATTAATTCAGAGAAAATACATAAAACAATTCTTTTGATTATCTCCGGAATTAAGGCGGGGGGAAATCTTGCGGTGCTGCTTGAAGAAACTGCTGTAAATATGCGAGAAAGAAATTTTGTTGAAAAAAGGGCAGCAAGCAATGTTCTTATGTATGCAATTTTTATTTTTGTTGCGGTTGCAATAGGCGCGCCTGCCCTGTTCTCGCTTTCAACAATTTTAGTCGGAGTTTTAACTAAATTGCTTTCGGGTTTGCCAACCATAAGTGCTTCGACTACAATAAACATGCCTTTTACACTATCAAAAATAAATATCTCTGTTGCGTTTATTGAGTATTTCTCAATAGTATTCATTATCGCGATAGACATTCTTGCATCATTAATACTTGGATTGGTTATGAAAGGAGAAGAAAAAGAGGGCTTGAAGTATACTATCCCTCTTATTATAGCAAGCATTGCTGTATTCTTTGTTATGAAAATACTTTTGGGCAATTTTATGGCGGGGATGTTTTGAGTTAAGTTTATAATATTATTATTCTGAATTATATAATGAATTACAAGGAAGAAACAAGAAATTCTTACAACAAAAATGCCAGAAAATTTTCAGAAAAATTTCTTGAACTTATGGACTTAAAGAAAAGGGGTGAGTTTCAAAGATTTATAAGCTTGATTCCTGGAAAAAAAATATTAGACTTGGGATGTGGCTCTGGAGACCATGCATATTTTTTCCAGCAAAAAGGATTGGATGTTATTGCTGTAGATATATCAGAAGAGATGATTAATTTGTGCAAGAAAAAAGGGATTAATGCTTTTATTATGGATATTGAAGATTTGAAGTTTGAAGATAATACTTTTGATGGAATATGGGCAGTTACTTCATTGTTGCATATTCCAAAATCAAAACTTCCTGCAGTTATTGACAAATTACACAAGATACTTAAGAAAAACGGCATACTTCATGTATGCGTAAAGGAAGGAATTGGAGAAAAGATAATAAAAGATGAAGATAAGAACACAAGAAGATTTTTTGCTTTCTGGCAGGAAGAAGAGATACTAAAATTATTCAGAGGCAATTTTGCAATTATAAGCTCTGAAAAAGCCGGGCTTGGAAAAACAATATTTTTGCAGTTTTTCTTTAAAAAACCGAATTAATTTAGTGATATAAAGCTTTTTATACTTAAACTTATTTTTATGATTATAAAAAATGGTGAAAAAAATCAAGAAAGCAAAGATAAAGAAACAAGATAAAATTTCTACAGGAATTGAAAATCTAGACAAAATTACTGAAGGAGGGTTTGAAAAAAATTCTGTAAATCTTGTTATTGGGAATTCTGGCTCTGGAAAAAGCATTTTTGCTGTTCAGTTTTTAGTTGAGGGAATAAAGAAGGGAGAAAAGTGCTTGTATGTAACATTTGAGGAAAAGAAAGAGGAATTTTACAGGAACATGCTTGATTTTGGCTGGAATCTTTCTGAAATGGAAAAAGAGGGAAAATTTGTTTTTCTTGAATATACTCCTGAAAAAGTCAAGACAATGCTTGAAGAGGGAGGAGGAATTATAGAGAGTGTAATCTTAAACAAAAAAATATCAAGAATAGTAATAGACAGCATAACCTCATTTGCTCTTTTATTTGAGCAGGAGCTTGACAAGAGAGAGGCTGCTTTGTCGCTTTTTGACATAATAAGAAAATGGAACTGCACTTCTCTTCTTACACTTGAGGAAGACCCTGTTAAAAGAGATGCAGGCTCTTCATCAAGCCTGGAATTTGAGTCTGACAGCATTTTATTGCTGTATTTTGTGAGATGCAAGGAAGAAAGAGAGAGGTTTATAGAAGTTTTGAAGATGAGGGGGACAAAACATTCAACAGAAGTTTTTCCGTTTGAAATTGGGAAAAATGGGATAATTGTAAGCCAGAAAAGCGATGCAGCACGATTTCTTAAGTGTGTTTCTAACTGAATTTTGCTATATTTAAGAATTTTTAAGAGAAGTATCAACCGAAACCTTTATAAATGGTTGTTACTAAAGAATAGTTACAAATAAGGAGTTAAAATGGCAGAAATAAACTGGGAAGAAGTATATGCCAGAGAGAAAGAAAAGCTGGAAAGAGATACACAATTAAGCCCTGATAGAAGAGAGGAATTAACTGCTTTGCTGGAAGAAAATTTGGGAAAGTATGTCAAAAAGAATAGGAGCAACTTAAAATGAAACAAAACTTAAAGACAATAATACTTTCGACTCTTTTCACACTAAATATGTGGGTTGGAGACCAGATTGTAGATGGAGCAGTAGAACTTGGAAGAAAAGTCACAGCTCCTGTTGTGGTTCCTGCTGCACAGGCTTATGTTAATTATGTGTGTCCTGTTGCAGTTGTTCCTGAATTAAACAAATATGATGAAAGATGAGCTTTAAAAAATTAGATGATATTGTGATGAAAGGAGTTAATGCAGGAGTTCATGCATGGAACTGGACAACTGGAAGGGGAAAAGCTGATTTATCTAACCTGCTTTTTGCAGGCGGAATGATTGCTTCAGATGCTGGATTAATCATTGCATCAAATTACCTCATTGCAGGGTTGCTTATTCCTCTTCAGGGGATAGCTATTCCTTCTTGTATTTTAACTAATAAAAAAGTAGAGAAATCTGAAATGAAAGCTTTAAATTCAGGGGCTTTGGATCCTGGAATAGAGAAAATTAAATACTTATGTAAATTTTTTGGGTATACTACAGGGATTATCTCAGTTGCAGCGACTGCTATAACCCAATTTAGTCCAGTTGACTTAGAAAAAAATCCAAATTCATATAATAAACAAATAGGCTCATTGATTACTGGCGCTGGGGGTTTAATGATGGGCTCTGCCTTCCAGGTTATGCGCTCAGATTATCTTCCGCCGAGAAAAAATGTTGTGAGAAGAGCTTATGAAAGAGCTTCTGAATATGCAAAAAAATTAAGTGAAGCTATTCAGCCACAGCCCCAAGCCCAGCCAGGGCTTGTTTCAGCTTTTTATGGGGGGAAAGAAGATGAGCTTATATGAGATGCTGACAAACAGAGAAGAAGACATTATAAAGAGAAAATTGAGAAGAGGAAAAAATTATGTGTGTCCTGTTGCCCAGATACCAAAAAATTATTAAACTTTTAAATAAATAAAATAAGGAGATAAAATGGATAGAAGATATCAAGCACAAACGAGAAGAACAGACAGAGCAATTGCAAGAGATGGAAGTTTTGATGCTCAAGCTGCAAGAACAAAAGCAAGCACACTTGCTGCTTTGGCAAGACATTCAACTCGAGCTCTAGTGCCAGTTAGAAAACCAGAAGACATGGCTTTAGTGCAGGCAGGAGAGCATACATCAAGAGTTTATGCCGAAGCAAGAGCCAGTTTATATGATAATTAAATTTTTATAACTAATTTTTAATATGAGAACATCAAGCAAAATAGCTTTAGGAAGTTTAGCTGTGATAACAGGAATTTTATTTGTTGATATATTTACTTCAAGAACAGGAGAACAAATATATGTTGAGCATTCCAGCGAGCAGGGCGGGCTTGAGCATATAAAATTTATAGGATGGAGTGAAGAAAAAACTTCTGGAAGTCTTGGAGAACTTGTAAATCAAGGAAGAATTCAGGAAGGAGATGCTGTTTATTTTAATGAAAATGAATATGCATTATTTTCTGGCGGGAAATATGTTGCAGAAGTTTATGACAAAAAAACAAGAAAAGTTACTCAGATTGCTGTGCCATATGAAACAATAGAAGGATTTAATGTGGAAATGATAAAAAGGCCGATAAGAAACAAGGATTTTCGCGGAGATTAAAAATATTTTTCTGTTATTAATGTTACAATAAAAATTATATTTTATTGTTAAATATAGATTAAGGTAATTAACATTAACTCTAATAATTATAATAAATTAGTTTATAAGAACTAGTTACAGATAATTGTGTATAAGTTAAAGATATTCTGATTTTCTTAAATTAATTTTTCAGAATAAACTTGTCTACCTGATTTTTTGCTTTTTCTCGTGCTTTCTGGTGTTCTTGCAGGAATTTATTTATCTTGTTGATTAAAATCTGTTTTAATTCTCCTGTAAGCAATTTTCCGGATTTATAGTCTTTCTCTATTTTTTCTAATTTCCTGTCATCTGGTTCAAAAAACATTTTAAGATACTGGAAAGAAACATCAATGCCGGGATTTCCGCCTTTTTTTCTATGCTCTTTTATAGTTGCCTGCCCGCCTGAAAATGCATATTTATTTATTTTTCTTGAGACTTGTTCTGGAGAATCTGTTGTATATATGGCATTTTCTTCTGCAGATGAAGCAGCCATTTTCCCTCCTATGCCAGTTAATGGAGGAAGAAATACATTATGAAGAATAGCAGGCTTGTAGTACCCTAGTTTTGGCATGACATCCCGTGATATTCTAAAATGGGGATCTTGGTCTATTCCAAGAGGAATTAAGCATGGAATATTTTTTCCTTTCAGAACAGAAGGAAGAAAAGCAGGAACCGCCTGCATACTTGTGTAGAAAATGCTTCCTATATTTTGACTTTCTGTAAATCCAAAGGACGATTTTACCATTGAAAATGTTATTTTTTTTGCAACTTTACATGCCTCTTTATACATTAGTCCAGCATGCTTTGTGTCAATAATAAAATGTGTTTTCTCTGGCTTGAAGCCAAGCGCAATAATATCAAGCATGTCTTCATAAGTTGCTTCTGCAGTGTCTTTTAAAGTTACATCTTGTTTATATAGAAATTTTTCTTCATCTGGAAACTGAAACCACATTTCTGCATCAAATTTATCCTGAAGCCATTTGCATAAAATCCATGGAATAAGATGCCCAAGATGAACCTTGCTTTTTTTTGATGATGCTCTTCCTGTGTAAAGGAAAAACTTGTTGCCTTTTTCATACTCATCAAGAAGCCAATTCATATCTCTGTGGGCAAAAAAAACTCCTCTTCTTAAAAATAAATGCAAATCTCCTGTGTGCTTCTTAATTCTATTGAGGAGTTTTTCATCTATATGTGAAACTCCAAATTCCTTGATAAGCTTGGAATAATCAACTTCGCCTTCAACTTCATAAGGAGTTACTTTGAACTCTTTCTCTTTTTTCATGTTAGAAAGAGTTTAAAGATATTTATAAATCTTAACAAGGGGATTATTAATTTTGGGGTTTATATCTCTTTTTTATTCAACTGTCTAGTCCGCTATTAAGACGCTCTCGATGATTTAATTTATTCATTCTTTATATAATTTTTGTTTATTTTCTCTGTTTCTCAAGGAAAGCTTGATAAGGAGTTCTAAGCTTTCCATTAGTCAAGCT
>Ga0194125_10007796_pt1 | contig 15306 bp, 10 predicted proteins | sample TA2KigC250mmetaG_FD_148626 | JGI IMG/M metagenome (GOLD analysis project Ga0194125, IMG submission 148626) | Freshwater microbial communities from Lake Tanganyika, Tanzania - TA2015034 Kigoma Deep Cast 250m | ecosystem: Environmental > Aquatic > Freshwater > Lake | place: Tanzania: Lake... | reverse complement strand
TCATTCTCGCCGACGAAATCAACCGGGCGCCCGCCAAGGTGCAGAGCGCCCTGCTCGAAGCGATGCAGGAGCGGCAGGTCTCCATTGGCGAAGAGACGTTCCCCATGCCCAACCCCTTTCTGGTCCTCGCCACGCAAAACCCGATCGAGCAGGAGGGGACGTATCCGCTGCCCGAGGCCCAGCTCGACCGCTTCATGCTCAAGGTCAAGATCGACTATCCGGCCAAGGAACAGGAGCGGCAGATCCTTGACCGCATGGCCATGACCGATAAGAAGTTCGATATCAGGCCGGTGATCAAGCCGAGCGACATCGCCGAGGTCCGGGCGGTCGTCGATGAGATCTACATCGACGAGAAGGTCAAGGACTATATCGTCAACATCGTCTGCGCCACGCGGGACCCGCAGAAGTACAAGCTGGACCTGGCGAATTTCATCAGCTATGGGGCCTCGCCCCGCGCGACGATCTACCTGGCGGTGGCGGCCAAGGCCCACGCGTTCCTCCAGCAGCGGGGCTACGTCACGCCGCAGGATGTCAAAAGCGTCGGTCTCGATGTCCTGCGGCACCGCGTGATCGTCAGCTACGAGGCCGAGGCCGAGGACAAAACCAGCGAGGATATCATCAAGACGATCTTCGACAATATCGAAGTGCCGTAAGAAGGTAGGGTGGGGCTTGCCCCACCGCTTCCTCTGCTTTTCGCCGGAGAGAACCAAGGATAGAGAGATGGTGGGGCAAGCCCCACCCTACGTATGATCCCAGCCGACCTGATCAAACGCATACGGGAGATTCAGATCTACACGTCGCGGGCCGTGAACGCCAGCTTCGCGGGCCAGTATGAGAGCGTGTTCAAGGGCCGGGGGATGCAGTTCGACGAGGTCCGCGAGTACCTGCCCGGCGACGACATCCGGGCCATCGACTGGAACGTCACCGCCCGCACGGGCAAGCCCTTCATCAAGCGGTTCGTCGAAGAGCGGGAGTTGACGGTGCTCTTTGCGGTGGACCTCAGCGCCTCGGGCGAGTTCGGGACCGTCCGCAAGCTCAAGAACGAGCTGGCGGCGGAGTTCTGTGCCGTTCTGGCCTTCGCGGCGGCCAAGAACAACGACAAGGTGGGCCTCTTGATCTTCACGGACCGCATCGAGCTGTTCATCCCGCCCAAGAAGGGCAGCCGGCACGTCCTGCGCCTGATCCGCGAATTGCTGGCGTTCAAGATGCCCAAGCGCCGGACCGACATCCCATTGGCGCTGGACTACGTCGCGAAGGTGATGCGAAAACGGGCCACGGTGTTCGTGGTTTCCGATTTTCTCGAAACCGGTTTCAAGAAGCCGCTGAGCCTGCTGAACAAGCGGCACGATGTCATCGCGGTGCCGGTCCGCGACCGGGTGGAGATCGCCATGCCTTCGGTGGGTCTGATCGAGGTGCAGGACGCCGAGACGGGCCAGATCATGCTCGTCGATACTTCGAGCCGCCGGTTCCGCAGTCAGTACGGCGACCACAGCTCACGGCGGTTCAACGAGCTGAAAAGCACGTTCCGGTCGAGCAACGTGGACTTCATCCCGCTCGCGACCGACAAGCCGTACATGAACGATTTGATTCAGTTCTTCCACATGCGCCATCGGCGGCGTTGATGCGAGTAGGTGAATTGGTAGGGTGGGCTGTGCCCACCGATTGCAGGGAACAGGGGTAACCGATAGCGGGCAGCGGTAGGGTGGGGCTTGCCCCACCGGTTCCTCCGCCCGGTGCCGGAGAGAGCAAGAGGTAAGAAGATGGTGGGGCAAGCCCCACCCTACGAAGACCGGCGTGAAACAGGTGAGGGCATAGACGACCATGACGGAAAAGCTGGATTTCTCATTGCCGCAGAAGAAGCCGCGCGGCGCGGGTGTCAATACGCTGATCGTATTGCTGCTGGTGGTTCTCGTGGTCCTTGCGGCGGCCAACTTGGTGGTGGCGCCGTCGGGAAGGTCGCCCGTAACGGTGGTCGGCATCGGCCTGTCGGCGGAACAGACCAGAGAGCTGGCTTCGAAGCTGGCGCAGCGGAGCCTGTACCCACAGGCGGCGGCCGCCTGGCAGGATTATCTGGCGGCGGCCAGGCTGACGGGTCCCGAACAGGCCAAGACCCACTTCCAGATCGGCACGCTGCTGGAGAAGGCCGGGCGGTACGCCGAGGCCATCGAGCACTACTACCGCAGCGAGATGACCGCCGCGGTCAAAGAGCTTGAGCCCGACATCAACGCCCGGGTCAAGGAATGTTTCGAGAAGCTGGGCAAGTTCTCCGCCCTGCGCTATGAGGTGATGGACCGCACCAGTCTCAAGGCGTCGCCGCCGGCCGGCGGCAAGATCGTCGCCCAGATCGGGGCCGAGAAGATCACCGAGGCCCAACTGGACGCGCGGATCGAGGAGAGCATCGAGGACCAACTGGCGCCCATGCGGGCGTTTATGACGCCGGAGCAGATCAGCGAGCAAAAGAAGCGGGCCCTGGAGCAGGCCCGCAGTCCCAAGGCCAGGCAGGAGTTCTTGCAGGGCTGGCTGGCGCAGGAGATCCTCTATCGTCAGGCGTTGCAGGACCAGCTCAGCGACAAGCCCGAAGTGCAGCGGGTGGTGCACGAGCTGACGCGGCAGGCCCTGAGCCAGCAGTTGATGAACGAGCAGCTCGCCGCGAAGATCCACGTCACCGACAGCGACCTGCAAACGTACTACGCCGCCCACAAGGACCAGTACGTCGAGCCCCAGCGGGCCAGGATCAGCCATATCCTCGTGGGCGACCAGGGGCAGGCCAACGATCTGCTCAAACGTCTCCAGGAAGACGCGGACTTCGCCGCCCTGGCGCAGGAGTTCTCTCTGGATGGCGCCACAAAGAACACCGGCGGCCGCGTGGCCGAGGAGGTGCTGCCGGGCGCGTATGTGCCGGGGATCGGCGACGGCGACGAGATCAACGCGAGCATCTTCGCGGCCCAGGCTCCCGCCGTGCTGGAGAAAGCTTTCCAGACGGACAAGGGCTGGGAGATCGTCAAGGTCGAGGAGAAGTATGCCCAACGGCAGAAGGGCTTCGACGAGGTCCGCCAGCAGGTGACGATGCAACTGCTCCGCCAGAAACGCGAAGAGGTCCAACGCCAGTACCTCCAGGAGATGATGGATAGGCACCAGGTTATCGTCCACACCTCCGCGTTTGCGCCGGCCCCGCAAGATACGTCCCAGGAGACGCCGTCGAAGCCATGATCGTGCCAGCGTTCAAGACATGGTTCACTGCTTATGGCGACGCCGGCAGGCGTCTCGCCGTGGCATGGGCATCTTGCCCATGGGTCGCAGGACCATCCTGGTCCTGCCTCCACGGGCGGGACGCCCATGCTACGATGCCCTTGCGGGCACACTACAAGCGCGCGGCCTTCCTCGTTGGTGTGAGTCTGCTGGCGGTGATTGCCGGGTGTGGGAAAGGGCCCAAGGGGACGGCCGGCAAGACCGCGTTCGAGGTGGAGAAGGTCTACGAGCGGGGACCGGCGACGGTCCGGGTTCGGCTCGACAAGACCAAGATGACCATCGCCGATACCGTGCTCCTGCAGTTCGAGGCCACCTTGCAGCCGGACTATGCGATCCAGATGCCCCGGGTGGACAAGGTGCTGGAGAACTTCGGGATCGTCGATTGGAACAACCTCGGCAAGAAACTGGACGACAAGAACAACGAAGTAACGACCTATCAGTACCGGCTGGAGCCGTTCCTGTCGGGCCAGTACGAGATCCCGGCCTTCACGTTCCAGTTCCATAACGTGAGCGATCCCAACACGAGGCACGAGCTGACCAGCGAGCCCATCGCGGTCGAAGTCACGTCCCTGCTGGGGGACCAGCGGGCCAATCTCGTGATCGAGGACATCGAGGACGTGGTGGAAATGCCCAAGGCGGCATCGCGCTGGTGGCTTTGGGCGTTGCTTCCCCTGGGAATCGCGGCGGTGCCCGCCGTGTGGCTTCTCCGGCGCAGTCGGCGCGCGCGGCAACTGGTGCGGATCTTCCAGCCGGCCCACGAGGTCGCCTACGCCCGGTTGCGGGCCTTAGTCGCCGAGAACCTCGTGGAACAGGGCCGGATCAAGGAGTTCTACGAGCGGATCAGCGGCATCCTGCGGCACTACATCGAGGACCGGTTCGACCTGCGCGCCCCCGAACGCACGACCGAGGAATTCCTGGCGGAACTGCGGTTCACGGAGGAGGAGAAAAGGGGACATTCTACTTTTTCCACTGGCCCGCGCTCGGTAGGGTCGCCCGAGGGGGAAAAAGTAGAATGTCCCCTTTTCTCCCACAAGCAGGTGCTTGAGGAGTTCCTGACCCATTGCGATCTCGTCAAATTCGCCAAACACGATCCGACCACGGAGCAACTTCAGCGGACGTTCGATCTCGTGAAGGACTTCATCGAGAGGACCAAGTCCGAGCAGCGCCAGGTGGATGTCACCGGGAGGATCGGGGCAGGGCATGAGGGACGGGAGACCCTCGATCCGCGCCCCTCCGGCCTCGTCCCCCATGAAGCGGAGGGGGCATAGATGGAGTGGTATTCCCCTTGGGCGTTATTGCTGTTGCTGGTACTCCCTCTCCTGGGGTACTTCATGCTGCGCGGTAGGCGCCGCGCGACGGTGAAGTTCCCCAGCCTGGTGGACCTGCGCCAGTGCCCGGTCTCCTGGCGGCTGCGCCTGTGGCCGGTGCTGGCCGTTCTACGGCTGCTGTGCCTGGCCTTCTTGATCGTAGCGTTGGCCCGGCCGCGCAAGGGGATGGTCCTGTCGGAAATCTCGACCGAAGGCATTGCCATCGAGGCCGTGGTGGACCGCTCGGGCAGCATGCAGGCGGAGATGGACTACTACGGCGAGAAGCTGGACCGGCTGGAGGTCGTCAAACGGGTTCTGAGGGATTTCATCGAAGGCGATAAGAAAGGTCTCGGCGGCCGGACCGGCGACATGATCGGCCTGGTAACGTTCGCGCGCTACGCCGATACCGTCTGCCCGCTGGTTCTGAGTCATGGCGTGTTGACGGAGTTCCTCAAGCAGACGCAGATCGTCACTATCCGCCAGGAGGACGGCACCGCGATCGGGGATGCCCTTGCCTTGGGAGCCGCGCGACTCAAGAAGGCGGAAGAAGAGCTGCAACGCCGCAACGTGCAGTTGGGGTACGGAGGTCAGGGGCAGGCGACGGAGGGCAACACCCCCAGCTTCACGATCAAGAACAAGGTCATGCTGCTGCTGACGGATGGCCGCAACAACACGGGTCGATACCGTCCCCTCGACGCGGCGGAACTGGCGGCCAAGTGGGGCATCCGGATTTATACCATCGGGATCGGTTCCGCCCAGGCGTACCGGACCGTGCAGACCCCGCTCGGGACCTTCCGCATGCCGACGGAGGATGAGCTGGACGAGGGCCTGCTCAAGGCCCTCGCGGAAAAAACCGGCGGTTTCTACAGCCGGGCCGACGACGCGGACTCCCTGCGCAAGATCGTGAAGAGGATTGACGAGCTGGAGAAGACCGAGGTCAAGTCCGTCCAGTATATGCAGTACTCGGAACGTTTCGGCCTCTGGACGCTGTTGGCACTGGTGCTGCTCGGCCTGGAAATGCTGGCCAGTTGTACGGTCTTCCGGAAGATACCATGAATCTGGGCAATGACAACGCGTTGTGGCTGCTGTTTCTGGTGCCGCTGGTGCTGGTGCCGGCGTACGTCTGGTGCTTCTGGCGCAAGACGCGGACGCTGCGTCTCCTGGCCAGCAGCGAAATGCTCGCGAAGATCAACAATACGGTGAGCCTGCGCAAGCAGGTGTTCAAGGCCGTGCTTCTGGTGCTGGGCTTCATCTGCATCGTCGTGGCCTTGACCGAGCCGAAATGGAACCCGCAGCCCCAGCAGATCCGCCGCAAGGGCCGGGATGTCGTGATTCTCCTGGATACCTCGCGCTCCATGCTCGCCGAGGACCTCAAGCCGAACCGCCTGGAGCGCTCGAAGATCGCCATCCTGGACCTGCTGGAGGTGCTGGCCGGCGACCGCATCGCCATCGTCACCTTTGCCGGCAATGCCACGGTGAAATGCCCCTTGACACAGGACTACGCGTTTGTTCGGATGGCGTTGGCGGACATCTCGACCGAGAGCAGCAGCCGGGGCGGCACGCTGATCGGCGACGCGATCCGCAAAGCGACCGAAGAGGTCTTCGACAAGCAGAGCCGCGAGTACAAGGACCTGATCCTCATCACGGACGGCGAGGATCACGACAGCTTCCCGGTCCAGGCGGCCCAGAAGACGGCTCAAGAAGGCGTCCGGATCATCGCCATCGGCTTGGGCGACGACGCGACCGGCTCGCGCATCCCGATCACCGGGCCGGACGGGCAGATGACCTTCCTGAAGTACCAGGGCCAGGAGGTCTGGACGAAGCTCGACAGCGACGCGCTGCGCGAGATCGCGTACGCCACCGAAGGCGGCCGGTACCTGTCGGTGGCGCCCGGCACGACGATGGACCTGGGCCGGATCTATCTGGACCTGATCGCCTCGGCCGAAGGACGGGAGCTCGAGTCGATGACGATGATGAAGTACGATGAGAAGTTCCAAATCTTCATCGGCCTGGCGGTGGTCCTGCTGATGAGTGAGGTGTTGATCCGTGAGCGCAAGCGAATGGCATAGTCACATAAGAGAAGGTAAGAAGGTAGGAAGGAAAGAAGATCGGCGCGATCTGCCTTCTCGCCGTCCTACGTTCTTACCCTCTTACCTTCCTACCTTCGTCTTCGTCACGCTGGTCTTCCTGCTCGGTCCGCGCCTCGCGCTCGCCGCGGCCGGTTCCGCGCGGGAGACGCTCCGGCAGGGCAATCGGCTCTATGGCGACGGCCAATTCACCGAGGCGATCCGCCGGTATGACGAGGTTCTGGTCGAGCAGCCGCGGACGCCGGAACCGAAGTTCAACAAGGCCAACAGCTTCTACCGGCTCGACGACCTCGGCGAGGCGATGGACCTGTACCGCCAGGTCGCCGTCGAGAGCAAGGATATGGCGCTGGTCGCCAAGGCCAAGTACAACCTCGGCAACTGCTTCTTCCAGCGGGGGACCAGGCAGCGGGACTCCAACCTGCAAAAGGCCCTCGAAGATATGGAGACCAGCATCACCCATTGGCGACAGGTGCTGGACCTCGAGCCCCGGAACCCCAAGGCGGCGAAGAACATCGAGGTGGCCCGGCTGACGATCAAGGATCTCCTCGATCAGATGAAGAAGCAGCAGGAGCAACAGGATCCGAACCAACCGAATCCATCGCAGCAACCGCAGCCACAGGATCAGGGGCAGCAACAGCCGCAGGCGCAGCAGGATCCGAACCAGCCGCAGGACCCCAATCAGCCGCAACCGGCCGAGTCCCCGTCCGATCCCAATGAGCCGCAGCCTCAGCCCCAGCCCGAGGAAGGACAGCAGGAGCAACCGCAGCAGATGCAGACCCAGCCGGATGCCAAGGCCCAGGAGATCATCGACACCGAGCAGCGGCAGAAGAAAGAACGCGAGATGCTGCGGCAGCGGGGTCCGTATCGCCCCGTCGAGAAGGATTGGTAGATGGAAAAGGCAAAAGGAAAAAGAGAAAAGGGAAAAGGCAAGGGCAGGAACACGGCATCGCGCCGCCGGTATCTTCTTTTTGCCTTCTTCCTTTTTACTTTTTCCTTGCTTCCGCAGGCCAGTCCGGCGGCGGTTCGGGTCTACGCCAAGGTGGAGAGCGAGACGGCGATCTACCCGGGTGACACGCTCATCTATTCCGTCGTCGTGGAAGGCGGCGGCAAGCCGAGCAAGATCGATATTTCGCCCCTGGCTCCGTTCAATCCCCGCAAGGCAGACAGTGTTTCCGCCACGCAGATCGTGAATGGCCGGACCACCATCAGCTATGCGGAGAACTTTGCGCTCACCGCCGGCCCGGCGGGCACGATGCGCCTGCCGGGCGTGACGGTCGTCGCCGACCGCCAGACCTACACGACGAATCCCGTCGAGGTGACGGTCTCGCAGCCGGGAACGACCGACCGGATGGTGCTGGAGTTCTCCGTCTCGGAGGCACAATGCTACGTCGGCCAGCCCCTGCTCATGACGATCCGATGGATCATCACGGCGCGGGTGCAGCAGCCGTCGTTTGACGTACCGGTGTTCAAGTCGGACGATTTCCATATCGAGGACGTCCAGGAGCCGGGGAATACCCTGCCCCGGGAGCAGACGACTATTCACGGGGTCCCGATCACCGTGACCGAGTCGCGCCAGCTCATCCGAGGCGTGGAGGGCGCGATCCTGTCATTCCACAAGGTCCTGATCCCCACGCGTGCCGGCCGGATCACGCTCGACCCGATCACGGTCGCCGCGAATCTGGCGGTCGGGCGCGAGCGGACGGGGAGCTTCTTCGATCCGTACCGGTTCCGGTTCGAGCGGGCTTCCGTTCAGTCCAAACCCGTCGAATTGAATGTGCGGCCGCTGCCGGAGGCGGGCAAGCCGCCCCAGTTCTACGGTCTGGTCGGGCCCTACACGATTTCGGCCTCGGCCGCTCCGACCCAGGTCAACGTGGGCGACCCGATCACTCTGACGATCCGGGTCGGCGGCAATCCGTTCCTCAAACCCGTCCAGTGGCCGGCCCTGGAGCAGGTGCCGGAACTGGCCGCCGGCTTCAAGATCCCCGCCGAGAAGGCCTCGCCGGTCCTGGAAGGAGGCTGCAAGGTCTTCACGCAAACCCTGCGTGCCAACCGCGATACCGTCACGCAGATTCCCGCGATCCCGCTGGCGTATTTCGATCCCGCGAAGGGCGCCTATGTTGTGGCCCGGACGGAGCCGATCCCGCTCCAGGTGGCGCCGACCAAGGTGCTGACCAACGTCGATGTGGAAGGGACGGCGGCGGCGGTGCCCGTCAGCCGCGACGTGGAGGCGATTCGCAAGGGCCTCTCGGCGAACTACTATGGCCCCGAGGTGCTGGAGCACCAGACCCTCTCGGTCCTGGCGATTCTCACGCGTCCCATCCAGGTGGCGCTGTGGTCGATCCCGCTGGCGGGCCTGGTTGTCAGTGCGGCGGTGAGGCTGGCGGGCCGGACGAGCCCCGAAACGCTCGCCCGCAAGCGCCGGCGCCGCGCGGCCGCCGTGGCCTTGGCACAACTGAAGAAGCTGGAAGTCCTTTGTTCCCGGTCGGCCGTTCCCAGTCAACAGTCCGCTTCCCACGAACTGCTGCTTTCGGCCCTGAAGAACTACGTCGGCGACCGGTTCGACAAGGTGGCTGGGTCCTTGACGGCGGATGATTGCGGCCGAGCCCTCGCCGAGGCCACCGGCGATGCGGTCACTGCCGGCCGCTGCAAGGAATTGATCGACGCCTGCGAAGCCGCGCGCTACGCCCCGCTCCAGGCAGGCATCGGGCCGGACCAGGTCCGGGAGGCGATCGGATTGATTCAGGCCGTGGAGAAGCAAGGACGCACAGGACGCAGGACGGAGGACAGAGGACAGAAGACAGAGGACGGTGGACGGAAGCCTTCGCGGTCGTCCGTCTTGCGTCGTTCGACTTCCGGTCTCCCGTTTCTGCTTCTGTGCCTTTTGCCCGTACCCGCCGCACCGGCTGCGCCGGCGCTCCCGCGGGAGCAGCTCCATGTCCTGCTCCAGGAGGCCAACGCCGCGTTTCATGGGGCCAATGCCGCCGCCGGCCCGGAGGCGGGCCGGCCGCTCTATGACAAGGCGATCCTGCTCTATGAGAAGCTCCTCGAGCAGGGCGGCATCCAGAACGCCAAGCTCTACTACAATCTCGCCAACGCGTACCTCCTGCGCGGCCTGGGGGACGGAGCCCGTGGCTCGTCGCCCGTGACCCGTGGCCCGGACCACGAGTCACGAGTCACGGAGCACGATCTGGGCCTGGCGATCCTGAACTATCGCCGGGCGGCCCGGCTCGATCGCTCCGACGTCAACATCCAGAAGAACCTCGCCTTTGCCCGCAGCCGGCGCGTGGACCGGATCGAGGTGCCCGCCGAGCGGCGTGTCCTCGAGACGCTGTTCTTCTGGCATTATGACTTCTCTCTCCCCACGAGACTCGTCCTGGCCTGTGTGTCCTTCGCGGCTCTTTGTCTGGTCTTGACGTGGACCATCTGGCGGGGCCGCGGGTCCGTCACCTCCCTGGCGGCCGTCCTCTGCGCCGTGCTCTGGCTCGGTCTGCTGACCTCGGTTCTCGCGGAGACCAAACGCCGGGCGGATACGCGCGAAGGTGTCATCACGGTGAGCCAGGTGGTGGCCCGCCAGGGCGACGGTCCCAACTACCCGCCCAGTTTCAAAGATCCCCTCCATGCCGGCACGGAATTCGAGTTGCTCGAGCACCGTCCCGGCTGGCTGCACATCCGCTTGTCCGATGGCGCCGAGGCCTGGATCCCCGACACCGCCGCCGGACTCGTCTGAGAACAACAACCGAGGGAGAGACAAGCGCCGGAGCGAAGCAGGGACGCAGAGGACAGAAGATAGAGGACCGCACCGTCCTCCGACCTCTGTCTTCCGTCTTCGGTCCTCCGTCTTCCAGTCTCCTGGTGCTGCGCTGGGGGCAATTCTCGGACGGGGCGCGCGGGCCGCTGCCGACCGCGGTTGCGCCTGCGGTTCCCGGGGCGCGGGGCCTCATGTCCATTCCGTCCATCCCGAGGTTGGAAGGCGAAAAAATCGCCAAAAGTTTCTGGAGACGCACCGTCGGCGGGCCGATGGAAGGGGGAAGGTCGAAAGGCACAAGGAGAAACACCCACGTCAGCCGCCGCGGGCGGTCTGTGACTCGGGACGTGTCTCCGCAGCGATCTCGACAGTTTCTGCACTGGGGGGCAGTATGGGCAAGTCATTGATGATTGTGGACGATTCGGCGACGATGCGCAAGATCATCATGCGGACCGTGCGGATGTCGGGCCTGGAGTTCGAGCGGACCGAAGAGGCGGGCAGCGGGACCGAGGCCCTGGAGAAACTCCAAGCCGGCTCCGTCGATGTGGTGCTCTGTGACATCAACATGCCGGAGATGAACGGGACCGAGCTTGTCAAACAGGCGCGCCAGTTGCCGAGCTGCACCGGGACGAAGATCATCATGGTCTCCACGGAGAGCGCCCAGGAGTTGATCGACCGGGTACTCTCCGATGGGGCGGACGGCTACATCACCAAGCCGTTCACACCCGAGAAGTTCCAGGAGAAACTGACGCCGTTGCTGAATTGAAGGTTGGAATGATGGAATAATGGGGAAAAGGGGCGCCTCTCGCCACCCCATGGTCCAGTATTCCAACACTCCAATATTCCAGTATTTCGCGATTTCGATGGAGGATGCACGATGGTGACTACGGTGTCTCTCAAGGACGTGCTGCTCGAGAGCGTCAAAGAGGTCTTCGAGACGATGGTGTTTATGGCGTTGGAGGAGGCGGGTCAGGCGGCCCTGTGCTCAGACGAGCCGGCCCTGCTGGGAACGATCACGTTCAAGGGACGCCTGGAAGGATGCCTGGGGCTCTGCTGCGGGCAGACCTGTGCCCGTGCCATCGCCACCAGCATGTTGGGGATGGGCCCGGACGACGACCTGGACCCGGCGGACGTCTGCGACGCGATCGGGGAGATTGCCAACATGGTGCTGGGGGCCGTCAAGTCGCGCGTCCAGAACGAGGTGGGCAGCATGGAAGTGTCGATCCCGTCCGTGGTGGAGGGCCGCGAGCTGCGAACGACGCTGGGAGAAGACTCCCATCAGGTGGCGATCCGGGTGAGCATCGAGGACGAGTACTTTGCGAGCTTGTCCCTGTTGTACCGAGAGGCTCGGCCGTAAAAAGATCCAAGACGGCCGATCTGAAACACGTTCCGAACGTCAGATCCTGATGACTTGCCTATGGCTACGGTAGCAACGGATATCACCACCTGTGTCGCCGGATGGTCCGACGGGGGGTTCGAGGCGTTCTGCGACGACATTGCCGGCATGTTCGGGGTGGACATGCAATGTGAGCGACGGCAGGCCGCCGTGGCCCCGATTCGCAGCCTGCGCGAGCGCTTCAAGAAGCTGACCGCGGTGCATGTCGTCCGGGCCGAGGGCACGCTGGAGGGGACCTTCCATCTGCTCCTGGACCAGGCCGGATTGTTCATTCTGGGCGGCGTGATTGTCATGCTGCCCGAGCCGAGAATCCTGGAAGGCATCAAACAGGGCTCGCTGCGGGACGCCGAGAGTCTGCAGGATGCCGCACGCGAAGCGGGCAACCTGCTCGTGGGATCGTGGGATCGGGTCTTCCGCCAGGACTGCCAAGGGCATAAGCACTTCCTCAAGACCGACACGTTCATCGGCAAGCCATGGGACAATTCGGGCTTGGCCGATCTGCAAACCGACGAGGAGGCGCTGATCGTCACGTACGAGATGACGATCGAGCCCTATCCGAGCTTCACCTGCGCCGCCGTGTTCCCCAAGGCGGTTTTCGCCGGGCGGGGCGACCGGGAGACAGTCTTTGCCGCCCAGCCGGGTCCTGCCGCAGGATCGCCGGAGTCGCCCGGCGGTGGCGCAAAGCGTCCTGTCGTGCGCGAGTCTGCGCCAGAGGCACCGTGCACTGCGCAGGAGGAGACCCGCCGCCTCGTCGAAGAGCGGTCCCCGTCCATCCCTGCCCCGTCCATCCCCGCTTCGGATTCGATGTTCCTGGACCCCGCGTATGTGCTCGCGCAGCCCCGATCCGAACCGCCGGAAGGCGCGGGGCGCAAACCCGCGACCGACGACCGAGCCGCGCCCTTGCCTGCGGCAGCTCCTGCTGCCGGGCTGACCGAGCTGCTGGCGACCCCGGCCGCTCAGATCATGCAGAAGGAAGTGGTCTGGGCGGACCCCGAGGACACGGTACAGGACGTGATTGCCCGGATGCAGCAGCACAATATCGGCTACGTACTGGTCGGGCGCGACGGCAAGCTGGAAGGGCTCGTATCCAGCTCGAACATCCTGGGGGCCGTGAGCGTCTACCTGCGCCCCATGTTCGCCAAGTGGCGGCGTCCGGAGGATGATGCGACGCTCGGCGTGAAGGTGAAATGGATCATGAGCCGGCCGGTGCGGACGGTTCGCCCCGAGGCGACGGTGGCCATGTTGATCGAGAGCATGCGCCGTTGCGGCGGGCGGTGTCTGCCGGTGGCGGCGACGGACGGGACGGTGTGCGGCCTCGTCACGGTATTCGATATTCTGCTGCGCCTTCTGGCGGCCGACAAGAGTTTCGCCTGGCAGGGTCAGCCACCACAAGCGCCGGCACTGCTGCTTTGAGCGCGGGGCGCCGTGAGGGCCCGAAAGGCACGGAAGAAAGGTATGGAGAACGACAACAAGCTAACGGAACTCGTGGAACAGGCGGCCTGCTGTTTCAATATGCTGACCCCGACGGATGCGTCGGAGGTGCAGGCTCTCCAGGCGGTTCTCCAGCAGATCGGTGCGGTGGTGGCCGGCCTGGAGCGGGCTCCGGTGGACCTGCGCGAGCACGTGCAAGGAACGGCGGCGGACACGACCCGGTTGCTGGAGCGCATCTTGCGGCAGGAAGTGGCGGACACGGCCCAAGCCCTGGCGACGGTTTCCCAGGTAATCTGCACGCTGCAGGATCTGGTCGGCCGAGGTGTGATGTCGCCCGGCGGTGACGGCCCGGCGCCGTCGGAACTTCCGGTGGTACCGTCGGCCTCCACCGAGGTTGGCGCCGAGCCCAAAATGCTGGTGATCTCGGAAGAAGATGCGCCTCTGGTTCTGGATTTCATCACCGAATCCGGCGAGCATGTCGAGACCGCCGAGTCGGCGCTGCTGGAGCTGGAGAACCGTCCGGCCGACGGCGAGCTTATTCACAAGATCTTCCGCGCCTTCCATACCATCAAAGGCATGGCCGGATTTCTGAATCTGGCGGACATCCAATCGCTGGCCCATGCGTCCGAGAACCTGCTCGACCTGGCCCGCAAGAGCCAGTTGATCCTTGCCGGTGACGTCAGCGACGTCGTCTTCGAGGCGATCGATGGCCTCAAGAAGATGCTGGGGGCTCTGAAAGACTCTGTGGAGGCGGGCCGGCCGGTTGGGTCCCACGCGCCCCTGGCCTCTCTGCTCGAGAAGCTCCAGGCGGCGGCGGAAGGCCGGGCCTGTGCTTCTCCGCCGGCCGCCCGTACGCAAGAGAATGACGAGAAGCTCGACGCTATTCTCGAAGAGCCGGGGCGCAGCCCCGCAACGCCTTCGCCCGGTGCGGAGGAGCCGAAGACCGCCGGTGCGGGCGCGAGTGTGACCGGAGGGACGGCTGCTCATGCCGCCGAAGACAAGATCAAGGTGAGCACGACCCGTCTCGACAGCCTCATCAATCTGGCCGGAGAGCTGGTTATCGCGCAACTCATGGTGGCGGAAGAGGTCAACGGCACTTGGGCACATGCGCACAAGCTGGCGCAGCGGGTCGTCCACCAGGGCAAGATCGTGCGGGAGCTGCAGGAGCTCTCGATGTCCATGCGGATGGTGCCGGTCCAGGGCGTCTTTCAGAAGATGTCCCGCCTGGCCCGGGACCTGTCCCGCAAGGCCGGCAAACCGGTGGACTTCGTCACCGCCGGCGAGGAGACCGAGCTCGACCGTACCGTGGTGGACAAGATCGCCGATCCCCTGGTCCACATGGTGCGCAACGCCATCGATCACGGCATCGAGCCGAGCGCGAGCCGCGTGCAGGCGGGCAAGAACCCGGCCGGACGCATCGAGTTACGGGCCTTTCACCAGGCGGGCAACATCTTCATACAGATGGAGGACGACGGCCGGGGCCTGGACAAGGACCGCGTGCTCAAGAAGGCGGTCGAACAGGGCCTGGTGGCGCCGGGCCAGGAGGTGGCGGAAGAGGAGATCTTCAAGCTGATCTTTCATCCGGGTCTCTCGACGGCGGAGAAAGTGACGAGCATCTCCGGCCGCGGGGTCGGCATGGACGTGGTCAAGAAGAACATCGAAGCGCTGCGCGGCCGGATCGAGATTGCCTCGAAGCGGGGCCAGGGCACGACCTTCACGATCCGTCTGCCTTTGACCCTGGCGGTCATTGACGGCCAGGTGGTCCGCATCGGCCGCAGCCGCTATATTGTCCCGATCAACTCGATCGTGCGCAGCCTGCGCCCCACGCGCGAGCAGGTGTTGACGGTCCAGGGCCGCGGCGAAATGATCCGGGAGCGCGGCGAGCTGATCCCGCTGGTCCGCCTGTACCGGCTCTTTGACGTCGTCCCCTCGACCGAGGATCCGACGGAGGCACTGGTCGTCGTCGTGGAGGCCGACAGCGGCTGCTGCTGTCTCCTGGTGGACGATCTGCTGGGCCAGCAGCAGGTGGTTATCAAGAACCTGGGCGAGGCGCTGGGACGGGTCCGGGGTGTCTCCGGCGGTGCCATTATG
>Ga0194125_10007795_pt1 | contig 15307 bp, 8 predicted proteins | sample TA2KigC250mmetaG_FD_148626 | JGI IMG/M metagenome (GOLD analysis project Ga0194125, IMG submission 148626) | Freshwater microbial communities from Lake Tanganyika, Tanzania - TA2015034 Kigoma Deep Cast 250m | ecosystem: Environmental > Aquatic > Freshwater > Lake | place: Tanzania: Lake... | reverse complement strand
CTCGCCCAGATCCAACAGTTCACGCTACTGTATCCACCCCAGGGCCAGAAGGGACCCCCTCGGGTGGCCACGGTGCTGTCGAAACAGACCCTGGCCCAGCAGAGCTTGGCCGAGGCGCTGGGCCTGAATCAACTGCGTAGTACCCCACCTCGGTAATACGTCAGACTGTCCACAACCTGCTCGGATCGCAGCCACTTAGCCGTGCGCGAACCCACCCCACAGTAAAGTCCCGCTAGTAGCTTCCCTTCCGGGAGCGAACCGCGGTGGGGAGGCACGCCAGCAAGCTTGCGGTTCGAGCCGCCTGTCGTTCCCGCAAGCCTCATCCGCCGGCAGGATGCGCGAGATGAGCGTGGATGGCGGTCGGCGGGACCAAGTTCTTGAGCACTACGCGGTGTCCGACACGACGCACGGTTCGAGACGAATCCACCCTAGGTGGCCAGCAGGGATCCCAGTGCGTCGAGAGGAGGAAGATCTCCAGCGGAGCCAATGGAGTACGCCGGTTCGATAGCAGTTGCCAGTTAGGATCTGTTTCCCAGGAAAGTTCGAAACGCATCCAGGGTGCCCCGCCACCGCGAACCGCGGGGACCGGGCGCCTATGCGGCGCTACTGCGCCTGGATCTTGAGAATCGTGAGTGAGTGCTTGGGGAACGTGTGGCTGAAGGCCGCGCCCTGGGATGAGGCGGCCTGCCGCCGGGTTTGAGGGCGGACTTTCCTGTCGTCGCCGAAGGTGTGGGTGGTCTTGAGATCGGCGTGGCTGAGTTCCCACACGTCCACGTTCCCGCCGGCCGGCGCCACGCCTTCGAGGCTGGCGCGGATGTCGTTCTTCTCGCTCCGGTTCAGCACGTTGACGTACACCGTGCGGCCCTTGGGTTCGTAAGTGGCGGAAACGTCCAGGTAGGGGATGGGCTTGCGATTGCCCACCTGATAGGTGGGCGCCTTCACCAGCAGGTCCAGCGACTGATTGCCTCTCTGCCTGGCGTATTCCATGAGCGGGAAGTAGATGGGTTGCAGGAAGAGGCCCTTCGCATTGGTGAAAATGGGCGCGATGACGTTCACCAACTGCGCCAGGTTGGCCATCTTGACGATGTCCGCGTTGCGGATGAAGGAGTTCAGGAACATGCCCATGGCCAGCGCGTCCTCGCAGTTGTAGATCTCTTCGAGGCGTGTCGCGCCGGTTGCGTGTTCGCTTCCGCCGCGCGCCCGGTACCAGACGTTCCACTCGTCGTAGGCGATGTAGATGGGACGGGGGTTGCGCATGGCGGACTGCGTGGCCAGAATCTGGCCCTTCAGCACTTCGATGTAGTTATCCACCAGTTGGCCGTTGGCCAGGAACCGCTCGAAGTTGTTATCACGGTTGCCGATGTAAGTGTGCAGCGAGATATAGTCGATTTCCTCCCGCAGCTTCTCGAGCACCACGCGATTCCAGCCGATCCAGTCGCCGCTGAAGAAGCTGGACCCGCTGGCGATCAGCTTGATGGAGGGATCCACGCGGCGCATGGCCTTGGCGGCCTCCAGCGCGAACTTGGAGTAGTCCTCGGCGTTCTTATGCCCGAGCTGCCAGGGACCGTCGATCTCGTTGCCCAGCCCCCAGTACTTCACCGCGTAGGGCCTGTCGCGGCCGTTCTTGCGGCGCTGGTCGGCCCAGTAGGTCTTCTGCGCGCCGTTGACGTACTCCACCCAGTCGCGCGCGTCGCTGATGGTTCCCAGGCCGGCGTTGATGCAGATGTAAGGCTCCACGCCGAGGCGCTCGCAGTAGCGCAGGAACTCGTCGGCGCCGAAGGTGTTAGGCTCGAGCGCGCCCCAGGCGCCTTCCGGACGCACCGGCCGGCTGGCGCGGGGGCCTATGCCGTCCTTCCAGTCGTAGCCCGAGACGAAGTTGCCTCCCGGCCAGCGCAGGATGGTGACGCCCAGGTTCCTGGTGGCCTCCATAACATCCTTGCGGTAGCCGTCGGCGTCGGCCAGCGGGCTGCCAGGCTCATAGATGCCGCCGTAGATGCAGCGCCCCAGGTGCTCGGCGAAGTTGCCGAAGAGGTGCGGGTGGACTTCCCCAAGCACGCGATCAAGGTCGATCTTGATGCGCGCCTCCGGCGCCTGCCCCGGCGAGAGGGCCGAAAACATAAGCAGCAGCAGGCCCGCGGCGGCGATGGTCTTGCGAAGTGACATGGTCTTTGACTCCTGCTTCTCTCTGTCTGTCATGCCTGGGCCACGGTCTCGACGATGGCGTCGCCGGTGCGGAACAGCTCGGGCTTGATTCCGGCGCCGATGCCCGGCAGCTCCGGCGGCGTGACGTGCCCGTCTTTCGGCACCGGCGCGTTGGTCACGAAGTAGGGGTACTGGTGGGTGTGCTTCCACCAGTTGCTCTCCATGATCAGAAAATTGGGCAGCGCCGTACACAGGTGCGCCGAGGCGATGTAGAGCAGCGGCCCGCCGCAGGTGTGGGGCGAGGTGGGGATGAAGCAGGCGTCCGCCATATCGGAGATCTTCTTGGCCTCCGACGGTCCGCCGCACCAGCACAGATCGTACATCACCACGTCGCAGGCCTTCTGCTCGAAAAACTCGCGGTACTCGTAGCGGGTGGCCAGCGTCTCGCTCATGCAGATGGGCACGCTGGTCTCCTGGGCCAGCCGGGCGTAGGCTTGCGCGTTGTTCATCAGCATGGCGTCCTCGAGGTACATGATGTGGTACGGCTCGAGCGCCTTGGCGATGCGCTGCGCGCTGGGCAGGTCGAAGCGCCCCCAGCAGTCCACGCAGATGTCCATCTGGAGGCCCACCTGGTCGCGGATCTCCCGGATCCAGCGCATGCCGTTCTCCAGGGCCTGGTTGGAGAGGTAGTGATCGGAGGCGCTGAACGGATAGATCTTCATGGCGGTGATGCCGCGCTCCAGCAGGAAGCGGACGATCTTCATGGTGTCCGGACCCATCCTGGTCTGCTCGATGGACCAGTAGTCGGTGGTGGTGTTGTAAACCCGCAGCCGCTGGCGGGTCCTGCCGCCCAGCAGGCGATAGAGGGGCAGACCCACGGCCTGGCCGAGCAGGTCGAGCTGCGCCATGTTGACGGCGCTGAGTATGCGCATGTCGGCGCCGCCTGCGTTGCGCATGGCCATGGCGTGATAGAAGGCGCGCCAGACGCCCTCGATATCCCGCGCGTCGCGTTTAAGGAGTTGCCGCGCGTAGTCCTTGAGCGCGCCGATCTCGCTTTGCCCGAAGGGGTACGTTTCGCCGGTCCCCACCAGGCCCTGCGGCGTGTGGAGGCGGACCCAGCAGAACTCGGCGCCCTCCGCGCGGCCCGAGCCGCCGCCGATGCGTATGTCCTTGCGGAAGGTCACCGCCTCGATGCGGGTGATGCGGAGAGGCTCGGCGTTGGCGGCGGCCTGTTGGGCCGCGGCGGGCAGCCTGCCCGCGCCCAAGGCGGCCAGCGCCCCGCCGGCCTGTCCCAGGAAGCTTCTTCGTGTGGGGTTCATCGTAGCCTGCCGTCGTTACGTTATACCGCAGGTGTGGCCCTCCCGGTGGAAAAGCGGCGGTGCAGTGTTGTATGTTCTAAGTGACGAGGGGTTTTGATGTCACGATACACCAGACGAGACTTCCTGAAGACGACCGCCGGGGTTGCCGGGGCGCTGGCCGCCGGCGGCGCGGTCACAACGGTGCGCGCGGCCAAGCGATCGGCCACGGAGTGGGTAACGCTGGGAAACTCCGGCGTGAAGGTCACACGGCTGGCCTTCGGGACCGGCACTTTCGGCGGGCGCGTGCAGCGCGAGCTGGGCCAGGAGCAGTTCACCAGGCTGGCTCGCTATGCGTACGAACGCGGCATTCGCTTCTTTGAAACCGCGGACGGCTACCGCGAGATGCCCCAGATGCTGGCCACGGCGCTGAAGGGCCTGCCGCGGGATTCCTACAAGCTGATGACCAAGTACCGGCTGCGCAGCACCGGCGACGCCCAGGAGACCATCGACCGGCTGCGCAAGGACCTGAACTCGGAGTACGTGGACATCCTGCTGCTGCACTGCGTCCGCTCGGCGAGCTGGCCGGCGGACTTCGAGCGCCTGCGCGACGAGCTCTCCGCGGCCAAGCAGAAGAAGACCATCCTGGCGCACGGCGCCTCCTGCCACGGGCTGGTGCCGCTGCGCGCCTTCCCCGGCACCAAGTGGCTGGACGTGGCGCTGCTGAGGGTCAACCATGACGGCACCCGCATGGATTCGCTGGCCGGCCGCGAAGACGATCAGGGCGACGTCAACGAGGTGGTGACGCACCTCAAGAAGATCCACGCGCAGGGGACCGGCGTGCTAGGCATGAAGCTGATGGGCGAGGGGCAGTTCACCACGCCGGAGCGGCGGGACGCTTCGCTCAAGTTCGTCCTGAAGCTGGGTACGGTGGACGCCATGACCATCGGCTTCAAGAGCACGGCTGAGATCGACGAAGCCATCCAGCGCATCGACACGCACCTGAACGCCTGATCACGCGGGGACCGCGTATTTCCCGATGTAGGCGTCCACTTTCGAGCGGGCCGGCGGGCGGTGGTCCAGGTAGAAGAAGCGCTCGGCGAAAGCCAGTCCGTGCGGCTGGCCGTATTCACGGTCGTCGTCCAGCAGGAACTGGCGCACGTAGGCGCGATCGGCGGTGCGATCACTGTCGCCGAGCAGCGGCAGCCGGCGGCGTTGGCGGGCCAGCTCCGCACGGAGCTTCGATCCCAGGTCGCCGCCGCCCTGCGAGCGGCACTCCACGATGGCGTCGATCTTCTTCTCGATGTGCGCTCCGGCATCCACTACCCGGTTGTACGGCTGGCCGGACCGGGCGTAGAAGTAATAGCGCTCGCACACCGGGTGCGGCCGCAGGCCCGCCTCCAGGTGCTCCGGGAAATCGTTGGCCATGCCGGACATCCAGCAGGCCTCCTCGACCGCCCGCCCGGTTACCCAGTGATCCGGGTTCTCCTCGCCGTGGCCCCACGGGTTGAAGGAGATCACCGTGTCCACCTTGAGCAGGCGGAACAGGAGGATCAGGCGGCCCCGAATCTCCGTGCTGGAGATGCCGTTCATGCGGTGGTTGCGGTAGTAGAAATCGAACGTCTCCTTGAATCCCAGCGCGGCGGCCATCTTGAAATGCTCTTCCTGGTTGCTCAGGATGTTCTGCGCGATGGTGCCGCGGCCGCACTTCTCGTCGTTGCTGGTGCGGATGAGGCAGCCGGTGTAGCCCTCGGCGATGAGCTTGGCGCACAGGCCGCCGGCATAGTAGGGAACGTCGTCCAGGTGGGCGTGAATGGCGGCGAAGACTTTGCCGCGGTGCGGCTGTCCGGATTGGTCTCTTTCCACAACGATGTCTGGTGACATGATTCGCCTCCCCGCGGCCTACAGCGGCGCCGCGTGCTCGTCGATGTACCTGCGGAGGTTGGCCGAGTAGTCCGGTTCCGGGCCGATGTAGCGGAAGGCCTCGGCGTAACCCAGGCCGAACTGCTCGCCCAGCAGGCGGAAATCCTCCATCAGGAAATGCTTCACGTAGGCGAAGTTGGCGGTGTCGTCGCTATCGCCCAACAGCGGCAGCTTCTTCCCTTGCTTGGCCAGCTCCCGGCGCAGCCGCGCCCCAGCGTTGCCCGCCGGGCCTTTGCCCACGTTGGCGACGTTGGCCCGGACCTTGTGATCGATGTAAGCGCCGATGTCCACGATCCGATTCACCAGGTTGTGCCCCTGCGGCGAGCGGGCGTGGTAGTACTTCTCGCGCACGTTGATGCGCTTGAGTCCGGCCCGGAAATGCTCCGGGTAGTCCTTGTCGCCGCCGGCCATCCAGCAGGCCGCCTCGGCCGCGCGCGAGACCACCAGGTGGTCGGGGTTCTCCTCGTAGTGGTTGTACGGGTCCAGAGTGAGGATGGTGTCCACCTGAAGCAGCCGGTACAGGAAGATGAGCCGCGCGCGGATCTCGATCTCGGCGTCGTCGTCCATGCGGTGGTTGCGGTAGTAGAACGAGAAGGCTTTCTTGCAGCCCAGCGGCTTGGCCACCGCGTGATTGTCGATCTCGTTCTGCACCACGCCGTGCCCCAGGGTCCGGCCCGCGGCCTCGTCGTTGGACACGCGGATGAGGTAGCCGGTATAGCCCTCGTCGATGAGCTTGGCCACCGTGCCGCCGCAGTAGAGCGGGACATCGTCGGAGTGGGGCTGTATGGCGGCCAGCACTTTGCCCTGGTGCGGCTGGCCGCGGCGTGGCCGCTCGATCACCAGGTCGTTGGCATAGGTGTAGTAGTCCGGCGTGGTGAAGGGGCTGTAGCCGGAGCGGGGCAGGGCGTAGGCGGTGGGTATGAACTTGGGCGGCAGCTCGCCCGGCGGGCCGCCGGTGGCATGCGGGGCTGCGCCCAGCGCGGCCGCCGGCGAGCCCAGGAAGGTGCGTCTCTCCATGGCTGATCCTCCTCCCGTATTCTCCAACACCAGCACCAGGCGGCACCTCCCCTGCCTGGGGGGAACGCGCTCGGGCTTCGGGGAGGTCGTCATGGGCGCCGGGGAGCAGCATCGAGATCCAGCCGGGCGATGGGGATCCGCCCGAACAGGCCGGGAGGCCTATTCCACTGCGGCGGGCGGCAAACCGGGGAGACCCGCGCTGTGCGGCATTGACACCGCCCGAGGGTCTGCCATACACTTGCCATATCAACAGGTCCGCAGCAGAAGGTGTGCAGGCAGGGTGTGAAGATCGATCTTCGGGCCGTAAGGAGAGAAGACGTGATGCGATCCTCAGCTACGGTGTTGCGCGATGGTTCGGCACTGGCCTTGCTGCTGTCCACATTCCTGATGGGCGGCAGCGCTCTAGGGCAGGAGACCCGGGGCGCCTTTACGGGAAGAATCCACGACGTCACTGGCGGCGTTGTGTCCGGGACCGAGGTGGAGGCCCTTCACCTGGCCACCCGGACCAAGACCACCACCCTCGCCAACGACACCGGGAACTACCTCATTCCCTACCTGTCCTCAGGCGCCTACCAGATCACCGCCACCAAATCAGGCTTCAAGCGGTATCTGCGGGAGAAGGTCGAACTGCGGCTGGGGGAGACGCTGACCCTGGACGTGACCCTGGAAGTCGGCGGAGTCACCGAATCGATCGTGGTGACAGACAAGGCCCCCATCTTCGACAAGACCTCGGCATCGCTGGCCACGGTCATCGACACCCGGGCTTTGGAGGAGCTCCCCATCCGCGAGGGCACGGTCGCCGAGCTGGCGACGCTGGCGCCCGGCGTCATGTACGGCACGCACATCCGGCTGGCCAAACCCGGCATGACCGGAGGAATATCTTCGCTTTCCACCGCCGGCTCCACTCTGGCCCGCAACGAATTCACCATTGACGGCGTTCCCAACGTCGCCGGCGACAACGCGATCGCCTACAGCCCCCCGGCCGCCGCCATCGCCGAATTCCGCATCAGCACCACCACCTATGATGCCAGCGTGGGGCACGCCATCGGCGGCATGATGGACATGGTCACTAAGTCCGGAACTAACCAGTACCACGGGCTGGCCCAACTGGTCGAACGCAACTCCGCCTTTGACGCCTGGAGTTCATTCGCTAAAGCGGCCGGGACACCTAAATACGTCTACCAGGACCATCACGGCGTGGCCGCCATCGGAGGGCCGGTGCGCGTCCCCAAGCTGTACCACGGACGGGACCGGACCTTCTTCTTTGTGACCGTGGACTACAACAAGTACGGCAATCCCTTTCCCAACACGGCCACGGTGCCCACCGCGGCAGAGCGGACTGGGAACCTCTCGGGGTTGTTCGCCTTGGGCAGCGTGGCTGATTACCAGTTGTACGATCCGGCTACCACGCGGGCGCTTGAAGGCAAGTTCGTGCGCAACCCCATTCCCAACAACATCATTCCCGCCGGCCGCATCAGCCCCATAGCCAGGAAGCTCCAGGAGTACTGGCCGATGCCGAATCTCGATAGGGTCACTGGTAACTTTCAGGTGCGGGACGCCATGGAACACCAGCGGTACAAGACCGTAACGTCACGGGTGGACCACACTTTCACGGAGAAGCACCGCACCTACCTGCGCTTCACGTGGGACAAATGGAACGTCAAGCAGATGAACCGGTTCGAGAACGCGGCCAGCGGAGCCGACATGTATTCGCGCAATACCCAGGCGGGTCTCGATCACGTCTATACCATCACGCCGGCCGTGTTTTTGAACGCCAAGTACGGTTATGCGCGCAAGCGGCGCTGGGAGGACCAGTTGCACGCGGGCGAATGGACCCGGTCGGACTGGAAGAGCGCCGGATTCTCGGACCGCCTGCTGAGCCTGATTCCGGATCGCTCCATCTATTTTCCCAGGATCGGCTTTGGCGACGGGATGACGGAGTTTGGCTGGGCGGGCTGGTCTGGCGCCGTCCCCTATGACGGGGCGGCGGACACGCATACCTTGGCTGCGCACGTGTCCTGGATCAAAGGCAACCACAGTATCACTTTCGGGGGAGATGTGCGGGTTTACCGGGAGACATATGCCTCCTGGCTGGTCGAGCAGCCTTACACCTATTTCGGAACCACTTACACTCGAAAGGATAATACGTCGGCGGCGCCGCGACAGCGGGGGGCTTTTGCGGCCTTCCTGATGGGTTTTCACGACTCCGCGCAAATGGGCATCACCGACAATTGGGCGGCTCAGCAGTTCTGGTCCGGCTGGTATTTTCAGGACAACTGGAAAGCCGGCCCGCGGCTGACCGTCAACCTCGGTCTTCGGCATGAGTTGGAGAGCCCGGTAACCGAGCGCTATGACCGCATGCTGAATGGCTTCGACCTGACCACCTCGCTGCCCATTGAGGCGGCGGTGCGCACCAACTACGCAGCCCGGCCGTTTCCGGAAATACCCGCCGACCAGTTGAGGGTTCGGGGCGGGTATTTGTTCGCCAGTTCTGGAAACCGCGGGCTGTGGAAACGGGACAACCGCAACTTGATGCCGCGCATCGGCGTGGCTTATGCGCTCGACCGGAAGACCGCGCTCAACGCGGGCTTTGGGATGTACTTCGAGAATCTGGGTTTGACCACCACTGTCAATCCCAGACAGCCAGGCTTCTCGCGTATGACTTCGGTCAGTTCCTCCAACGACAACGGCGTGAGTTTCGTCACTACGTTCGCCGATCCGATCCGGGAAGGACTGCTCCAGCCCGTGGGCAAGAGCCTGGGACTGATGACGGACATCGACGGCGGCGGACGGACCTTTGAACGGTTCATCACCAAGAACCCCTATTCGCAGCGGTGGTCGCTTGGCGTGCAGCGGGAACTGCCGTTGAACGCCATCCTCCGGGCGACCTACATCGGGAGTCACACGGTTCGCCTGATGATCAACCGGAACTATAACGCGGTGCCGCTTCAGCACCTGTCCACATCTCCGGTTCGGGATCAGGCCAAGATCGACTGGATGAGCGCGAATGTTCCGAACCCGTTCCGGGGCGTGTCCGGAGTGACCAGCGGGTTGTTCACGGGCGCCACCATGAGCCGCGCACAACTGCTGCGGCCTCATCCCCAGTTCGGCGATTTCTCCATGGGGGAGCCTTCGGGCTACGGCACCTACCATGCCCTCCAGGTGGACTTCGACCGCCGCTTCGCGCAGGGCTTTGACTTCGGCGGCGCCTACACCTGGTCCAAGACGATGGAAGCCATTTCGTTTCTAAATGGCGCCGCCCCCGCTCCTTATTACCAGATCGGCAGCAACGATCGGACCCACCTGTTCAACGTGCATAGCATCGTGCATCTTCCGTTCGGCCGGGAGCGGAGATTGGGGAGGAACTGGCCTGGAGCGGTCAATCACCTGCTGGGCGGCTGGCAGATTGGGAGCCTGCTGCGTATACAGGGAGGCGCGCCCATGTCTTTCGGGCAGTTCGTGTTGAAACCGGGCAAGCGCCTTACCGACATCCTGCTGCCGGGCGAAGAGCGCAATATCCGGCACTACTTCAAGAATTACAACTACTATCTGAGCAAGAACGGAGGGAACGCCGCCGCGGCAACCGCCCAGTTGAACGCCGAGTACCCCTTCGAGGTCGCCTCCTCCATCAGCGGGCTTTCGTGGAACTTCCGCACCATCCCGGAGCGGTTCTCCTGGATCCGGGCCCCGGGCTACGTGCTGCTGGACGCCAACCTGAAGAAGGAAATCAAGCTAGCCGAGGCCCGGAGTCTGTCGATACGGGTGGATGCCAGCAATCTTCTGAACAAGTGCAACTGGTTGAACGTGAACACAGGCTGGGCCAATGCCACAACGTTTGGGGTCGTCGGCTCACAAAACGGCTATCCGCGCCAGCTCCAGATCTGGCTCACCTTCAAGTTCTAATATGGGGCGACCTGGTCAGGCCTCAAGTTGAGCCCGGCTGAGTCTTTCTTCTGAGGAAGCCGGGCCAGGCCCGCGCGCCGCAGCGCTTCGTGGCCGGCGACGGAAACCCGCACGGGCGTCAGATCGCCGGCCCGATAGCGGCGAACCGGGGTTGGCCGCCATCCATCGACTGAGAGGGACAGGCCGCGGGGCTCCCCGCGGCGGGCCGGTCATGAGACCGGCTGCTATAGTGGTGTTCTGTGTTCCATCAACTGGAAGAGCGCATTCGGGAGCACGTGTCGGCGCGGGTGAAGGACCTGTACGGCGTCGAGGCTCAGGTGGCCACCGAGCAGCCGCGGCAGGCGGAGTTCGGCGAGGTGGCGCTGCCGGTGGCCTTTCAACTGGCCCGGCAGTTGCGCCGCGCGCCCAAGGCCATCGCCCAGGAGCTGGCCGGGGCGCTGGGTTCGCTGGAAGGCGTCGCGGCTGTGGAGGTGGCGGGCAACGGGTACCTCAATGTGCGGCTGGACCGGGGCCTGTACGCCCACCGGTTGCTTGAGGGCCATGACAAGCTGAAGCTTGTTCTACCGGGCAAGATCATCGTCGAGCACACCAACATCAACCCCAACAAGGCCGCGCATATCGGGCACCTGCGCAACGCCGTGCTGGGCGACACCTTCGCCCGGATGCTGCGCGCGCTGGGCCACACCGTCGAGGTGCAGAACTACATCGACAACACCGGTGTGCAGGTGGCCGACGTGGTGGTGGGCTTCCAGCACCTGGAGCGCAAAACGCCCGAGGAGGTCGAGCGGCTGATCCGGGAGGGCGCCCAGAAGTTCGATTACTACTGCTGGGATCTGTACGCCCGCGTGTCGGCCAACTACCACGAGAACCCGCAGGCGCTGGCCTGGCGCGAGGAGGCGCTGCACGCCATCGAGGCCGGGGAAGGCGCGGCGGCACGCCTGGGCCAACTCGTGGGGAATGCCATCGTACAGGCGCACCTGGCCACCATGTGGCGCCTCGGCATTGTTTACGACGTGCTGCCGCGGGAGAGCGAGATCCTGCACCTGAAGTTCTGGGCCGCGGCTTTCGAATTGTTGAAGGCGCGCGGGGCGATCTACCTGGAGACGGAGGGCAAGAACGCGGGTTGCTGGGTGATGCCGGCTTCGGCCTTCGCCGCGGAAGGCGGCCCCGAGGACAGCAAGGTCATCGTGCGCTCCAACGGCACGGTGACTTACGTGGGCAAGGACATCGCCTACCAGCTCTGGAAGTTCGGCCTGCTGGGAAAGGACTTCTTCTACCGCACCCTGATGCGGTATCCCGACGGGCATCAGTTGTGGGTGAGCGCGGACCAGCCGGGCGAGGAGGCGGCGCCGGAGTTCGGGCGCGGGACGCGAGTGTACAACGTCATCGACTCGCGGCAGTCCTACTTGCAGGACGTGGTGGTGGCGGGGCTGCGCGCGCTGGGATACACGGAGCAGGCGGAGCGCTCGGTGCACTTCGCCTACGAGATGGTGGCGCTGTCGCAGCGCTGCGCGGCGCAGTTAGGCATCGAGCTTTCCGAGGAGGACCGGCAGCGCTCGCACGTCGAGGTGTCGGGCCGCAAGGGCCTGGGCGTCAAGGCCGACGACCTGATCGACAGGCTGATCGAGGAGGCCCTCGCGGAAGTGGCTTCGCGGCATCCCGAGGAACCGCCCGAGATACAGCGCCACATCGCCGCCGGGATCGCCGTCGGAGCGCTGCGTTACTTCATGCTGAAGTACACGCGCAATGCCGTGATCGCTTTCGATTTCCAGGAAGCCCTGAGCTTCGAGGGGGAGACCGGGCCGTATGTGCAGTATGCCGCGGTGCGCGCGCGCAGCATCTTCCGCAAGCTGGGCGAGCGCGGCGAGACCTTTCCGGACTTCGCCGGGGAGCTGGACGCCGCGGCGCTCGTCCGCCAGCTTGCTCGAGAGGACTTCTGGCAGCTTCTGCTGGCGGCCTCGAAGGCGGATGCCGCGGTCGAGCGAGCGGTCGAGGCGGGCGAACCGGCGCAGGTGGCCAAGTACGCCTTCCAACTGGCCCAGGGTTTCAACAACTTCTACCACCAGTACCCCATCCTGAGCGAGGAGAACCGCGAGAAGAAGGTCTTCCTGCTGTGGATGACGGACTACTTCCGCGCGCAGCTCGAATATACGCTGGGAATTCTCGGCATCCCGGTGCCGGAGTACATGTAAGAGGCTACCGCGGCTGAGCGCGCCGCACCTGGAGAGACGTTCCTTCTCGGATCTCGTCGCTGGCGCGGCGCAGGATCTCATCGCCGGGCGCGAGGGCGCCGAGGACCTCCACCAGATCGCCGGCCGGCGCTCCCCGTGTCACGTCAACCCATTCGGCGCGGCCTTCGCGCACGCGTATGACGAAACTGCGCTCGGTGGTGGTGACGATGCTGGAAGGTGGCGCCAGCAGTGAAGGCCGCGGACGGCGCACCGGCCAGGCCACTTCGGCATACATGCCCGGAGCCAGCGCTCCCCCAGCGTTGTCCACATCAGCCTCGACCGGCATGGTGCGGGTCTTGGTGTCAACCGACTGCGCCAGGCGGGCCACGGCGCCGCGGAAGGTCCGGCCCGGGTGGGCGGGAACCGTGAAGGTCACCCACGCGCCGCGCACGACATTGGCCGCGTGCGCCTCGGGAACCGCCACCACCAGCCGGAGACGGCGGAGTTGCTGGAGCTCGAGCAGCACGCCGGCTGAGGGCCCCACCAGCGCGCCCGGATGCACCCGGCGCTCCGTGATGATGCCGTCGAAAGGCGCTGTCACCCGCAGGTAGCCAGTCAGCTCCCGCAGGGCCTCCTCGGAAGCGAGGGCCGCACGGGCGGAGCTATCCAGCGCCCGCACCGTCGCACGCGCCGACTCCAGCGCCTTCTCCGCCAGCACCAATTCGTTGCCCGCCACCGCGCCCGGAGTAGCGGAGGCTTCCTTCAGGCGCTGGTAAGTGCTTTCAGCGGCGGCCATCCGGGCTGCGGCTTCGATCTTCTGAGCCTCCAGGGCCTGGGCCTTGGCCTGCGCTTCGGCGAGCTGGGCGGTCAGCTCCGGCGCCGCCAGGCGCACCAGAAGCTGACCCTGGGTCACCTCGCTGCCGCGGTCCACCTCGACCGTCTCGACGAAACCGGCCACCCGAGCGTGCAGCGCCACCTGCTGGTAGGGGAGAATCTCGGCGGGCAACCGCAACTTCCGCTCCAGCGCTCTGGACACCACTTGGACCACCTCCAGGCTCTGCGCGCTCACCGTGCAGGCGCCCATCAGCGCCAGCCAGAATCTAGTTGCCTTCATAGTGTTTACTCGCAGGATCATCCGGATCCAGGGATGGCGAACCCGGCCGCGCTCTTCTCAGCGCGATCGCATACACGGACGGCAGCACGGTGAGAGTGGCGAACGTCGCCACCGCCAGGCCGCCGATCACCGCGCGCCCCAGCGGCGCGGTCTGCTCGCCGCCTTCGCCCAGGCCTAGCGCGATGGGCGTCATGCCCGCCATCATGGCCAGCGCGGTCATCAGGATGGCGCGCAGGCGGCCCCCTCCGCCTTCCAGCGCGGCTTCCAGCACCGGCGCGCCCGCCCGGCGGCTGGCTTCGGCGAAGCTCACCAGCAGGATGGCGTTGGCCACCGCGATGCCGATGGCCATGATGGCGCCCATGAAGGACTGCACATTGAGCGTCGTGCCGGTGGCCAGCAGCGCCAGCAGCACTCCGCAAATCACGGCGGGCACCGCCGAAACCACTACCAGCGCCAGGCGGAAGGACTGGAAGTTGGCCGCCAGCAGCAGCACGATCACCGCGATGGCCAGCAGCAGGCCGAGCCGCAGGCCCGAGAGAGTGTCCTCGAGCGGCGGAATCTGGCCGCGCACCGCCACAGTAACCCCGCGGGGCGGATCCCCCGCACGTTGTATGGCGGCCCGGATCGCCGGCGCCGCCTGACCCAGCGCCATACCGTGGACGTTGGACGTCATGCTCACCACGCGCTGCATGTTGTACCGCTCCACCAGGCCCATGGCGCTGCCCAGCCGCAGATCCGCCACCTCGCCCAGCAGGGGGCGGCTGCCGCCCTGGGGCATCACCGGCAGCTCCCGCAGGTCGTCCACCGAGGCCATACGGTGCTGCGGAATCTCCACCTGAATCTGAAAGGCGTTGCCGCTGGCCGGGTCGCGCCAGTAGTTCGGTTCGATGAAGCGGCTCGAGGAGGTAGCCGCCACCAGCGATCGCGCCACGCTGGCGGCGGTCAGGCCGAACTGACCCGCCCGTTCCCGGTCCACCTTAACTTCCACAGTCGGGTAGTCGAGCGCTTGTGCGTACTGGAGGTCGCGCAGGAACGGCAGTTTCACCAGCTCGGCGTGAATCCGGGCGGCGTGCGCCCGGTTGTGGGCCAGGTTGGGACCTTGCACCGCCACCTCGATCGAGGTCGGCGAGCCGAAGCTCATCACCTGGCTGACTATGTCCCCGGCCTCGAAAGATACGGACGTACCGGGCAACGTCTCCGCAAACCTCGCGCGGAGGCGCTCCTTCAGGCGTTCGCCCCGCAGCGTGGCCGAGGGCTTCAGCGCCACCAGCAACACCGCCTCATGCGGACCGCTGGTCCACAGGTAGATGGTGTTGACTGGATAGCTGGCGGGCTGCACGCCGATGAAACCACTGGTGATCTGCACATTCCCGGCGCCTACCTCCTGCCGGATCACCTCCAGCGCCTGGAGGGCCACCAGCTCGGTGCGCTCGATGCGCGTGCCCACCGGAGCGCGCAGCCGCAACTGGAACAGCCCGGTGTCCACCTCCGGGAAGAGCTCGGCGCCGATCCGCGGCGCCGCCAGCAGTATCAAACCCGCTGCCCCGGCGGCGTACGCTCCCACCAGCGGCCAGCGCAGCCTCAGCACCAGCCGCAGATAGAGCGTGTACCATCGCCGCGGTCGGTCCAGCAGTGCGCCCTCGCGGCCGCCGTGGCGCAGGATCCACACCGACAGCACCGGCGCCAGCGTGCTCGACAGCAGATACGAGGAGACCATGGCGAAGGCCACCGCCAGCGACAGG
>Ga0194125_10007793_pt1 | contig 15309 bp, 12 predicted proteins | sample TA2KigC250mmetaG_FD_148626 | JGI IMG/M metagenome (GOLD analysis project Ga0194125, IMG submission 148626) | Freshwater microbial communities from Lake Tanganyika, Tanzania - TA2015034 Kigoma Deep Cast 250m | ecosystem: Environmental > Aquatic > Freshwater > Lake | place: Tanzania: Lake... | reverse complement strand
AACCGCCTAAAGGCGGGACTCCGAACGGGAACGCTCTCTGTTTGGAGTCCCGCCTTCAGGCGGCGAGCTGGCCCGAAGACGCCGAATCGCTGAAAGCTATGCGGGCTATGCACCTGACTCAAGTGGTGGCCGCTGAGGCCCTCCGCGGCCCCGGGTTGATGCCCCCACCGATCTCGCGTCGGTGGGGGCGGGAACTCCTGCCTGCCGAACAGTCTCTTCTACTCCCCTTGGTGGGTGTCACATCTTTATTTTTGAATTATCCGAAATGTCCTGCCGCTGCCGTTCGGTCGGCAGCGATGAATAATTCAAAAATAAAGATTTGACACCTTACCTTCCGTGCCCATGCATGCGATCCGTGGCGGAGCGTCCGGTTTCGCGTTTCGTGTTTCGCGTCGTTTCGCGTGTTTCGCGGGCGCTCTGTTCTCCGCTGCCTCTGCGCCTCTGCGTGAGACAATCCGAGGACGAGGACGACGACGAGGACGAGGACGATTGGGCGGACATGAGCGTCCCCACGGGGGGCCGTGGGGACGCGGGGGAGGCGAGGAAACGGGCTGAAGCCCGCACTCCGAACGGCTAGATTTTGCGCTTTTCGAGGCGCATGTTGAGGCAGAGGCCGCGGATTTCGTTCATGAGGACTTCGTAGGAGACAGGGGTGCCAGCCTTGAGGGTGTTCTCGCCCTTGACCATGGATTCGTAGATTTTGGTGCGGCCTTCGACGTCGTCGCTCTTGACGGTGAGGAGTTCCTGGAGGATGTGTGCAGCGCCGTAGGCTTCGAGTGCCCAGACTTCCATTTCGCCGAAGCGCTGTCCGCCGAAGCGTGCCTTGCCGCCGAGGGGCTGCTGGGTGATGAGGCTGTAGGGGCCGGTGGCGCGGGCGTGGACCTTGTCGTCCACGAGGTGGTCGAGCTTGAGCATGTAGTGGTAGCCGACGGTGACTTTCTGGTCGAAGGTGCGGCCTGTGCGGCCGTCGTAGAGGAGGGTCTTGCCGTCCTCGGGGAGGCCGGCCTCCTTGAGGCACTTGCGGATTTGCTCCTCGGTGATGCCGTCGAAGACTGGGGTGATGACGCGGTAGCCGAGGAGCTTTGCGGCCCAGCCGAGGTGGGTTTCGAGGACCTGGCCGATGTTCATGCGGGATGGGACGCCGAGGGGGTTGAGGACGATTTCGATGGGCGTGCCGTCGGCGAGGAAGGGCATGTCCTCGACGGGCATGATTTTGGCGATGACGCCTTTGTTGCCGTGGCGGCCGGCCATCTTGTCGCCCACGGAGAGGACGCGCTTGGTGGAGACGTAGACCTTGACGAGTTCGAGGACGCCAGTGGGCAGCTCGTCGCCTCGGCGGAGCTGGTCCACGCGGCGGTCGCGCTCGTCCTTGATGAGGTCAATTTCGTCCGAGCGGAGCTCGTGGATACGCTGGAGGGCGTCGTGCTGCTTCTTGGACTTGGTGCGGATGTCCTCGGGGTCGAGCTTTTCCTCGAGGTCGAGGATTTCGCGGGTGGAGCGGCCTTCGAGTTCGGAGTAGTTGGCGCCGGCCTGGCTGACGACCGGGCCGCCGAGCTCGGCCTCCATGGCGGCGATCATTTGCCTGAAGGCGTCCACGATGCGGTTGTTGTAGTCGGCGCTTTCCTTCTTGAGGTCCTCGCGGTCCTTCTGGCGCTGTTCTTCGGGCAGGTGGGAGCGGCGGGAGAACTTCTGGGCGTCAATCACGATGCCGTCCACGCCGGAGGGGACGGTGAGGGAGTCGTTCTTGACGTCCTCGCCTGCTCGGCCGAAGATGGCGAGGAGGAGCTTTTCTTCGGGGGAGAGCTCGCTCTTGGACTTGGGGGAGACTTTGCCGACGAGGTAGTCGCCTGGGGAGACACGGGTTCCGACTCGGACGATGCCCTCTTCGTCGAGGTTGCGGAGGGCTCGTTCGGAGACGTTCGGGATGTCCTTCGTGAACTCCTCGCGTCCGAGCTTGGTCTCTCGGATTTCGACCTCGAACTCCTCGATGTGGATGGAGGTGAAGCGGTCGTCCTGGACGAGGGTTTCGCTGACGAGGATGGCGTCCTCGAAGTTATAGCCGTCCCAGGGCATGAAGGCGACGAGGACGTTTTTTCCGAGGGCGAGCTCGCCGGAGGCGGTGCCGGCGCCATCGGCGATGACCTCGCCCCTGCGGACGGTCTGGCCGACGCGGACGATGGGCTTCTGGTTGAGGCAGGTGCGCTCGGAGAGGCCGACGAACTTGCGGAGGACGTGCTCGCGGTCGCCGATGACGATGCGATCGGCCGAGACGTAGGTGACGACGCCATCCTCCTGGGCGACGATGACCATGCCGGAGTTGGCGGCGACGGGCTTTTCCATGCCGGTGGCGATGAGTGGGGGCTCGGTGGTGAGGAGTGGGACGGCCTGTCGCTGCATGTTGGAGCCCATGAGTGCGCGGTTGGCGTCGTTGTGTTCGAGGAAGGGGATGAGCGCGGCGGAGACGCCGACCATTTGCTTGGGGGAGATGTCAACGAAGTTGACGTCGTTGCGTGGGACGTAGATGAAGTCGCCGCCGCGGCGGACGAGGATGGTCTCGTCCCTGAGGCGCCCCGACTTGTCCATCGGGGTGTCGGCGGGGGCGATGCAGACGTTGTCCTCTTCGTCGGCCCGCAGGTAGCGGATGTCGGGGACGGTGCGGCCGGCCTCGTCGGTGGTGGAGGCGAGGCGGCCCTTCTCGACCCTGCGGTAGGGGGTGACGAGGAAGCCGTATTCGTCCACGCCGGCGAAGACGCTGAGCGAGACGATGAGGCCGATGTTGGTGCCTTCGGGTGTCTCGATGGGGCAGATGCGGCCGTAGTGGGAGGTGTGGACGTCGCGGACGTCGAAGCCTGCGCGTTTGCGGTTGAGGCCGCCTGGGCCGAGGGCGCTCAGGCGCCGCTCGTGGGTGAGCTGGGAGAGGGGGTTGACCTGGTCCACGACCTGGGAGAGTTCGCCGCGTCCGAAGAAGTATTCGATGGAGGAGGAGATGGTGCGGGAGTTGATGAGGGTGCGAGGGGACATGGTGGTCTGGTCTTTGATGCTCATGCGCTCCTGGACGGTGCGCTTGAGCTTAAGGAGGCCCTTTCGGAGTTCGTCGCAGGCGAGCTCCTCGATGGTGCGGACGCGGCGGTTGCCGAGGTGGTCAATGTCGTCTATCTCGCCCTTGCCGGCGCGCAGCTTCAGGATGTAGCGGAGGGCGTTGACGATGTCCTCGGGACGGATCTTCATGTCGTCCTCGGGGACGTTTTGGTCGAACTTGCGGTTGAGTCGGAAGCGTCCGACGTTGCCGAGGCGGTAGCGATTGGTGTCGAAGAACTTCTCGTTGAAGAATTGCTTGGCCTTCTCGATCTGGGGCGGACTGCCTGGGTGGAGGCGGCGGTAGATGCGGAGGAGGGCCGCCTCGTGGCTGTCGGTGGGGTCCTCGGCCAGGGTGTTGAGGATGAGGGGGTCGGTCACGTCCTTGAGGACCTCGACCTCGCCGAGGTTGGAGCTCAGGAGGGTCTCGATGAGGCTTTCTGGGATGGCTTGGCCGCTGGCGACGAGGACTTCGCCTGTCTGGCTGTTGAGGAGGTGGCCGACGACGACGCGGTTGGGGAGGCGAGCGGCGGCGGTGCGGGTGTCGAGCTTGACGACCTCGGTCTCGTGGAAGGCGCGGAGGATCGCGCCGTTCGTCGAGTACTTCTCGTCCATCGCGCGCAGGAGCGTGGTGGCGGGGAAGCGGCCGCTCTGGTCAATGCGGACGTTGAGGACGTCCTTCTTGGAGACGGAGACCTCGATCCAGCTCCCGCGCTCCGGGATGATGCGGCAGCCGTGGAGGAGCTTGCCGCTGGGGTGCGCCTCGACGCTGAAGTCGACGCCTGGGGAGCGGTGGAGCTGTGAGACGATGACGCGCTCAGCGCCGTTGATGATGAACTCGCCGCCACCGATCATGATGGGGATTTCGCCGAGGTAGACGTCTTCCTCGACGGGCTGGGCCTTGTCGAGGCGGCAGCGGAGCTTGAGTGGGTAGCCGTAGGTGAGCCGGAGCTTGCGGCACTCGTCGGGCGAGTAGCGCGGGCGGCTCAGGTCGTAGTAGAGGTATTGGAGGGAGAGGGTGCCATCGTAGCTTGGAATGGGGAAGGTTTCGCGGAGGATGGCCTCGAGGCCCTCCGCCTTCCGCTGGCGCGGCGGCATGTCCTTCTGGAGAAACCTCGAGTAGGACCGGGTCTGGATGTCCACCAGGCTCGGCACAGCCACCGCGTCGCCTACTCGGCTGTAATCGCGCGTCTGCATCGGTTTTCCCCGCTGGAAAGGGATGCTCGGCCGGTTCGCCCCCGCCCTGGGTCAGCCGAGGACATGCCGCAACTTCCCGCCGCTCGCGCGAGAGGCGGGAAGCCAACACGCCCTGGGCTCCCCGCCGCCGCGCGGCGGGGGGGCCCAGGCGTGGGGATGTGGTCACTTGATCTCGACTTTGGCCCCTGCCTTTTCGAGGGCGGCCTTGATCTTCTCGGCCTCGTCCTTGGTCGCGCCCTCCTTGACCGCCTTGGGCGCGGAGTCCACCAGGGCCTTGGCCTCCTTGAGGCCGAGGCCGCTGACGACCTCGCGGACGGCCTTGATGACCTGGATCTTCTGCGACCCGGCGTCCACGAGGTGGACGTCGAAGGCTGTTTTCTCCTCGGCCGGCTCGGCGGGGCCAGCCGCGGCGCCGCCCGGCAGGGCCGCGATGGCCACGGGGGCCGCCGCGGTCACGCCGAACTCGGCCTCGAGGGCCTTGACCAGCCGCGCGAGCTGGAGGGCCGGGAGCTTCTTGACGATCTCGACCACCTGCTGGGCTTCGGCCGACAATTCGGCGGTCGCCACTTCCTGTCCCATCGGTTCTGCCTCCTAGTGGGATGAGTCCTTCGGGTTCTGGCCGCCGGGGCAGGCGCCCCGCAGCGGCGGGCCTGGCCTATCCTGCGGCCTGTTGCTTCTCGGCGATGGCCTTGACCACGCCGGCGAAGTTGCGAAGAATGCCCTGGAGTGCGCCCAGGAGGCCGCTTAGGGGCGCGGCCATGGCGCCCACGGCCTGGGCCTGGAGCGCCTTGAGCGGCGGGAGCGTGGCGATGGCGTCCACGCCCTGAGGGCCGACCACCTCGCCGCCGACCAGGGCGCCGCTCCACTTCAGCACCCGCTCCTTGCGGCTCCACTCGCGCAGGAAGCGGGCCAGGCTGGCGGCGTCGGCGCCGCTCACGAGGGCGACGGGTCCGACGAAGAGCTTTGCGGCGGAGGGGAGGCCCATCTCGGTCAGGGCATGCTTCGCCAGGCTGTTCTTCACGACGCTCATCCGCGCCCCCTGCTCGCGCAGTTTCGCGCGCAACACGTCGGCCTGCCCGGCCTTCAGCCCCGTGAAGTCCACCAGCACCGCGTTCGGCGTGGCGCGGAACCGGCTCACCAGCTCCGCCACCGTGAGTTTATTGATCTCGCTCGGCATAGCTTGTGCCCAATCCAGCTTTCGTTTGCCAACGTGGGGCCGCCGCGTGCGGCGCCGCCCCTGTTATGACACGGCCAGGCGGAGGCCCGGCCCCATCGTGGTCGAGAGGGCCGCGCCCAGAATGTAGCGGCCTTTGGCCGAGGCCGGCTTGGCTTGGCGGATGCGTTCGATCATGGCCTCGATGTTGGCCTTGAGGTCTTCGGGGGCGAAGGATTTCTTCCCGACGGGGGCGTGGACGTTTCCGCCGGCGTCGGCGCGGTACTCGAGCTTGCCGGCGCGGAACTCGCGGACCGCGTTCTCCACGTCGTCGGTCACGGTGCCGCTCTTTGGGGAGGGCATGAGGCCCTTGGGGCCGAGCACACGGCCCAGGCGGCCAACCTGGCGCATCATGGCCGGCACGGCGATCGCCACGTCGAAGTCGGTCCACCCGCCGTTCACCCGGTCAATCAGCTCCTGGCCCCCGGCCTCCTCGGCCCCCGCGGCCTTGGCCTTCGCGGCAAGCTCGCCCTCAGCAAACACGACGACGCGGAGCGAGCGACCGATCCCCTTCGGCAGCGAAATCGTCCCTCGAATCGCCTGGTCCGGCTTCTTCGGGTCCACCCCCAGGTGGAAGACGATCTCGACCGTCTCGTCAAACTTGGTGCTCGGCAAGCCCTTGATGGCCTCCACCGCCTCGTCCACGGTGTACGACTTGGCGGCGTCCACGCGCTTGGCCGATTCCTGGTAGCGTTTGCTACGCTTCATGCGGGAGGCGCTCCTCTAGCTCTCGACGACCTCGATGCCCATGCTCCGCGCCGTGCCTTCCACCTGGCGAACGGCCGCCTCCACGCTCCCAGCGTTCAGGTCGGCCAGCTTCCGCTTCGCGATCTCCTCGACCTGCGCGCGGGTCACTTTGCCCACCTTGTCGCGGTTGGGCACGGCGGAGCCCTGGACGATCCCCGCCGCCTGCTTCAGGAGCACGGAGGCGGGCGGGGACTTGGTGATGAAGGTGAAGGTCTTGTCCTGGAAGACCGTGATCACGACGGGGGTGATGACGCCCTGGGCGCTGCGGGTCTGGTCGTTGAACTTGCGGACGAACTCGCCGATGTTCACCCCGTGCTGGCCCAGGGCCGGCCCCACGGGCGGCGCAGGCGTCGCCTGGCCCCCGGGCACGTGCAGCTTCACTTTCGCGATGACCTGCTTGGCCATCCTACATGTCTCCACGGTAGGGCGTGCACACTCGCACGCGGAACGTCCCGTCGTCCCGAAGGGACGCCGGTGGGTTGCCGGCGGCTTCAGCCGCCGGGGCGGGAAGCCGCCCACGGCCCAGTCCCGAAGGGACGGCAGAAACGACCCCTGCGCGACCACCGCCCACGCTTCTGTCGTCCCTTCGGGACTGACGCGGCTTTCGCGCCCTATCCGGCGGCTGAAGCCACCGGCAACCCACTGTGCTCCCTTCGGGAGCAAGACTCTGTGCTCCCTTCGGGAGCAAGACTCTGTGCTCCCTTCGGGAGCAAGACTCTGTGCTCCCCTCGGGAGCAAGACTCTGTGCTCCCTTCGGGAACAAGACTCTGTGCTCCCTTCGGGAGCAAGACACTGTGCTCCCTTCGGGAGCAAGACACCGACGGACACGCCACGTGGCCCCCTTCGCCACGCCGCGGTCCTCAGATGCTCTCCAGTTGCCAGTATTCGAGCTCGACCGGCGTGGGCCGGCCCAGGATGCTCACGATGACGCGCACCTGGCCCTTGTCGGGCCAGATTTCCTCGATCTCGCCGTCGAAGTTCTGGAACAGCCCTTCCTTGATCCGCACGCGGTCGCCCACGGAGAAGGTGATCTCAGTCGTCGGCTCCTCCTCGGTGCGCTCGGCCGCCATGAGCATCTTTTCGACGTCCTTGGACGTCATCGGCACCGGGGTATTGCCTGTGCCCAGGACGCCGCCGACGCCGGGCGTCTCGCCGAGGATGGCCAGGGCGTCGTCGCCCATCTCCATCTCGACCATCACGTAGCCGGGATATATCTTGCGCTCGCGGACCGTGGTCGAGCCGCGCTTGATCTCCTTCACCTTCTCCGTGGGCACGACGACCCGGCCGATCAGGTGCTCGAGGGCGCTCGCCTTCACCCGCTTCTCCAGGCTCTCACGCACCTGGTCCTCGCGGGCCGTCTGCACCCGCACCACGTACCAGTTCATCGCCATCGCTTCTGCCTTCCGGGGGCCACGGCCTAGTAGATGCCGAAGACGCCCGCCAGCCACATGAGGAGGCCGTCGGTCACGAAGATGAACATCGAGAGGAGCACGACGGTAACCAGGACAACGCAGGTGGAGCCGATGACCTCCTCGCGGGAGGACCAGGCCACCTTGCGCATCTCCTGCTGGGTCTCGATCAGCAGCTCTCCCACGGTCTGGTGGCACAGGATGAGGTAGAGGGGCAGCGCCCCGAACAGGAAGGCGACGAAGCCCGTGGCGATCACCTGCGCGGGCACCGACCAGCCGAAAGTCGTGTGCCACATCTGCCGCGAGGCCCAGATGGCCAGGAGCACCATGATTACCCCGGCCGCCCCGCGGGCCGCAGTGCCTTGCCCCTTCTTGTAGACGCTCAATGCCACCGACGCAACATCCTTCTACCCCACCGCGGCGGCGCCACCACCGGGCCCGACAGCGCGCATTGGCAGGCCACGAGGGACTCGAACCCCCAACCCGCGGATTTGGAGTCCGCTGCTCTACCAAATTGAGCTAGTGGCCTCCGTTTGTAGTGCGGGCTTCAGCCCGTATCACGGCAGCCACGAGCCGCGAGCCACGAGCGCCGAGCCAGAGAGAGAAGAGGCGGTTTCCGCTCTTGCCCGAAGCTCGCGGCTCGCCGCTCGAGGCTCGAAGCTCCTACGGCCTGAAGGCCGCACTACGAACCGGGTTGTCCATCACCGGCGCCGGCTACTTCTTGCGCTCCTTGTGCGGCGTGTGGCGCCGGTCTCTCGGACAGTATTTCTTCAGCTCCAGGCGCGCCGTGCCGCCCTTGAGGCGCTTGCTCGTGCGGTAGTTCTGCTCCCCGCACTCGGTGCACTCGAGCGTCACGTAGTCGCGGGCCTGCGCTTTCTTCGCCACGGATCGGCCCCTATGCCAGAATCTTGGTCACGACGCCTGCGCCGACGGTGCGGCCGCCCTCGCGCACCGCGAAGCGGAGCTGCTCCTCCATCGCGATGGGCGTGATCAGCTCGCACTCCAGCCGGCAGTTGTCGCCAGGCATCACCATCGCCTGCTCCTTCGGGATCGGCTTCCCGTCGCTCCCGAGCACCTCCAGCACGTTCCCGGTCACGTCGGTCGTCCGGAAGTAGAACTGCGGGCGGTAGCCGGTGAAGAAGGGGGTGTGGCGGCCGCCTTCGTCCTTGGACAGGACGTAGACCTCGCAGAGGAACTTGGTGTGTGGGGTGACGCTGGCGGGCTTGGCGAGGACCTGGCCGCGCTCGAGCTCCTCCTTCTCCACGCCGCGGAGGAGCACGCCGATGTTGTCGCCGGCGATGCCCTGGTCGAGGGTCTTGTTGAACATCTCGACGCCGGTCACCACCGTCTTGCGGGTCTCGCGGGCGAGGCCGATGATCTCCACCTCCTCGCCGACCTTGATCGTGCCGCGCTCGACGCGGCCCGTCCCCACCGTGCCGCGGCCCTTGATCGAGAAGACGTCCTCGACCGGCATCAGGAACGGCAGCTCGGTCGCCCGCTTCGGCTCCGGGATCGCTGTGTCAATCGCGTCCATCAGCTCCTGGATGCACTTGCAGTCCGGGTGGCCCGGCTCGCCCGCCGCGAGGGCCTTCAGCGCGCTGCCGCGAATGATCGGCACCTTCTTGCCCGGGAAGCCGTACTTGTCCAGCAGGTCCCGCAGCTCCTCCTCCACCACCTCGATCAGGAGGTTCGCCTCCTCCTCGTCGCTCTTCTCGTAGACGATGTCCACCTTGTTCAGGAAGATCACGAGGGCGGGCAGGCCCACCTGGCGGGCCAGCAGGATGTGCTCGCGCGTCTGCGGCATCGGACCCTCCGCCGCGTCAACGCACAGGATCGCTCCGTCCATCTGCGCCGCACCAGTGATCATGTTCTTGATGTAGTCCTGGTGCCCGGGGCAGTCAATGTGCGCGTAGTGCCGGTTCGCCGTCTCGTACTCCACGTGCGCCACCTGAATCGTCAGCGTCTTGGTGGCGTCGCGCACCAGCCCGCCCTTCGCAATGTCGGCGTACGACTTCGCCTTGGCCTGCCCCTGCTTCGACAGCACCGCCAGGACCGCGGCCGTCAGGGTCGTCTTCCCGTGGTCAATGTGGCCGATGGTGCCGACGTTGACGTGCGGCTTCGTCCGCTGAAACACCTCTTTCGCCATGAACCTGACCTCCTTCTGTGTCCCCCGCGTCTTCACGGCTGCGGGGCACGCCGTTGGTTCCCGTCCTCATCGCCACGGTGGAGCTGGTGCTGGGAATTGAACCCAGGACCTCCTCCTTACCAAGGAGGTGCTCTACCTGCTGAGCTACACCAGCCCGAGCCAGAGGACAGTGGGCAGAGGACAGAGGACAGTTGGAGCCTGTAGGCGAACGCCAGAGCCGTTCACTGTCTACTGTCCACTGTCAACTGTCCACTCTCCACTGCCCTGGAGCGGGCGAAGGGGATCGAACCCTCATGGCTGGCTTGGAAGGCCAGGGCTCTGCCATTGAGCTACGCCCGCCTCAGCCAGTAGGCAGTGGACAGTAGACAGCAAGGACCCACTGCTTGCTCCTCGCCGGCTGCCCAGTCTTCACTGTCCACTGTCCACTGCCCACTGTCCACTCTCTCGAGAGTGGGGGGAGCAGGATTCGAACCTGCGAAGGCAGCGCCAGCAGATTTACAGTCTGCCCCCTTTGGCCACTTGGGTATCCCCCCGTACAATGCGCCCCCCACCGCGCGCACCTGAGCTAGCGGTGGGGGTCGAACCCACAACCTGTGGTTTACAAAACCACTGCTCTGCCGGTTGAGCTACGCTAGCATGCTAGCGCGTAAAACCTACATTATACTTTCTTCCGACGGCGTGTCAAGCTCAAATTGGCACGGATTTTTCCCCGCCGCCCCCCCGCCCCCCGTTCCGCCGCCAAGATGACAGCCGTGTAATCCTGTTGCCCTTCGCCCATCCCATGAGTACACTGGAAGGGCAGCGGGAGGAGTCCCTGCCCCCGACTGGAGGCATCGGCGTGCGCATCCTGGTGGTCGAGGACGAGAAGCGGTTGGCGAGCTACCTGGCAAAGGGGTTGCGGGAGAATGGCTACGCAGTGGATGTGGCTCACGACGGCGAGGAGGGCGCACGCCTGGCCCGCTCGGGCATCTACGACGCCATCGTGCTCGACATCCTGCTGCCCAAGCAGAGCGGCTTCGAGGTCATCCGCGCCGTGCGCCGCGAGGGCGTGTCTACCCCCATCCTGTGCCTGACGGCCCGCGGCGAGCCGAACGACCGCATCACGGGCCTCGACCTGGGCGCGGACGACTATCTGCCCAAGCCATTCAACTTCGCCGAGGTCCTCGCCCGCCTCCGCGCGCTCTTGCGCCGCTCGCCCCGCATGGCCCCCACCGTGCTCCAGTGCGCCGACCTGGCGCTCGACCCCGCCACCCGCCGCGTGACCCGCGCGGGAAAGGAGATTGACCTCACGCCACGCGAGTACGCCCTCCTCGAATTCCTCCTGCGCCGAGCAGGAACCGTCGTCACCCGCTCAGCTCTCATCGAGGGCATCTGGGACATCAATTTCGACTCCCTCACCAACGTCCTCGACGTCCTGGTCAACCGCCTCCGCACGAAGGTGGACGTGCCGTTCCCCCAGAAGCTCATCCACACGGTCCGCTCCGTGGGCTACGTGCTCAGCGAGGAGCCCTCCTAGCATGTCCCTCCGGGCGAAACTCGTCCTGTGGTACACAGCCGTCTTCGCCGTGTCCGGCTCGCTCCTGTGCGTGACCCTCTACCTCCTCATCGCGCACGCGCTAGGCGCGGAGGCCGACCGGTTCCTCGAAGAGGAGTTCCAGGAGGTCCGCCAGATCACGCGTGACCTGTTGCCGCAGCCGGCGGCGCTGAAGGCCCGCATCGCGGCCGAGCTCCGCCATGCCAGGGCCTTCGCCTACTTCTACAGGCTCCACGACCCCGCGGCGGGCCGCGACCTGCTGGCCGTGGCCGCCAAGGGCCTCGAGGAGGCCGCCACAGCCTGCCCCGCGCCCGCGGCGCCCGAGCCCGCCTACTCGTGGGTCGAGGTCGGCCAGCCGCCCAAGAGCCTCCGCGTCCTCTCAGCAGCGCTCGACCCCGCCGCCAGCTCCCGGCTCATGCTACAGCTCGGGGTCCACAACCGCTGGCTCGAGCGCCGGACCGCGGCTCTCCGCAAGTACCTCGCCGGCACGCTCTTCGCCGCCGTCCTCATCGCCGCCCTGGGCGGCTGGGCACTCGCCTCGCGCAGCCTGCGGCCCATTGACCGCATCGCCGCCGACCTCAGCCGCATCGAGTCGTCGAACCTAGCCGCACGGCTCCACGTGGGCTCCTCGGGCGACGAGGTGGCACGCCTGCGCCAGGCCATCAACCGCATGCTCGACCGCCTGAGCGCCGCCTTCCAGCGGCTCCAGGGCTTCACCGCCGACGCCGCCCACGAGCTGCGCACCCCCCTCACCGCCCTCCAGCTCCGCCTCGAAACCGCCATCAACAGGCCCCGCAGCGAGGCCGAGGCACGCGAGGCCATCAACGATGCCCTCCACCAGGTCGCCGAACTCAGCTCCCTCGTCGAGAACCTCCTCCTCCTCGCCCAGATGGACGCCGAGCACGAGCTGCCGGCCCCCGTGCCCGTGGACCTCGTTGACCTGCTTCGCCGCATCGAGGAACCCTTCGCACTCCTGGCCGAGGAGAAGAACATCTCCCTCGCCATCGAGGCCAACGGCCCTGTCACCACCATCGGCGACCCCGTGCTCCTGCGGCGCGTGTTCGGCAATCTCCTCGACAACGCCCTGCGCTACACGCCGGCCGGCGGACGCGTGACGGCCCGCGTGGCCTGCGGCCCCGCGGGCTGCGTCGTGACCGTGAGCGACACAGGCGTCGGCATCGCCCCAGAGGCCATCGGACGCGTCTTCGACCGCTTCTACCGCGCCGACGAGTCGCGCTCCCGCGCCGACGGCGGGGCCGGCCTCGGCCTCAGCATCGCCAAGCGAGCCGTCGAGCTCCACAGGGGCACCATCGCCATCGAAAGCACCCCCGGCAAGGGCACCACCGTCACCGTGCGGCTCCCGCCGCCACGGCCATGCACCGCGTGAGAGGACACGGATGACCAACGCCAACGGCAGGGGAATGGCCCTCCGCGATGCGGCGGAGATTCTGGCGCTCGGCCTCGTCCTCCTGGCCCCGCAACTGGCCCTCCGCGACGTCTGGGGGCCAGACGAGACGCGCTTCGCCGAGGTCGCACGCGAGATGGCCGCCCGCGGCGACTACCTGGTGCCGCACCTCAACGGCGCCATCTATGCCGAGAAGCCGCCCCTTCACTTCTGGTTCGCCGCCGCCCTCAGGCCCCTCTTCGGCGCCGACGCCGGCCGCGTCGTCTCCCTCCTCGCAGCCCTTGCCTCTCTGGCCCTCATCTACCGCATCGGGCGACGCCTCTACGGACGCCCCGAGGGCCTTTGGGCCGCGCGCATCGCCGCCACCATGCTCCTCTTCCTGGGCCTGGGCAGCGCCGGCATCCTCGACTCGCTTCTCCTCACCACCATCCTGGCCACAATCGCCTGCGGCTTGGCAGCGCTGGACGTGCAGGGGCCGCGGCCGGGCGCGTGTGTGAGCCCTGTGGGCGGGGCCTCCGCGCCCCGCGCTCTTCCCTGCGCACAGCGCGGGGCAGGGACGCCCCGCCCACAAACCCAAGCGCCGAGTCCCTTGCCGTCCTCTGTGGGCGGGGCCTCCGCGCCCCGCGCTCTTCCCTGCGCACAGCGCGGGGCAGGGACGCCCCGCCCACAGACCCAGGCCTGGTGGCTGGGGGCCTATGCGTCGGCGGCTGCGGCCGTCCTCACCAAGGGGCCGATCGGCCTGGCCATTCCCGCCGTCGTCCTGCTCGCCTGCGCGCTGGCCTGCCGCCGACAGGTGCGGGCGGGCGGCTGGTGGCACCTGGCCGGCGCGCTCCTGATGCTCGCGCTCATCGCCGCCTGGGTAGTGCCCGCCTGCCTCAAGGGCGGCGAGGCATATGCCCGCAAGATTCTCCTCCAGCAAACGCTCGAGCGGGTCAGCGGCTCCGCGGCCGTCCACGGCGAGCCGCCTCACTACTACCTGCTCCGCTGGCCCATGTACCTCTGGCCCTGGTCGCTCCTCGTGCCCCTCGCCATCGCAGCCGCGCTGCGCGCTGCCTGGCGCAGCGGGGCCTGGCGCGCCGCGTGGCCCACGCTCTGGTTCCTCGCCGTCTTCGTCCTCCTCTCGTGCATCAGCGGCAAGGGGGAGCGCTATTTCCTGCCAGCCGTGCCCGCCGCGGCCCTGGCGTGCGCGCACTACCTGGTCTCAGAGAAGCCCTTCCCCAGGTGGCATCGCGGCCTGCTCGCCGCCACGTGGCTCACCGTTCTGGCTCCCGGCGGCCTCGCCGTGGCCATGGCCTTCAACGCTTTCAAAGGCGCATTGTCAAAGAACGCTGCCGCGGCCGAGATGCTGCGCGATGCGTCCACGCCGGCCAATGCCGCCGGCGCGATGGCTCTTGGAGTCGGGCTTATGGCCGCCGGCCTGCTGGCCTTCTTCTGGCTTAGGCGGGCGGTCAGCGCGCGGCGGCATGCCGGCATGCTCGCAGCCGTCGTCGTTGCCATCTCGCTGGGCTTCAGCCTGCTGGCCCTGCCCACGATCAACCGATTGAAGTCCGACCGCCTCGCCGTCGCCCACTTCCGGCCCTATCTCGACCAGGCGGAAGAGCTGTACCTGTTCCGCACCGAGTTCGACGGCATCCTCAACCTGTATCTGGCCCGCGACTGCATCCCGCTGCTCGAAGCCACCGAGCAGGCGGCCCGGCGGCTGGCCTCCACGCGCCGCGCGGCCATCGCCCTCTGGAAGAGCCAGGTCGAGAAGGTAGACCCCGCCGCCCGCTTCTCGGTCATCTCCGCCGGTGCCCAGTCGCCCCGGAACCTCGTCCTGTTACTCAACTGGAAGCCCGATTCGCTCCCTAGCGCGGAGCAATTCCAACGGTAACACCTCAGGCTGATGAAGTGCTCGCCCCCGTGGGCTGCGCCGCTCGGCAGCGAGCGGCACCGAGTGGAGCGAAGGACTGGCCACTACGCGAGGCGTCCCCCGCACCCCCTTACCCCTACCCCCCTCCCTCCCGGAGCTGATCTTTGCCCACATCTTCTCGCGGGCTCCCGGTCAGCCCCCGAAGGGGGTGATCCAGCCGTAGCCCAGGGCGACCAAAGGGAGCCCTGGGACAAGGCCAACCCGGCATGGAGCCCCCAACGGGGGTGATTCAATCGCTCTGAAACGCCCCCTTCGGGGGCTTGTGCCATGCGGACGCCGGATCCCAGGGCTCCCTTTGGTCGCCCTGGGCTACTGCTGGCTCGCCCGCATTCGCGGGCTGCGGCGGCCGGAGATGTGGGCAAAGATCAGCTCCCGGAGGGAGGGGGAAGGGGGAGGGTGGACCCTTGGGCACAGCCCCACCCTGTCCTGCCCGCGTTGCGCCCGTGCAAGTCCGTTATTGCACCCGGATAACGCCCTGCCTTGTCGCGCTACATCTTGGGCCGAGGGCGGAACTTCACCTTCGGCTCCGACCACGGGGGCGGGCCGGACCTTGGCGGCTCCACACCGATGCCGTGCAGAACGAAATCGTCGAAGTCGCCCGTGTCGTCGAACGACCCCACGCCGACCCGACCCCAATCGAAGGTCTTGTCCTCCGCCGTCAGGACCGGCTT
>Ga0194125_10007789_pt1 | contig 15312 bp, 8 predicted proteins | sample TA2KigC250mmetaG_FD_148626 | JGI IMG/M metagenome (GOLD analysis project Ga0194125, IMG submission 148626) | Freshwater microbial communities from Lake Tanganyika, Tanzania - TA2015034 Kigoma Deep Cast 250m | ecosystem: Environmental > Aquatic > Freshwater > Lake | place: Tanzania: Lake... | reverse complement strand
GTGAAGAGCATGTGCCCTTCGGGGCAGTTGCGGAACGTCAAGTAGAGCTGGCCATCGAAGCGACAGAGGTCGGTGAAGGCGTTGTGGTTGCCATCATCGAACAGCCGACGGATAGTTTCCAGCCTGACCACAGTTTCCATTCCGGTTACTCCTCCAAAGCAAGTCGCCGGCCAGTTGGTCGTGTACTGCCCGTCATCAGCACACCCGGATCGGCCGCAGTTCCGATGGCTTTCGTAATAGATCAGGCAATGATCGCAAGAGAAACTAAAACGTGCAACACATCCGTGATCGGGCCTTCGATCACAACACTGTCAGTATACACAGGTTCCTCGCGTTTGTCAAGCGAATTGACTCACACCTGCTGCGCAGCATGGTCCAAGACGGACTAGACTGTCGTCATGGCTAAACGAGCGTTAGTGATAGAGATTTGGTTCAAACGGCTTGCCTTGCTGGAAGCGAAGGTGATGCGTTTGCAAGCGAAAGTGGTGCGTTTGCAAGCGGAAAATGGCGCATGGCGTCGCAATGAAATCTCCTACCATCTTGCCTTGACATCCCCTTTCGCGGGTGATATGATCGCCGCGCAGCCTCCGAAGCGACGAATTACTGAGCAGCTACTGGGCCAACTACTTCGCGCACGAGCCTGACAGCGATGTGCGCGTTAGCCTGATGCTGCGCGGGGTCGAGCTCCAGGTGCGGGATTACTGGCTGCGGGATCATCCGACATTGGGTCCATTGACGAAGAAGATCGGAGGCGCATGAAGCAGCGTCATTTGGTCTACGGCCTGAACCACGGCTACATCCACGATTGGTTGGTGTTGGGGCCGGCGGTTACCCCGGTCACCGAGCAGCCAAAACCCGGCGAGGAAGCCCTGGCCTATCGCGGCCGCCTGTTGCAGGCCGCCGATCACACAGCGTGCGACTTCCCCGATCCGCCCCAAGAGATCCAAAAGATCGTGTGTTTTGGCGAGCCGCTCTATTGGGAAGTGGAACACTGCCAGGAGGATCACCTGGTCGAGAGGGACGTCGCCGCGGCGGTCTACAGCCATGCGCGGGTGTGGGCGTTCACTCGCTTCTCCTGTCCTGGAGCGGAGGCGCTGACGCTGAGTCTGACCCTTTCCTGCCCGACCAGCGTCTGGTTGAACGGCCGCCACGTCAGGTATTGCGGGGGCATCGCCGCGCTGGATGACCAGACGTCACAGACTTACGCCTTCACCGCCAGTCTGAAGCCGGGCGATAACGATCTGGTCGTGCGGCTGGAGCAGGTTGCGGTTGGCGATGCAGTGCTGGCGCTGGCCGCGCGGATTGAGAGTCCGCTCGCAGCCGGGGTCAAGATCCGGCTGCCGACCATCACGCTGGAACCGGCGGAGCGACAGGAGTGGGAGCGCGCCCTGGAGCACGCCTACCTTGACCGGGCGATCTACCAGCGCGATCAAACGGTCACGGTCATCTGCGGCGATCGTATGCCGGGTTCGCGTTCCGGTTCTGTCCGTTTGCAGCAGCCAGACGGCGTCATCTACGGTCGGATGGATGTCACCTTCCAGGCCGGAGCGCAGCTCGAGGGTTTGTTGGCCGCGCAGTTAGCCCCCGGCCCCATGCAGGCCTTGCTGACCCCCTCCATCGAGGACTACTACACTCAAGGCTTCCGGGCGCGGCGCGTGCTGCCCTTCACCGTCAACATGGGCGCCAACACCAGCGAACCGGTCGGCGACTACGATGAGCGGCTGGTCGCCGTGATCACGGAGGCTGCCCGCAGCTACGACCGCCTGTATGCCGAGATGGCCAAGATGGCCCTCGGCTGGTGGCAGACCCTCGACCCTGGCGGCATTCGCCAGGCGATCGGGCGGGTCGAGCGCCGTGAGCTGAACTGCCCGGACGACCTGCTCGGCCTGACCGCGTTGCGCGCGCGTATGGGGCTATACGAGCAGTTCCCCGCCGACCTCCTGGCTGAGATTGACGGGTGTCTGCTCGCCTTCGACTATGCAAACCCACACCCGAAGGGTCTGTTTTCATCTGAGAGCGACCAGATCACCCTCTATGCGGCGCAGATACTGGCGGGGCAGCTTTATGGCCAGAAGACGATGATGGCGTCTGGTCTGACAGGCCGGCAAGAGCAGCACCGGGGCGAGGCGCTGGCGGAGGAGTGGCTGCGCCGCCACGCCCAGCGGGGATTCGCCCTTTGGAACTCGCACACCGAGCGAACGGTCGCTGCGCTCGCCCTGCTGGCCGATCTGGCTGAGAGCGATGGAGTTCGTGATCTGGCGACTGTCCTGTTGGACAAGATGCTCTTCGGCCTGGCCGTCAACTCCTTCCGAGGCGCGTACGCGGCCCCGCGCGCCGAGGCGCGTGCGTCCTGGCTGCGCAGCGCCGCGCTTGCGCCCGAAGCGCCGCTCAACTATCTGCTGTGGGGCGTCGGCGGTCTCAACACATACGTTCGGGGCGCGGTCAGCCTGGGGTTGGCAGGCAAGAACTACCGGGCGCCGGAGTTGCTGCGCGCCATCGCGCTTGACCGCTGGCCCGACATGCTCTCGCGCGAGCGGCAGCAGATTGCCGGGGACGAGCACGTCAACACAGTGGTGTTCAAGACGCCCGACGCCATGCTCGCTTCCGCGCAAGATCACCGGCCGGGGCAGGCCGGCCGTCGCGAACACATCTGGCAGGCGACGATGGGCTGCGACGCCGTCGTCTTCACGAACCATCCGACGAGTTTCAGCGACGCTGACGCGCGCCAGGCGGGCTGGTGGTGTGGCAACGGCAGCCTTCCGCGCGTGGCGCAGTGGAAGGACGCGCTGATCGCCCTCTACCATCTGCCCGCAGACGATCTCCTCGGGTTCACCCACGCCTTCTTCCCCGCCTATGCCTTCGATGAGCACGCTATCGAAGGGGGCTGGGCTTTTGCGCGCCACCGCGAGGGTTATGTGGCCTTGCACGCGGCGCAGGGCATGACGCTGGTGGAGACCGGTCGGGATGCGTTTCGCGAGCTGCGCTCGGCTGGGCTGCGCAACGCGTGGCTGTGTCAGATGGGCCGCGCAGCGGTGGACGGCAGCTTTGCCGAATTCCGCCGGGCGGTCCTGGCCGCGAACGTGCGCGTCAGCGACCTGGCGGTCGAGTGGCGCACCATTCGCGGCGAGCGTCTGGCGTTCGGCTGGCACGAACCGCTGACCGTAGACGGCCGGGCAGAGCCGATCACCGGTTTCCGGCACGTCGAAAATCCCTATGCCAGGGCCGAGTTCCCCGCCCACAGCATGGACATCGGGTGCGGGGAAGATATGCTGAGACTGCACTTCGCGTAGGACTTATGGAGACCTGTCAGGTTCTGACAGGCCAGCTCGATGAAAGGAACCCATCATGCCGCGAGGATCCATTGGCCGTGCTTTCGTAGATGCAACCAACCCCCTGAACATGACTCGCCGCGGTCACGTGCGCTCGATGGGCTACACAGATTTTGACATGGGACGCCCCATCATCGGCGTGTGCAACCCGTGGAGCGAGCTGAACCCCGGCCACTGGCACTTCAAGACGCTGGCCGAGGCCGTGAAGCGGGGCATCTGGGCCGCCGGCGGCTTCCCGTTGGAGTTCCCAACGATCTCGATGTGCGAGGTGTTTCATAACATCTCCACGCTGATCTACCGCAACCTGATGGCGCTCGATACCGAGGAGTTCATGGACTCGATGCCGTTCGATGGCGTGGTCCTGCTCTCGACCTGCGATAAGGACGTGCCTGCCCAACTGATGGCCTGCGCCACCGTCAACAAGCCGGCGATCATCATCACCGGCGGCACGCGGCTGGCAGGCTTCTACCAGGGGCAGACGGTCGCCTGTTCGACCGACACCCAGCGTTTCGAATGGAACTACAAGGCTGGTGTGATCGGCGTGGATGAGTTAAGAGAGGTCGAGGACAACGGCTTCTTCAACACCTGCGGCGCGTGCGGCGTCATGGGCACGGCCAACAGCGTGCAGTCTATGGCCGAGGCGCTGGGCATGGCGCTCCCTGGGTCCGCCATCATCCCGGCCGTCTACGCGCAGCGCCTCCATGCCGCCGAAGCGACCGGTCTCAAGATCATGGAGTTGGTAGATCAAGACATCAAGCCGCGCGACATCATGACCCGACCGGCCTTCGAGAACGCCATCAAGGTGCTGATGGCGACCGGCGCCAGCACGAACCTGGTGATTCACCTGATCGCGATTGCCCGGCGGGCCGGCGTCCACCTGACCCTTGACGATTTCGATCGCCTCAGCAAGACGACGCCATTCATCACCGATGTCAAGCCGTGCGGCAGCGTGACGGTCGAGGAGCTCTACCACGCGGGCGGCATCCACGCCGTCATGAAGACCCTCGAGCCGCTGCTGGACACCGGCGTGATGACCTGCAGCGGCAAGCCCCTGGTCGAGAATCTGCAAGGCGCACGGGTGCGCAACCCGAACATCATCCGGCCACTCGCCGACCCCATAGACCCCGAAGGGGGCTTGCGCATCGTGCGCGGGACACTGGCGCCCGATGGCGCTGTCATCAAGACCTCGGCCGGCTCGCCGCACCTGCTGAAGCACACCGGCCCTGCGGCGGTGCTCGCCTCGCGCAAGCAGGAAGACATTGATCGGGACTTCGCATACCTCACGCCGGACCACGTCATCATCAACCGCAACATGGGGCCGGTCGGCGCGCCGGGGATGCCAGAGGTCGGCCCGACCGGGCTGCCGCGCCATCTGCTGCGCCAGGGCATCCGCGACATGATGCGCATCACCGACGCCCGCATGAGCGGCACCTCCTTCGGTACGGTCGTGCTGCACGTTGCGCCCGAAGCGGCCATCGGCGGGCCGCTGGCGATCGTGCGCGACGGCGACATGATCGAGCTGGACGCGGAGCGAGGCGCGCTCAACCTGCTGCTCGATGAGCGCGAGATTCAGCGCCGCCTGGCGGAGTGGCGGCCGCCGGCGCCCAAATATCAAAAGGGCTATCGCGGCTTGTGGATAGATCAGGTGCTGCAGGCGCCCGACGGCTGCGACTTCGCATTCTGCGTCGAGGACAACTGGCTCGGTCGGAGACCGGCCAGAGCGGGAGCTCGGTCGGAGACCGGCCAGAGCGGGGGCTCGGTCGGAGACCGGCCAGAGCGGGAGCTCGGTCGGAGACCGGCCAGAGCGGGAGCTCGGTCGGAGACCGGCCAGAGCGGGAGCTCGGTCGGAGACCGGCCAGAGCGGGAGCTCGGTCGGAGACCGGCCAGAGCGGGAAGGTAGGGGAGGGGATGCAAATGAACCGTCGCGCTCGCCTGATGGCGACTCTGCGTGGAGAGCCGGTTGACCGGCCGGCTGTCTCGTTCTATGAGATCAACGGTCTGGATCAACGGTCCGATGATCCCAGCCCGTTCAATATCTACTCGCACCCCTCCTGGGCGCCGCTGATCGAGCTGGCCCGCACGCAGACCGATCGCATCGTCATGCGGCCCGCGGCGCTGCGAGATGGGCCGGCCGATCCATTGACCGAATTGACATCGGTCGAGCAATGGGATGAGGGTGGCACGCGCTACGAGCGGCGCACGATTCGCTCCGGCAGGCGCACTTTCACTTCGACCACGCGCCGCGATCCTGACGTCAACACTGTCTGGACGGTCGAGCACTTTCTGAAAGGCCCCGAAGATCTCAAGGCCTGGCTGGAGCTGCCAGAGCCGCAGCCCGGCGGAGCAGCGGAAACAGAGCGCGTGCTGGCGGCCGAGGCCCAGCTCGGCAACACAGGGATCGTCATGTTGGACACGGCCGATCCGCTGTGCATCGCGGCCGCGTTGTTCGATCTGGGAACCTACACGGTCGTCGCAACGACAGAACCGCGCTTGTTTCACCGGCTGCTGGAGCGTTACGCCGCGATCCTCGGGCCGAGGACCGCGGCCGTGGCGCTGGCGCTGCCGGGCCGGCTGTGGCGCATCTACGGACCTGAGTACGCGTCGCCGCCCTATCTCCATCCGCGGCTGTTCCGTGAGTATGTGGTGCGCTACGACACGCCGATGGTGCAGGCGATCCAGGCGCAGGGCGGCTTCGCCCGCATTCACTCTCACGGCCGTCTGTTCGCGATCCTGGACGACATCGCAGCTACCGGTTGCACGGGGCTCGACCCCATCGAGCCGCCGCCGCAGGGCGACGTCGAGCTGGCCTATGTGCGCCAGCGTTACGGCCGGCAGATGGTGCTCTTCGGCAATCTCGAGGCCAGCGACATTGAAAACCTGCCCACCGATGAGTTTGCCGGCAAGGTGCGGCGGGCGCTGCGTGAGGGCACGGCCGGCGAGGGCCGCGGGTTTGTGCTGATGCCCTCGGCCTGTCCCTACGGCCGCGTGCTGTCGCCCTTGGCGCTCGCGAACTATCGGAAGATGATCGAACTGATCGAGTCGGTGGAAAACGCTATGTGAATGTTGCTATTTAGCCAGACTTGACACCTGGCCGATCAATGGTAGAATAGCTTACAAAGGTCAGCGGCGTCCAGCAGGGCTTCCCAGCCCTCCGCTGACTGTCTGGACATCCTCTGTCCAGTTGGTCGTGATCATGGATAGGAGGTGAGCACCGCACGAACTGGAGTAGCCGACGGCCAGGGATCTCATCCCCCGAGGAAGGCGGTTCCTTCCGTTGTCGTGTATTCGAGAGGAAATCGGAAAGCCATGTCCAAGTATCTATGTCCCTTTCTGGTTGTGCTGGCCCTGATTCTCACGTCATGTGCGCAGCCGACGCCAGCGCCGACCAAGGCCCCCGAGCCGACCAAGGCTCCTGCCCCGGCCGCCACCAAAGCGCCTGAGCCGACCAAGGCTCCCGCAGCGGCCGCCACCAAAGCGCCTGAGCCGACCAAGGCCCCCGCGCCGGCTGCGGCCAGCAAGTACAAGGAAGCGCCCATGCTGGCCGACCTGGTGAAGGCCGGCAAGCTGCGGCCCATTGAGGAGCGCCTGCCTGACGAGCCGTTCGTGTTAGGCCCAGGCACCTTGATCACCGAGAAGGATTTGCCAGATTGGCAGGCCGGCAAATACGGCGGCACCATCAACTTTGCCCATGCCGTGGCAAACTGGAACCCTGACATCTTCATCGGCTCCAACGAGAACTTCTTCTGCGCGCCGGGTATCTTCCTGGACGGCATGAAACCGTGCCTCCTCAAGGACTACAAGGTCGAAGACGGCAACAAGAAGTTTACTTTCACGTTGCGCAAAGGCCTGAAATGGTCCGACGGCACGCCGGTGACGACCGAAGACGTGCGTTTCGTGTACGAAGATATCTACCAGAATGAGAAGCTGTCCCCGACCGGCATGCCCGCCAAGTTCCGCAACGCTGGTAAGCCCGAGGGCGAGCCGATGAAACTGGAGATCGTTGACACCTTCACCTTCCGCATCACGTTTACGGAGCCGTATGGCGGCCTGTTGCGCGAAATGAGTATCAAGGGCTGGCAGGGCTACACCGACTTGATGCGTCCGTCTCACTACCTGAAGAAGTGGCACATCAAGTACACGCCGCTCGATCAGTTCAAGGCTGAGCTGGAAAAGGTGAACCTGAAGGATGAGTGGTGGCAGTTCTTCTTGCAGCAGAAGAACTGCAATAACTGGGATCTATCGAACCCACGTTGCGCCGGCTTCCCCTCCTTGTACCCGTGGACCGGTGTGGCTTCGGGCAATCCCAGCCTGCTGGCCTTCGAGCGCAACCCGTACTACTGGAAAGTGGACACCACTGGCCAGCAATTGCCGTATGCCGACAAGCTTCGGTCGCAGCAGGTGAACGACGTAGAGATGGTGACGCTCAAGGTGCTGGCGGGCGAGGTGGATTTCGTGCGCGAGAGCACGGCGTTGGTGAAACTGCCGCTCTACAAGGAGAACGAGCAGAAGGCCAACATCCGCGCCATCTTGACTGACTACCATGTGGATCCAACCTGCCTGTTCATCAACCTGACACACGCCGACCCAACGTGGCGCAAGGTCGTCAACGATGTCCGTTTTCGGCTGGCGGTCTCGCATGCGCTCAACCGCAAAGAGATCATCGAAACGGTCTACTATGGCTTTGGGCAGTTCCCACAATTGGTACCGAGTGAGTACGATGTGGCCAAGGCCAACAAGCTGTTGGATGAGATGGGGATGGACAAGAAGGACGCTGACGGGTTCCGCATAGGGCCGGACGGCAAGACCTTCATCTTCAACATCGAGCACGCTGCCCATGCCCCCGACATCAGGCCAGCGGTTGAGCTGGTTGAGCAACACCTGAAGAAGGTTGGCATCAAGGCCCAGGTGAAGCAGATCGAGGCCGGTCTTTGGGGTCAGCGCGGCCCGGCCAACGAGTTCCAAGCCAGCGTGATCTGGGATGTGCAGCCGATGTGGCAAGATGCCACGTGGACCGACTTTACGCCGACTAGCAACTGGGGGCGCCTCTGGGCGCTCTGGTACTCCACGGGCGGGAAGCAGGGCGAAGAACCGCCGGCTGGCGTGAAGGATATCTACCGCATCCACGAGGGCCGCATTCAGTCGCTGCCCGCGTCTGAAGCAGACAAGAAGCTGTATGCCGAGATGAACAAGAACTACCGGGAGAACGTCTGGATCATCCCGTTGGTCGAGAAGGCGCAACACGCCCTGGTCGCCTCCACCAAGTTGGGCAACATGCCCAGGTCAGGTCAGGCCATCGGCGCGAATTACAGCATGGAGCAGTTCTTCTTCAAGTAAAGGCAAATTGAGGTTGGGTGAAGGGGGACGAGAGGAGGTAGAGGCGACTTGACTCCTGGGCGATCAATGGTAGAATAGCCCACAGTTCCTGAGCATACCGGCGGAGCTCCTGAGAGCCGGTCGCCTCTCCACAACAGTGTGAACGCTGTAGTCCCTCATTCACAGGTGAATGAACCCATGAAAGGAGGTGCATTGCACACCGAAGACCACTGCGATGATTCTCCAGGGACTCTGTCCCCCGCGGAAAGGCGGTTCCTTTCAGACTGTCATGCACTCTCACGGCCAGAACAAAGGAGAAAAGGAGATATGAAGAAGTATCTGTGGTCCCTTCTTGTGGTGTTGACATTGGTGCTGACGTCGTGTGCACAGGCCACGCCAGCGCCCAAGGCCGAGCCAACCAAGGCGCCGGCCCCGGTCGCCACCAAGGCGCCCGAACCCACCAAGGCGCCCGCCCCGGCCGCCAGCAAATACTCCGAAGCGCCGATGTTGACCGAGCTCGTGAAGGCCGGCAAGCTGCCGGCTATTGACCAGCGCCTGCCCGAGGTGCCGCTGGTGGTGGACAAGGGCGTGATCGTCTCCGAAAAGGACCTGCCCGACTGGCAGCCTGGCAAGTTCGGCGGCACGCTGCGCGTGGGCCATAGCGTGGCCAACTGGAACCCGGATGTCTTCGTCATGATGGACGAGGCGACGCTCATCGGCCAGGGCATCAGCATGGACGGCATCCGCGGCAACGTGGTCGAGAGCTACAAGGTCGAGAATGACAACAAGGACTTCACCTTCAAGATCCGCAAGGGCCTGAAGTGGTCCGACGGCCAGCCGGTGACCACCGCGGACGTCAAGTTCACCTTCGAGGACATGTACGGCAACGAGAAGCTCTTCCCGAACGGCCAGCCGAACGAGTTCCGCGTCGGCTTCTCCGTCAAGGGCGAGAAGGGCGCGCTGACCGTCATTGACGACTACACCTTCAAGATCAGCTTCCCCAAGGCGTATGGCGGCTTTGTGCGCAACATGTGGATCGAGGGTTGGAAGGGCTACACCCTGATGATCAACCCCGCCCACTATCTGAAGCAATGGCACGCCAAGTACGCGGACATCAACAGCGAGAAGATCAAGGCTGAGATGACCAAGATGAACTTGAAGGACGAGTGGTGGCAGCTCTTCACCCAGAAGTGGTGCCGCAACTGGGACATGACCAACCCTCGGTGCGTGGATTATCCTGGCCTCTACCCCTGGGTCGGCAAGCCTTCCGGCAGCCCCAGCCTGCTGACCTTTGAGCGCAACCCGTACTACTATAAGGTGGACACCAAGGGCCAGCAACTCCCGTACATTGACAAGATCGTGTCGCAGCAGGTTGAGAACGTCGAGATGCTCAACATGAAGCTGCTGACCGGCGAGATTGACTTCATGCGCGAGTCCACCGCCCTGGTGAAGATCCCGCTCTACAAGGAGAACGAGGCGAAGGCCGGCTTCCGCGTGGTCCTCACCGATATGCACGTGGACTCCTCAGGCATGCGGCTGAACCAGACGTTCGATGATGCTGACTGGCAGAAGGCGGCAGGGGATCTGCGCTTCCGCCAGGCCATCAGCCTCGCGATCAACCGCAAGGAGCTGATCGAGACCATCTACTACGGCTATGCATCGCTGCCGCTGGAGTTGGTGGGCGAGCAGTACTCCAAGTTCGATGTGGCGGCCGCCAACAAGCTGCTGGACGACATGGGGCTGACCAAGAAGGATGCGGATGGAACCCGCCTCTATCCGAGCGGCAAGCCGATCAACATCCTGCTGGAGCACGGCGCGCATGCGCCCGACATCTCCCCGGTCTCGGACCTGGCCGCGCAGTACCTGAAGGCAATCGGGATCAAGCTCACCGTCAAGCAGATTGATCCTAGTGCGTGGGGCCAGAAATGGGACGCCAACCAGATCCAGGCCACCGTCATGTGGAGCCACGACCGCGGCTGGGACAATGACGCGGTGACCGGCAGTGTGGCCCGCGCCGGCCGCGAGTGGGCGCGCTGGATGGATACCGAAGGCAAGCAGGGCGTCGAACCGCCGGCCTGGGCCAAGAAGGCGTACGACATCGACGCGCGGCGCTGGCAGGTGGTCTCCGGTTCCGACGATTACAAGAAGGTCGTCGCCGAGGGCACTCAGTGGTGCCGCGACAACCTGCCCTACATCAACTTCGTCGAGAACGTGAAGTACCCGATGGTCGTCTCGGCCAAGCTGGGCAATGTGCCGCAGTCTGGCTTCGCCATCGGCGCCAACTTCAGCGGCGAGCAGTTGTTCTTCAAGTAAGACCTGCCCCCCCATCCCCCCTTCCCTCACAGGGAAGGGGGGAGTAGAGAAGGGGATAGGTATCATCGGGAGGTGTGCGAACGTGATTTTCTACCTCATACGTCGTGTCATGATGCTGGTTCCGATCCTCATCTTGATGTCCATGGTGGCGTTCTTCTTGATCGAGTTGCCGCCGGGCGACTATGTCAGTTTCCGCATCCAGCAGTTGCGGATGTCTGGGGTGGAAGTCTCGGAGGATGAGGCGCAACGCCTGATGATTCAATACGGCCTCGATCGGCCGTTGCCCGCGCGCTACTGGCGGTGGGTCTCGGGCATCGTGTTGCGCGGCAACTTCGGCTGGTCGCTGCAGTGGAACAAGTCGGTCAACGAGATCCTCAGCGAGCGCATTCCCATGACGGTCACCATCTCGCTGTTGGCGCTGCTGCTGTCGTGGACCGTCGCCATCCCCATCGGCATCTTCTCGGCGACGCACCAGTACTCGGTCATGGACTACGTGTTTACCTTCCTCGGGTTCATCGGGGTGGCGACGCCAGGGTTCTTGTTGGCCTTGATCATCGCGTGGGTGCTCTTCGCTCAGTTCGGCTTCTCGATGCTGGGCCTCTATTCTAAAGAGTATCTGGACGCGCCCTGGAGCTTCGCCAAGTTCGTGGACCTGCTGAAGCACATCTGGCTGCCACTGATCCTGGTGGGCATGGGCAACACGGCCGCGACGATCCGCGTGGTGCGCAACAACCTGCTGGATGAGCTGCGCAAGCAGTATGTCATCACGGCGCGCGCCAAGGGGCTGACCGAATGGGGGCTGTTGCTGAAATACCCGGTGCGAGTGGCCATCAACCCGCTTCTCAGCACGGTGAGCTGGGTGTTGCCGGGTCTCATCTCTGGCGCGGTGCTGATTGACATCGTGTTGAGCCTCCAGACGACCGGCCCGGTTCTGCTGCGCGCGGTGTTGGCCCAAGACATGGTCCTGGCCGGCAGCATTGTGCTGATCCTGAGCGCATTGACCGTGGTCGGCGCGCTGCTCGGCGACATCTTGCTGGCGCTGGTGGACCCGCGCATCCGCTTCGGGGGGGTAGAGAAGTGAGCCAACAACCAATCGTTGCGCCGGCGACCCCAGGGGCGGCGCAAGCTCCCATCGTCCAGCCCGGCAAGTCCACAGCCGATGATCGCTATTACTATGCCAGCCAGTGGGAGCTGATTTGGTGGCGCTTTCGTCGCCACCGGCTGGCGCTGATCTCCGCAGGGCTTCTGATTCTGCTCTACATTGTAGCGATCTTCGCGGAGTTCTTTTCGCCCTACACCTCGAACACGCGCTTCGAGGGCTTCCAGAATGCTCCGCCTACCAGACTCCATCTGATCAAGCCAGACGGCAGTCTGCAGCCGTTCGTCTACGGCACGCAGCGGAAGCTCGATCAGAAGACGTTCAAGTTCACCTACATCGAGGACCAGACCCAGGTCATCCCGGTGCAGTTTTTCGTCAAGGGCGAGCCCTACAAGTTGCTGGGCCTCATCCGCGCGGATGTCCACCTGTTCGGGGTCAAGGAGACGCGGGTCAACCTGTTCGGCACCGATCGCCTGGCGCGCGATGTGTTCTCGCGCACTCTGCACGGCGCGCGCATCTCGCTCTCGATCGGTCTGGTGGGGGTCTTCATCAGCTTCATGCTCGGCGTGATCCTGGGCGGCGTCTCCGGCTATTTCGGCGGGGTCGTGGATGACATCATCCAGCGGGTCATTGACTTCCTGTTGGCCATCCCCGGCCTGCCGTTGTGGATGACCCTTTCGGCGGCCCTACCACGCGACTGGCCGACCCTGCGCCTCTATTTCGCCATCACGATCATCCTCTCGATCCTGGGGTGGTGCGGCCTGGCGCGCGTGGTGCGCGGCAAGTTGCTGGCCCTGCGCGAAGAGGACTATACCCTGGCCGCCCGCGGCGCAGGCGCCAGCAGTTGGCGCATCATCACCCGCCACCTGTTGCCCGGTTTCACCAGCCACCTGATCGTGTCCATCACGTTCAACATCCCGGGCATGATCCTGAGCGAAACCGCGCTCAGCTTCATCGGCCTGGGCATCCAGCCTCCGGCTGTGAGCTGGGGCACGTTGCTCCAGGATGCGCAGAACCTGACGGCCGTCGCGCACCAGACCTGGCTGATGATCCCGGCGCTGTTCGTGATCGCCACTGTGCTGCTGTTCAACTTCGTCGGCGATGGCTTGCGCGATGCCGCCGATCCTTATTCGCGATAGGTGGGAGGAGAAGACGATGGCGGCAGCCAATGGCCACAGTCTGTTTGTCGAAGTGCAGGACCTGAAGACCTATTTCTTCCTTCACGAAGGCACCGTCAAAGCGGTGGATGGCGTCAGCTTCAATATCTATGAGGGCCGCTCGTTGGGCGTGATCGGCGAGAGCGGCTGCGGGAAGTCGGTGACGGCCCAGTCCATCATGCGCATCGTTCCCTCGCCGCCCGGCCGTGAGGTCGGCGGTCGAATCACTTTGTATCTGAAAGACGACCAACAGCACCAAGAGGTTGTTGACGTGTTGGACCTGCCTGCCAGCGGCGCCAAGATGCGCGGCATCCGTGGCAAGCAGATCGGCATGATCTTTCAGGAGCCGATGACCTCCTTCAGCCCGCTGCACACCATTGGCAGTCAGATCATGGAGAACATCCTGATCCACGAGTCGGGCGTGTCGAACAAGCAAGCTCGCGATCGCACCATCGAGATGCTTAGCCGCGTGGGTATCCCCAGGCCGAAAACCCTGATTGACGCCTATCCACACCAGTTCAGCGGCGGCATGCGCCAGCGCGCGATGATCGCCATGGCTCTGGTGTGCGGCCCGCGCTTGCTCATCGGCGATGAACCGACGACCGCACTGGATGTGACCATCGAGGCGCAAATCCTCGATTTGATCAAGGATTTGCAGGCCCAGTTCGGCATGGCGCTCATGTACATCAGCCACGACCTGGCGGTGGTGGGCGAAATGGCCGATGAGATCATGGTCATGTACCTGGGTCAGGTGATGGAGCACTCCTCGACCGATGAGATCTTCGACAATCCGCTGCACCCGTACACGATCGCGCTGTGGCGATCCATCCCGACGATCGAGGGCAAGCTGGAGCGGCTGGTGCCCATCAGCGGCGCTTTGCCTAGCCCCTATGCAACGATCCCAGGCTGCCCGTTCTTCTCGCGCTGCGAACGGCGGATTGCGGGCACTTGCGATGGTGCGCCCCCGCCCCTGAAGGAAGTCTCGCCGGGGCACCAGGTGCGCTGTTTTCTGTATTGAGAGGGCAACCAGGCATGGCCAATCCACAAGAGCCTCTGCTCGAAATCAAGAATCTGAAGAAGTATTTCCCCGTGCAGCGCGGTTTTTTGCAGCGGACCCTGGGATTCGTAAAGGCTGTAGATGACGTCAATCTGGAGGTGCGAGCGGGCGAGACCCTGGGGATCGTGGGCGAGAGCGGCTCGGGCAAGACAACGCTGGGCAGATGTGTGACCCGCCTCTACGAGCCGACCGGCGGCAAGATCCTGATGCGAGATGGCAGTCAGGTTCTCTCGGTCACCGATCTGAAAGGGCAGGAGCTGAAAGGCTTCCGCCGCATGGCGCAGACGATCTTCCAGGACCCCTATTCGTCGTTGAATCCCCGGATGAACGTCTTGCAGACGGTGGGCGAGCCGCTGCTGGTTAACAACATCGCACGCGGCAAGGAGCTGGAGCAGCGCGTTACGGAGACCATCGTCCAGGTGGGGTTGCGAGTCGAGCATCTGCAGCGCTACCCGCACAGCTTCAGCGGCGGCCAGCGCCAACGCATCGGCATCGCGCGCGCGTTGGTGCTCAACCCCAAGGTGATCGTCGCTGACGAGCCCGTGTCCGCGCTGGATGTCTCGATCCAGGCGCAAATCCTCAACCTGTTGCTGGATCTCCAGCAGAAGTATCAGCTTACCTATCTCTTCATCTCCCATGCGATGAGCGTGATCCGCTATGTCAGCGACCGCATCGCGGTGATGTATGCCGGCAAGCTGGTCGAGTTGGGATCGAAGAAGGAACTGCTGATCACGCCGAAGCACCCCTATACCGAGACGCTGTTGGCGGCTGTGCCCAGGACCGCGCAACGTCGTCGCGGCAAGCGCGGGGTGACGCCTGGCGAACCGCCCGATCTGTCGAACCTGCCGGCTGGCTGCGTCTTCGTCCCACGCTGCAAGTATGCCCAGGAGATGTGCAAGACGCAGGCGCCGGAGCTGCGCATGGTCGGGACAGACTGCTGGGTGAGCTGTCATTTCGCTGAGTCGCTCAGCTTGCATGGCATCAGCGGCGCGGCGTTGTGATAGGGGTCTGTGAAAGTATTACTTCCCGCTCTGGCCGGTCTCC
>Ga0194125_10007786_pt1 | contig 15316 bp, 12 predicted proteins | sample TA2KigC250mmetaG_FD_148626 | JGI IMG/M metagenome (GOLD analysis project Ga0194125, IMG submission 148626) | Freshwater microbial communities from Lake Tanganyika, Tanzania - TA2015034 Kigoma Deep Cast 250m | ecosystem: Environmental > Aquatic > Freshwater > Lake | place: Tanzania: Lake... | reverse complement strand
TCCACACCTTCCCACCTTCTTGATGAGCATTTTGGAGAAGATAGTCTGACCCTAAAAACTGGAGGGTGGTAAGTATTTTTTGTTTATCGGCGAGAATTGACGAACCCCTGTTGGTTTGTTACCATAACCTTTAATTTGAACCAATTTGGCCACAGCCCTCAAAGGGGGAGAGCGGAATTTTCTATGGCTTTCGGTCTATTATTAATTTTTCTCCTTTCCCTAATTTTTCCTCCCTCGGTCGCCGCCAAGGCGCTGGCGGGTAAAGTTCTCAAGGTATTCGATGGCGATACTATTTTAGTCCGAATTCATGACCGGGAAGAACACGTCCGCCTGCGGGAAATTGATGCGCCGGAAATTACCCACAAAAAAAGAGTTGGCCAGGAACCGTGGGGAAGCAGAGCCAGGGAGTTAGCCGTTATCCTGCTTAGAGGTAAAACAGTTAGACTGGAAATTGAAGAAAATGATGAGCGGGATAAATACCAAAGAATCCTGGCTTATGTTTTTATGGAGCGGACTTTCATCAACCGGGAGATGGTCGTTTCCGGAAAAGCCTTTTTCTATCCCGGGAATTTTCGGGGGCAATATGCCACGGTATTGCAGGAGGCTGAAGAGGAAGCAAGGAGGAAAGGGGTTGGTGTCTGGGATAAAAAAAGTGGGCTCAAGGAACGCCCCCAGGAATTTCGCCACCGCACCCAGCGGGATGAGAGCCTGTTTTCTAAATTCATGATCCTGATCCGGGGGGAGCCCCAAAGACCTGTGGCTAAGGAATATCCTGTTCCGCCAAATAAAATCGTCGCCAATAAACGCTCAAGGATTTACCATATGCCCGGAAGCCCGGAAGCGGTTAGGGTCAGCCCCAAGAACCGAGTCTTGTTTGCCACTCCTGAAGAAGCGGAAAAAGCGGGTTTCCAGCGAGCTAAGACCGGTGAGCAAAAGCGCTGAAAAAAACTGAGGAAATAACTAAGGCCCAGGGACCAGCCCGGCCCGCTTGGAATCAGGCGCTGCTTTCTTCGTGGTTTCTCAATTTTAGGCACTTAACTTGAACAATCCCTTGGATAACATCGCCATAGTTCTGGTCAGGCCTCAATATGCAGGCAATATCGGGGCGGTTAGCCGGGCCATGAAAAACATGGGGCTATCCAGGCTGATCCTTGTTTCCCCCGGCCAAGATCCTCTTGCCCCCGAAGCCAAAATGATGGCGACATCGGCTAAAGATATCCTGCAAAAAGCCGAGGTTTTCCCTACCCTGGAGAAAGCCCTTGAAGGATTTCGCTGGCTGGCTGGAACTTCGGCTCGGAAAGGGAGGAATCGCGGCCCTTTTATCACCCCCCGGGAAATTAGCCCTGAAATTTTAGCTCACGCCCAATCTATTCCCGTTGCTATTCTCTTCGGGCCGGAAGATAGAGGGCTGACCAATGAGGAGCTGGCTCCCTGCCACGCTTTGATTTCCATCCCCACCCATGCCAACCTGACATCCTTAAACCTGGCCCAAGCCGTTATGATCTTGGGCTATGAATTGTTCCTGACCCACCTGGCGGCGCAAGCAGGAGAACCTTCTCTTCCCGGGCTTTTCCCCAAGCTGGCTGAACTACAAAAGGTCGAAAAAATGTATGCGCATTTAGAGAACCTCCTCCTGCGCATTGGATTCCTCGACCCCAATAATCCTAAAAGAATCATGCATACCTTAAGAAGAATATTTGGCCGGGCCAACTTAACCGACCGGGATGTGGCTATCCTGCGGGGAATTTTTCGCCAGCTCGAATGGTACGTCATAAACCGGCCCCTTGAAGAAAAAAGGTAAAAAAGTATCCCCCTCCTGATAGAGGGCAGGAATGAAAGTTATTTTTGCAGCGAAGCTAAGAAATGGGAGCAACGAAGGCAAAAGGGGCTAAAGGGTTCTACAGTAAGGTTCATTGAATTCCATCAGCATTAGAACGGCCCCTTCATAAAAACCTTCTGAAGAAGATTTCATGATTTTCTCTACCAAGAAAGGAACCCATTGCGCGATGTGCTCTTTTAAAAAATCATTCCGCATTTGGAACCACTTCAACGCCTCTTCCTCTCTCCTATTCTCCAGGGATTCAACGGCTCTTTTGGTCAGATAATAGACGAAATCCAGTTCGGTGCCGATGTGGTCATCGGGGATGCGGCATAGTTCTATGGGCGCCAGACCTGCCTCCAAGTATCTTTTCCTGACTTCCAGAGTCTCATCGGTCATAAGAGAGCGGGTCTCGGAAAGATAAAAAAAGGCAAAAGGAACCGCGGGAGTATTGGCCGGGCCTAATTTAAACCCATCCTGCCAGTGAAATGGTTGGCTCCTCGCGCGGGACCGCTCGGCAATTAATTTCCTCACCGGATGTACGTTCTTGATATTTTTAACACCGATCCCAATCATCAGCCCCGTCATCCGGATTCAATTTTATTTATCTTCTGGCCAGTCTAACATCATCATCGGCACCTTTGTACCGGCAGGAAGATGATCGACATCTTCAGGGATGATGGCCAGACCTTGCGAGCGCACCATGGATAACAAAATTCCCGAACCCTGGTCACCGGTCAGATGAGCTTTGTATTCCCTACCCTGCCTTTCCACTATAACCCGGAGATAGTGGCGGCGTTTATCCTTGTGTGGTACCGCATCCATCAATTTGGCCTCGATGATCGGCTTTTCCAGCCGGGTTTTTCCCTGCATCTTAAGAATGGCCGGCCGGGCAAACAACTCAAAGGTAACCATGGCTGAGACCGGGTTTCCCGGCAACCCCAGCAGCAGTACCCCCCCGATTTGGCCAAAGGCCAGTGGCTTTCCCGGCTTTATCCGTACCCGCCAGAAGCCCATCTTTCCTTCTGCTGCCAGCACTTTCTTCACTATGTCAAAATCACCCATGGACACCCCGCCCGAGGTCAGGAACAGATCGGCTCCCTTCCCCAGTCCTTCCCGAACCTTAGAGGTGAGTTCGCCTTCATCATCTCGGGCGATGCCCAGCATCAGGGGAAAGCCGCCGTAGCGAATTACCTGGGCGACGATAGAGTAACTGTTGGAGTTATGAATCTTACCCGGGCTCCAGGGAGCATCAATTTCAATCAATTCATCTCCAGTAGCCAGGATCGCCACGCGGGGGCGACGATGCACCCAGGCTTCCTTACGACCCAACGCAGCCAGCATGCCGACTTCTTGCGGGCGTATCTCAGTGCCCCGGGGCAGGATCAATTCTCCCTTTTTCACGTCCTCCCCCGCCAGCCGCACATTCGTTCCTGTCTCTACCCCCTTGAAAATTGCGACCCATTCACCCCCCTGGTCCGTGTCCTCAAACTGGACTACGGCGTCGGCCCCGGGCGGAATTGGGACACCGGTCATGATGCGGATGGCACACCCTGTCGACACCGCCACTTGGGTCGTGCGGCCGGCGGTCAGATTATCGATGATGCGGAGGCGCACCGGGTTTTCCCGACTGGCCCTTGCTGTATCTTCAGCTCGCACTGCATACCCATCCATGGCGGTGTTGGCCAAAGGAGGAACATCCATATCGGCAAACACATCCTCGGTCATCACCCGGCCGAGGGTCTCCAGAATTGGAATACGCTCCGGCGGAAGTGGCTGAAAAGGCGACAGCACCCGTTCCAAGGCCTCTTCTACACTCAACATGAGATATTCTTCCTTCACATCAGCCTCCAGTTTTGTCCAAATTGGTTTTTATAGAAATCAGGCTCTCCTTTTCTTCTTGTGACAAAGTGGTTTCCACCAAGAATCCAATCCAGCATAAAAGGAAGAATCAAATATTGAAGTTAAGGTGACCAACTAATTTGAATAACAATGCAAATTTTTATATTTGGGGATGGAGTTTAATTTTCCTGAGCATAGTATTTCGCCATCTCCAATAAGAATGAAGCAGCGCCTTTAAAATAATCTTCATTGGTGGATTCTAAGATTCGATTTGCAAAGGTAGGCGCCCATAAAACAAAATGATCCATTAAAAAATCGTGGCGTAATTTTAAATATTTTTCTGCTTCGGTATTCCCTCCATTTTCTAATAATTCAAGAACTCTCTCGGTTAAATAGTAGAGAAAATCGAGTTCGATAGCGATATGATCGTCCGGCATTTGATATAGATTCTTCAACGCAAGACCAGCGTCTAAGTATTGTTTCCTGACTGCCATGGTTTCTTCAGTCATCAGGGAATGGCTTTCGGAGAGATAAAAAGAAGCAAAAGGAATTGCGGGAGGATGGGCCGGGCCTATGAACAAACGAGCAAACTCAAGTGACAGATGGTCAGTCCATTCATCCAATCTTCTTTCATTTTGCTGCACTGCATCGCGCATCCCCTTTAACCCTCCTCGTTCCGCCTTCTCTTCTGAGTTAAGGGCGATTCTGCCAATTCCTTCTAAGAGCTTTTTGTCAGGTTCCTTTAAAAAGACCTGTCGTAATAGGTTTAAGACAAGCAATTCAGCTTTTAAATCTTCCTTCATGGGTTCCCCCTTTTCCATAAAACAAAGCCCGCTCAATGAACGGGCTAATTCCTCCTTCCACCCAACAAGCACGCGGGGAGAAGGAGGATTGTCAAAAGAATGAAATAAGAAGGTAAGGTTTTACCCCTTTTTCACTCTGACCAGCATATCGGCATAGGCCGGCTGTCCCATTATGGGGCTGAGGGCCTCGGGGTCCATAAGCATGTTAACGTCCGGAGTATAGTCTTTGCTCTTGAACGCCGGGCCTAATCCCGGGCTGAACCGACCCCCTGCTCCGAAGGCGATCTTGATGACTCCAGGCCGGATTCCTCCGGAAACGAAGATTTTCCCCTTCTGGGATTTTCCCAAAGGGTTCTCTACGACCACCAGATCGCCGGATTTGACACCCAGTTTCTTGGCATCATCCGTATTCATCCAGATGGTCCCGACGGAATAGGTGTTGGCCTTGAACTTCCGTTTGATGTTCTTGAAGGGCTCAGGTCCTACCGGGTTGGCTTCGGGAACCACCAGGTCAAAATCCCGGTTCATGGGCTGCCATATCCCTTCGGTCTTGACCTCTCCCAGCCAAACCACCATTTGGGTACCCGTCATGGCATGATGGACCCTTCCGGTGATCAGCTGGAAGGGAAAATCTTTCTGGTATTTCTTGAACTCCGGGTTGGTGTGAGGATTCCATACGGTCTCAAACCAGTAAAAGGTGGAGGGAAATTTGTCGAAGCCGATTCGCTTGAGCCCGTAAGGAACTTCTCCGCCGGCCTTCTCGATTTTGTCGTTATGTCGGGCATAACCGCCCAACCGTTTATCACCATCCTTCCAGTCAAATTTGAACTCGATGAGCCTGGTTGAGGATGGCGGCCAGATCTTGTGGGGTTCGTCTTTGGCCGTCCATTTGTACCGCTTCCAGCTCATGGGCCAAACGGCCGCGCCTTTGTTCTCCCGGAACCACTGGGTGGTAAATGGTTTGCCTTTTACTTCTTTTTTAGCATGGTCGATGGTAGCCTCCCCTTTCTCCAGGGATTCGGGTGTGCCCATGAGTTTGTAGCCCTCGGGATACTGGGGATAAGGAAGGGGCTCGCCGATGTTGGGTTTGCCCGGAGTATCGAGGATTAGATCGGGCGCAAAATCATCTTCGGTTTTATATTTCTCCCAGAAATCCCCCGGCTTGATATTGGGGTCTCCCAGTTCGTGGAATTTCCGGGCCAGAAGATTCATGATGTCCGTAGGGTTCTTGCTCTCGTGGAGGGGTTTGATTACCGCATCCCGCAGATACCCCAGGGGCATCGGGGGATATATATCGCTCCAACTGACTCTTTCTGCAAAACTCGCCTCCGGAAGGATAACATCCGCATATAGAGCACTTTCCAAGTTCAGGGTGTCGATGAAGACGTAAAGCTCGAGTTGGTAATCTCCCTTGGCGTCTTTGGCCGTCAAGGCCTCCTTCCATTTCCAGGTGGCCGACCCAGTGATTACCGAATTGCCCGTCCTCAGGATATAGGCCTTTATGGGAAATTTATGCCCCCGGAATGGGCCGTACCGAAGAGATACCCCCTGGGAGAAGACATTGGGATAATCTCCCACCACATCATCCCATCCCGCAGGATATTTCCCCCCAAAATAATCCATATGCAGCTCACCCTGTTTGCCTTCCATCTCTTTTCCATCGATGATGCGTTTGACCTTCCGGTCGTTGAAGTTTTTCCCCTCTACCCAGGAGTAGGCCCTTCCCCTACCACCTTTGCTCCACTTCATGATTTCTGTATCGATTACTCCACCGGGGACGTCGAAATTACCGGTAATTACATTCAGGGCCACACCCAAGATTGAGGCGCAGTATCCATTAAAATGGTGTCCGGGGGACTGCATGCCCCAAACTAAGGCTGCCGGCTTGGTGATCCCGAAAAGATGAGAGAGTTCATTGATCTGCTCCTTGGGAAGACCGGTTCGGTCGGCGGCCCAGTCGAGGCTGAAATAACTCAGCCCATTGATGGGGTCTTTCTTTTGCCACCAGGATTTAAAGGTCCCTTCGAACTCTTCCCATCCTACGGAATATTTCTTGAAACTCCAATCGATGTATTTCCGGTTCGGGTTGCTCTGGTCGTCATTTTCCAGGATGAATCGGAGCATGGCCCCGAACAGGTCCCCGTCAGTTCCCGGCCGGGGGGCCAGCCACATATCTGCCCGGGCAGCGGTATTACTCAGGCTGGGGTCGATGACAATCACCTTGCAGCCGTTTTCCACCTGAGCTCCAACCGTGCCCCTGTTTTCGTAAAAAATTCTTGTGGCCACGAAGGGGTTCCACCCATTGTATATGATCAACTTGGTTTTGTAGGAGTAATCTTTCTTCAGTGTGCCGTCGGGCTGCCGCACGAAAACGGGCCTCATAATGTCCGGCTCCCATCGTTTGCCCCCCACCATGAGCTTGGGGCCATGCCTGCGGGGAGTATCGCAAATCGCTCCGTGTTCTACAGAATGGGGAGTGCCAAAGGCGAAGAATAATCGCCAGTACTGATCCCGGTCGGTCACATCCCCTGTATCCATGATGATTGATTCCGGGCCGTATTTTTTCTTGATTTCCGTCAGTTTCTTCCCGATGTAATCGATAGCTTCTCCCCAGGTAACCCGCTTGAATTTCCCCTCTCCCCGGGCGCCAACCCGGATCATGGGGGATTTGAGCCGGTAAGGGGAATATACCAGTTGCCCCGCCGCGGCCGCCTTGGCGCAGGCGATCCCATCATTCAGGGGGACTTCTTTATTCCCGTAAATCTTGGCCAGCTTCCCATCTCTTACCCAGACCTCCAGTCCGCATTCTGAGGGACACATGGCACAGGCTGTATATTTTACTCCATACTTTCCCATGGCTTTCTGGACTGCGTCTGCTTCTGACGGAGATAGAGTTTTAAGGGACAAAAGGCCGGTATTGTCCAAGGCCGTCACGCCTGCCAGCGCTGTGGCATACTTTAAAAATATTCTCCTGGATATTTCCATAGCTTTTCCTCCTAACCGTTGAGCGGGCCATCGGCCGCTTTAAAGACTTCTTTGTCGGTGGCGATATAAGGTGTCATGGGCTTCGTCCCGTATTCCGGATGCCAATCCTCTGTTTTTATCGAGGCCTTCAATTTGGAAATGGCGCTGTTAGGGTCTTTGAGGTCGCCAAAGAACCTTGCTTTCCCGGCGCAGTTGCGCACGCAGGCCGGCTCTTCAATCCCAGCGGCCAGCAGGTGGCTGCAATAATCGCACTTATCCACTACCCGCAAATCTTTGGCAGCTTTTCCCTGAACTTCCGAGACATCCTTGGCATACTTGGCCGGGTCATTTTTAACCGGAATACGTGTATGCAGAAATCGGGCACCATAAGGGCATCCCTTTAAACAGCGGCCGCACCCGATGCAAAGATCGCGATTGACCATCACCACCCCATCTTCCTTTCTTTTGTAAGTGGCGCCGGGAACGGGGCAGGGAAGGACACACGGAGGTTCATCACAATTGTTGCATAATTTTGGAAAAAAATGTCTTTTGGCCACTGGATAATCGCCCACATCGGCAAAATCCACCTTAGCCCTGAAGTAACCTATGGGGACGGCACACTCCATTTTACAGGTTACCTGGCAAGAGGTGCAGCCGACGCATTTCCGCAGGTCTACGAGCAAAGCATACCTTTTGGGCATAAAAATCCCCCCTTTTTGAATTTTGGAAATTGAAAGTTCAAAAGGTGTGCCATTTTGATATGTTGAAATGTTTGGATTTAACTTTTTGCGTGATGTTCAAAAGATGAACAGATGATCAGAAGATGGACAGGAATCAATATATTTCTTGTTCCAATTTTTTTCTGAGAGTATTTCTCGATATCCCCAATATTTTTGCGGCATGGACTTGATTTCCTTTGGTAAACTCCATTGCCTTCTTGACCAGGCGTTTTTCCAGAGTGCTTACGATTTCCTGAAAGATTCCCTCGTATCCGTCTTTAAAGGAGAGATCCACAAGTGTTTCCATCGCCCATCCTAAACTGGCCATTCTCTCGCGTGGTAGCCCCTCTACTTTATCAATGGATAAGTAATCACTGTTACAAAAGACAATGGCTTTTTGAATGACATTTTCGAGCTCCCGCACGTTTCCTAGCCAGGGGTATTCTTCTAACTTTATTAATGCCTCATTGGTAACCCCTTTTATGTTTTTCTTAAGCTTCTTGTTAAACTTCTGGATAAGATACGCCACCAAATCTTTAATATCCTCTTTTCTTTCGCGAAGTGGCGGTATAGTTATGCTAACAACGTTAAGGCGGTAGTATAAATCTTCCCTAAAAAGTCCCTTCTTTACCATACTATCCAAATCCTTATTCGTAGCCGCGATCACTCGTACATCTGCTCTAATTGTATTGGAGCCTCCAAGTCTTTCAAAAATTCCATTCTGCAAGACCCTGAGGAGTTTGGCCTGAAGGTTGAAGGACATATCACCGATCTCATCAAGGAAAAGAGTGCCGCCGTGACATTGCTCAAACCGACCTATTTGCCTTAAATCAGCACCAGTAAAAGCTCCCTTCTCGTGCCCAAATAGTTCGTTCTCCAGGAGGGAGTCCGGGATGGCGGCGCAATTTATCGTCAAGAAGGGTTTATGGGATCTTTTGCTGTGGTGATAAATAGCCTTGGCCAATAGCTCTTTTCCTGTACCACTTTCTCCCAGAAGAAGAACGGTTGCATCAGAGGGAGCAATCTTACCTATTTGCTTATATATGGCCAGCATTTTCATGCTTTTTCCTATTATTTTTTCTCCCCCCCGGTCGCCTTCAAAATCCTTAAAGGTCACAGCAGACATCATGTTTTCTCTAACGGAAAGAGCTTCTTTGACTTTGGCCACGAGTTCATCGTTTTCAAAAGGCTTTATAAGGTAGTCATAAGCTCCGAGTTTGATAGCGCTAATCGCCTGTTCAGTAGTACTATAGGCAGTCATCATAATGACTAAAAGGTTGGGATAAATCTCCTTCAACCTGCCCAATACGCCCAGGCCATCTATTCCGGGCATCTTTATATCCATAATAACCAGGTCTGGCTTTGCAGTTTCGGTTACCTCAATTGCTTCCTCTCCACTTAAAGCCGCTAACACATCATAGCCTTCACTGCCCAGAACCCGCTGGAAGGAATAACAGACGCTCTTTTGATCATCAACCACAAGAATCTTATTCATTCTTCCCTCATAATCTGGCCGGGAGGTTGACGGTGAATGTTGTCTCGCCGCTTTTGCTTTTAAAGGTAACCAGGCCCTCATGTGCGGTGATAATATTGTGTACAACATAAAGGCCCAACCCTGTCCCCCCGCTCTTTGTAGTAAAGAAGGGGTCAAAAATCTTGTTCTGGATTTCCACAGGAATCCCTTCACCCGTATCTTTAACCTGGATGGCGATGGAATGGTCTTCTAAATTTGTGGAAAGGCACAACACTCCTCCGCTGGGCATCGCCTCTAAGGCATTGAACACGAGATTCAGCATCGCCTGCTCGAGCAATGATTTGTCAGCTTTGATTAAAGGTATGCTTTTAGAGAGATTTAATTCAAGGGTGATATCCTGCTCTCTTAACTTGAAAGTCGTTAAATTTATCGCTTGTCTGATCATCTCGTTAACGTCTATTTCTTTGAGATTAAAAGAATCGCCTCGGGCAAAACTGAGAAACTTTGTTAGAAGGTCATCCATGCGCTTAACTTCCGTGAGTATTACCTCCATGTCCTCAGGAGTGGGTTTAGCGCTTCCTTTAAAAGCCTGGAAGAGCATTTTTATGGAAGTTAAAGGATTTTTTATTTCGTGGGCCAGGCCTGCTGAAAGCCGGCCTAAGGCGGTCAGTTTCTCCGTCCTCAGCATTTGCTGGTAAGATTCCTCCATCTTCTCTTTATAGATTTTAAGTTCAAAGGAAAGCTTGTTGAACGTTTCAGCAAGTTCTTCAACTTCACCTTTTGACCCAACTGTAATTTTCTTGCCAAACTCCCTCGCCGAAAGGGTTTTGGTAAATTCCACGAGAGCGTAAAGTGGCTTGGTGATGAGTTTGCTTAAAGAAAATGATAAGGTCGCACCGATCCCAATGACCACTAATGTGAGAATTACAATTAGATTTCTGATCCATTTTAAGAAATTTAATATCCTCTCTTCCTTGAACCCAATGTGGAGTTCAGGCTCCATGCCCTCAAAAACTTTCAGGCCTATATCTCTGACAAACCCTCTTTCGGTTTCTAACAATTGAATCGACAAAGGAGGGTTGGTCAGCGGATTCCAGCTCAGCAGATCGGGGGGATAGCCGTTTTTAAAGGTGTGGGCAAAAACTTGCCTAGTATTTCCGGTCAGGAAGATATACTCAATATCCGGTTCTTTTTCCCTCACCTCATGCATAGCCTCCTGGATTCTGTATAAATCATCCAGGAGGATGGAATCGGCAATTCTGTCAGAGAGATTCCGCGCGATCGATATGCCTTTATTGGTCAATTCGGTCCGCATGGATTTGGCAACCAAGTCTCTCAGGGAGAGGCCAATTAAAATCCCGAGAAAGATAATAATACCAACATTGAGAATGGTTATTTTTTGCCACAGCTTCATTTAAAGAGCCCATATCGATTGCAGAGTTCTTTTATCTCGGCTAAAGATCCTTCTCGATATTCCGTAAAGCCATGGGGCATCTCGGTTCTATCCCAATCTTTTAGGATAGCGGAGTGCTTGCCTCTAGGATCGAAAGATAATAGAACCTCTTTCACTCTTTTGACGATAGCCGGGTCTACATTTTTATTATAACATATGAGGCTGCAGGGATATGGTTTAGAAATGGCGAGGATTTTGACCTTTCTTTCGGCCGACAACCTTTGGGCAAGGGTATCTTGTATCCCTCCGGCAGCATATTCTCCATTTAAAACAAGCCGGGCAGTATTAGCGTGGGACCCGCTGAATACATAATTTTTTAAATCTTTCAAAGTTATCCGGGACTCTTCAAGCATTTGGCGGGGGATAACATGGCCCTGCGTTGAAAATCGATCACCGAAAGCAAAGGATTTACCCCTTAAATCATCAATATCCCTTAATTGGCTGTCTATTCTTGTGATTATAGCTGCCCGATATTCAGGCTTCCCTTCAGAATTAAGCCCCATAACCAAACAGCCAATTCCATAGGATCTTTTCGCTAAAATCGAATTGACCGGACCAATAGCTGCAAAATGGGTGATGCCCTTTCCCAAGTTTTCTGCAGTATCTTCGTATTTTTCGGAAAATCTCAGGGAAAATTTTTTCTCCACATTTTGTTCGAGGTAAAGAAGAAAAGGCTGATATATCCTGACATCCTCTTTCGGGCCAAGTCTTAGGTCAAAGCCGAATTTCAATGATTTAAATTCGTGCTGCGGATTATAAGGCGCTGGTAAAGGCGCCCTCCGATCCAGGTTGACCTTTTTGGGGATTTCCTTCTGTTCGCAACCGCCAACCAAAAGTCCTAGAGTTAAAAGGATAGTTAAGAAATTAAGTTTAATGCGCATGCTCATTTTTTTCCAATTGGAAAAAGATCCCGGAGTTCTATTCTTACGGCATAGAATCATTTTTGGTGCCGTACTTTCTGTAGGTAGGTGGGGTATTTGAAATTGGGGCTATTGCCCGGATTATGACATTTACGGCATTGGTCTTCAGCCACAGGGGAGAGGCTGCGGCGCAGTTCAGGATGTCCTTCGGCCGGGCCATGGCAAGCTTCGCACTGGACATTGGCCAAGAAAGCATTGGGATTTTTGACAACCCCCAAGCCGGTGGTGTGGCAGGTCAGGCAGGTGGGGTCGGAAGATTTGTTTTGCTGGGATAAGGCTTGATACGCCCTGGCGTGGGCAGTTCCCGTCCAGCTTTGATGTTGCTGCGGATGGCAGGAAATACAGTGGTTTTCTCCCATATATAAAGGAGTAACGGGAATCACCACCTCGCGGCGAGCAGCGGGGGGGCTTCTCCGGGGACTGGCCTGGGGTCGAGTTTGTATCAGTTTCTGCAGATCGGCTTTATACTGGACGAGCCATTCCTGTACCTGAGGATGATCGGCAAATTCCGCCGAGAGAGTGACCAGTTGAAAGTGAGAATAAATCCTCTTTTGCTCGACGAAAAAATCCACCTGGCCCAGGTGCTCCCCTCGAGAACCGGCCATGATGATTTCTGAACCATTGGCATCAAGGGGATGCGGTTGATGATGGGGAACATGGCCGCTTAGAATGAATTGGATGCCCGGGACATTTTTGGCGAGCATTTCCTGCCCGGCCAGTTCCATATGGCCCAGGACTACTATGACCCGGCATTTTTTCTTCTTTAATTCGGCGACGAATTTCTTGGCAACCTCGATGGGATCGGCAAGGTAGTACTTTTTGTTTTCTTCGGGAGGACCTCCTAAAGAAACCTCCTTGGAAATTAAACCTAAGAAACCGATTTTGACTCCCGGGAGTTCTTTTATTAAATAAGGTTTGAAAACAGGTTTATGGGATTGGGTAAACATGAGATTGGCGAGCAGAAAAGGGAAATTCGCCCGTTTACTCATCCGTACGATTTCGCCCACTCCGAAGGAAAAATCAAGTTCTCCGGGAGTAAAGGCATCATAGCCCATCAAGTTATAAGTTTTCGTGTAAAGTGCAGCCTTGAGGTCCCCTGTTTTTTTTTCGTTGGGATGCCCAGTGGGGGGGCGATAATAAAGAAGGTCGCCCGTATCCACCAGGATCATATTGGGCTTCTCCCGCCGCAACTGTTCGATGCAAGTCGCCCGCCTGGCCAGACCGCCAAGCAAATTATCCCTTCAGCCGCAGGGCTCCACTTCACCGTGGACGTTGGAGGAAAAAATGATGGTGATGATCCGGTCCGCACTGGGAGTCGGAGGTTGCCCCCATAGGGAGAGGGGAAAGAGACAGACCAAAAAAAATCCTAATAAGTATTTTTTCATCAAACCATCCTCAAAAAAGGATTTCTAAGACTTCTTCCACCGAGCCAATACCGACGATTTCCAATCCAGGTAGTTCGAGGGTTATGCGGGAACGATTACTCTGCGGCAATAGACAACGCTTAAAACCCAGCTTGGATGCTTCTTTCATGCGCATTTCTGCCTGGTGGATACCGCGCACCTCGCCAGCCAAGCCAACTTCTCCGATGACTATGGTTTTGGATGGGATGGGTTTATCGAGAAAAGAAGATGCCACGGCCGAGACCACGCCCAGGTCGACAGCCGGTTCCTCTACGCGAACCCCCCCGCCACGTTAACGAAAATATCCTGCTGGGCCAAGTTCATTCCCACTTTTTCCTCCAGGACGGCTACCAGCAATGAAACCCGGTTGGGATCTACGCCAATGGCTGTACGCCGGGGCATGCCGTAGGAGGTGGGGCTGACCAGGGCCTGGAGTTCCACGAGGATGGGCCGGGAACCTTCGAGGCTGGAAATGACCACCGATCCGGGAACGTCTATGGGTCGTTCAGCCAGAAAGAGTTCCGAAGGGTTGGCCACTTCTTCCAGCCCGCCGTCTTTCATCTCAAAAACCCCGATTTCATTAGTAGACCCGAAACGGTTCTTTACCGCCCGCAGGATGCGGTAGGGATGCCCTCGGTCTCCCTCGAAGTAAAGTACCGTGTCCACAATATGCTCCAGTACTCGCGGCCCGGCGATGGCTCCTTCCTTGGTTACGTGCCCAATGAGAAAAGTGGATAGATTGGTGGATTTGGACAGGAGCATGAGCTTTCCGGCAGATTCCCGCACCTGGCTGATTGATCCGGGAGCAGATTGGAGTTGAGCCGTAAAAACAGTCTGGATGGAATCAATGACCGCAACTTTTGGTTTTAGCTTTTTGAGGTCCTCGATAATCTTCTCCAGTGAGTTTTCAGCCAGGACATAAAGATTCGGGGAGGAAACACCGATCCGGTCCGCCCGTATCTTGGTTTGACGAAGGGATTCTTCACCGGAGACATAAAGGACGCTGACCCCTTTCCCGGCCAGTTTATCCAACGCCTGCAAAAGAAGGGTGGATTTGCCGATTCCCGGGTCGCCGCCAATGAGGACAACGGAACCAATGACTAAACCCCCTCCCAGAACGCGATCGAATTCGCTGACATCGGTTTTTAACCTTCCTTCTTCGCAAGTCTCGATAACTGTGATGGATTGCGGAGGAAAAGCCTGCCCGGAGATCGAGATGGCCTGGGCTGAACGTTCCGGCAAGGCCGATAATTGTTCTTCGACGAAAGAATTCCAGGAGCCGCAATCCGGGCACTTGCCCAACCATTTCGGGGCTTGATAACCGCAGTTCTGGCAGCCAAAATTGGTTTTAATCTTAGTCATAGTTGCAAGAGAAACAAAGTTTTTATGATTATAAATTGGCTACTTCTCCAAAGTCAACGCCTAAACCAAACTTGCCATCCTTCACTTTTTATTTTCTCTCATGATTTCAGGAGGATTATCAAGACCCGGCGGGGAGATGCTGCACGCCGGCCAAACGGTGGGAGCATACCTTTCTGCACCCCTTCACTTTGCCTCCGCAGAAAGAGAGCACAAAAAACATATGGCGGAAACAGGGACGCCCTTAAGATTCTAAGATAGTCACTCAATTAACTGGTAGCCGTTCTCACGCGCAACGCTTTCGCCTCTCTCTACCGAGTATCCAATCCCCGGAACACTCAGTTTAAGGAGCTTGGCCAGATCGGTCAGTGAAATTCCCAACTCTCTGACGGCCCAAAAACAAAGCAGACCCCTTGCCTTTACCTTCCTTTGCTGTTTACCGTTCGAGAGGATATCCTCTTCCTTCAACCCGAATATTTCACCCACCCTTGCTGCGACGCGGCCCAGATCATAACCGAGTCGCTTTAGCTCGTATTCCCGATCGAATTTCTCCTTGGCCT
>Ga0194125_10007780_pt1 | contig 15331 bp, 15 predicted proteins | sample TA2KigC250mmetaG_FD_148626 | JGI IMG/M metagenome (GOLD analysis project Ga0194125, IMG submission 148626) | Freshwater microbial communities from Lake Tanganyika, Tanzania - TA2015034 Kigoma Deep Cast 250m | ecosystem: Environmental > Aquatic > Freshwater > Lake | place: Tanzania: Lake... | reverse complement strand
ATAACATTTCAGGGGAATAAAACAGGAAGCTTTCAGAACCGAAATACCTACCGAATCCCTCATGACCCGGGCTCTTTCCAGCTGTTGCCTGGCAAGTATGGTAGCCATGCTTTTATTTTTGGCATAATCCGCATTTCTTATGGCATACAACTGCACAACCACAATACCGGACAAAAACAGGATAATGAGTATTAGAGCAATTACCACCTCAAGTATTGTCTGTCCGGAATTATGACGAACTGACCTGCTCTTATCTTTTTTATGATTTTTCAGGGGCATGTGCTTTCTAGCTTGCCGGTGTCAGAAATTTCTCCGGCTTGAGTAATAATGATTTTGTAATAAGAATCGGAGAGATTAGCTGTCGATAAACAGATAGTGGCTGATTTATCAACACCAACCGGATTATAACGAAAAATAAGTACCCTATCAGCTGCTGCAGGAGTAATATATGGAGTAATAATAACCTCATTATGCAATCCAAATGGTTTATTTGAGTATTGAACATCTCCTAAACCTGTTTTGTTCTTGCATTCTCCATAAATTTTACTATTTGGAAAATCCACATACCAGCCGTTTAACGAACGCAAAGTGCTTAGCGGGCAATCACAGTAATTACAATCCATTTCTCCGGTATAAGCTCTGCTTTGAGCATCGCGGAGAATATTCTTCATCGTCTGTCCTGCGGCAAGCAGTGTCTGTCTTTGGTTAAGCCTGGCATAACTGGCAAATACAAATCCCATCAGCATGAAAATGACTGCTATGGATACCAGAAGCTCAATAATGGTAAAACCCTTATCAGATAACATTTAACAGATAACAGATTTTCGGCTCTTTTGTTCCTTGTTGCTTGTTCCATGTTCTATTCTTACGCTTCATCACGGATTGCTTACTTTGTAGTTGCAATCATCTCCGCAAGCATCATCGCCGCCACAGTACTCATCATAATCTCCCGAGCCGTTTTCCAAATGCGTACATAAATTATATTGAAGGGAGCTGTTTTTCACATAACAATATTTATAGGTAGGAGCTTTGGGATCGGATGGATAAGGGTTGATATAATCGGCAGTCAAATTGGCCGTACAATTGGCAGCATCCGGATAACTGCCGTTTTCCGATTTGTAGATTTCCAACGCTGAGCGGATTTGTTCCAAATCAGCCCTGCGCAGGGCATCCCGGCCGCTTCTGGTTACCGCCTGAAAGGATGAGATGCCAATGGTGGATAATATGCCAAGGATGGTTGCCGCAACTAAAATTTCAATTAAAGTAAAACCCTCACCGGATAACGGAGAACGGATAACGAATAACAGATTTTTATTCTCTTGCTTCTTGATTCTTAATTCTTTATTCATATTATAATCTCATTGTTGATTTGATAAGCAATATTGGGGTGTAGGTTCTGATTCCAATTGAGCGCATATTGTATAGCTAGTGGAATTACAGGCAGAACAATAATAAGGAGTGACAACTCTCGGATCAGAAGGGGGCGCTGGCATTATGGCAATGCTGGGCGATGAACAGATTATTCCCTGCGTATAAAAACCGGTAGGCACCGGATAATTGTACCCGCAAACACTGTAATATTGCTCCAAGGCCGTTTGCACCTCTTTTAAGTCGCTTTTTCGTTTTGAATCTCTGCCTTTTTTCTGCACTGTGGAAAACGAGGCAATACCTATGGTTATGAGAATAGCGATAATGGCAATTACCACCAGAACTTCAAGAAGAGTAAAACCAACTTGGATCTTTTTTCCTCCACCTCGGGGGAGTCCATTCGGCCACCCCCGGGGTGACTTTTCGTCCTTTTGACTTTTGACTTTTGACTTTTGACTTTTCATGGCTCATGTACCGTATAACTGGCAACACAGGTTGGTACAGGTGTCAGATCTTTGTCTGCATCAACCTGATTCTCAAGACAAGCAGAAATTGTGTATTTCAAGGAATCGTAAGGACTTGGCGTGGCATAAAGATAGGGACTATTAGTACCAGCTGACGGGTCGCAGGGAACTTTTCGCATATAAATATTCCCGCTGCAGTTATCCTCTGACGACCAGCAGGATCCGCAGGATGACAAAAATCCGCCTCCAGTCGGATAAGCCGGCGGATTTTGGTCTAATTTGTATAATTCCATAGAGCTCTGAATCTGTTTAAGATCGTTTTTCCTTTGAGTGTCGCGGGCCCGCTGTCTTGCTCCCACGAAGTTGGGAAAAACAACGGCAAGCACAGAGGCAACCACCGCAATCACCACCAGAAGCTCAACAAGGGTAAAGCCCTTTTCAGATAACAGATAACAAACAACAGATAACATGTTTGCAGTTCCTTGCTTCTTGCTTCTTGCTTCTTGATTCATAATTCTTATATTATGGCGTTACATTTGGACTGGATATGCCATAATTATACCATCTGTTCCCGCACTGAATTTCCGTAGAAAATATACTCTGATCTCTGGTATTTTCCAAATCAGCATAAAGTTTATAATATGATCCGTAGTCATCGCTATTGTAGCAATAAGAAGCGCCTGGATATCCGGGATCCACAGGCAATTTTTGCATATATATTACCGAGGACCTGGTTGGATGCGCAAAAGGCAAACTCCAGCTTGGCAGGGGATTGGTCGGGTTGGGATATGATTTATTATCGTTGTAATAAAGTTCCAATGCTTTGGCTACCGATTCAAGATCCTGCTTTCTTCTGGAATCCCGGCCTTTGACAAGAGAAGTGGAAAAATTACCCCAAACAGTAGCTGCCAGGATGCCAATAATGGTCAGGACTACCAAAAGTTCGATAAGAGTAAAGCCCCCCCGGCTTCGCCGGGAATTTGAAATTTGAAATTTGAAATTTATAATTGATTGAAAATTGAAAATTGAAAATTGAAAATTATTAATCATATTCCCAGTAATCCTTTAGAAAAATCCCATAAATTCTGGCCATAAAATAAGGCAATAAAAGTCGAAACTGCCAGAAACGGTCCGAAAGGAATTGTGCTTTTCATCTTTTTTTTACCCAGTATTACCAGTATCAAGGAAAAAATCGCCCCTGTCAAGAAAGACAGATAAAATGCCACAATAATTTTAGGAAAACCCAATAGCAAACCCATTATAAAAGAAAACTTCACATCTCCCAGCCCCATTCCTTTCCCGCGGGTGGCAACCACCAAGGCCAAGAAGATAATAAACAAGATTATTCCGGACAATAAATGATTAAGCAACATCTGAGACTGGAATAGAACTAAATATATTAAAGAAACAATTAGTAATAACAATAATACTTGATCCGGAATTATTCGATTTTTCAAATCAATAAAAAAAATTACAATCAGTCCAGAAACGATAATAAATAAATAGGCAATGAAGACACCTTCCAGGTGGCCGAAAGGACTCCTGGAAGGTGGAGGAAGTGGCAAAGTGGCTAAGGATTGATTTAAAGAGATCTCAGGGCTGTAGGAATAAGAATAAGCAAAAACAAAAAGGAGTCCAGTAATTAATTCTACCAATGGGTATTGCCAAGAAATCGGATTGCGGCAATATCTGCATCGAGATCCAAGCAATAAAAATGATAATATTGGGATAAGATCAGACCAGGCGAGTTGATGACGGCAATAATCGCAGTATGACCGACCTTTGATGAAACTTTTTCCCTGAGGTATCCTATCAATTACTACATTAAGAAAAGAGCCAACCGAAAGACCAAGAAGAAATAAAAAAAGATAATAAAGTGTTAACATCTAATATTTGAAGTTTAGGCAATAATGCTCCATCCTCACTTAATTATAAACAAGAAAAATATATTTCAACAATAGATAATAAAAAGTATAATAGACTCGTGAATGAATTCAAAGTGACAATAATAGTTGTAAACTGGAAACAACCGCAATTAACAATTGCCTGTGCCGAATCAGTGATTAAAAGCACGTATAAAAACTTCAGATTGTTTATCGTCAATAACAACTCTTTTGATGATTCCGCAATTATTCTAAAAAAAAGATTCAAAAATAATTCAAAAATCAGAATTATCCAGACGGGCAGGAATTTAGGCTACGGAGGAGGCAACAATTATGGAGTTAAAAAGGCTTTGGAAGAATTTCAGTCTGAATATATCTGTTTTTTAAATAACGATACTATCGTAGACAGAGACTTCTTACACCACCTGCTATCTGCCGGTTCCAGTCTGGGCAGGCAGAATATCTATTTCCCGATACTGCTTGACTGGGGCAGCAGAATCATACAATCTGCCGGACTCAACGACTATATCCCCAGGACTTTTCAATTCCGTTATTCGGGAAAAAAATATAACAATAATTTACCTACCCGGGAGTTACCGTATTTGGGAGGTTGTTGTTTCCTTATTACAACCGGATTATTTTCAGCTTTATCCGGTTTTCGCAACGATTTCTTTATGTATTGCGAAGATGTAGATCTGGGAATACGGGCAAAAAAACTTGGGACGAAATTCTTCCTGGTGCCCAAGTCTTTGGTCTGGCATAAAGAAAGCGGTTCTACCCGGTTATTTTCTCCTTCTACAATGTATTATTCCGCCAGAAATACTATGTACCTAATACATGACTATGCTAAAAGTAAAAAATATGAATATTCACGAGCGTGTCTATGGTTTTTGGCTCTTATTCTTGTCAATCTTCTCCGTTTAGAACTTGGAAGCGCAATGGCAATAATCCGGGGCCTTCTTGCTTTCATACATGGCAAAAAGGGCCAAACAGGCTATAGTTTTTAATTATCCAAATATCTAATCCACCTCTCGGAAGCTTTTTGAAAAGAAAACTTCTTGGCAGTGGCAAAGCCATTCTCAATAAGTTTTTTTCTTAGACGCTGATTATGAAGCACATATTCAACTAACCGTTTTTTAATAATTTCTGAAGCATCACGAGCCAGTAAACAATTATATCCATTTTTGGCATATTCTCTGACTCCGCCGCTATCAGTCATCACCACTGGCACTTTACAGGCCATTGCCTCCAGGGCTGGCAGAAAAAAACCTTCCTGTATGGAGGTAGCTAAAAAAAGGTCGGCGCGGCAGTATTCCTCAAGTAATTCGTTTGACGCCGGGTCAGAAATAAACCGGTCAAAGATCGGCGAGTAGGAGGTCTTCTCGAAGCTGACTAAGGTAAACGATATATCACTGCGCCTTTTTTTTATCTCTTTGACAATATTAACCAGTAAATCCGGACCCTTAATCCGATGATAGCCAGACAACACTGACAATACTTTCAATTTTCTGCTTTTTAAATTGGATAAGTCCGCCCCCGGGCTGGAAAAACGGGCATAATCTATTCCGTGAGGCATGACTTTTATTGGGCAGCTTGAATATGCCTCTAATTTCTGTTTGAGAAAATCGGAGATGACAACTTTCTCGAAATTCAGCCGATAGGAAGTTTCCGCCAGGAATTTTAAAAAAACATTTTCATGCAATGATGAATCCAGCGCCTGAAGATAATATATCTTTCTTTTGACTGGAAATAAAAGCGCCAGATAGGCAACAGGCCAAAATCCGCTGCAAACAAGAATATCGACTGATTTGCCTGATAAGAAAAGTTTTAAAAAAGATTCACACGGTATTCCACAGTCTGAAATAGAGTGAAGACCCCGAAAGATATAATAGATTTCAACGGAAAAACCTTTATTCCTCAAATCCCGGACATAATCGAATATCTGAATATTACACCCGTATTTTTTTAGATTCCACATCAAAAAAACAATTCTCTTCATTTTTAAATTTTTTGCATAATAATTGCCTTCTCATCCGCGTACAGTTCTTTCCAATTATCTTCATTTTTGACAATAAACTCAAAAATTTCATTTCTGGGAACTATCATCCAGGAGATATTATATCTACTTAATACCTCCTGCCAGCCTTTCTTAAGATTGATAACCGTCTCAAATTCTTCAAAGATCTTCCCTCCCGGTATTCTCCCGTCAATAAAAGTAGGATAATCCCTTAGACTCCAAATAAGATATCCGCCCCAGTTGTAATGATTAAACATGTTTCCCCGGGGTTTATTCATCTTCAGATAGTCTATAGCTTTACATGGATAGTTTAAAGCATTACAGTATGCGGTATTGGAAGAGCCACTAGTCAAGATATATCTTCCCCTTTTTGAAATTAACATTACAGAAGCCACGAAAACTATAAAGACTCCGCAAAGAAACAGGTTCATAAGAATTTTTTTGAATTTTATATTTTGAACTAAATCCCGGGTATATAAGGAGGCAATTGGAATAAATATAATTAAAAAATAGGGGGCGTTCCGCCGGGACAAGGTAGAAAAATAGCTGAAAGCTGACAAAAGGATTAAATTTCGGACATCTGTTTTGACAAAACGCCTGTTAACCAACAGAGCCATCGAGACAATAATTGCCAGTATAAACAATGTCCCGGGAAGATCTATATAAATTGGGGGCAGCCATTCGGAAATCGTACTGCGGACACTGGAGGCAGATGAAGTACCGCTGGCGATATTGACCGGTAAAGCCAAAGCTTTAACTAGATCCAGTGAGAAAATTTTAAGGTTTTGGGAGTACGGCCTTAATGTTGTGGAGAAATAGGATAGTGAAAGCAGAATAAATAGTTTTAAAATCAGGATTGACTGTTTTATAAAATATTTTTTATTTAATTGGTTCTTCTTTTTTATGAAAGGGAAAATCAAATAAGCTACCTCGACCAGCAAGAAAATCAGTACTAAAAATAACCCGAGAATGTAACCGGGATGAGCATTGGTCCAGACGAGAAATAACAATGGTATGAAATACAAAAATAGGCTTTTTTGTGTCTTTATAAATTTCAGCAAAAGAAGATAGATAAAACTGAAAAACACCAAACTGACAGTTTGCGGCCTGGCACCGTTTGCCAAAACAGAGGCCGATCCGGCAACTGCCCATGAAGCATAGATAAACCTTACCGGCAAATTTCCGGATGAATAAATTGCATGGATAAAAAATGCCAATGAAGTAAAAAGGGCGGAAAATAATGCCAGGCCAAAGAAAGAAAGCTTGCTGTATATCAGAAAATATAAAGCTTCGGTCAACCATTCAGTATCAATAATATTTACTCCGGCAAGGGCATGGGAAAATGTGTCTATGGTCAAAATTCTTTTATTGACCACTACCTCCTCACCGTATCTTAAATGCCAACCGAAATCCGGATCGGTAACCAAGACAAAACCCAGTGAAAAAATGAAGACAAATAGACTAAGGTATATAAAGATGGACAATAACCGCTGATTTTGAAACTGCAGCATCAAAATATTTTAATAATTTTACTCTGCCGAAATTTAAGATTATAAATCTCGGACCAGCGCTTTTTTTTCAAAATAAAATAATTCCAGACAATACTGCCTTTATAAACTAATCCAGGAAATTTCGGGTATCCAAAATTGTTTAATGAATAACTATATCTATGGCAACATATTTTTCTGAGGTTTTTGACTATTGATAAATATGCTTTTAGTACAACCGAGGCTATAGATAATGATCTATAATAATATAAATAATAAATGACTGCAGTAATATCGAAAAGCAATCTGCAGGGAAGAATGAATAACAGATCCCGAATCTTTAAATTTTTAAACAAAAGCAAAATATGATTACGATGATGGAAAAATATTTTTTGGCTGATATTCCTGTTGCTTGTAAATCCTCCCAGGTGTAAAATCTCTACTTCAGGAGTATATACCACACGATAACCTTTGCGATGCGCACGGAAGCACAAATCAGCTTCCTCTCCATAACTGAAGAAAAAAGGATCAAACATGCCCAATTCCTGAAATATTTTTTTCCGGCATGCCAAAGCAACCCCGCTTGCCCAGAAGATATTTCTCTGATCATTATACTGTCCGACATCTTCTTCGATTGAGCCAAATATTCTTCCTCGAACGAAGGGAAAACCAAAATAATCTAAAAAGCCGCCTGTACCTCCGGCATATTCAAAAAAATTTCTATATGTGAGCGACTTAATTTTAGGCTGAAGAAAAGCAATGTCAGGATTTTGATCCAATATTTTAATAAGCGGCATTATCCATCCCTTCGGAACCACAGTATCATTGTTCAGAAAAATCAAATATCTACCCTTGGCTATCTGGGCTCCCTGATTGTTTCCTTTAGGATATCCGTAATTTACCTCATTTCTTATTATTTTAATCCTTTTGGCATACTTTATTTTCAGTTTTTGGTATTCACTTAGCTCTGATCCATTATCTATTAGGATTATTTCTTCAGAAGCAATTACACTGGAGAGAATACCATTTATACAGCGCTCTGTAACATCCCCTCCGTTATGGTTAAGGATTATTACTGAAACTTGAATTTTCGTCATCGACAATTGCCAAAATTAAATATAGTAAAGTATACTATACCTTTGATGAGAAAAAAATCTCTCCTTATTACTATTCTTGTCTGGTTGTCATTATCCATTCAGCTTGTTTTTTCCCATCTTCCGGAAGAAATAAGGTTACCACTGCTTCTAACCGTTTCAATATTTATTATTTTTCTTTTTTCTTCTCAAAACTCTTTCCTGGTACCCAAAAAATTTACCGCTTTTTACGGATTATATCTGCTGGCTCACGCAGCCACAATACTGTTTTCCCAAACGCCTTTCCTGGCGCTAATGGAATTCATCAAATTATTGAATTATTTTGGGATAGCGGTAATCGGTCTCAATCTCTGGCGGATTTATAAAAATGTATTTAAACAACTGATATATCTACTGATAGCACCGGCAACTTTTCTGGCTCTGATAGGCATTTTGGAATATACCAGCAGAGCGCCTTCGGAAAAATTTTTACCATTATTTGAGCCTTATCATTGGCCATCGCTCTCTGCCAGTTTCTTTCTTTTATTTATGCCTATTACTTTTTTCTATTACCTTTGTCAAAAAGGCGGTCTTGCCAAAATATATCTTTTTTCCTGTCTGTCAATTCTTTCAATCGCCTGGATTCTGACTAAACAATATCTTGGATTGCTTCTGCTTTTTTCAGCGGTTCAATGTCTAGTACACTTTGGGAAAATAGCTCTGCGAAGAAAAATGTTACCTGGTGGTGAAATTCTTAATATTCTTCTTCTTATTCTCCTTCTGCTAGTTATGCTTCCCAATCTTACCGCTTCCTTTGGAACAAGCAGAATACCCAAAGAGATTGCTCTTTACCAGGATCAAATATACTTCCAGGATAAAAAGGATATTGCCAGATTCGCCTGGGAAAGCATCAATAAGAATTTTTTTACCGGTATTGGATTGGCAAATTTTGGTCCAGCATATCGCTCTAATCTTATAAAACCGTGGTCATGGTCTGATTTTGCCTCCAATGAACTAATGCAGACATTGGTCGAGTCGGGAATTCTCGGCTTTATAGCCCAGTTGATGTTATTCACCTATTTAATCTTGCGTTTCGCCAGGATAATCAAATTGTCATTGATAAAAAGAAGATTGGATTATTTAACTTTGGCGCTATCGCTTTTGGCATTCCTGATTCTGGCCATGAATAATTTTTCCTTTCGGGTTTTTCCGCTGGCTGTCATGTTCTACCTTTTATCGTCATATCTGATTAAAGATGATCCGTGCATAACTATTTCTTTCAGGAAAATAAAACATATTCCATTATTTATCATTCCTGCAACTTTATTGATCCTGGCTGACGGATTATTTTTTTCTGTCGGGCAAAGGCAATTTTTCTCTGCCAAACAAGACCAAAGTAAGCAACTTTTTCTATCGTTGTCCAAACGGCCAACCATATTGCTTAACCCCAGAATCTTTATCTGGTTATCTGCCTGGATGTTCGAAAACCAGGATTTTTCCGGCGCAAGATTATATCTGGATATGGCAAAAAGATTAAAACCCTATGATAAGGAAATAGACTATCAGATTGCCTTAATTTATTATAAAAATGGGGAAATAACCAAAGCCAAGGAATTCTTGCTGACCGCTATTGAGCGTAACTGGTATATTGGACCGAAATATTACTATACTCTGGCAAAAATATTTGAGGAGGAAAAAAACTTGCCCTTAAGCCTTTTTTGGCTCAAAAGGGCAAGTCTTTTATATCCGGTATATAAATATATCTCAATTAACGATAATACATTATCTATCTTAAGATATAACGATTATCTCGGAGCGTTGTCCGGTATTTATTTCACGCTTTACAGTTTGACAAGCGATAAAATTTATCTTGACTCTCTGGTTATGCTTTCTCAATAATCAGATTTCTAATTCGAAAATTAAGGCAGGCAGGAATAAGTATTAGCCGCCTGACCAGGACAGATAACAGAATTTGCTGGCGATAAATCAGCCGGAATGCTGCCTTTGGTACCATTGCATCTGTCAACTGCTTCTGTCTGGAAAGCGCCTGACTGCGGTACAAAGCAGACATAAGTGCTGTCGCCTTGAGTGCCCCGATTATACAACCACAAAGTATTATACCCCGTAGCGGTAATTCTGGAAACAAACGCCGACTTCAGTTCACTGGTAGAATTGGATAATCTGGTAAGAATATCGTTACCTGTGCCACTTGTTGCACGCATATTGGTCATGGTATTTACAGCATATTGATTGGTATCATCCGGACTCGACCTCCAGGGATAATAACCGGTGGTGGCATAGAATCTGTCAGTCGCAGAAATAAGCTGCTCCGCATCTGAACGGAGACCGGTATCCTTGCTTCTGTTGATCTGTTCGATCGGATTAATAGCCGAAAGTACGGCCACCGCCAGAATTCCCAACACTGCGATAACGATCAGAATCTCGATCATGGTAAAACCGCTTTTAATTTTCAATTTTAAATTTTCAATTTTCAATTCTTCTCACCCCCCCTCTAAAATAGAAATTCGAAATTCTAATTTCGAAATTCGAAATAATTTTGTTTAGAACTTACTTGTCAAGGAATAAATTGGTACTAACACGGCAATGACTAAAAAAGCTACTCCCAAGCCTAATATAACCATAATAAGCGGTTCAATCATGGTTGTCAAGTTGCGAATCGCCTGTTCCGCCTCCGTTTCAAAATAAGTTGACACTTTGGAAAGAGAGTCTGCCTGCTTGCCTGTTTGTTCTCCAACCGCCACCATCTGGCCCAAAATCGGAGGAAAGAGGGGATTATTCAAAAGGGGTTCTGACAGCGGAAATCCTTTTTCTACCTGTTTTGCTGCCTGAGAAAATGCTTCTTTAAATAAAATATTGCCGGTTGCGCCATAAGCAATTTCCAGAGCCGTAAGAATAGGCACACCGCCATCAATAAGTATGGCGAGAGTTCTGGTAGTTTCAACTATCGTTGACTGGGCAACTAGTTGGCCGAAAACCGGTAATTTCAAGGCAACGGCGGCAAAAATATGTTGACCCGTATTTGTCTGTTTCCATCTTAAAATAACAAAAACCGTCAGAAAAGCCAATATAATCAGCAGCCACCAGAATTTCACTAAAAACAACGACAGTGAAATAAGAATTTGAGTCGGTAAAGGCAACTCAATATCAAATTCCTTATAGAGTGAAGTAAGTTTTGGAATAACAACTGTTATTACAATAGTCGCCACTAAAGAAATACCGGTAATAACAATAATCGGGTAAATTAGAATTCCCCGGATTTTATTGCGGAAATCCCGTGATTTCTCTAAATTATCCGCCAGCCGCAGCAAAAGCGCGTCCAGTTTTCCCGAAGCTTCACCGGCTCGAACCAGCGCCAGATAGGCAGGCGGAAATATATTTGGATATTTCTCCAAAGCCTCATAAAATGCCTTACCGCCCCGAACATCATCTTCTATCTGGTTTATCAGTTTAATTATGGAAGGTTTTGTGAGTTGTTGACGAAGTATTGCCAGTGCTTCTATCAGTGTCAATCCGGCTGTGACCATTGATGACAATTGTCTGGTGAAATGCACCAGGTCATTTTGGGAAATCGTATTTTTGCCAATATTCAATGGTAATGATCTGTCTTTGATCTCTTTTAGATCAACGATAAAAAAACTTCTGTCATGAAGCAAAGCTGCTGCCTGTTTGAGAGTAGCCGCCTCGACAATCCCGGCTTGAGGCTTACCTTGTGTGTTCCTTACTTTATAGGTAAAGCGTGCCATAACTGTAATTAACGTTTGCTTAACTCCAGATATCTATCCGGTCTATAAGCGTATTCCATGGCGGTCTCGGGCGAAATAATATTTTTAACAACCAGCTGGCTGAGATGTTCTTCAAACAGCATCATGCCAAAATCATGAGAAGTCTGAATGATATTGTCTATCAGGTGGATTTTACCCTCTCTGATCGTATTCCGGACTGCTGGCGTTCCCGTCAGTATTTCGCATACCGGGACGCGCTCACCGGAGATTGCAGGTACCAGTCTTTGAGTAACAATACCGGAAATAACCATAGATAATTGAGTTTGCACCTGTTTTTTACTTTCCGCCGGAAAAACATCGACGATTCGGTCGATGCTTTGCGCTGCAGAGTTGGTATGCAGGGTAGAAAAAACCAGATGTCCGGTTTCCGCTATAGTCAAAGCAGACGAAATAGTTTCCAAATCGCGCATTTCTCCGATTAAAACCACATCCGGGTCTTCTCTTAAGGCAGACTTTAAAGCCCGATTCCATGCGTGGGTATCATTATACATCTCTCTTTGGGAAATAATCGCCTTTCTTGGTGGAAAACAATACTCGATTGGATCCTCAATCGTTACTATATGGACTTTACGATTATCATTGATTTGAGCAATTATTGAAGCTAAAGTAGTCGACTTCCCTTGACCTGAAGCTCCGGTTATAAGAATAAATCCCTGTTTTAATTTGGTAAACTCGTGCAAGATTGAGGGCAGACTCAATTCCTCAACAGATGGAATCTTAAATGGTATTATTCTGAATGAAGCAGATATTGTCCCTCTTTGATAGTATGCATTGACCCGGAATCTGACCACTACTGAGTCATCCATATTTATCTCCAAAGAAAAATCCAGCTCTTTATTAGCCACAAGCAGTTCTTTCTGTTTTGGATTGATCAAGGAAAATATCATCTGTTCTATTTCCAAAGAAGAAAGCGGGGGATAGGTAGCTGAAAGAGAATATAATTCTCCTTTTATCCTTATTGTCGGTGCATATGAAACCAGAAGATGTAAATCCGACACTTTTCTGGCTACAGCTAATTTTATGAGCTCGTGAATATTCATGCTTATTCCTGGGCAACCCGTAATATTTCCTCTATTGTGCTTATTCCCTCCAGAACTTTAAGATATCCGTCGTTCTTAAGCGTAATCAATCCTTCCTTGGTAGCCTGCTGCTCGATTTCTTCTGCTGTAGCCCGACTTAAAATCAATCTCCCGATAGTCGGTGATATTACAATTACCTCGAATATACCGACCCTGCCCAAGTACCCTGTATTATTGCATTCCTTACAGCCGCGACCTTTATAAAGCGCAATTTCCTTTATATCTTTCTGCTTTAAAAAAGCCTGGGGAAAAAGCGGACCAAGAACATTTTTGATGTCATCTCTAACTGGAGCAGGGGGGATAAACGATTCCTTGCAGAAAGTGCATATTTTTCTTACTATTCTTTGCGCCACGACTACATTGAGAACTGATACTATCAAAAACGGTTCAGCCCCCAGATCAAGCAGTCTCGGAATTGCGGTTGAAGCATTATTGGTATGGAGGGTAGAAAATACCAGATGACCGGTAAGCGCTGCCTGAATGGCTAAAGAAGTAGTCTCGTTATCACGAATCTCTCCAACGAGGATAATATTCGGATCCTGTCTAAGGAATGAACGCAAACCGGAGGCGAAAGTCAGACCGGCAGTTGGATTAATCTGAACCTGATTGAGTCCAATAATTTCATATTCCACCGGATCTTCAAGAGTCATAATATTCACTCTGGATGTATTCAGACGTGAAAGAACAGAATAAAGCGTTGTAGTTTTTCCGGAACCGGTTGGACCGGTGACGAGAATGATCCCATGAGGTCTTAAAATCGCCTGCTCCAGATTTTTAAGCGTTATGCCACGTAAACCCAATTCGGTTAAATCCGGGATTCCTCCTGTTTTTTTCAAAAGCCGCATTACCACTTTTTCTCCATGAACAGTAGGCAGGGTTGAAACCCTAAGATCCACTTCATCGCCGCCTAATTTGAAATTGAACCGCCCATCCTGGGGTATCCGACGCTCATCAATCTTCATGTCAGACAGGATTTTTATCCTGGAAATTACAGCATCATGAACCAATTTGGGTAAGATTAACTTTTCACCCATAATGCCATCAATGCGGTAGCGGACCCGTGTTCTGGTCTCCTGCGGTTCAATATGTATATCTGAAGCTCGGCTGCGCAGAGCATACTCTAAAATTGTCGAAACAATTTTGGCAATCGGTGCCTCTTTGATAACTTGTCCTATTTGTGAAGTTTCATATAATCTTTGTGAGGCATCAGAGGTTTCTTTCAATACCTCTGATACTTCAAATGCCAGTCCTCTGGCATATTCTTCATCAATCCTTTCGATAATCTGACTTTCTTTGGCAAAATAAGGTGTTATTGAATAACCTGTTTTTTTCTCAAGAAGCTCTATCAAAGACAAATCCATCGGATCTGCCATGGCGATATGCAGCTTTTTGTTTTTTTTGTCAAGTTCAAACGGTATCAGCTTATATTTCCGCGCTACGGATTCGGAAATATAAGTCAGGATCTCGGGAGAAATTCCTTTACCAGCCAGATTAATAAATGAGGTATGGAAAATATCCGCTTTGTTGGCCAAAATCTCGTCTTCGCCAACCAGATTTTTTTTTATCAGCAGATCACTAATACTTCTTCCAGAACTCAGAGCCGACAATTTTATTTCTTCGGCTAACTCTTTTGAGAGAATTCCTTTATTGACAAGATTAATTAAAATTTTTTGTTCGATATCCATGGGCAGATGTAATTTTATTGAGGGTGGGACATTATTCTCACCCTCATCCTGAAGCCCTCAGGCTGAAGGATCTACTAGGCTACGAGATCCTTCGACTCCCCCGCCTCTAGCGGGGTCGCTCAGGATGAAGCTGGGGCAATTATGCCCCACCTTCATTTTATTATCTATTTTTCTGATACAAATTGTCAAGATAAACTCTAGACAAGAATCAACATCTGGTCTATAATTATTTCGTGGTAAGAGTATTGCATAAAAGAAACAAAACAACTCCACAGTCTACAGATAAATCTTCTTATACAGGCAAACAAATCGTAGTATTGGAAGGATTGGAACCGGTCAGAAAAAGACCGGCTATGTATATTGGATCAACCGATATAAGAGGGTTACACCATTGTATTACGGAGATAGTAGACAACTCAGTAGACGAAGCTCTTGCGGGTTTCGCCAAGAATGTATTCATATATATTCATAA
>Ga0194125_10007778_pt1 | contig 15332 bp, 10 predicted proteins | sample TA2KigC250mmetaG_FD_148626 | JGI IMG/M metagenome (GOLD analysis project Ga0194125, IMG submission 148626) | Freshwater microbial communities from Lake Tanganyika, Tanzania - TA2015034 Kigoma Deep Cast 250m | ecosystem: Environmental > Aquatic > Freshwater > Lake | place: Tanzania: Lake... | reverse complement strand
ATCGCTCTCTGGAACGGTGACGAACGCGTTGCCTCCCGGAATCGCTGTGTTCAACACGCTCGATTCCTGAAGGCGCTTGATTGCGAGCATCTGAGCCGAGGCGTTCACGTCACCAAGCATTCCGCCGTAGGATACACGAAGGAGAAGATCGTCGCCCCGTTTCAGGCGTGTCAGTGCATTTTCGCTTCTTGCACGCGAAAGCTGATATCCGACTGCCGCCGTCCATCCGTCGAACTCGTACGCCACGCCGAGAAGAAGATCATTTGTCCCAAGACCTGCTTGATAGGACTGAGGCAGGCTTCCGGCATTATCTTCTCCTGTGGCGAGCTTGCCGCCGATTTGAACGCTCAGAAGGGAAGCGTGGTCTTGCCAGAGCCTCTGGTTAAGCAAGACGGTCACATCTCCGATACCGCTGGTGTTTCCCAATGGACCGCTGACGCGCGTCCAGGGGAGGGATACTACCACCCGCGCGTCCTCAAAGAGCTGAACCGTCCCTTCCATGACAACGGAATGGAATGTCAGATCGTCCGTCTTGCCGCTGGCCCCGAATACGTAGCTCACGCCAACCTGATGGCTGAGCGACGTGTGCTTCGACCCGATGGTGCATACACCGGCATCGGAGCACTGAGCGACGACTGCAGTGTTTGCAGCTGCAAGAAGTATTGAGATTCGGACGAAGATTCTCACATTCTACTCCTGAAAAATGTGACACGGAGGGAGACAGAGAACTCCGACTCGCACAGTCCCTCTGTAACCCTTCGTGCCCTGCCTGTTTCAGGCTTTGCTACTTCTTGTCCGCTTTCGCTTCGCTGATTGACGCGACCTTGATCATTTCCCCATCGGCAGTTCCTGTGACCTCGACAAGAAAATTGTCCTTCTTCTTGCTCTTGGTCAGATATTGCTCGGCCATCTTGTCGCCAGCTGCATCGAACTTGTGAAACATAGCACCCATAACGATTCCGTAGCCGCTTGCCTTGCAATGCTCCTCAAGAGCACACGCCCTGGTGTGCTTCATGGCTCTCTCCGTTGCCTTCTTCACGTCTCCGCTCTTCACCATGCCGGCACCGCACATCTTGTCCACGAGGTAGCCCTTGAATGTCTTTGTGGTGCTCTTGGCTTTCTCTTGCGCCACCAACGAGGCTGATGCGAACAGAACCGCGAGCGCCACGACCGCAAGTTTCGTGTAGTTGTTCATTGGATTCTCCTTGTCAATCATACTGCAACGGTCGGTTAGGAACTGCATATGCAATGGAACAAGAACGCGCGCCCAAATGGTTCCTTTTCAACCTACCGGTTGATCAGCTGAGCCAGCGTGTGGAGATCTGATGTAGGCAGCCGACAGGCGTAGTTTTCACAAACGTAAGCTGTCGTTCTTCCCTCTAACATTTTCACACTGCCAATGAAGGGGATGAATGATGAGAGTTTCTTCTGGCCCTCTGCTCCGTCCGCCACCATGATGATTTTGTTTGGAATGTAAGAAGAATGGATCAGCTGCAGCATCGCTTTGGTGAGGGGGTCCTCCGGTTTTCCCGCGATGATGATCTGCTTCGGGTTCGTCAGACTGAAATCGAGCGCGCAGAAGAACTGGGGCGTGGCCTGCGGAGCTTCGTTCAGCCTCTGCCCGAAGAACGCCAGCGATTTGCGGGCCATCTCTTCATACCTTTCGCTGTTGGTCAGATGTGACAGCCGGAGGAGATTCAGAAGAGCGATCGAATTCCCCGTCGGTTCCGCGCCATCATACCATTCCTTTGTTCGAACGAGGATCGACCTGTCCCGCCCTGAGGTGTCAAAGAATCCTCCTTTGTCCCCATCATAGAACAGATCAACCTGCTGTTCCGTGCGTGTGATGGCTGTGGTCAGCCAATAGATGTCGAACGAGGCCTCGTAGAGATCCAACAGGCTCTGAATGAAGAATGCGTAGTCGTCGAGATGTGCTTCAAACCTCGCGTCGCCCTCCCGATACCGGTGGAGAAGCAGTCCGGTGGACCTGTCCTGCAAATTCCCCAGGATGAACCTCGCAGCGCCTTCTGCGGCTGCACGGTAACGCGGCTCATCGAGGATCTGAGACGCTCGCGCAAAGGCTGAAATCATCAATCCGTTCCATGAAGTGAGGATCTTGTCGTCGAGGTGACACGGGGGACGTTTCTCACGCGCTTTGAGGAGTTTTCTGCGGGAGATTTCCAAAAGCCGACTCACCTCTTCCGGATTCAGCTCGAATTGCTTCGCGAGCTCCTCCCGCGTGTGGACGATGTGGAGAATGTTCTTCCCTTGAAACACGCCGTGCGGATCGGCTGAGACATTTCCCCCATCTTCAATTCCAAAATATCGACAGACCAGTCTTGCTTCAATCGGCGATAGGACGTCGTCGATCTCGCGTTTCGTCCAAAGGTAGAACGCTCCCTCTTCTTTCTGCGTGGTCCTCGACTCGCTGCTCTCTGTGGGTAGGCTCTCTGCATCCTCCGCCGAATAAAATCCGCCATCGTGGTGGATCATTGCTCGCAGGACATACTCCAGCGTCTCGCGGGCGATGTTGGCGAAGAATGCGTCGCGTGTAATTTGAAATGCCTCAAGGTAGGAGATCGCGAGTTGAGCCTGGTCATAGAGCATCTTCTCGAAGTGCGGCACGTGCCAGCGGGCGTCCGTCGCGTAGCGGTGAAAGCCTCCGTCAATGTGATCGTACATCCCTCCCCGGGCCATTCGCCGGAGTGTCTCAAGGGAGATCTCTAACGCCTGTGGATCGCCTGTTCTCTTGTGATACCTGAGCAGGAAGTTGAGAACAACGGGCCGTGGGAATTTCGGCGCTGAGCCGAATCCTGCATTGATGATGTCATAGCTCTTGAGGAAGGCGAAGAAACCGGCATCGAGCGCGTCTTTCCCCGCTTCGACGGCCCTGGTCTCCGTGTTTGCGATCCGATCGAGGTATTCAGCGAGTCGCTTCCCTGCTTCTTCGATCTGTTTCCGGTCGGTTGTCCAGAGTGCGTGAATATGTTCCAGGATCTCACCGAAGCCGGCGCGTCCGTGTCGCGCTGACGGCGGAATGTAGGTCGCACCGAAGAATGGTTTGAGGTCTGGAGTGAGGAACATCGACATCGGCCAGCCGCCGCTGCCGCTGATGGCCTGGAGCGCCGCCATGTAGACACGATCGACGTCAGGCCTCTCCTCGCGGTCGACTTTGACGCTTACGACGAACCGGTTCATCATGTCGGCAAGCGTCGGGTTCTCGAAGACCTCGCGTTCCATCACGTGGCACCAATAGCAGGTTGAGTATCCGATCGAGAGAAAGATGGGCTTGTCCTCGCGGCGGGCCTTCTCGAATGCCTCTTCACCCCAGGGATGCCAATCGACCGGATTGCGGGCATGCTGGAGAAGGTACGGGCTCTTCTCGTGTATGAGGCGGTTTGGCTTCGTTTTCTGGAGATTCATCTTGATCAGGCGCGTGTGGCTCTCTGTTAAAACAACCAAACGTCGAGGGAAGTTGCAGCGGGGCGGATTGAAGATTGTGGGCGGAGAAGTACTCTCTCACAGAGGCTGATCCATCCCGTCCACCCACATCCAACGCCATTGATCCGGTTCTTTGACCAGCCCGTGCTTCACGGCGTTGTTATGATATGGTCACGGAAAGACCTCTGCCATTTGAACTTGGGAAGAAGATGATTGGCACCATATTTCTTGACAATTGTTTTGCGGAATTCGCGGAGTGGACCCGACCATCTCAAGCCACCGTAGGGGTCTTGCTCGTTTGCGGGCGGTTGCAGGTGCGGATATATACCCTTACCTGCGACCGCGGGATTCTCGTCTGAAAACATGGTTTGGCTTGCGTGAAGCGAGAAAACGCGTTTGACATTCTGCACGATCTCGGAGTAATTCCTTTCACCTTGAGGTCGGAACATGATGTGTACATGATCGGGGAGGACCGTGTAGCCGAACAATTGATATTCCTTGAGGTGTTCACTCAACCACAAATCGTACACGAAGAGGTCCGCAAGGATCTCCTCTTTGAAGTACGTCGCTCCTCTGACGTAGATGCGCTTCTGTGAATTCCTGTGAAGGATGGGAGAGACGCGCGGGATTCGTCAATCGGTTGGTTTGGGTGATGTGTGAGGTGGCAGATGCTGACCAAAAAGTCATTCTGAGTCCCACTGCTTCCAAAGTGGGACGAAGAATCTGATTCAAAAAGCAGATTCTTCTGAGCCGGAGGCTCATGAGCCTATGGCTCAACTCCGCTTCGCTCCGTTCAGAATGACATTTGCTCCTTTTTGGACAGCCTGTGCCATTTGAGCAGGGACTCTACGGTGCAGATCCAGCAACGGCCTTCACCTTTTCGACGAACTCACCGGGCGGGAGGTAGCCGACAACACGTGACCTGGTGGCTTCCTGACCCGTCTTGTCGAGGAACACGATGGTGGGAACGCCGGCGATGTTGAACCGCTTTCTCAACGCCTCCGATTCGGGCGAATCGAAGTGCGTGAGGTCGACTTTCAGCCGGATGAAATCCGAGGTGAGGTCGATGACTTCGGGGTCGGTGAACGTCTTTCGGTCGAGCTCCAAACACGGGATACACCAATCGGCGTAGAAATCCATAACAACCGGTTTTTCAGACTTCACGGCCTCGTCCAGTTTCGCTTCAGCATATGGCTCCCAGCTCACTCCCGGCTCGCGCAACGCATTGGCTGAGACGACACCGAAGGCAATGGCTACGATCCCGAACGCCCACTTGAATCGGCGCAGGCCCAACCTCTCTCTTCCCGACGGCTCAAGGAAGCCGAGATAGAGGCCACCGAGGATCAACGCGAATGGAATGATATAGGCTGAGTGCTTCGGCGTGAACGCCAGTGACAGATAGAAGAGTCCGGCCGCGGTCAAGATCACTCCAAAGATCCGCTCGACCCAGACAAGCCACGCTCCCGAGCGGGGAATCTTTTTCAACATTCCCGAAAAGGTCCCGAGAATGAGGTAAGGGAAGCCGAGCCCCGACGAGAGTGCGAAGAAGACCCAAAACGCGAACACGGGATCGGCTCTGGAGCTGACGAGCGTGAGGAGCGCGATCACCGGCGGGCCAATGCAGGGCGCAGCAAACACCCCGACGACCAGCCCGCCCAGGAACAGGCTTATGAACCCGGTTCCTGTCGTCCCTCCAAGCCGGCTCGTGAGCCAGTATGGCATTTGTATCTGGTACAGTCCGAAGCTGCTGAGGGCAAGTCCGATCAACAGCACGCCGATTCCGCCAAGCACCCATGGGCTCTGCAGCCAGCTCCCGAACAGTGTTCCGCTCAACGCCGCGCTTACACCGAGCACAGTGTACATCATGACGATTCCGAGAACGTACACAACGGCTTTCAGAAAGACCTTCAACGTCTTCGTCTCGGTCTGTGTTCCGAACAGCGAGACCGTCACGGACATCATCGGGTAAACGCACGGAGTGAGATTGAGCGCAAGGCCGACGACGAAGATTGCGAAGAATGCTACGAGCGATCCCCTTTCGGAAATAATCTGACCAATGTCGCTGTTCGAGCCGGACGTCGGTGTTCCACCCTCGGTTGCGTACGAGGAGAAGATGTCCTCGTTGATCGGCGAGGATTTCTCGCCCGCGCCGATGATTTCAAGGGGTATCGCCACACGGAGCACAGACGGGGCGAGGCATACCTGATCGTCGCACGCCTGCACTCGCATCATTGCGTGCAGGGTATCTTTCCCCGGCGCCAGTTTGTCTGAGAGTTTCACCGTCATGAAGATTATCGGCGAGCCTTCGTACACGCTGAGGGGGTCCTCGGCGAATGAGAACTGAAGCCTCTCGCCTTCCGGGTAGCGAAGGTCGGTGACGATCACGCCTTCTCGCTGCCGGACCTCCAGCGTGGTTCCAATCAAGTAGTCGTAGCTTGGCGTGTTCGAGTTAATGTGCCAGCCGTCGGCAATTTTCAGAATGATGGCGACTTTGAACGTCGATCCCGCAGGGACTTTGTCCACCGAGAGTCTTGCCTCCGCCTGTACCTTGCTGGCACTCGAAGCCGGACCTTGGGCAAATGAGAGAAATGTCCCCGCCAGCAGGCTCAGCATGACCGCCGCGGTCAATCTGCGAAAACGAAATGGCGATGCTAACATAGTGAGTAAAGGAGATTGGTCTGTGAGGAGCCCTTTTGCAGGGCGAAGAGCCTCTTCGCCCTACTATGGAGCCGTCTTTTCCGACTTACAGGAGAGGTTTGATCTTGGATTCGAGCTGCGCTTTGGTCATCACGCCGATATGCCGATCGACGATGAATCCGTTCTTGTCGATAATAAACGTCGTAGGAATCGCCGCCACGTTGCCGTAGTCGGACGCCTCTTTTCTGCCACCAAGCACGATGGGGTAGTTGATCTTACTTTCTTTGACGTACGGCTTCACATCCTCCCATCCACCCTCGTCGAGCGCGATGCCGATGATCTCAAGGCCTTTGCTCTCATACCTCTTGTAGATCTCTATGAAGTCCGGTATCTCCTTCCGACAGGGTCCACACCAGGTCGCCCAAAAATTCACAACAACAACTTTGCCCTTCATCTTGCTGAGTTCGTAAGTCTTGCCGTCAGCCGATTTCAAAGCGAAATTTGGCGCCTTCTGCTTCGATTGGGCGGAGAGCTGACCGTCGAGTGAAACGCCAAGAGCCATCACGAGGAGGACGATGAGGATTCCCTTCATGCCATACCTTTCATCTTGTGTTTGTGGGTAGAAGTCCTTTTGCTGTCTCTGCCAGCTTAGATGCTCCATTTTTGGGAAAGATTCTCAGTTCGAGAAGCCGCGACCGCGATGCGCAACCTCACTGCGATGATCCGCTCAACGGTACATCTTCGGCACCCACATCGTGTCACGAATGACAAACGGCAAGACGAAGCGACGATAGTATAGCTAAGAATCATCGAAAGGGCAACGAGACGGTTCGTCAGGCGCGCTGCTGTCGAACGCGCGTGCAAGCACTCAGTCGGGCTGTTTCCTTGATTTTCCCTCCAATTATGGCTACTTTCGACCGGAACGTCGATGGCCAAGAAACAGTTCGTGATCGGAATAGACGGAGGTGCAACAAAGACGGCGGCTTCGCTTGCCGACATAAACGGGAACGTTTTGGCCGAGGATACGGCGGGACCGTCGAATTTCCAGATTATCGGTACACAAAGGGCTTCCGAAGTCATCATCTCCCTCATTGAGAGATGCTGCGATGAGGTCGGTTGTACACCAAACGAAATTCAGATGACCGTCGCAGGCTTGACCGGAGCAGGGCGGGAAGGAGACAAGGAGAGGATGAAGTTTGCGGTCCTCGAGGAAGCACGCAGGCGGAAGTCCGGCATCTCCAAGGTGGCGATCGAGAGTGACGGCCGGATCGCGCTTGAGGGCGCGTTCAGAGGAAAGCCGGGGATCATACTGATTGCCGGGACCGGATCGTTTGCACTTGCCAAGGACCACAAAGGGGTAGTGCATCGCGTCGGGGGATGGGGCAGAATCCTGGGTGACGAAGGAAGCGGCTACATCATCGGGAGGGACGGCTTGAACGCTGTGACCAAGCATCTCGACGGGAGGACCAAGGCCACGCTCATAACGAAACTTGTTGCAGAACGGTTTGGCTTTGTGGATCAAGAAGCCATCATCACAGCTGTCTATCGTGAGAACTTCGATATCGCCCAGGTGGCGCCGCTGGTCATCGAGGCAGCGGACAAGAAGGACAGTGAGGCGGCTAGGATTCTGAACAAAGCGACCTTCGAGCTCTCCGAACACGTTCGAGTGCTCGTGGGCAAGATCGAGAAGTCCAGCCACATGCGGGCGAAGATCCCTCTCTCTTTTATCGGTAGCACAATCACGACGGAAAGCGTTTATAAAAGGATCCTGGAACACAAGATCACCTACTCATTACCCCAAGTGACAATTGTTGCACCTCAGGCGCCGCCTGCGTACGGAGCGGTCCTGCTAGCTATCCAGTCTGTCAAAAGCGCCTATGGGTAAGATATCGGTCGTTCTCCCGTTTACGACGCAGGCTCATTTCGACTCAACTCTGCGGCAATTCACATCATCCCCTCTTGTCGAAAAAGTCTTCCTTGTTCACAGCGGGCAGTACAAAGGGTCTCACGAGAAATGCGAGACGCTTCTGTCCTCCACCTACACGTCGGGCAAGACACTTGGTGAGTTGTTGGACAGGATGTCCTCGGAGTACTTTCTCTTTGTGACCCAATCGCAGGAACTTCAGCTCGGGCAAGCCGCATTGGAGAGAATGATCGGCATTATGGAGCAGACCGGAGCGGGGATGTGCTACGCGGACTACGTCGAGGTGAAAGGCGGGATCAGGACGGAGCACCCGCTGAATGATTACCAGTTCGGAAGCATACGGGACGGATTCGATTTCGGGTCACTCCTGCTGTTCTCAACGGGTGCTGTGAAGTCGGCGCTGAGCGAGTTCGGCGCAATTGAGGATGTCGACGTCGCGGGGATCTATGATTTGCGACTGAAGGTCTCGGTGCGTCATAGTCTCTTCCATATCCAGGAATTCCTTTACACGAAGGTCGAATCGGACCTGCGGCTGACAGGTGAGAAGCTCTTCGATTACGTCGATCCGCGGAATCAGGCTGTTCAAAAGGAAATGGAGAGTGTAGCGACCCAACACCTGAAGAACGTCGGTGTGTATCTGTCGCCAAAATTCAAGAGCGTCCCGAAACCGGCCGTTGCATTCCCGGTTGATGCGAGCGTCGTGATTCCTGTGCGCAATCGGGAACGCACGGTGGCAGATGCAGTCGGCAGTGTGCTTGATCAGAAATTCAGCGGAAGCTTCAATGTGATTGTGGTTGACAACCACTCGACGGACGGCACGACGAAGATCCTACGGGAGCTTGCCTCACGCCATTCGGTTGTCAAACACATTATCCCGGAGCGTCACGATCTGGGCATCGGCGGATGCTGGAACGAGGCCGTCTTCTCCGAGCATTGCGGCCGATACGCCGTGCAGCTCGATTCGGACGACCTCTACAGCGGTCCGAACACCCTCCAGACGATCACCGACGTTTTCCGTTCGGGCGACTATGCGATGGTCATCGGATCCTACAAGCTGGTTAACATGAAGCTCGAGGAGATCCCGCCGGGGCTGATCGACCACCGCGAGTGGACGCCGGACAACGGGCGCAACAACGCACTGCGGATCAACGGCCTGGGGGCGCCGCGCGCGTTCGATACGGCATTGCTGCGGCAGATGCCACTTCCCAACGTCAGCTACGGCGAGGACTACGCCGTCGCACTTCGTCTCTCGCGTGAATATCAGATCGGAAGGATTTACGAGCCGGTCTACCTCTGCCGGCGGTGGGAAGGGAACACCGACGCTGCCCTGTCGATTGAGAAAGCCAACCGAAACGACTTCTACAAAGACAAGATCCGGACTATTGAAATGCTGGCGCGCCAACGAATGAATCGAGAAGGAGTATAAGATGGCACAACTCGTTCGCCGATGGACCCAAAAAGATCTGCATGTCATCCAGGATGTGCTCTGGAAGACGTGGGTCGATTCGTATTCCTCCTACATCCCGGAAGTCGACCTCAGAAGCTATTTCACGGAGCACTATGATCTGGATGCCCTTACCGATCTGTTCTGCAACCCTCTCGCTGACGGATTCGTAGCGGAGGTTGACGGCTCAGTCATCGGGTTCATGCGCACTGCTCGTGAAACGGAAGAGAATCGATACTACGTCTCGTCGATCTATGTCCTGCCTCAATACCAGAGCAGGGGACTCGGCAGAGAGTTGATGAAGATGGCAGCCGCTGAGGCGAAACGGCTCCACCTCGACAGAGTGTGGATCGGTGTCATGGTTGAGAACAAGCAGGCAGTGGAGTGGTATCAGAAGATGGGTTACCAGGTGGTCCGGACCGAGCCCTTCACAATGGGAAATTCGACTGTCGATCACTACATCGGCTTCGTTCCGCTCGAGTCAATAGGTTGATTACCTGCTGTGAAGCCGAACGCGGCTAACGTCTCGAATGAAGAAATCCAGAACACGCAGGTCCCATTGACCCAGGCCAGATTCTTCGCGGTTTTCGATCCGAAGTCACCCACGGATTCCCTTTCCGGGCTCTCCCTCCAGCTCCTTGAAGAACAGAAGCAATCCTGGCCACAGCTGGCTCAGGGGTATGCGTCGCTTGCCACCGTGAAGCTGCGGGAGCTCCAATGCGACGGGTACAGAGTCTTTCTGCAATTCAATCCGGGACGCATCGTCAGCACAGGGGCGAAAGTCGATGAGAGGTCGATTCGTGAGCGGCCATGCTTTCTCTGTGTTGAAAACCTGCCACAGCCCCAGAAGGGAATTCTCTACGGGGAGGAGTTTCTGGTTCTCTGCAACCCCGCACCGATCTTTCGCGAGCATCTGACCATCTCTAACGTCAATCATATCCCGCAAGCTATCGGACCCTTTCTTGATACGTTTCTCAGTCTTGCGCGGGATTTGAGTCCGGGATTCTCCCTGTTCTACAACGGAGCGCGATGTGGGGCATCTGCTCCCGATCATATGCACTTTCAGGCCAACCCGAGCGGAGCGATTCCCGTCGAGAAGGACTCTGGTGACACAACACGCCGGGAACTGAGAAAACGCATAGGCGATGTTTCTCTCTTCTCGCTGGAGCGATATGGGCGCCGCGTGCTTGTCCTGGAGTGTGCAAGCAAGGAGGCGCTACAAACCGTTCTCCGTAGTACGATCGCATCAATCCAGCGGCTCATCGGCACAAGCGAGGAACCGCTCTTGAACATTCTTGCCTCGTACGAACCGCACATCTGGCGGGTGATTCTCTTCCCGAGAGACAAGCACCGGCCGGACGCCTACTTCAAAGAAGGGAAGGAGAGAATCCTCATCAGTCCCGCCGCGGTGGATATAGGCGGACTGGTGATCACCCCGCTGGAGAGGGATTTCGAAAGCGTCGATGCGGGAATGATCGAGAGGATCTTCGCGGAAGTCAGCATCGAGCAACAGATGTTCGAAGAAATGATCGAGGGTATCCGTGCGTGAGAACAGTCGAGTTTTGTCGAACGAGATGGTCTGAACAGGTGGAGTGATGCTGAACCAGGAGCCTATCATCAAAGTCGGGATCATTGAACGTGTCCCGGAAATGCATGGCGTGTTCAACGGCGTGTACGAGCTTCCGAGCACGGTACGCCTCCGCGGACCGTTCAGCGTCCGAAGTGAAGGAGGGAGGCTCGCCATCTTCGATGATGAAGGGATCGAGGTCTGGCGGAGGAGAGAGATCGTCTGCCGCCCGCTCTCGGGAGCAACGTTCACGATCCGAAACGTGACAATCGGCTTGCACTTTCACTGGGAGAGAAGGGAAGATCAGACCTTCGAAGGAGATCTTCGCCTTGTAGCACACGAAGGTGGGACGTTGACGGTGATCAACGAGGTGAGCGTCGAGAACTACCTCAAGAGCGTCATCTCCTCTGAAATGAGCGCCGAGGCTCCTGAAGAGCTGCTCAAAGCTCACGCCATCACCTCGCGCAGCTGGCTCGTCGCGATGCTGGAAAGGCAGCAGAGGGGAAAGAACCTTGGGACGCCGAGACGGTCGTTCGAGAGCGAAACGGAGATTACTCGCTGGTACGACCGCGAAGATCACCCGCTCTTCGACGTCTGCGCTGACGACCATTGCCAGCGATACCAGGGGATCACCAAGATTCTGACCTCCGCCGCCAGTCAGGCCGTCGATGCCACGCGGGGCGTATTCCTTGTCCACAACGAGCAGGTCTGCGACGCGCGGTTTTTCAAGGCGTGCGGCGGCCTCACAGAGAATTTCGAGAACGCCTGGGAGGATACCCCTGTCGATTACTTGAAGTCCGTCTCAGATTCCCCGGCTGATCACCCTCGAGTCTCATCAGAAGTTGATGCGCGGCGGTGGATCCTCTCGGCTCCGCAGGCATACTGCAATACGACGGATGGGGACGTCCTACGCCAGATCTTGCCGTCGTTCGATCAGGAAACGACAGACTTCTTCCGGTGGAAGGTCGAGTACACAAGGGAGCAGCTTGAAGAACTTCTCCGCGCCAAATCCGGTATCGACTTTGGTGTGCTCATGGATCTTGTTCCTGTCGTGAGAGGGCCGTCCGGCCGGATCATACGATTGAAGATCGTGGGAACGAGGAGGACGATGACGGTGGGCAAGGAGCTTGAGATACGGAAGTGGCTTTCGAAAAGCCACCTGTATAGCTCGGCCTTCGTCGCAGACATAGAGCGAGATCGGAGCGGCATTCCTGTCCGGTTCATCCTGCACGGTGCGGGCTGGGGGCATGGTGTTGGCCTCTGCCAGATTGGGGCTGCGGTGATGGCAAATAACGGGAAGAAAGCGGAAGAGATTGTGACTCACTACTTTCGGGGGGCACAGCTTCAGAAGCTGTATTGAGCCCACTCTACTCAGGGGGTTACTTCATGAATACGGGCAAACCGACATACCGCCAGCCATGGTTCTGGGTCCCGACGCTGTACTTTGCGCAGGGAATTCCATTCGTGGTGGCGCAGAGCGTCTCAGTCATCATGTACAAGCGTCTGGACATATCGAATGCGGACATTGCATTGTATACGAGCTGGCTCTATCTCCCGTGGGCCCTCAAGCCGTTGTGGAGCCCGTTTGTCGATATGTACTCCACCAAACGCTTCTGGATCGTCATGCTGCAATTCGTCATCGGTATCTGTCTGATCTGCATCGCATTTGCTCTTCCGCTGCCGGCGTTCTTCACGTACACCATCGCCATCTTTTGGGTCATCGCCTTCGCGTCGTCAACGCACGATATCGCAGCCGACGGGTTCTACATGCTGGCACTGGAGCAGCATCACCAGGCTGCTTTCATCGGTGTTCGGAGTACGTTCTTTCGCCTCGCGATGATCACCGGGACGGGATTGCTGGTGGTATTCGCCGGGCAAATTGAAACCAGCAGCGGCGGGAATATCCCGCTGGCCTGGTCGGTGACGTTCGGTGTGATCGCAGGGATGTTCCTTATGTTCTTTGCTTATCACAGGCTTATGCTCCCGTATCCGCAATCGGACAAACCCACGCTTGAGAAGGCGACGCAAGGAGTGTGGAAGGAATTCATCAACACCTTCGTTCTCTTCTTCAAAAAGAAGAATATCGTGGGATCCATTCTCTTCCTGCTCTTCTATCGCTTTGCGGAAGCACAACTCATGAAGCTCGTGACGCCCTTCCTGCTCGATGCTCGGGAGAACGGAGGGCTCGGTCTGAGCACGAGCGAAGTGGGGATCGTGTATGGGACGGTTGGCGTCATCGCATTGACGCTCGGCGGACTGCTGGGCGGATGGGTTGTCTCGAAGCAGGGACTGAAGTTCTGGTTGTGGATCATGGTCTTCATTATTCATGTTCCTGACGCGATGTTCGTGTACCTCTCGCAGCTCCAGCCAACCAATTTCCTGCTCATCAACGCCGCTGTCGCCCTTGAGCAGTTCGGCTACGGCTTTGGCTTCACAGCGTACATGCTCTATATGATTATTATCGCCCAGGGTGAACACAAGACCGCCCACTACGCCATCTGTACGGGATTTATGGCGATCGGCATGATGGTGCCCGGCATGTTCAGCGGCATGATTCAAGAGGCACTCGGGTACAAAGACTTCTTCATCTGGGTCATCCTCGCCACAATTCCCGGCTTCGTTGTCGCCGCGCTGGTGAAAGTTGATCCGCAGTTCGGCAAGAAAGCCGATCAAGAGAAGAAGGGGTAGTGTCCTACTTTCATAAGGCGCGTAGTGGTGTCGGGAGTTTCCTCTCCGAAGGAGTCCTTCGGACCCGACACAATAACTGTTGCTGTCGGGACGAAAGTCCCGACAGCACATATTTGGACACCGCGGACAAAGGCAATTGATTCTCTAGCCTTTCCTTCGTAGTTTTTCATTTTGAAATTTGGTCCATTCGCCCGATCTGACGGCGGTGGGCATCTGCTATCCGACTACGTACTGGACGAAGTGTTACGATGAGACATACGGCCGTTCTTCTTCTGACCACCATCACCTTTTCATTCGGATGTATTGCCTTCTACAAGACCGCAGAACCTCCTCAGGAGATTATCCCTGCTGCTTCCCAGGCCGGCAAACACTGGATAGAATCGACGCTGGCCCGTCTGACCCTCGAGCAAAAGGTGGCTCAGCTGATTTCGGTGTGGACGCCAGGGAGATACTACCCGTTGACCTCAGAGCAGTGGCGTGACATGGAACGGTTGGTGGCCGAAAAGAAGATCGGCGGCCTTGTTCTTTCAATGGGGGAAGTGTACGAGTATGCGGTCCAGATCAACAGGCTCCAGCGGCTCGCTGAGATCCCATTGCTCATTGCGGCGGATTTCGAATACGGCGCAGGGATGAGGGTTCACAACTCCACCACCTTCCCGCGAGCGATGGCCATCGGTGCCACGCGCGATCCCCGGTACTCGTACGAGGTCGGCAGGATTACGGCGCTGGAGGGACGGGCGCTCGGTGTCCATCAGAATTTCGCTCCCACGATCGACGTGAACAATAATCCGAAAAATCCCGTTATCAACACGCGCTCGTTTGGGGATGACGTCAAGCTTGTGAGCGAGATGGGTGCTGCCTTTGTTCAGGGGACGCAAGTAGGCGGTATGATCGCAACGATTAAGCATTTCCCCGGCCACGGCGATACGGACGTTGACACCCACCTCGGACTCATGACCTTGAACCGCGGAAAGGCGACATACGACCAGGTGGAGTTCCCGCCGTTCAGAGCGGCGATTCAAGCCGGTGCAATGTCAGTTATGGTTGGACACATCGCCGTGCCGGCGTACGACACGGCTGCCGGCATCCCCGCTACTGTCTCCCCGGCGATCACAACGGATTTGCTGAAGAAGCGGCTGAGGTTCAACGGACTCGTGGTCACCGATGCGATGAGGATGCGGGCAGTTGCCAGCAGATACGCTCCGGATGAAGCGGCCGTGCTCGCGGTCAAAGCCGGGACCGATATGGTGCTGATGCCGGCGGATCCTGATCTTGCCATCGATGCTCTCGTTGCTGCTGTCCGGCGCGGCGAGATCACGGAGCAGCGGATCGACTCCTCGGTCCGCAAGATCCTGGCAGCGAAACAGTGGCTGGGGCTCGAACGCAATCGCTTCGTCGACGTCGACTTGGTCGCTGAAGTTGTGAGCTCGAAGGATCATGAGCTGCTGGCGCGCCAGATCGCTCGTAAGGCGGTCACCGTGCTCGGCAATACGAACTCGATCCTTCCGCTCCCCAGAGTCGACGGCAGGAAGATCCTCGACATGGTCATCTCTGACACAGAAGATCCGACTGACGGCAGGCAATTCCACGCGATGATCAGAGGAAGGCACCCGAACCTGGGATTCGCGAAA
>Ga0194125_10007775_pt1 | contig 15334 bp, 13 predicted proteins | sample TA2KigC250mmetaG_FD_148626 | JGI IMG/M metagenome (GOLD analysis project Ga0194125, IMG submission 148626) | Freshwater microbial communities from Lake Tanganyika, Tanzania - TA2015034 Kigoma Deep Cast 250m | ecosystem: Environmental > Aquatic > Freshwater > Lake | place: Tanzania: Lake... | reverse complement strand
TCTTCTTGAGCTTTTCCTTCAGGCTCCGGGAGCCCTCGGAAGAAGCTTCCTTGGCGGGGGGCTCTTTGGCGCTCGCGGCGGGTTTATCCTCCCGGACCACGGACGGAGCATCCCCGTCCGGCTCATCCTCCCGGATGAACTCGATCTCCTCTTCGGGCTTCCTGCCGCCGTTCTCTTCCGTCATAGCGTGACCTCTCTGCCGAAGGCCGTGATCGCCAGGCTCAAACGCTTGGCCACCCGGTCGACCAGGGGAATGATCTTCTCGTAGGGGATCCTTTTGGGCCCGATGATGCCCAGGGAGCCGAGGACCTGGTTGCTGTATCCGTAGTGGGACAGGACGAGGGAGCAGTCCTGGACATTGGGGAAGTTCGTCTCCGTCCCGATCAGGACCTTGACCCGGTCCAGGCTGATGAAATCCGAGAGCAGCTTGACCAGATCGGCTTTCTCCTCGAGGTTCTCGAGCAGGGACCTCAGCTTGCTCATCTCGAAGAGCTCGGTCTTGTTGACCAGGCGGGAAGTCCCCTGCAGGAAGATCCGGTGCTCCCCTTCTTCGCGGTTGATGGAGGCCTTGATCAGGTCGAGCAGCTTGCTGACCGTGTCCTCATACTTGGCCCTGTGCTGGGGAAGCTCCTGGAGGAGTGAGTCGCGGACGTTCAGGAAGGTCCGGCCGCGGTAGTTGCGGTTGATGTACTGGGAGGCCCGGTCGAGCTCGATCTGCGACAGGGCCAGCCGGGTTTCCAGGGTTTCCGTCAAAACCATGTGGAAAGGGGTCACGAGGATGACCAGGATCCTGCGGTCCGAAATCTTGATGAAGCGCGAGTATTCGAACTGGACCCGTGAGATGTTCGGGGAGATGACGAAACCCAGGTTGTCCGAGGCGTCGGCCAGGATCCTCGACGCCTGCAGGAGCAGGGAATCGAAGTCGGAGGTCCGGGTGGGGAATTCCTCCTGGATCATCTGAACGGGGTCTTGGGGCCGGGCTTTCTCGGCGAGCAGGCCGCTGACGTAGGCGCGAAGCCCCCGGTCGGTCGGGACCCGCCCGGCCGAGGTGTGGGGCTGGGACAGATAGCCGAGCTCTTCGAGCTTGGCCATGATGTTCCTGATGGTCGCCGGGGACCCCTCGAAGGAACCGGCCTGATGGATCGATCCGGAGCTCACCGGGCGCCCGCCGCGGACATAGCTGGCCACGACCAGCTTAAGGACCTTCATGTCCTTTTCGCGCAAGATAGACCTAGCCATGTGAACCTACTCCGGTTTTATAGCACTAATCGGGAATTCCTGTCAATAAACTGGGAGTTAACGGGAAGGGCCGGGCAATATTCTAAGTCCCGCATATCCAACAACTTGGGAAAAGTCCCCGGAGCTGTCGCCCGAAGTCCGGTAGAGAACGAGCTCGGCTTCGGCCGCGCCCAGCTCCCGGGCCGCGACCAGGGCGGCGGTCGTGGGCTGGAAGCCGCACATGGAGATGCCCTCCGCGAGGACGGTTTCGAACAGGCCCCGCGGGTCGAGGTCCTGGATCTTGCGGATGGCCAAGGCGTCCTTTTTTTCGGCCGTGCTCTGGCTGACGTAGTGGCTCATATCGGTGCTGGCCACCATCAGGACCGGGCGGCCGTAGGCCCGGATCGCCGCGGCCAGCCCTTGACCGAAAGATTCGAGGTCGCCGTAGTCCGTCTCATGGGACACGCACACGGGGACGATGCCCACGTCTTCGCGGAAGTACTGGAGGAACGGGACCTCGACCTCCAGGGAATGTTCCAACAGGTGGGCCTCTTCATCCTGGCGGGCTGAGGGGCAGCGGTCGAGGATCATGGCCGCCAGGTCCTCCCGGATGGGGACTTCGCCCAGGGGCGTCAGCCAGCTGCCCGCGTTTTGAACGGCGAACAGGGACCGGATATCCCTGTGGCCGGGACCCAGAACGACGGCCGCCGCCGGGATCTCGACCGAGGAGAAAACGGCGCCCGCGACCGGGCCCGAATACATGTAGCCGGCGTGAGGGACAATGACGGCCAGGGCCTTTTTCCTTTCGGTCTTCGCATCGGTCATCCCCCGGATGGTCTTCAGAAGCTGCTCCCTCTGCCCCGGATAGAAGGTCCCGGAAACCTGAGCTTTTCTTCTCATTCGACCCTCCACTCCTCATTAATAGGCGTCTTGGGGCGGGATGTCAACGGCGGGGGATCGGCCGTGAAGGGCGGGCGATCTCAGAGAGAGGCCGGGCTCCAGACCCGGCGCCGTTGCGTGAAGCGGATGCCCAGGGCCTGCAGCTCTTCCAGGATCGGGATATAGATCTCGGGATGGACCGGGACCTCCACCCCCTTTCTCCCGATCTTTCCCTCGAGCATGAGGCGGGCGGCGATGGCCGCGGGCAGGCCGACCGTGCGGGACATCGAAGATGCCCCCCCGGGGACCCCGTGATCGACGAGGGTCGAAACGATCTCTTCTGTCCGCCCCGACCCGAACTCCGCCAGGAACTCGTGCCGGAGGACGATCATGTCCCTCTCCCCTTCCGCGTACTGGAGCTTGTCGATCATCAAAGCGGCCAGATTGTCGAGGGCCGAGCCGCGTTCCGCCGCAAGCGGCCTGTCCGCGAACAGCCCGAGCCATTCCATCCTGTCCAGGATGTCGGAGCGGGGAGCGAGTCCCAGGCGCCGGGAGACGGCCGCCCGGACATCCTCTCCTCCGCCGGCGCCGGACAGCTCTTTCATGAGGTCGAGATAGCTCGAGCCCGTCCGGTCTTTTTCGCCGTCATCGAGGAGACCCAGCTGTCCGATCCTCAGAAGTGTTCGGCACCAGCCGGGGTAGCGGAGGGTCCCCCTCAGGATCGACCGCGCTTCCGGGATGCCGTAGACGTCCTTGTAAGGAACGGAATCCCGGTTCGGGTAGCCCTCGAATTCACCGAGCCCGGCGATGACGATCTTCTCGGGTTCGGCGAAGAGCCGCTCGGCGGGTATGGACACGACCTCGCCGTCCCTCAAGTAGCGGGCGGGGTTCCTGGAGGCCAGGAGAACCCCTTTCGGGCTCCAGGAGAACTTGTAGCCGAAAGGATTGTCGTTGGCCTCGGGCGCCGGGAGCCCCCCGCAGTACGACGTGAACGCCAGGATCCGGCCGCCCCCGTCGTGGACATCCCGGATGATCCGCATGGCCTCCATGTGGTCGATCCCCGGATCCAGGCCCAGCTCGTTGAGGATGAGGACCCCCTTGTCGCGGGCCCGGCTGTCGAGCTCTTTCATGGCCGGGCTGACGTAGGAGGCGGTCACCATGTCCTTCCCGTGGTCGACGGCCAGAGCGGCGACGAGAGGGTGGTACGTGTAAGGGACCATGCTGACGACCAGGTCGGCCCGGCCGATCTCCGCCGCCAGCCCTGCCCGGTTCCCGAGATCGAGCCGCCTGACCTCGCCCCGCGCGGCCCCGGCGACGAGCTTCACGGCCTTGTCGACCTCCACGTCGGCCACGACGACCAGGTGTTCCGTATGGTCGAGAAGGTACCGGACGAGCGGCCCGGCCACCAGTCCGGCGCCCAGGACGAGGATCTTTTTCATGCGGATGCCTCCGAGAACATCGAGGTTATCCGACCGACGCCGCGAGATAGGCGTAGTCGGGCGTCAGTTCCCCCCGGTAGAGAATGACGGCCCGGCGGATGACATCCGGCAGGCCGCAGTCCTCGAACCGCCCCCGGAGATCCGCGGCGGCGAAGGCCGGGACGTAGGCCTTCAGGCCCCGGCTGAAATAGGTCGAGGATTCCAGGGGGAGTTCAGCCGGGAGATTGTAGACCGCCAGGACCACCGGGCCGTGGCCCTCGAATCCGGGCACGGCCTCATCCCGGGCCGGGTCGTAGACATAGACGGGGTTCTCGGAGTCGGTGGCCTTGACGTTGCACTCGATGGAGCCGTCGACGTCACAGGTGATGTCGCCGACGACCCGGAGCCGGGGCCGGGCCCCGTCTCCGTAGAGCCGCTTCAGGAATGGCTTGGTGAGGAACTTCGGGTACTGAGGGGCCCAATAGATGCCGTTGACGAGGGCGGTGAGATAGGGAATGAGGTCCTCGACCACGGACCGGTAAAGGTGCGGGTTGCGGTAATAGTCCTGAAGATCGAACGCCCGGCCCGGGTCGACCGGCCGGACCATGTCTTCCTCCTTGAACACGGCCTTGTAAAGACGCGTCGTCCCGGCCTTTTCCCGAAAAAGCCCCGGCAGGTCGCCGGGCTTCACGGCTTCGACCGGAAGGATGTCCAGGATCTCCTGGGCGCCCTGGCTGACGTGTCCATAGCCGAAAAAGCCGATGACGACCGGCCCCAGCCCCCCGGGCAGGCCGCGGTCGATGATGTTCACGGCCAGCTCGGCCACGGCCTCCCGGGCCTCGGTCAGGTTCTGATAGCGATGGGCGGGCTTCAGGATGGAGAACGGGTTCCGGACGCCCTCGAGGTCCAGCCGGCGGCCCAAGGCCCAGAGCGTGTCGATCATGCCGGCGTGGCCCGCGTAGTTGCCGAAAAAGAGGACCCGGCGGCCCTCGTCGTCGACCATCTTCTCGTAGTCGACCAGGGTGCAGCCGAGCTCCATCATCCGCTTGAGCATGGGCATGTTCTGTCTCTGGCCCTTGGCCGTGTGGGAAAAGAAGATGTAGGCCTTGTCCTTTTCCAGCCTCTCGACGGGGATCTCCTTGATGGCCAAGACGATCGAGCAGGGCGAGAGGCTCTCTTCGACCGGGATGCCGGCCATCCGGAAATCGTCGTCGGCGAAGACCCGGATATCGGACGGCTGGATGCGGATCTCGAGGGGGTGGTTGTCGACCAGCTCCCGGGCGTGGGACGGGATGAGCGGGACGCGCCGCTCCCACCTGTTGATGTCCTCTCTGCGGATACCGATCTTTACTGTCGCGGTCATGATAACGGCCCCTGGCGGGAGAATGATTAAACATGATTATGTCACAATCCTGGCCCGATGGTCAACTGGCCCGTCCGGGGAGTTGACGGCCCGCGGGCGAAAGATTATCATGGCGGGAGATGATCCGTTTCTTCAACACCCTCGGCGGCGCGGTGGAGCCGTTCGTCCCGCTCGAGCCCGGGGTCGTCAAGCTCTACACCTGCGGGCCGACCGTCTACGACTACCCCCACATCGGCAACTGGCGGGCGTACGTCTTCGAGGACCTCCTGAAGCGGTCCCTGATGTTCAGGGGGTTCAAGGTCGTCCACGTCATGAACATCACGGACGTCGACGACAAGACCATCCGCGGGGCCCGGGCCGCCGGCGTCGGCCTCGAGGACTACACGCGCCCCTTCATCGAGGCCTTCTTCGAGGAGCGGGACAGCCTGAACGTCCTGCCGGCGGACCACTATCCCCGGGCGACCGCACACATCCCGGAGATGGTCACCCTCATCAAGGCCCTTCTCGACAAGGGCTTCGCCTACCGCAAAGAGGGCTCCGTCTACTTCGCCATAGACATGTTCCCGTCCTACGGCCGACTCTCCAGGGTCTGCCTCGAGCAGCGGCGGGCGGGCAGCCGGGGGGACGCCGACGAATACGAAAAGGAGAGCGTTCACGATTTCGCCCTCTGGAAGTCCCCCAAGGAGGGCGAGCCTTCGTGGGACACGGAGATCGGTCCCGGGCGGCCGGGCTGGCACATCGAGTGCTCGGCCATGAGCTCCAGGTATTTCGGGCCGAGCTTCGACATCCACTGCGGCGGCATCGACAACATCTTCCCCCATCACGAGAACGAGATCGCCCAATCCGAGGCGGCCAACGGGGTCAAATTCGTCGGCACCTGGCTCCACTGCCATCATCTCGTCGTCAACGGCGAAAAGATGGCCAAGTCCAAGGGCAATTTCCTGACCCTCGAAACCGTTCTGGGCAAGGGCTTCAGCGCGCGGGAGGTCCGGTTCCTTCTCCTTTCCACGCATTACCGGAAGATGCTGAATTTCACGGACGAAGCCATGCATCAGGCGCGGGCCGGATTGGAAAGGATTCGCAACTTCCTCGTCGATCTCGAGGACATCAAGCGGGACGGAGGGCCCGATCCCGACGTCGTCCGGCTGGCCGAAAGGTCCAGGGAAGAATTCGCGGCCGCCCTTGACGACGACCTGAACATCTCCGAGGCCCTGGCCGCCCTTTTTACCTTCATCAAGAGCGCCAACGTTCTCCGGGACAAGGGCCGGCTGACGCGGGGAGACGCCGTCGTCCTCGGAGGCCTTGTGCTCGAGCTGGACGACAAGGTCCTGGGTGTCGGCGTCGCGGGCCCGGCCGTCTATCCCTCTCCCCTGGAAGGCACGTTCGATGCCCTGGTCCAAAAAAAGATCGAAGCCCGCCAGGCAGCCCGGGCCGAGAGAGACTTCAAACTGGCCGACGATATCCGGATGGAACTCCTGGACATGGGCGTCCTCCTCGAGGACACCAAGGACGGGGTCCGCTGGAAGAAGATCGCATCACCGAAGAATTGAGCGGCCTGGGGGAGCACGCCCCGCGTCCTCCACGGCCGCAAGGAGCAAGCCATTGACGCCAACACGCCCGACGAGTCAAGCCCTGGGCAGGAAGGGCGAGGAGATCGCCGTCCGCCATCTGAAAAAGAAGAAGTTCGAGATCATCGAGCGCGGCTTCCGCCTGTTCCGCGGGGAGATCGACATCATCGCCCGCGACCGGGACACGCTCGTTTTCGTCGAGGTCAAGACCCGGGCGGACGAGACCTTCGGCCGTCCCGAGGACTCGGTGACCCCGGCCAAGCAACGGCAGATCCGGAAGATCGCGATGGGCTATCTCTTCAAGAACCACCTGAGCGACGTGAGCTGCCGCTTCGACGTCGTCTCCATCCTGGTCCATGGTGACGAGGACTTCCGGCTCGAGCACTTCAAGGACGCATTCTAAGAGAGTCGTTCAGAAGGAATAGACGAATCCGACCTTGAGATTGCGCCCCGGCTCCTCGACGGCGTCCGGATCGGGCCTGGCCAGATAGGTCGCGTCGAAGATATTGGCCAGGGTCATGAAGATCTCCAGGGAAGACCATCTGTACCCGGCCCTGAGGTTGAGGATCTCGGAACCGGCGATCTCGACCTCGTCCGGCCCGGGCGAGCGCTTGCGCAGCCGGAACGTGCCGCTCAGCTCGGCCGAGAGATGTCTCACCCAGACCTTCGTCCCGACATGCAGGCTGAGCGGCGGGATGTCGTTCAACGGGTCGCCGCTGAGGACACTCCGGCCGCTGAGGGCGGCGACGTTGCCGAAGACCTTCCATCCCGGCATGACGGAATAATCGAGCTCGAATTCGAGGCCTTGGACGCGGCCTTTCTCGATGTTCCCGTAGGTCCGGGTCGTCGCATCTACCCGGTAGCGCTCGATCATATCTTCGATCTCGTAGCGGAAACCGTAGAGACCGGCGAAGAACCGGCGCCCCAGGAGCTTGAGCCCCCCGTCCAGATTGAAGCTCGTCTCGGGGACGAGGCTGGGGTTGCCGACGACATACCCGCGGCCGCTGATCCCGGTATAAAAAAGCTCGTTGAGGCTCGGGACCCGGTAGGCCTTGGAGACGTTGGCGAACGCCGTCAGATCCGGGCTCAGCGCATAGGAAAGGGCGAAAAATCCCGTGGTCTGGGTCTTGTCCGACTGCTCGACCGCCTCCGCCCCGAGGGGCAGAGCCCGCTGCCGGATGACGTCCCAGCGCAGGCCGCCGAGGAGGTCGAGACCGCGGACCTTGAAGAAGTCGGCCGACAGGAAAGCGCCCAGGTCCGTTCTCCTGCCCCCGGTGAACGGGTGCTCTTCGACCGTCCCGGTGACCGCGCCCGTCTCGTCGAACGACGTGTACCTGTTGAACGCCCCGGCCCCCGCCCGGCCGAAGAAGTCCACTCCGCCCTCGAGGCGGATGACGTCCTCCCAGGTCTTCGCATAGGACACCTGGGCCCCGTACTCCGTGCTTTCCGTCAGGGCGTACTCCTCCGTCGTCCTGTAATCCGCGATGGTTTCCCTGTCCGTTTCCAGGAAATTCGGGTTGGCGAAGGCCTTGAAACGGAGCTCCCCCCCGCTTCCCAGCTCCTTCTCCTTCCACCCGAGCTGAAAGAGATTATGATTTTCTCGGGGGTACCGGGTCGGATTGACGTCGCTCGTCCGGAGAGGCTTGCCGATATCCTTGCCCCGGGCTCCGAGGAAACCGGCCTCGATCTCCCGCTTATCCGTCTTGTGGACGACCTTGGCCAGCAGATTGCCCTGGGTGAAATAGGATTGGAGAGCCCGTCCCAAGGGGGAATGATAGTCCTCGGCGTCTACGGCCTGAAAGGAAAAGAGGAACCCCGTGGCGCCTTTCGCTCCCTCGAATTCGAGGCCCGCTCCTTTCTCCCGGTTGACCGTTCCATAGGCGGCCCGCAGCCGGCCGTGGAGACCCTCCCGAAAGGAAGGGGACCTGGTCATCAGGTGAATGACCCCGCCGATGGCGTCCGAACCGTAGAACACCGAAGAGGCGCTTCTCAGGACCTCGATCCTGCCGATCGTCTCGGGGTGGACGAAGGAGGCGTTGGGACCCGTCCGCCGGTCGCTTTCGACCCTGGCCCCGTCGACGAGGTAGAGAACCCGCCGCCGGGCCAGCCCGCGAACCGTCGGGACGAGGGAGAACCCGCCGGAACCGATGGCGTCGACCCCGGGGACGTTCTGCAAGCCCTCCGTGATATTGGGGGCCCTCGTTTCCGAAAGGGCCCCGCTTTCGATGACCGAGGCCGCCGCCGGGACTTTCAGCGAGGCCTCGGGATATCTCAGGGCCGTGACCAGGATCTCCTCGCGTTTCTGGATGAGAGGGACGAGGCCCAGGATGACCCTGCGGTCCAGGTCTTTGCGCGTGAGCAGGTATTCGCTCTCGTAGTGGTCGGGATGGATGACCTCGATCCGGAACCGGTCGGAATCCGGGACGGTCAGAGCGAACCGGCCTTCGGCGTCCGTTTCGGTCTTGGCCCCGCTCGAGCGATGAAGGACGACGGCCCCCTCGATCGGGTTCTGCCCGGTGCCGACGACGGTCCCCCGGATCTCCGCGGCCGTCGCGGCGACGGACAGGGCCAGGCCTGCCAGGAGGATGAGGAGGATCTTTCGTTCGCGCATCGTTGTCATCCTAGCGGAGCGGCGCCCCGGTGTCAAAAGGGCCCGGCGAACTTCTCGACCTTCGCCGTGTCGGGGCATTCTTGGAGCAGCTGCGCCGCCGTTTTGCGTGACCGGGGATGGACGGCCCCCGGAGCGATCTCCGCGAGCGGGACGAGGACGAAGTTCCGCAGAGCCATCCGCGGGTGCGGGATCGTCAGTTCGTCGGACTCGAGCTCCAGGCTGCCCGCGAGGAGGATGTCGATGTCGATCGTCCTCGGGCCTTTGACGACCGACCGGACGCGCTTCAGCGCGCTCTCGATCGACCGGCCGAGATCCAAGAGGGCCATGGGGCCGAGAGCCGTCCTGACCTCGAGAACCTGGTTGAGGAACCAGGGTTGACCGGGATGATCGACCGGTTCGGTCCGGTAGATCGAGGAGGCCCGGACGACCTCCACGCCGCCGGCCCGCAGGAGCTCGACGGCCCGGGCCAGGTTCGCCTCCGGACGGCCGACGTTGCTGCCCAGGCTCAAGAGATAGATCATCATTCCATTTTACTCATCCTGCCCCGCGAAGCAACGGCGGGGGCGGGTCTCCTTCGGCCGTTCGACGGTCCATTTGCATTTCGAAGGGCCTTTGATTAGTATTACAAATCCGCGCGGGGCGGCCCGCCAAACCCTGAGCGAGGACTTGTTCATGAGCAAACTCATCTTTCTGGACAACGGCGCGACCTCTTTCCCCAAGCCGGAAGAGGTTTACACGTACATGGACCATTTCTTCAGGAACTACGGGGTCAATCCCGGCCGCTCGGGCTACGACCTGTGCATGGAGGCCGGCCTGATCGTCGAGGAAACGAGGAAGATGCTGACCGAGTTCTTCAACGGGACGGACCCGAACCGGCTCTGCTTCTCCTACAACTCGACGGACGCCTTGAACCTGATCATCTCCGGAATGCTCAAGCCCGGGGACCACGCCATCTCGACGACCATCGAGCACAACTCCGTCCTCCGACCTCTCCATCATCTCTCGCTCCAGGGTGTCGCGGTCGACCTCGTTCCGTTCGGAGCGGCCGGCTTCGTCGACCCTGACGGGGTCCGGGCCCGGTTCCGGGCCAACACCCGTCTGGTCATCGTCAACCACGCCTCTAACGTCATCGGGACCGTCCAGCCCGTCACCGAGATCGGCCGGCTCTGCCGGGAGGCCGGCATTCCCTTCGCCATCGACATCTCGCAATCGGCGGGCAAGGTCGCCGTCGACATGGAGAAGCAGTTCCTGGACGTCGTGGCCTTCACCGGCCACAAGTCCCTCCTCGGGCCCACGGGGATCGGGGGGCTCTATGTCCGGGATGGCGTCGAGATCCGCCACTCCCGGGCCGGCGGCACGGGCGTCCGCTCAGCCGTCAAGACCCATCTCGACGAGTACCCCTACCGCCTGGAATACGGGACGCCCAACGTCATGGGCATCGCGGGGTTGCACGCGGGAGTGAAGTGGATCCTCGGCCGGGGGCTCGAGGCCGTCCATCATCAGGAAATGGCCCTGGCCCGCATGCTTCGGGACGGCCTCCGCGAGATCCCCGGGGTCACGCTCTACTGTCAGGACGACCTGACGGACCACATCGCCGTCCTGGCTTTCAACGTGGAAGGGATGGACGCCGCCGACATCGGGACGATGCTCGACGTCGACCACGGGATCGCCTGCCGGACGGGCCTGCACTGCGCCCCCCTCGTCCACGAACAGCTGGGCACGGACAAGATCCACGGCGCGGTCCGCTTCGGGATCGGCCCGTTCAACACCGAGGAACACATCCTGACGGCGGTCCGGGCCGTCGGCGAGATCGCCGCCATCCGGCAGCGCAGGAAGAAAAGCGCCTAGGTTTCCCGGGAGCCGTCAAACACAGCCGTCGGGTTTGGGCAGCCCGGCGACCTTGCAGGCGCCCTTGGCGGGCCCCGAGGGGAAGAGGTCGTAGATCTGGGTCAGCGTGAAGCCGGTGGCCTGGCACATTTTGCGGACCATGGGGGCGAGGTTCTTCTCCAAGTAATAATCGCGGATGAACTTAACCACGGCCCAGTGGGACTCCGTGAGATCGTCCAGCCCTTCCTCGGCCTTGGCCAGCAGCCTGGCCGTTTCCTCGGTCCATTCCTCCGGTCTGGCCAGGAATCCTTCCTCGTTGATCTCGATCCGCCGGCCTTCGATCTCGATGAACGGCATGACCCTCTCTCCTTCCCGCCCGAGGCCTCTTAGCCTCGGCCGCCCTTCTCCGGCAGGACCAGGGCCTTGGACACGAGTTCGAGCACCTGGACGACCTTCATGGGCAGCTTATAGTGCTTGATGACATCGTTCAACCCGTCGATGCAGTTATGGCACATCGTGCAGACGTACTTCGCTCCCGTCGCCCGGAGCTGTTCGGCCTTGATCTTGGCGACCTCGAGCCTGAGAGGCCGGTACTCGGCCATGGACAGCAGGCCGCCGCCTCCCGTGCAGCAATAGTTCTCCCTGCGGTTCGGCGTCATCTCCCTGAAGTCGGAGCAGACCCGGCGCAGGACGTCCCTCGGCTCCTCGACGAGGTCGCCGGACCGCGCGATGTTGCAGGAATCGTGAAAAGTGACCCCTTCGGCGTTCCGCGACGGGTCGACGGAGATCCGGCCTTGGTCGAGCTGTCTCTTCAGGGTGACGACGACGGACTCCGTCGGGACCCGCTGATCGAACCCGGCCCAGGTATAGCCTTCCCAGCGCGTGGAGCGGTAGCCGTGCCCGCATTCCGAGATGACGATCCTTTTCGCCCGGAGCCTCTCGGCCGCCTCATAGACGTTCCGGGCGACCCAGGCCCCCAGGCGGTCGTCCCCGGAGAACAGTCCGAAATTCGTCTGGTCCCAGCCCCACCGGGGTAGGGTCCACGATTCCCCGGCCACATGGAAGATCTTGGCGGCTTGGGCGATCGGGCGGGGATCGAACTTGATCTCCCGCGGATTGATCGTGTAGAGGATATCGCAGTCCGGCCGATCGATGGGGATATCGACTTTGTCGTCGCCCAGTTCCGCCCGGACCTCGTCTCTCATCCATTCGAGGGTTTCTAAATAATCCTGCTCGGAAACCGCCATCTGGTTGCCCGTCTCCCATTGGTCGCGGCTGACGTTGAACACGCCCTCGGGGACAACGCCGAGCTCCGTGAGAAGCCCCCGCGTGAAGCGGACGAGGAGGCCCGTATCCACGCCCATCGGGCAGTTGTACGTGCACCGGCGGCAGGCGCTGCAGCTCCCGAAGACGATATTCTTCAGCCGGTTGAGGTCCTCGTCGTCGTGAACGGAGCCCGCCTTGACCCACCAGGGAAGGATGCGGCCGGTCCAATCGATGTGCCTCTTGAAGACCTTGCGGATCTGGTCCGCTTTCCACACGGGCGTCATCGTGGGATCGTCCGGTCTGGCCAGGAAATAGTGACAGGATTCGGCGCACAGGCCGCAGTGGACGCACGCCGTCAGGGAAACCGTCAGAGGGCGGGTCAGGCGGCCGGCGAGAAGTTCGAGGAACCTCCGGACGTTGTCGCCGGCGGGATCATAGGTCTGGAGCCTTCCGCCGGCCACCGAGGGAAGGGCATCCCGCTTGGCTTGCGACTGGGATCCTGTTTCGAGGGGGGAGCGGACAACGCCGGACGAACCGGATCTTCGGGACTTCAACGTGGATCTCCCTTCGGCCGGCTGGTTCGTTCATTGTCTTTCCCGGGCGACATCGGTCTCGTCCCCTGAGGGATGGCGCCTCTGTGCCCGAGCGTCCTCCCGAGATAGAATCGGGTGAACGGATAGTAGAGATAATGGGAGATCTTGGAGAACGGAACATAGACCAGGAAGAACGCCGTCAGGCCGAAGAACGCGATGAGCGGCCATTCGGCGCGGTCGATGTCGTTGGGCACGGCCAGGAAACCCGCGGCGAAGAACAGGATCATGAGAACGAGAGAGACATAATCGTCGGCCGAGCTGATGAGCCTCAGGACGGGGTTGACCAGGCGGCGGACGAGCCTCAAGACCCCGGCCAGGAACGCGGCCCCGATGACGGCCTGGAAAAGGAGGACGACGGCCCGGATCTCGAAGACGTGGGGGGCGTAGGGAATGATGAACGTGGCGGCGATGGCGGCGGCGACGCCCAGGTGGAAGACGACGAACTGAGCATAGAGCCAGGGATCCTTCCGTGTCGATTCCATGGCCCAGGGCATGGCGATGTTGGCGAGGGAGCGGCGGATACCGGCGCCCTGGCTGCCGGCCGCGAACGTTCTCTCCTTGCGGGACGCGAAACGGAAGATCCAGATCAATCGGACGATGTAGACGAGCCCCAGGAAGGCGAGGGCCGCGAGCTGGACCTCGTTCTCGATCAGTCTCAACATATCGCTCATAGGGGATCTCGGAGGCTCTCCGCGATGCCTGGGAGCCTTGCGGTCTTCCCGGAGCCTGTCCGGGAGGGCGTATTATACCAGAGGCCGCGGATACGGCCAAGGCCCTGATCGGGATGGTCCGGTCCGATGGAAGGATCAGATGACCGGCAGGCGGACCGTGAAGGTCGTTCCCTCCCCCAACCGGCTGCTGACGGACACCGTGCCTTGGTGGGCCAGCACGATGTGCTTGACAAGCGACAGCCCGAGCCCCGTGCCGCCGAGCTTCTTGGAGCGCGATTTGTCGACGACGTAGAACCGCTCGAAGACGTGGGCCTGGTGGGCGGGATCGATCCCGATGCCTGTATCGGCGACCTCGATCCGGAGCCGGCCCCCGTCGATCGCCAGACGGACCGTGACCCCGCCCTTGTCCGTGTACTTGACGGCGTTGTCCACGAGGTTCAACAGAAGCCCCTCCAGCTGGAGCGGGTCGGCCTTGACCGGAGGCAGATCAGGCCCCGCCTCGAGGACGAGCCCCAGGCCCTTTTCGCCGGCGGGCTTCTCGAAGATCTTCAAGATGTTCTCGGCCAGCGCCCGGACGTCGACGTCCTCCTTTTCGAGCCGGGCCTCCTGGGCTTCTATCTTGGACAGAGCCAGGAGGTCGTCGACGATGGCGATCAGCCGGTCGGCGTTCCGGCGGATGATGCCCAAATACGAGGCGCTCTCCCCGACCGCCCGCTGCTCCATCGTCTCGACGAAGCCCTTGATGGCCGTCAGGGGGGTCTTGAGCTCATGAGAGACGTTGACGACGAAGTCCTTCTTGATCCTCTCCAAGTCCCGGAACTCCGTCATGTCGTGCAAGGTGACCACGATCCGCCCCTGGGAGGTCAGGTAGGAGGCGCTGCAGAAGTGGATCCTGTCGCCGACGGCCGCCTCGCCGGTCCCGCTCGTCTTCGTCTCGCGGACCTTGCGGATGATCTCGACCAGGGCCGAGCTTCGGACGACTTCCCAGAAATGCTTCCCCTCGGGGGCTTGGACTTGAGCCGCCCGACGGAAGCTGTCGTTGCAGAAAAGGATGCGGGAGTCCGCGTCCATGACACAGAGCCCTTCGCGGATGGAAGCCAGGATGCTGGTCAGCTCCTCGCCCTGGATGCGGATCTCCGAGAACACCGCTTTCAGCTTGGCGGTCATGTCGTTGAAACCCAGGGCCAGGGCCCTGAACTCCCCTCTCCGCCTCGTCGAGACCTTGACCCCGAGATCGCCCGCGGAGACCCGGGAGGCGGCCTCGACGAACTCCCGGACGGGCCGGGAGACCGTGCGGGTGAGCAGGGCGGCTGCGACCAGGGCCAAAGCGGCGGACAGTCCGACGACCCAGAGCAGATCCCTCCGGAGCTCTCCAAGGAGCGCCTGGAGGTGCCTCATGAACAGGCTCATGCGCAGGACGCCGACGACCGCTCCGTCCGCCTCGAGCGGAACGCTCATGTACATCATCTCGGCCCGGAGAGTGGAGCTGAACCGGATGGACATTTGCTTTTCACCCTGGAGGGCGGCAAAGGTCTCCGGACGGAAGAAGTGGTTCTCCATGTCCCGGGCCTCTTTCTCGGAGTCGGCCAGGACGTTCCCCCGGTTGTCGATGACCGTGACCCGTCGGCCGGTCCTGGCCCCTACGGCCGAGATCATTTCGTCCAGTCCCTCCGTCGCCTTCCCCGTGAGGAAGGGAATGGTCCGGTCTTGGATGAGGTAGGCCAGGTTCTCCAGGTGGACCGCCTGGGCCCGGATGAAATGCTTCCGCATGAGAGGGGGCCCTGCCAGGAGGGCCGCGGCGACGACAAGGGCGATGACCAGGAGATAGCCTGCGAAGACCTTCAGGAAAAGCGTTCGTTTCATTCTTCGACCTTGTAACCGACGCCGCGGATGTTCTTGACGAGCGCCGCCGCCGGGCCC
>Ga0194125_10007774_pt1 | contig 15334 bp, 11 predicted proteins | sample TA2KigC250mmetaG_FD_148626 | JGI IMG/M metagenome (GOLD analysis project Ga0194125, IMG submission 148626) | Freshwater microbial communities from Lake Tanganyika, Tanzania - TA2015034 Kigoma Deep Cast 250m | ecosystem: Environmental > Aquatic > Freshwater > Lake | place: Tanzania: Lake... | reverse complement strand
CCGCAGCTCTGGCCGCAGCCCGGCAAGGGCACCGGAGCGAGGCACTCGAACGGCTCACCGACGGGTTCGTCCTTTCCCGCCGGCTCGCAGAGGCCGTGCCCTCCCGCGGCCCCTCCGCCGCCCGTTCGCGGGACGCGACGCTCATGTGGCCTGCCCAGTACATCATGGCGCACGGCCCGCTCCCAGAGCCCGGCGCGCGGCGACTGGCGCAGGAGCTGGGCCGGCTTGACTGCCGACGAAGCCGGGCCCGGCAGATCCAAGCGTGGCGCGTTCTGGGGACTGAGCTTGCCGATGACCTGAAGTCCGGGCGCCCGAGTTCGGGAGGCAGGGACATGTTCGGGCGCTTTGGGGGTCCCACTGACTTCCAGTTCTGGTTCTACGGGTGTCCCGAGAGGCTGCGGCTGTACAAGGACGAACTCCTCTGCCTTAGCCTCTTGGAGTGTGCCCAGTCCATCGCCGCGAAGCCGTGGCGGGAGGCCCGGCCAGAGGCACAGCGGCTTGAGGCCGACTTAGGCCGCGTCGATTCCTGGCAGTTGGCCGTCGCCTCGCTGGCATACATCATGTCCAACACATCCGCGGACGCCGACAGGGTGCTCGCCCGCCGCGCCGTCCTCCAGGCCGCCCTCGGCCTGGAGGTGTACCGGCAGCGCCACGGTCGGTACCCTGACAGCCTCCGAGACCTCGCGTGCCTGCACTGGCCCCTCTCGGACGACCCCTTCAGCGGCAAGCCCCTGGTGTACCGGCGCAGGGGCAACGACTACCTCCTCTACAGCCTCGGCGTCGATCTGGACGACGACCGCGGCCGGCCCGTGTGGTTGCTCGTGAGGGACGAGGGGCAGTACCGGAAGTTGTACGGCAGCCCTCCCTCCGACCGCGATGACGGCGACCTCGTCTGGCTCCCTTGGCGGTAATGCCTTGTAAGCCCTGGTGTCTTCCGTTGTCGTCCCGTGCCTGCGGCTCACCAGAGCCGCGCCGTTGTCTTGGGGTGTGGCGCTTACGGCACGGCGCGGCTCTGGTGAGCCGCAGGCACGAGCGGCTACTCAGGTGCCCCCATGAACCCCTCGTGGAAGAACACCGGCTTGTACCCTCGCTCCGTGACCCAGCGGATGGTCGCGTCGAGGCGCTGCGGGTGGTCGGGGATGTAGTTCGCGTAGAAGCTCCAGAAGTACTGCTCGTGGGTGAACAGGTCCATGATCTCCGCATGATTTGGGTCGGCGGCCAGGGGCTCCAGCGTCGGCGCGATGCGGTCGAGGGGCGTGTTGTTGCACACGATGTCCACCCGCGAGAAGACGAGGCCGCTGTCGAAGTCCATCAGGCAATCGTGGTTCCACAGGTACTCCGAGCGCGCGTGGTCGAGCCAGTAGTTCACATCATACCCGTAGCTCATTGGATGTCCGAAGCCCGATAGCACGCGCACGCCGTGGTCGTAGAGCGGTCGGTACGCTTCCGGCACGATCATGCCCCAGTGGATGACGGTCGGCGGGATGAGGGTCTGCTCGCCCGCGAAGCGCCCGATCTGCTCCTCGACGATGTCCAGCTCCCGGATGAGCTGCTCCGGCGCGGCATACTGGTACGGGCGGTTCGGCATGTTGGCGTAGGCATGGAACGCGAGCCCCAGCCAGTCCGCGCAGGCCTCCCACTCGGCCTTGTAGCGGTCCGGGAAGTCGCGCAAGAGGAAGCCCGGCTCGCCGAACTCGGCGATCGCCTCGTAGTAGATGTTCACGGTGAACTTCGCGCCATACTCGCGGTTCAGCGTACGGAGCATGTCGAGGTAGAAGCAGTCGAACAGCGAGTCGTAGCCCTTCAGCGCCACATCCCGCAGGAAGAAGCTGTTGTCATCGATGGAGAACCGATACCGCGGGAAGGAGTGCCGGTCCCACACCACGCGCACCCGATGCTCCTGTCGCCCGAACGTGCCCTCGTAGACGGCGACGATGTCGGTCTCCCGTTCGCCGATCGTCACCGGCGCCTCGAACTCCCCAGACGCCGCCTTCGCCGGCGTGCCATTCACCGTAACGGGGCCGTAGGGCGGGCACTCGCCCCTCACCGTGATCCGCAACGTGCCGTCTTGCGTCCCGTGATGTCGGTTGAGCACTGCGCCGTGGAACGGCCACGTGATTCGCAGCATGTCGATTCCCTCCCGAAGCCGTAGAGCAAGGTCGCCCGCCATCCTTCGCGAGAAGCAGCCGCCTCACCTGTCCCGGAGGCCGTCGTTCCCGGGAGCGCCGGCACCCCTGCCGGCTGGCATGCGGTGGCGAAGTCGTCAGGAGGGGAACCTCACCGTCCTCGGGAAACCCGCTCGACGCAAAGCCGCAGATCCTCTTGGCTCCCGGAGCGCACTTGATGCGAAGGCTGAGATCCCCCTCCGTGATGCCGGCCGTCGCTCTCTCCTTTGCCGTGGTGCAGATGGGCCTCGGGGCCGCGGCCGGCGCGCAGGAGTCGGGCTTGTTCGTCTTCACTCGCTCGCAGGCGGGGACCTACTGGCAGTCCGGCGAGGACGAGACGCGGGTCTGCTTCGCTCAGGGCGACCATGTCAGGCCGAGGGTCGTGCCCGGCACGGGCCGCATCGTCCTGAACTCAAACCGCGGGCCGCGGCCGGGCATCTGGTTCGCGAGCGTAGACGGAGGCCTGGGCGAGAGAGTCTGCGACGGCGATCAGGTCTGCGTCTCGGGGGATGGGCAGTTCCTCGCGTTCCGGCGGGACGGGACCATCGTCCGCCGCGAGCTGGCCTCCGGCGCCGAGGTCGTGCTGTCACCCCCGGGCTCGACCTCCTGTTCGTGCCCGAGCTTCTGCCCGGATGGACGTGTGCTGTTCCTCTCGGAGGAAGGCGGCAAGACTGCGGTCTGCCGGGCCGATCCGCAGAAGCCGGGTGCCGCGGAGACGCTCTTCGCGGCGGAGGCCAAGAGCGCGCCGCGCTGCTCGCCCGACGGGCAGATCATCGCCTGCCAGGACGGGGCGCACATCAGCCTGTTCGACGTGCGCACGGGGAGCCACCGACGTCTGACGTTCGCCGGCGGCGTGCAAAGCTGGCCGATGTGGAGCCGCGACGGCCGCAGCCTCGCGTACCTGCAGTCACCCGGCCCGCTGGACGGACCGTGGCACGTCTACCGCGTGGCGCTGGACGACCCCAGGCGCGTCGCAATGGTGCTGCGCGACGTGGAGGTCTCACCCGACTGGAACGGGCTGGGCTTCACAGAGGGCGATGTGTCGGAGGTCCCGGGCGACGGCCTCAAGGTGTGGCGCACCGATCAGCCGCTGCCGGCCTCTACCGAAGCGACGATGCTGCCCTCGCCGGGCGGCGGATGGACCGAGGCTGCCGGCAAGACGAGCGGCGACGTCCTCGTGGAGTGCGACTGGGGCGGGGTCTATCTGTCTGCCGCGACCGGGAAGCTGCTGCTCGGCCAGAGGGAAGCCGACGGCCTGGCCGCGACGGCCGAGATCCGCCTGCTCGATGCGCAAAGTCGCGAGGCCTCTCGCGTCACCTCCATCGAGGTCTCCGCGCCCGCAGCGAGCGATGTGCCCGTGACGGCCACCTTCGCCGTCAATGGCGGGGCCTCGCTGACAGCCACCATCAGCGTCTCCCGCGTCTGGCCGTTCGTGGAACTCAAGCCCGCTGATCGTCAGGCTGCCCTCCTCGTGCGCAGGACGCTGGCCCTCGCCGTCGTGCCGGACCGGCTGGCTCACGATCTCGTGTACGAGCCCTCCGGCTACAACCAGCCGTCCGTACCCTTGCCGCGCGCACCCTTCATGCTGGGCATGTCCGCCGGCACGGCCGGCCTGCTGATGGTCGCGACACCCTCATCCGCGCAGACCGTTGGCCTTGTGCGGGGAGCAGACGCGCAGTCGTTCACGGGAGTCCAGGTGCATCCCGATGGCGAGCCCGCCCTGGTGTCCTTCCTGCCCGGCGACGACCTCTGGCGGCGTCTGGACGTGGCGCGTCCCGAGGAGGGCGAGGGCTGGGATATCGTCTGGTCGAACCCCTTCCCGGCTCTGTGGCGCGCGGCCGTACCGGTGCCCGATTCCGCTCTCTCCCTCATGGTGCCGACGGATACCCCCAACACCGAGCTGCGCATCCCCCTCGAAGAGGGGCACCGACTGGGGGTCACTCCTCCCCAGGCCATCGCCTACGCCTATGGTCCGTCCCAGAACGCGCCGCTCGACCGCGCGATGCCGGTGGACATCCTGCGGGAGGCGCTGGGACTCGACCGCACGGCCGATCTGCTCGATACCGAGGGCCTTCGCACATACCGCCACGCGGACGAGTGGGTGCCCTATAAGGACCCGCGCGTCGCGCTGAAGATGATCAGCTGGCTTCGGCAGCGGAAGCGCCCCGGCGTACAGGAGCGGATCGACGGCCTGTGCCATGACATCACGCTCTCGCTGCAGGGGCTGGATGTTCGGCTCAAGGAGTACGAGTCCTTCGTTGGCGAAGTCCGAGGGCTGACCGCGACGCCCAACATGCCCGCCGACCTCACTGCCTGGATGGCGCAGCAGCTCGCGGCGCTCGACGCGGCACTTGGCGCGAGAACGGTCACGCCGTTGGGCGATGTGACCCCGAAGGTCGAGGCCTTCCGCACGAACCTCGACGCACCATATGACCCCTTCGCGGCTCCCGTTACTCGCGCCCTTGCGGAACGGCAGGCGCACCTGTCGGCCTACCGCGCCTTCGCGAAGAACGCGCGCGACAAGGCCGGGCGGGCCCTGGCGCAGTCACCCGACAGCCGGCAGGTGTGCGAGGGCCTCCGAGACGTAACGGGGCAGGTGCTGCGCAAGAGGTACTACTTGGAGGGCGATTGGCTCGGCGAGGAGCCGCTAGGCGGACCCGAGGTGTCCTATGAGGCGATCAAAGACTGGTAGGGCCGCGCTCGCGGGCGCGGCGTTGTTGCTCACCCTCGCCGCCTGGCCGGCCACGGCCGCTGTCACGGTGACCGACTCGTGGGGCGGGGCGGGCACTGTGTCCCTGGACAGCGGGACGCGGCGTCTCACCTTCTCGAAGCGCCAGCCCGGCGCGCAGGTCCACGACACGACCGCCCCGGTGATGTCGCTCGTGCCCTTCGATGCGAACGGTGACCGAGCGACCGGCACCGTCTCCTGCAAGGTGGCGGAAGCCTCGCCGGGGAGCGCCCGCTGCGAGGTCGTCTTCTCCGCGAAGCGGCAGTCGATCGAGGCGATCTTCACCCTCACGGCTGCAGGCGCGATCCGCATCGACCCGACACCGACCCTCACAGGGATTGCCGCGCAGGCCGATTTCGCCTATGGCGTCCTGCCCAGCCGGCACCTCGACGATGACGTCTACGACGCCGCGGACTACCCGAAGCCTTCACGCCTCTGCCTGCCGAGCGAGAGCCTGCTGGTGGGGCTGTTTCACGGAGGCAGCCGTGTGGTAGCGCTCGCCTGGCCTCCGGGCGACCAGACGGCGCGCCTCGCACTCACCGGCGCCGGGAAAGCGCGCCACATCGAGGCTCTGGAGGTCACGCTCGCCGGCCGGGAGCTGTTCGTGGGCGCGCTCTCCGCGCCGAGCATCTGGCAGGAGGTGGAGCTGCAGCCCGACTTCGAGGAACAGGACACGGCGCTCGACTGGAAGCCGCCCTTCCAGGCGGCGTGGAAGATCCAGCTCACCGAACTCGGGGTGCCGACCACCTTCCGCTTCGTGGGGGACCGCCGGCGCCCCTGGCGGCCGACCATCGGCTTCTACATCTGGCCCTTCTTCTCGGAGGGCGACAAGACCCTCCTGCACCTCCACAAGAAGCTGGCCTCGACCGGCAAGGCCCTCATCTACGCCCTCGAAGGCAACGAACAGACGCCGTACGCGTTCCTCACCGCCAACCTCGCCGCCGAGGACCAGCGCAAGCTCACGGAACTCCATGCCGTGGAGCACTACTATGTCCTCGACCCTCGCCCTGTCGAGGGGGGCTTCGTCATGAACGCGCACTGCGCGGGGCGCGACCAGCTCAAGACCACGACCCTCACCGTGGGCGCACAGGCGCGGGACGTGGCGTTCCTCGATACCCACATCTCGGACCGGGTGCACGAGTGCCAGTGGATCGCGAGCGGCCACGTCCAGCGCTCGCTCGATTGCATCGCGGCGCTCGGCGAGGACCTCGCCGGCTGGCGACAGCAGGCCCCCCTGGATCCCGGCACGCAGTCGTTCCTGGATGCCTTGGGGGAGACCCTCGCCTCCATGCACGACGAGTATCTGGCTAGGCTCGGCGGCGAGACGTCGGAGCAGATGATCCAGCGCATCGATGGGGTCGGCGAGAGGTTCAAGGCGCTCATCCGCCAAGACGGCGGACCTGAGACCTGCCCGGAGATCCTCGCCGACATCAACGAACTGAACGCGATCATCAGCCTCGAGGAGGACCAGGGGCGGCGCTTCGGCACCTGGGGGCGCAAGCTCTTCCAGCAGGCGGGCTACGCCTGCGTCGAGAGCCCCACCGCCGCCCAACACGCGCAGGCGTTCCGCAGCCGACTCCGGGAGCACTTGAGGTACCGCCAGTACGAGAGCCCGGGCACGGCCGGCTATGCGACCAACTTGCTGCCCGCGCAGTAGCATGACGAGTCTGACGAACGCGCGATCGGAGGATCGTCCACGATGACTCTCTCGCTGTCCGGCAAGGTGCGCGTTCTTGTCTGTCTCATCTCTCTGCTTGTGCTGCTGGCGGCGGCGACGCCGTCGGCGCCGGGCCTCACGAAGATCACCACGAAGTCCGGCCACCTGATGGTGCTCCTGCCCGCCGGCCAGTTCTCGATGGGCAGCAACACGGGCGGGGCGGATGAGAAGCCCGTGCACACCGTCAAGGTGAGCGCCTTCTACATCGACGCCTACCTCGTGACGCAGAAGTCGTACGAGGCCCTGATGAAGGCCAACCCCTCCCGGTGGAAGAGCCCCTCGAACCCCGTGGAGCAAGTGCGTTGGTCCGACGCGGTGCGCTACTGCAACGCCCGCTCCAAGGCCGAGGGGCTGGAGCCCGTCTACAACCTGACGACCTGGCAGGCGAACAACGCGCTGAGCGGCTATCGGCTGCCCACGGAAGCGGAGTGGGAATACGCCTGCCGCGCCGGTACGAAAACGAAGTACTACTTCGGCGACGACGCCCGCAAGCTCGGTACTTACGCCTGGTACAAGTCGAACTCCGGCGCCAAGCCGCGCCCGGTCGGCTCCAAGGCGGCGAACGCCTGGGGCCTGTACGACATGTCCGGCAACCTGAGCGAATGGTGCTACGACCGCTACGGCCGCACCTACTACACGCCGAGCGCCGCCGAGAACCCGCGCGGCCCGACCACCGGCGACACGCGCGTCTTGCGCGGCGGCTCGTGGGACTCCGAAGCTGCCGAGTGCACCAGCTCCTACCGTCACAAGGCCAATCCCGGCTACGCGGACGCCTGCTTCGGCTATGACGTCTACGGCTTCCGCTGCGTCCGCAAGGCCGGCTGATACGTGCCATTGCGTAGGTCGTTGTAGGGGCGGACCCACGTGTCCGCCCCTGGCCAGAGAAGGGGCGGACACGTGGGTCCGCCCCTACACACAAAGGGCCTACGTTCCGTGCTACCCATCGTCCTCGCGCTCATCTGCAACCCCGCCCTCGGCGCCACCGGCTTCGTGTACGACGACGCCTACCTCCTGCACGCAACCGGCGCCGACCATCCCGAATCGCCCCAGCGGCTCAAGGCCATCGTCGCACATCTGCAGGAGACCGGTCTGCTTGATCGCCTCACGCGCCTCACGCCCACGCCGGCGCCTGCCGACTCGCTGACGACGATCCATGGCGCGAAGTACGTGGCAGAGGTCGCGCGAGGCTGCGACGAGGGCCGGGCGTGCCTGGACGCGGGCGATACGACGATCTGCAAGGACTCCTACCGCATCGCGTTGCTGGCGGTCGGAGGGGCGTACGCGGCCGTGGATGCGGTCATGGACGGGCGCGTGCGCAACGCCTTCTGCGCGATTCGCCCGCCCGGTCACCATGCCCTGAAGGACCAGGCGATGGGCTTCTGCGTGTTCAACAACGTCGCCCTCGCCGCGCGCTACGCCCAACAGAAGCACGACGTCGGCAAGGTCCTCATCGTGGACTGGGACGTGCACCACGGCAACGGGACGCAGGCCGCGTTCTACGACGACCCCACCGTCCTCTACTTCTCCGTGCATCGCTCGCCCTTCTACCCCGGCAGCGGCGCGGAGACGGAGACGGGCTCAGGCGCGGGCGTGGGCTACACGGTCAACATCCCACTGCCCGCGGGGAGCAGCGACGCGCAGTACCTCGACGCCTTCGAGCGCGTCCTGAAGCCGAAGGCGCTCGAGTTCCGGCCGGACCTCATCCTGATCTCAGCCGGCTTCGACGCGCACGAGCGCGATCCGCTCGGCGGCATGAAGGTCACGACGGAGTGCTACGGGCGACTGACGCGCATCGTGGAGACCATCGCCGAGGAGTGCTGCGACGGGCGCCTGGTGTCGGTGCTGGAGGGTGGCTACGACCTGACCGCGCTGGCCGACTCGGTAGAGACGCACCTGCGAGTACTCCTCGGCGACGAGTGACACACGGATGCTCTTCCACACCTGGACCTTCGCGCTCTTCTTCCCGGCGGTCTTCGTCGGTCATCTGATCCTCCGCCGCACGCGCCTGAAGCTCCTGTGGCTGCTGGCCGCCTCGTATGTCTTCTACGCCTGGTGGAACCCGCTCTATCTCCTCCTGCTCGCGCACGCCACGGTGATCGACTGGCTCGCCGTCACCTTCATGGCGCGCAGTCGGCGCCGCTGGATCTGGCTCGCCTTCAGCGTGCTCAACAACGTGAGTATCCTCGCCTTCTTCAAGTACGCGGGCTTCATCGCCGGGAACGTGAACGCGATCCTCAGCGCGCTGGGCGTCCACTACCAGGTGCCGACGCTAGGGCTGCTGCTGCCGGTGGGGGTCTCGTTCTACACGTTCTGTTCTCTCAGCTACACCATCGACTTCTACCGCGGCCAGATCGAGCGCGAGCCCAGCCTCATCCGCTACGCCACCTTCGGCTCGCTCTTCCCGCAGTTGGTGGCGGGGCCTATCGAGCGGGCGGGCCATCTCCTCCCGCAGCTTCGCGAGGAGAACCGCATCACCCGTGCCGACGTGACCGACGGCCTCTCGCTCTTCCTCGTCGGCCTCTTCAAGAAGGTCGCGCTGGCCGACTACCTCGCGAGGTATGTGGACCAGGCCTATGCCGCGCCGGACCAGACCGCCGGCGTCGCGCTCGCCCTGGCGACCTTTGCCTTCGGCTGGCAGATCTACTTCGACTTCAGCGGCTACACCGACATGGCGCGCGGCGTGGCCCGCATGATGGGCTTCCGGCTGATGCTCAACTTCCGCAACCCGTATCTCGCGACCGGACTCGGCGACTTCTGGAACCGCTGGCACATCAGCCTATCGTCCTGGTTCAAGCGCTATGTCTACATCCCACTCGGGGGCAACCGACATGGCGCCGCGCGGACCTATGTCAACATGGCCCTTACGATGCTCATCTCGGGCCTGTGGCATGGGGCGTCCTGGACGTTCGTGATCTGGGCTGCCATGCACGCCTTCGGGCGTTTCCTCACGCGGGAACTCGAGCGCACACCATTCTACGCCCGCCGTGTCCCGCGCCTCCTGAAGCAGGTCGGCGTCTTCGCCTTCGTCACCTTGGCCTGGGTCTTCTTCCGCGCGCCGACGATGCACGACGCCTGGACGATTCTGAGCCGCATCTTCACCTCCGGCCTCGCCGACCCGCGCTTCCCGCTGTTGGCGCTCGGCCTGGTGCTGTCGGTCTGGATCTACCAGTACCTGTGCGAGTCTCCCTTGCGGCGTCTGCTGGAGTGGGCGCCCGTGACGATCGCGATTGCCGTGTTCCTGATCATCTACCTGACCATCTGCCCCGAAGGGGGCGGCCAGCCGTTCATCTACTTCCAGTTCTGAGAGGGATCCATGGGGAGGACGGCATTGGGCGTGATGAATCACGCCCCTACACGCGGGCACGATGAATCGTGCCCCTACATGATGGCGCCATCGGGTCGTCTCCTATGTAGGGGCGTGATTCATCACGCTCCTACGCGCGGGCACGATGAATCGTGCCCCTACATGACGGCGCCATCGGGTCGTCTCCTATGTAGGGGCGTGATTCATCACGCTCCTACGCGCGGGCACGGTGAATCGTGCCCCTACATGACGGCGCCATCGGGTCGTCTCCTATGTAGGGGCGTGATTCATCACGCCCACCATGTAGGGGCGCCATTCATGGCGCCCGATCGTGCAGGGGCGCGATTCACCGCGCCCGCCCTCCTCGTGCACGCTCCGAAGGGGAGGGAGGCCACGTGAGCGCCCCGCAAGCTGAAGAACCCCGTCCCTTGGGCGGGCCGATGACCGATGTCAGCGAGGAGTTCGGGCCGAGCGTGGTCCGGCTCTCCGCGTGGCAGTGGCTGGTCGCCGGCGGCATCGTGCTTGCGGTGCTGATTCTCGCGCCCTGGATCGCCGAACGCCGCGCCGGCTTCGCGCCCGGTCCCGACTACCGGCACCCCTACGCCTACAGCGAGGACTACTGGCTCTACGAGCGCTACAGCAAACACGCCGCGTCACAGCACCTCATCCCCGTGATCGGCGACTCGGTCGTGTGGGGGCACTATGTGGGCCTGCAGGGCACGCTGCCGCGCTTCCTCAACCGCGAGGCGGGTTCGCCGCGGTTCGCCAACCTCGGCCTGGACGGCACCCGCCCAATGGCGCTCACCGGCCTCATCCGGTACTACTGTCGCGACATCAGCGGCCAGGCCGTCCTGCTGCACCTCAACCCTCTGTGGATGAGTTCGCCCGATACCGACCTCTACCCGCGCCCGGAGCCGGCGGAGTCCCGACCGACCCTCAAGCAGACGTTGATGACGCTGCTGGTCGGCAAGGGTGAGGCGCCCCCTCCGCCCGTCAAGCTCAACCACACGCGCCTGCTTCCGCAGCTCAGCGGGCGCCCGTACGGTTACCGGCCCGGCATCAGCGAGATGGTCGGCGTCGGCCTTGAGCGGACCATCCCCTATGCTGCGTGGCTCCGGCACACGCGCATGGTGGGCTATGACAGCTTCGGCCTCCAGTCCTGGTCGCTGCAGAACCCGTACCGCAGCCCGCTCGCGGCCTTCACCGCCCACCTCCCGCAGCCGGAGGATCGGCCCGAGGGCGAGCCGGTGCCGTGGACCAAAGGCGGCGTCGAGAGGCAGGACTTCCCCTGGGTGCCGATCAACGAGTCATACCAGTGGCGGTGCTTCCGGGAGACGGTCGAGTTGCTGCAGTCCCGAGGGAACCGCGTCTTCGTGCTCGTCGGCCCGATGAACACGCACCTGATGGCCGAAGCGAGCCGCCAGCGGTACGAGGGGCGCAAGGACGCCATCGAGGCGTGGCTAACCACGCAGGGCGTGCCCTACTACGCGCCGGACGCGCTGCCGAGCGACCTGTACGCCGATGCCAGCCACCCGCTGGAGGCCGGCTACGCCGAGGTCGCCAAGGGCCTGTTCAGCCAGCGACCGTTCCGCGAGTGGCTCGCCAAGCCATAGGAGGACAGGCAATCCTGCCTGTCCCCTAAGCCGGAGGAGAACCCCCATGCGCAACGCACGCTGCCTGTTGTGGATTGCACCCGTGATCCTGATCGCCCTGATCCCGGCTTGCGCCCTCGCCGCTCCCGACCTGAGCGCCTGTCCGTACAAGATCGTCTGGGAGTCGTTCCGCGACGGGAACGGCGAGCTGTACTGCGCGAACGCCGACGGGTCGAACGCGGTGAACCTCACGAACACGCCCGATGCCAACGAGCTGTACCCGCACGTGTCTCCCGACGGCACGAAGGTCTGCTTCGTGATCGACCAGGGCGAGGGCGACCAGAAGACCCGCAGCGTGTGGTACATGAACCTGAACGGCAGCGGGCGCACGAAGGTGGCCGACAACGGCCGGGAGCCCTGCTGGGGCCCGGACAGCAACACCATCGCGTATCTCGGGAGCGAGTTCCCCCAGTTCACCGTCACCGACTACGCAACCAAGGGCCTCTTCTTCTACGATCTGACTACTCAGACCCACCGACAGCACCCGAACCAGAACCTGTATCACCTCTACAACATCTGCTGGGGGCCGGACGGCAAGTGGTTCGTCACGACCGTGCACGCGGGGATGGGCTACGACCACGCCATCCTCGCCTTCGAGGCGGACGGCCAAGGCGTCTACAACCTGGGAATTCCCGGTTGCCGTCCGGACCTTGGCCCCGATGGCCGCAAGATCGCGTGGGGCGCCAGCGACTGGGTGCTTCAGGTGGCGGACATCGACTTCACCGGCCCCCAGCCGAAGGTGTCGAACCGTCGGGACGTGGTCACCAGCAAGGAGCCGATGAAGATCTACCACATCGACTGGTCGCCCGACGGCCGCTGGGTGACCTTCGCGCGCGGCCCGGAGGGCCCCAAGATGTCGCCGGCGGTGGAGATGATCGGCATCAACGCGCAGGGCTGGAACATCTGCGTGGCCGATGCCACGAAGACGAACGACTGGGAAGCCATCACGAGCGACGGCGCGAGCAACAAGGAGCCCGATTGGGCGCCGCTCCTGCGGGTCGGTGCGCCATGACGCGCGCGCACGCCTGGGGTCTCATCTCGCTGCTGGGTCTGCCCCTGGTCCATGATCGCGCAGGCGAGGAGCCTTCGGTCATCCGCACGAGTACCGGCGCCGGGATGGTGCTGATCCCGGCGGGTCGGTTCAGGATGGGCAGCGCTCAGGGCGCCGCCGATGAGGCTCCGGTCCACGAGGTCTCGGTTGGCCCGCTGTACGTGGACCGATGCGAGGTGACCCAGGAGCAGTACGGTCGGTTGGTGCGGGGCAACCCGTCGCACTTCAAGGGCCCGCGCAACCCCGTCGAGCAGGTTAGTTGGCCGGCGGCGGCCCTGTACTGCAACGCCCGCTCGCGTGCGGAGGGCCTGGAGCCCTGCTACGACGAGTCCACGGGGAAGTGCAACTACAAGGCGGCCGGCTACCGCTTGCCCACGGAGGCCGAGTGGGAGTACGCCTGTCGGGCCGGCAGCGAGACCCCATACTGCTTCGGCGACGATGCGGGAGAGCTGGGCGAGTACGCGTGGTTCGACGAGAACTCCGAGCAGACCACACATCCGGTCCGTCAGAAGAAGCCGAACCGTTGGGGCCTCTACGACATGCACGGGAATGTCGCCGAGTGGTGCAACGACCGCTACGGCCCGCGTTACTACCGCATGAGTCCCGACAAGAACCCCCTCGGTCCCCAAACCGGCGACGACTACGTCCTGCGCGGGGGGGCGTGGAATGCGCCCGCCGACGAGTGCCGCTCCGCATACCGCGAGAAACACGACCCAGGCTTCGGCAAGGCCTGCTTCCAGGGCGACCACATCGGCTTCCGCTGCGTCCGCCGCGGCCCGTCATGAGCGGGCCTGCTCCGCCTCCCACTCCCTCAGCGCGGGCAGGTTCTCCTCCACCTTGGCGAAGGCTGAGGCGAGGCGGGCCATCTTCTCCTCGCTCGGCTCAATGTAGTTCCAGCCCATCTCCACCGACTGCGCGATCTTCCGCTCGCAGTTCGGCACCCGCACCTCGCGGTAGTCGATCCCGCTCTGCCTGAGGGGCTCGGCCCACATCACCTTCGGCCCGTCGTACGTTTGCCAGTGCAGCCGCCGCCACGTGGTGATGGGGGAGGGGATGTACTGGAAGCAGCCGATGCCCTCGGCCTGCATTGCGGAGAAGAACGTCTGCTTGCTCACCCCGGCGAATCCCGCGTCGAAGTTCATCGTGAGCATGTGATAGACGGGGTCGTCGCCCTCGGGGTACTCGGGGAAGCGCACGATCCTCACGCCTGCCATTCGCTGGCGGAAGAGCCGCACGCTCTCTCTCCGGCCGGCGTTCTCGGCGTCGATCTTCTTCACTTGCTCGGCCAGCATGACCGCGATCAGCGGCGAGAGACGGTACGTGTAGACCAACGAGTCCACGTACCCGCCGAAGCGCTCGTGCGGGAAGCCGGGTTCTGAGGACCGGCCCATGTGCTGCGCGCAGAGCGAGGCCTTCCAGTAGACGTCCTCATGGGGCGTGACCATGTACCCCGCCTCGGCGCTCGCGAGCAGCTTCCCGCCCATGCACGAGAAGCCCGCGGCATCGCCGAAGGTCCCGACCTTCCGCCCGGCGTGGATCGACCCGTGCGCCTGGCTGCCGTCCTCGATCACCACCAGCCCGTTCCGGTCGGCGATCTCACGGATCGCGGTCATGTTCGCCGCCTGCCCGAAGATGTGCACCGGCAGGATGGCCTTCGTGCGCGGCGTGATGGCCGCCTCAATCTGCGCTGGGTCCATCAGGCCGGTCTCGGGGCAGACATCCACGAACACGGGGATCGCGTTGTTGTGCAGGATGCACGAGACCGACGCGCCCCAGGTGAACGGGGTCGCAATGACCTCGTCGCCCCACGAGACCTCCAGCCCGATGACGCAGTCGTGCAGGGCCGCGTGGCCCGACGAGGCCAGCAGGCAGTGCGGCACGCCCTGCCACTCGGCAATCGCGCGCTCGGCCTCGCCGATGATGGGCGTCGTCTTGTTCAGCCCCACCGTGCCGCCCGCGCGCATGATCTCCAGCACGCGGTCGTAGGTCTCCTCGCGGAAGTTCGGATGTCGATCCGCCGGCGGCGCGCCAATCGTCTCGCCGCCGAGCAAGGCCAGTTGGGAAGCGGACATGCAAGGCACCTTAGATAGGAGTAGTCGGACCCGCCCCTATTCCCGGTAGGCGACGCGGCTCCTTGTGCGATTTCCCTCTTGACGAGCTCGAACGGATGTTCTATAATGCTCTGCTTGCCGTGGCTTGGGCGGCTCGCCCAAGAGAAGCCATGTCACGGGCGAGGCCGCCCGTGCCACCGGAAGGGAGGGAGGCCTATCGACCGGAGCTGACCCCAGGTTGTCGCAACCCCCGCCGTGATCACCTCGCAGGAAAGGCAGAAGACCGGATGAGCCAACCTCAAGACGGCCGTAACCCCCTGTTGTCGGCTGCGCTGCAGTACGCGAACCTCGGGTGGAGGGTGTTTGCGCTCGCCCCGCGCTCCAAGATCCCGCGCCGCGGCAGCCACGGCTTCTTGGACGCAACCCGAGAGACGGAGGTCCTTGAGCGCTGGTGGAAGGAGGAGCCGCAAGCCAACGTCGCCATCGCCACCGGTCCCCACACGGGGCTGATGGTGCTGGACATCGACCTGCGCCACGGAGGCGATGCGTCGCTGTACGAGCTGGAACGTCACTGGGGTGAGCTGCCGGATACGCTCACCGTGAACACCTCGGGCGGCTGGCATCTGTACTTCGGCTATGCCTCACCCCCGGCCCCTCTCCTGAAGG
>Ga0194125_10007773_pt1 | contig 15336 bp, 9 predicted proteins | sample TA2KigC250mmetaG_FD_148626 | JGI IMG/M metagenome (GOLD analysis project Ga0194125, IMG submission 148626) | Freshwater microbial communities from Lake Tanganyika, Tanzania - TA2015034 Kigoma Deep Cast 250m | ecosystem: Environmental > Aquatic > Freshwater > Lake | place: Tanzania: Lake... | reverse complement strand
GGGCGATGCGCTATTTCGACATCAGCCGCACCGGCTGGATACAGTTGTATTCCAAGATGCAGGCTTGGAGCGATTATCGCGTGGACCGGCAGGTTTGGCCTGATTTGGAACGGGTGATATCGGTCTATACGCTTTTAGGCGACCCGACGGTAACTTTACATTACGGCGAGGTGGTCGATTTGCGGGTTGAGCATCCGCAAAGTTTAACGCCGGGCGCGACCGGACTGGCGGTGCGTGTGAGAACGGAAACCAGCGTTCCGCGGGAGGCTCTAGTATGCATAACGCAGGCTGGCGGCTTGCATTTGGTCAACTATCCGGACAGCGCCGGCTGGGCGCACTTCACCTTCCAGCCCGGTCAACTGCGCGCCGGCCGCCTCGCCATCACCATCACCGGGCATAATTTAGCGCCTTATATCGGTGGCTTGGATGTTCAAGCCGGAACATCGATTGACTTGACTAATGTCGCTTTTGTCAATCTGGACGGATTGTTCGCCCACGGCGAGCGTGTCCCGGCAGCGTTGACTTTCCGCAATTCAGGCAATCAAGCCGTGAACAATATCGCCGTCGAATTTTCTTCCGATTATCCGTTAATAACCTACAGCCCGGCGCGCATCGCCAATGTCGGCAATCTCAATCCCGGCGCCGATGTTCTCGTGCGGGACACTCTGGTCTTCGACCGTAACAGCCGCTTCGATTATAATATCCGCACCGGCATTTTGGTAACTTCGCAGGAAGGGCAGTGGAGCCACGCCTTCAATGTCGTCTCGGCGGCACCCAAGCCGGGAGTGTCGGTGGTTAATATCGCCGGCAGTTTCGACCGCGGCGAGACGGTCAATCTGCAGCCGGTTCTGCGCAACAACGGCAATCTGGTGCTGCCGGCGGTTACCGCCCGGTTGGAAAGTCTGTCGCGCTGGATAACCGTCGACCACGCCGACTCCCGTTACAACCGCACGATTGCTCCGAATGCCACCGACACCTGTGAGACGCGCTTTCGCGTCGCGCTATCGCGCAATGCCATTCCGGGCAACACGGCGCGCTTCCGCTTGATTCTGCGCGCCCAAGCCCAGAACGATAATTATTGCGACACGGCTTATTTCGTTTGCCAAATCGGTCAGCCTAATGTAGTGCATCCCTACGGTCCGGATGAATATGGCTACATTTGCTTCGATTCGTTCGACGAAACTTGGGAGAAGCATCCGACTTACGCCTGGCGGGAGATTAATTATCAATTAGAAGATTATGAATTCGATACCCGTTCGACCAAGTTGAATATTAACGACCATCTTGAGAATTTAGACACATCCGCGGTCATCCGGCTGCCATTCACCTTCCGTTATTATGGCGAGGATTTCGATACGCTGACGGTCTGTTCGAACGGCTGGGCGGCGTTCGGCGCGCAGAATTCGTTGTTTGTGGATTTTAGAAACTATCAGATGCCCGGCGTGCAAGGTCCGGATGCGATGTTGGCGGTGTGCTGGGACGAGTTTGTCAACTACGGCAACCGCGCCGACGCCGGCATTTATACGCACTATGTTGAGGATGAAAACATCTTCATCGTCGAGTGGTCGCGGCTGCAAATCCTGAACGATTACGACACGACCCATACGCCGCAGGAGTTCCAGTTTATACTCTACGACCCGGCGCATTGGCCGACGCCGACCGGCGATGGTGAAATAGTGTATCAATACAAGACCTTCTGGGTTGTGCCGGGCATTTCGCACGACAACTTTTTCAACACCATCGGCATCCGCAACCTCGACAACAGCGGCGGACTGCAGTATTGCTATTGGAATCAATACTCGCCAAATTGCCGGCCGCTGCAGAATGGGATGGCGCTGCGTTTCACTACCAACATCGAGCATCAGACCGGGAGTTTGGCTGGACGGGTGGCGCTGGCGGAAGATACAACCCGCGCTGTGGCGGATGTTCAGGTGCGCTCGACATCGGGCCATTCGGCTGTAACCGGACCGGACGGCAGGTTCAGTTTCGACCGTATTCCCGTCGGTAATTATTCGCTGATGGTCGCCAAGCCGACTTACAGCGACCAGCGTGTTGCCTTCTCAATCCGGCAAGACGCGCAAACCTCGCTGACGATTAGGTTGACGCATCCTTCGATCCGCGTTCCGGACCGCGAGGTGCGGGTCGATTTGCAGGGCGGCGGCAATCATCGCAGCGACCCGATTTCTGTTTTCAACGATGGCAACGGACCGCTCAATTTCCGACTGAGGCGCTGCAACCTCGACGGCTCGACGCCGGAATATATTCTGCGGCATAACAGCGCTGTGGCGCGCGAAGTCAACGACGGCCGCGTTTACGGCTTGGAAATCGTCGGAGGTCAGATTTTTGTCGCCGGGACAGGCTCGCTCGTTGACAGCGCCGATAATTATATTTATGTGCTTGACCGCGACGGCGCTGAAATACGACGCTTTCCGCAGCGGACAGTCGACGGCCGAGGTTTTCGCGATCTGGCTTGGGATGGCCGGCGTCTGCTCGGCGGGGATGTCGTCGATAATAATCTAAGTATCGTCGCCCTCGACACCTCCGGCGCCTTTGCGGCGCGCTACCCGATGCAATATAACATCGCCAATGAAAATCCCTCTGAACCTTGGGCTTTGACGTGGAATCCCGAGCGTCAATCACTCTATGTTACTCACGAGACCAAAGATATCATCGAATTCCGTCTTGAAAACGACACTTTGCGCGAAGCGCGCCGCTTCCGTATCGCTATTCCGGGCTATCAACTATCGATTCACGGTCTGGCCTGGAATCCTGCTGACGAAGACGGGATGAAACTTTATGCGCTGAGCCGTCATTCGCGACCGGTCGGAAATGTCTTTGTTCGAACCTGGTTAGTCAAATGCAATCCGGAAGTCGGTCAATCGCAGATTGCCCGCTACTTGGAACTCAGTGAGAATGTCGGAACAGGACTGGCGGTGAACTTCGATTGGCTTTCCGGGATGGGCGTGTTGGGTTATATCGCCGATATCGCGCTGAATGACTCGTTACGGATACTATCGTTTGGTCTTGATTCGCGCTTTTTAAATTTCGATGTCGGCTGGCAGACTGTTCCCGCAGGAAGCAGGTATAATTTCCCCTTATTCTTTAATACGGTGGATTTGGTAAATGGCAGTTCTTATGCGGTAGGGCTGCGCATCGAGCATAACGGCGCCGGCGAACCGATTTTAGCGCGAGCGCAGTTAGATGTGCATAGCGGCTCCGATATTCAACCGGACAGGACTGAATCGCCGCTCGACTTTACCTTATGCGGGGCATATCCCAATCCGTTCAACGCTCGAACCAGCATCGCCTTCAGCCTGCCGGCTGCCGGGCTTGCACGTCTGGCTATTTATGACCTCAACGGCCGGCTGGCGCTGGAACTGGTGAATGAAGAGTTAGCGGCTGGACGACATTTTGCATCTTTCGACGGCGCCCGATTCAGCGCCGGAATCTACTTCTATCGCTTGGAAAGCGCTGGACGCAGCCTGACCAAACGGATGGTGATATTGAAGTAGTTCGCAAGTTGGCAAGTTATACACAGCGTCATAATTCAGTTCGCATATTTCGCGGGTGTCATGCTGAACGCAGTGAAGCATCTCGTCCGGATAAACGGGGACGAGATCCTTCACTTCGTCCAGGATGACATATATAAGAAACGCAAAGAATAATGTCGCTATGTATAGAAGGTTGAGTGGAGGTAGGAGATAAAGGGCGGACATTTTGTCCGCCCTTTACTGTTGTTAACGATATAATGTCAACTTTGATCACATCGTCCACTATTGCCAGCGCTGACTTATTAATGGGGTCAGTTTATAGTGGTATTTTAAAGGGCGAACACGAGGTTCGCCCGTTCGGGCGATGCTTGTCATCGCCTATAATTCAATTAAAAAAATCACTATAATCTGCACCCCTTAAAAATAATTCAAATACCAAGTCGCAATCGATCGGATGATAAATGTCAAAACGAATTCACCACAGATTAAACGGATGAAACGGATAATCCTATAAATCCGCTATGTTAATCCGTTGTAAAATTTGAATCCCTTTATTATTCATTCGAATGCAAATCGGTATAATTTTATCCTTGTGCATTTTTTGCGATGATTCCCCCGATGACCGTCACAAATACACCGGCTAATAAAAAGAAACCTCCCAAAGCCAAATTTACCCGGCTGGCAATTATATAAAGTAAAAGCCCAAATATAATGCCTCCCGCCATAATTGTATAGCCTAAATCACGGACACGGTGATAACTGTGTTCGAAGACGAACTGGGTTTCGTGCGGTTTGGCGCTTAGATTTAACTTGCAGTGGTAGGTTTTTTCATCGAAATATATGCAGCCACCCGGTCCTGGACACCAGGCTACTGGCTGCGGCATCAATAGCCTTGCCATAGGCTCGCGGCTGCGCGGATAGGGACAGGTCGGCGTTGTCTGCTGCAGGGTGCAAGCCGCGCGTCCGGATCCAGCGGGATATTTGCAGTCGGGCAGACAGGACAGGCGGTGTTTCTCATCATAAAAAAAATGCAGGCATAGTTTTTCGCCGGTCTCAGGATCATAATGCTCCAAATCCTTCGGTGGTGGGAGCAGCCCGGGCATCAGACCGCCTGTCTCGACCAGCCCCTTCACCTTTTGCATATCGACATCCGACCGCCAGCCGCGAAACGGCTTCTCCTCCCAGCGATGCAGAGCATAACCAGCCAGAAATAGTCCTGTGCCGAAAAATGCATTGAGCGCCGCGAGCAGAGGCCATCGTGCAAACATTATGAAAAACAGAACTCCGGCGATAACATATATCGCCGCCAGTATCATCAGTTTACGTCCCATTTACTATCTTCAGATTTTAGGCTATGGGTTGCTAATGCAAATGTCAATGACAATTCCAATGACAATGTCAATGACAATGCTAATGCTAAATCTATAATTGCACGCAGGTTATATTTTGTTTCTGTTGACAAGTTTGCTGGTTTCCATTGCCAACCCGCCGTAGTCGGCAGCGGTGGACGGGCGTCTCTACCCGTCGCCTTAAATTGCCGTCGATTGCGGTGAGTCAACGGCGGAAAATAGTATTTCGGACAGCCTGGAAAGAGGGAATGACAGCTTATGTCGTATGTAAAATACATTATTATTCTGTAATTTCCAAATTGAACCTTCAGCCTCAAATTTCAAGCAGATGGGTTAAGGGATTGTTCGGTGAAGCAGGACGCCTGCAAAGCCGGCATCTTAAGGCTGAGCATTTTTCGTGACAAGTCCAAATACTGGTCCCGCCGACAAGCACATTCATCATTCCGCGCCTCGCGCCTCGCGCCTTCTATCCAACGCTTATTCTCTTTCATAAACCATAAATAACCATTTTTACTTAATATTTTACATAAATTAGAATATTTTTCTAAAAATACTTGACAAGGAATAATGCGCCGCATAAATTTAACTCCATAACTCTATAACCATAGAGTAAGTCTAATCTGGAGGTCGAATGGGCGATGTCCTTCTAATCAGCGATTTGGCATCGCGGACAGGACTATCCATCCACACCCTCAACTACTATCTGCAACTGGGGCTGATCAAAGCCGAAGGCCGCGCGCCGCGCTCGGGCTACCGTCTCTTTGGCGAAGACACCTTGCGCGACCTCGAGCGCATCATCGAACTGCGTCGCCGGAACACTCCCATCCGCGAGATTATTGCCCGGAAGAGCGATGGAATATTATGATTTGTTAGGGCTGCGGGAAGAGCCTTTTTCATCATCGCCTAATCCACGTTTCTTATACAAATCGTTTGAGCATCTCGAGTGCCTCAACCGGTTGGAAATCGCCATCCGGCTGCGCCGCGGTTTGTCGGTTGTGCTTGGACGTATCGGCACCGGTAAGACAACTCTCAGCCGCGCTTTATTACAATCCTTTCGTCAGGAACAGGAGCGCTACAGTTTCGGGCTGATAATCGACCCGATCTTCCCATCCGAATACACCTTCATACGCAATCTCGTGGATATGTTCCGCATCAAGACTAAAGCCCGTTCGGTGTTGGAATGCAAGAATGCCATCGAGACCTTCCTTTTCCAGCAAGGCGTCGAAAAGGACCGCATCATCGTGCTGCTCATCGACGAAGGACAGAATTTAACTCCGACCTACCTTGAAGCCCTGCGTAATTTATTGAACTATGAGACTAATGAATATAAACTCCTGCAATTAGTCATCTTCGCCCAACTCGACTTTCTGCCTAAATTGAATCGTAATCCCAATTTCGAGGACCGCATCGCGACCAGTTATATGCTCAATCCACTGAATGAAGCGGATACGCGCGAGATGATTGAATTCCGGCTGCATCAAGCCGGCTGGGATGGGAATCGAACCATATTCACCGAGGAGGCGTTTAAGGAGTTGTTCGTTTCGACGCGCGGCTATCCGCGCCGGATTACGATTTTATGCCATAATTGTCTCATCGAGATGCTGCGCGCCGACCGTGCTTACATCGACGCCGACCTCGTTCAGAAAGTTGTATCCAGCCAGGTTTCGTTCAATGGATGAACAGCAGCGAGAATTAGCCACCAACCGGCTGCTCGAAATCATCCGCACCAGCAAGGGGCAGCCTAAACCGACGGAAGCACCACCCGAGCCGGCTTTGCCGGCAGCGGCAGCGCCGTCGCAGGCAGAAGCGCTTAAAACTCCACCAGAGCCTAAAAAGCCCGCTCCCAGCGGCGCGCTGTCGCGCATTCTGCAACGTGAAATCCCCGCCAAGACAACAGTCTCCAAACCTCCTGAACCGGAAAAGGCAGTTGAGACTACCACGTCGGCAAAGTCAAGTCCGTTGGACAAAATCCTCGGTAAACCACCCTCTACTGCCGAAACTCCCACGCTGGCAAAACCCATTCCTCTGGAAGAAGTCCCCGGCAAATCACCAGCGGCGGCTGAAACTCCCACAGTTAAGTCCACAGCATATCCGATTCCCGCTCCGCCGACGAAAAAAGTCGTTCCTGCGCCAGATGGGTATGAAATTCAGCCAATTCCCAAATCCAAATCTACTCTTCAGAGACCCGGCGGTGAACCGACGGCTGATTACGAAGTTCCTACAGCGCTGCTGCCCTTACCGCAAAGACTGTTTAGAGCGTTTGGCGCCAAGCCCAAAGCAGTGGTCGAACCAGTCGAAAAACCGGTTAAAACCAAACCGGTCAAAGATAGAGCAGCGCCGAAAATCAAACCGGTTAAAGGAAAAACCGCCAGAGCCGCCGCGCCCAAAGGCGGCAAACGCATCTTCGCGCTGGACATTGGATATTCGAGCGTGAAAGTCTTGGAACTGACCCGGCACGGCAACGCTCTGCGCATCGCGGCGTTGGACATAAGGCATATACCGTTGCCGATGCGCAAAAGCCAGGCCGGACTTAATATCCTGATTGTCAAATATATCCGGGAGATGCTTCCGTCGGCGCGGCTGCGCAATGCCGAAGTGCGCGTTCTGCTCGCCGACCGTTCGACTGTTTACCGTCGGGCAAGCGTTCCATCCGGCGCGGTGAAAGAAATCGTCAACGCCATAAAATTCCAAATCAAAAAGGACCTGCCCTTCGGACTTGACACTTGCGAAATATCGTATCAGGGATTTAAGCCCAAAATCAAGGATAAGCAGAATTTGGAAGTTCTGGCGGTGGACGGCAAGGCGCTGGCGGAAAGAATGGGCTGGGTCGAAGAGGCTGAAATTGTCCCGCGCGTAATAACCGCAGCTACGGCTGTCAACCGTTTTTTGGTCAAGGACAGCCCAAACCTCAGCGCCGGTAAGAACGCCGTCCTGCTGGTCGATATCGGCGCTTCGAAAACGACTATAACTATCCTGGAAAACGATAAATTAATTCTCTGCCGGACATTAGCGGCTGGCGGCGACGACTTCACCGAAGCCCTATCCGGCCAGCCTTTTGGCCCCGGCAATGCGGAATTAAACGATATTCAAGCCGAAAAATATAAATTCGATGTCGGAATGCCGACCGACCGCGATCCGGTGTCTTTGAAAGTGTCTATACAGTTAAGACCGGTCGTCGAGCGGATTATAACCGAAATCAATCGTTCTTTAGATTTCTATCGCAGTAAACAAACAGAAGCCGAAGTTCCCAAGATGCTGCTCTATGGCGGAGGAGCGTTGATGAAAAACCTGCCGCAGTTTTTGGCAGAGAATATCGGCATCGAAGTGATTGTGGCAAATCCGCTGGCTTGGCTGCAAGCCGACCCGCATTCCACCGGCGATGCAGCGTCTTTAGCCGCTGAAGTCGGACCGATGTTCGTCCCGGCGCTGGCTGTCGGACTAAGCGACGGCAAGAATTTTAATGTCCTGCCGGCTAAAATTCGCGGGCAACTGCGGCTGCGCGAGATTCGCGCCGTCGTCGCGCCCGCCGCGCTCGGCTTAATCACACTGTTAGTTCTTATGTATGCTAACGAATTGAGACGCGAAGCCGCCGTTAATCGTGAATTCGAGAATATCCAGACACAAGTTAAAGACCTAAAATTATATCGCGATAGATTCTTTGCTTCGCAAGCCGAGTTCGATAAACTCGCCGCCGAATTTGCCGAACGCAAACTCGATTACGAGTCGATTCGCATCGGCGACCCGAATATCCCGTGCTATCTGCGCGCTATCTCCAATATCGTGCCGGATAATCTCTACTTAACCCGTATGCTGACGACCTTCGTGCCGGCAGCGGACGAAAACGCGCCGTCGGCGGTCAGGGATACTTCCAAGAAAGAGATTATCCTCGACACTGAAACGGTAATGCGCAATTTTACGGCTAATTACGGCAATCCTTTAGCCGAGCGGCAGGATACGGTTAAAGCCGCGCCGGTCAAGAAATCCATTTTCGGGCGGGTGATTGAAATGGAAGGACGAATTTATCCCTTAGGCACTTTAACTGATGTGCAACTCGTCGATTTTGTCTTTGCGCTGGAAAATTCAGGACATTTTAGAGATGTGGCTGTCGATTCCATAATTACCCTGCCGAATGGCCGGGTCCATTTTCGCGTCATTTGCGGGATTTAAGATGGCGCGTGGAATGAAATTGGGATTGAAACAGGAGTTGATTTTGTCTGGCGTTATGGTTACCGCCGCTGTGGCAGCCTGGTATATGCTGTTATATCAACCGATTGCGGCTAAAACGACCGAACTCAAGCAACTGGTCGGCAATCAGCAGGATTCGCTGCAAGCCATCAAGAACTATGAGACTCAAACAGCCGCGCTGCGGTTGAAAATTCAAGACCTCCAGACACAGACGAAGATTTGGGACTCACGCTTTCCCGCGCGCCGCGAAATCGTCGCCCTCGCCGGCCAAATCCTGCAGTTCGGCAAGGAGAACGGTTTGACGCTCATCGAAATGAAACCTTCGTTGTTCGAATTATACGCCTTAGAGAAAGCCGGCGCGCAGATGAGCGGTAAATATGTGATGCAACTGCCTATCACCTGTCACTTTAAAGGACGTTATTTAGCCTTGGGTCGAATGCTGGAAAAGATTGACGCCCTGCCCTTCAATTTGACGATCGAAGATGTCAATCTGGCGGTCATTCCTGACGATTATCCCGAGTTGGATGTCAAGGTGCGTCTGTTTTTATATGTCCACTTATAGAGCGTTGCGATGCCGCCGCTGAAAAAAAATGAAAAGGTGATGGTAACGTTGATAGGCGTTTCGGTGATTGTATTCGTTGCGATGGACCCTTACTACATCATTTGGAAGAAGAAGCCGTCGTCAACTACAACGCCCGCGGATACGACGCATAAAGCCGCGGCGGCGCCGGGCGCGGCGATTGTTGATAAACTACAGCCTCAAGCCGCTAGGGTGACCGGCGTCGGCCGGCCGCAGCGCGAACCGGTGCCATATACCAATTGGGGACGCGATCCGTTCGTCCAGGCGCGGCGCTATATCGACGATGAGACTACCGTGGCGGAATTGAAATTAGGCGGCATTTCGGTGCGCGGCGAAGACCGCTACGCGCTTATCAATAAACAAATTGTGCGGCAAGGCGATGAAATCGCCGGAATGAGCGTCGAAAGGATTGAAAAGGACCGCGTCATCATCTCGCGCGGCGGACGCAGTTTCATTCTCACCTGGGGGCGATGAATGCGGAATGTGGAAACGAAGAGTGCAAATAAGACTAATGTTAAAAAGTAAAAATATTGCTCTGCTTGGGGTTTTGCCAGCGCTGATTATAGCCATTATGGTCGCAGCCCAGCCGGTGAACGACGCCCAGACCGAGCAAATCCTCAATCATATCGTCGAGACGGTCGAGTTTCAGGATGCCCCGATAGAAGACATTCTGCGGTTGCTGGCGCGCCAGAACGAACTGAACCTGATTATCGGACCGGATTCGATGGGCATTGTTTCGCTGCGCTTTTCCGGCGTAACCTTGCGCGCCGCGCTGGATGTCATTCTGCGCGCCAAAGGCTTTAGTTATCAAATTTACGATAATATTCTGCTGGTATCGCGTCCGGATTCACTTGAACGCTCACGCGGCACAGGCTTAGAGACGCGAATATTCCAGTTAAAATATTGCTCCGCCGGCGAGATAAAAACCGCGCTTGATACGTTAAGGGCGCTTTCGGCGTATGGCTACGCTAATGCTTTCGTGCGGGGAGAAGGCAAATCCACCGACATCCGCTCTGATGTGCTTATCGTCAAAGACCAACCCTCCAATCTCAAGCATATTGCTGGACTCATCGCCCAATTAGACCAACCTGTGCGGCAGGTAACCATAGATGTCCAATTCGTCGAGACTATCCTCGGCGAAGACCAAAAAACCGGCATCGACTGGCAGCAATTCTTACGCGCCAAAGGCTCTTATCAAGGCCGGGCTGATTGGAGCATCGGGCGGGCGACCGAGCAGACCAGCGGCGGAGTTCTCGAATTTGGCTCGCTCTCATCGACTAGTTTTAATGTAGTTTTGGAGATGTTGCTCAGCAACCGGCGCTCGAAACTGCTCTCCCAGCCGCGCTTGACGACGCTCGATAATCAAAAAGCCACCATATCGGTCGGCACTTTAGTTTGGATTGAGAAGCGCACCGGCACCGGCGGCGGGACTGAAATGCAAATCTCCTATGAAGAACGCAATGTGCCAATCGAACTCATCGTTGTGCCGCATATACTTCACAATGACAAGATACTATTGGAATTACAGCCCAAGGTCGAGGAGATAACCGGCTGGCAGCAGGGTTCGGCTGGTTATCGATTGCCGACCATATCGACCCGCTCGGCGGACAGCCGCATCGAAGTTCGCGACGGTGAAACCGCCATCATCGGCGGACTCATCAAAAACAGCACAATGTTGAACGAAAACAGAGTCTGGCTGCTCGGCTCAATTCCCCTTATCGGACATCTATTTCGCTATAAAACCCAGACCGTCGAACGCACCGAATTGACAATATTCATTACACCGCGCATCATCCGCGACGAACAATTAAAACCCGAATCCATCCCCGACCCGACGCCGCCGTTGAAAATACCGGCTGGACCGGAATTGACCGTCCAGACTGCACCGGATTCGACAGCGCCGAAAGTCGAACCGCTCGACCTGCGCGCTTACTTCCCCCTGCGTTTGAACGACAAATGGACATATCGATGGAGCGATGATGCTGGCAATAATTGGGAGAGCGTTATGTTTATCTTAAGCGCGGTCGGGACTTATTGCACCGCGGAAGAGTCCATCCCCGAAGGTAAATATAAATCCAAGTCCAAAACCGTCTATCGCTGGACGGACGATGGTTTACTGCTGATGAACAAAGTGAATGTCGGACGCGATTCGACGGTTTACGACAGCGGACGCGTGATTATTCCGGCTAAAATGGCGCCCGGGCAAACTATCGAGAATCACGCCGTCTGGTCGCAATGGAAGGGCGGTCAGCCCTTGGCTAAAGGCGAAATAGTCCAGGTCCAGACGCTTCTGCCCAAACAGAATGTAACTACATCAGCCGGCAAATATAAAAACTGCGCGGTGGTCGAAACAATTTGGTATGACGCCGCCGACAAAACCGGCATCAAGCGCCGCAAAGTTGTCTGGTATGCTAAGGATGTCGGTCCGGTCAAGGTCGAAAGCGACATTCCTTTAGAAGAGAAAGCGCTGAAAGGCAGGATTTCCGGCGTTTTGACGAAAAGATGAACTGTGCTTTGGGCTTTGGGCTTTAGTGGTTCGGCTGTCAACCCTCTGTGGTTGACAGCGGGCATTAAACTGCTGCCGACCCGTCGCGGTTGACAGCATTAGCAAACGACCAAAAGGAGCATTTCGAATGCCTCCGGGGGAGTAAATTTAAATCGGCAATGGCTCATAATGAGTAGAAAAGTCTGCCTCGTCATCGCTTTGGCGGCGACGCTCATAATCCAATGCGGCGAGGAGGGCAGTTTCAATCCGGTCGGTCCGCCGCAGCGATTAGTAAGCATTGCTGGATTGACCGTCAGCCCGACGCGCATCCCCGCCGGCGGCGCTCAAGCCAATATCAGCGGTAATGTCGTCGACCAGTTCGGCGAGCCGTTTCGGGATGTGGTCGTCGAATTCAGCGCGGCTAAAGGTGCCATCACCGCCGCGGACACGACCACTTCGACCGGCGCCTTTCAAGCCGTATATACATCCGGTGAAGATCCTGGAATTGATACGGTCATTGCGACTGTAGCCGGCATCTCAAATTCGATAACACTCGAAATTGCCGCGCCTTCGCCAGACATTACTTTGCGCGTCGGCAAAACTTCCTTTCTCGCCAACGGTATCGACACGACTCTGGTCGCGGCTGAAATTGCTTACCGCGGCGGCTCTATAACCCGCGTTCCCATTCTGTTCGAAACTACCGCTGGCGCGTTCAACGGACAAACCTCTACTTTTGCTTATGCCGTCGAAGGCCGCGCAACCGTCGTTTTAACATCGCCGTCTTCAAACCAGACGCTGACCGCTACGATTACCGCCACTATCGCCGAACTATCAGCCGGCGCAATCGGGAATAATAACCCCTTCCCTCCCGCTTTAACCGGTTACTATCCGCCTAAGAGTAACGCCCCTTACTCTCCTTTTATCCTTTCATCAGCATCAACATCAGCATTAGCATTAGCATCAACATCAGCATTAGCATCAGCATCACGAGACGCTTCTGAGGCACGAATTGCCGTAATCTTGCGCGGGGTTACAATAAAAGTCGAAGCCGCGGATACGCTCATTCCCGGCGACGGACAGGCTCAAACTGCGATTCGCGCCTTTATCAAGGAAGAGAATCTGCAGGCTGTGCCGGACGCGCCGGTAACCTTCTCGGCGCGCTATGGCTCAATTCCGGTAACGGCTTTAACTAACGATGCTGGTTTAGCGCAGGTAATGCTGACTTCGGCGCCGATGCCCGGCGTCGCGGATAGGATTGTCGCTAAATATGGACCGGTTATCGCTGATTCGATTATGATATCTTATGCGCCGGCGGTAGGTTATGTCGTTTTGACCGCCGACCAAACGAGCATTCGCGGCGATGGCTTGCGGGGAACGCAGCTTTCAGCGCGGGTTTTCGGTGGCACAGGCCGACCGACGCCGAATGTTCAGGTCCGCTTCTCTGCCGACGACGGTTCTCTGCCGGTAAGCCGCGCCCGCACCGACGATAATGGCATCGCGGCCGTCCAGTATATCGCCCCAAGCGCCGAAAACGACCGCCGCATCACAATCCGCGCTGAAGTCGCCGGCGGCAGTTCCGCGCCCACGCCGATTATCCCGCCGGATGAAATGTATGTGATATATGATGATGATGATGATGGTGATGATGATAAAAATATCTATTCTAATTCAGATATTTCGCTTTACAAGACGAATGAACAGAACCCAAATCCCAAAGCCCAAAGCCTAAAGCCCAAAACCCAAAGCCTAAAGCCAAATAAAACTCAAAGCCAAGACATCATTTCGGATTCGCTGACGCTCACTATCCGCGGCGTTCAGATGCGCGTGGATGCATTTCCCGACCGTATCGTAGCGCGGCGCGGCGCGACGGCTTCGATCTCGGCATCGGTTTTTGAGACGACCAGCGGCAATCCTATTTCCGACGACACTGTCCGTTTTGCGGCAACTAACGGGCAGATTCTGGGCTTTGCGCCGTTGAACGCCAACGGGCAAGCCACAGCGACCTTTACCTCCTCCGGCCTCACCGGACAAGCCGTTATAATCGCCCGCTATGGCGCAGCCCACGCCGATACCACATTCATCGAACTTCTGCCGACGATTGGCAATCTGAGTCTAACAGCCGAGCGAGGTTCGATGTTAGCCGGCGGTATCGATACTATTCGCGTGATGGCTCGTATTACCGATGCTCTGGGCGCAGCGTCGCCGGGCGCGGAAGTCTGGTTCAGTCTCGGTCCCGCGCCGCTCGATTCTTCGTTAGCCATCACCGCCGAAGATGGGAAAGCCTCGCTGTTAGTAGTTTCGCCGTCGGTAGAGAGCGATACGACTTTACAGGCGAACGCCGGTTCAGCCGGATTACGGCGCTCGATTTCACTTGTCGTTCGGTCGATTGCCCGTCGCAGCAGCGCCAGCCCGGACAGCCTTTCTGCTGGCGCGGCCACCCCGGTAACTATCATCTTTCAAGCCTTCGAACAAACTTCACGGCGGCCGGTCAGCGGCGATACGGTCTGGTTCAGCGCCATCAATGGCGTTGTGCAGCCCTTCTCGATGCTCAACGCCAATGGAGTAGCCCAGACTAATTTCACAGTCGGCAATGCCGTCGGCGAGGCTTGGGTCATCGGACAATTAGGCGAATTGAAACCCGATTCTGTGCGCATTATTTTAGTCGAGCCTCTATTCGACCTCGTCGTCCGCGCTGGACGCAGGTCGCTGCTCGCCAATGGCGAAGATACAACCCGCCTCGCTATTCATACCGTAAATATTTTAGGACATCCCACACCCGAAGTCTGGGTGCAGTTCAACCCTGAAAATTGCCAAGTTACGCCGTTGTCGGTTCGGACGAACAATGACGGCTTTGCCGAGGCAACTCTCTACAGCGCCGCTTCGCATCTAGATGACACCGCGATTGTGCGCATCAGCGCTTTTCATTCACTTAGAATGCTGGAAGATACGAATGATGATGATGATGATGATGATGATGATAAACGATATTTAATAGAATTTAGCAAGATCTTAGGACCGCCAAATCGGGCTGAAAAGGAATCAAATTCGTCCCTAAAAGGGCGATTGAAATCAGCGTCGTCCTCAAACGCCAAGACAACCGAGCAGTTCGATTTCTCTCACTTGACGAACACCACAACTTCAGCGGCGCGTTTCGATGATAAAGACCTGCCGGTTGTAAAGGATTTCGAGCGAAAACCAAGTGTATCATCATTAATACAGTTCGATGAAACCGACGAATTAGTCGAT